>RRZU013024400.1_pt1 | contig 11386 bp, 8 predicted proteins | sample 2165561 | NCBI WGS metagenome assembly RRZU01 (sample SAMN10456909, study PRJNA506462) | wastewater metagenome | isolation source: wastewater sludge | place: USA: Moscow, Idaho | reverse complement strand
CGCCGCAAATCACTCTCCTGAACGCCAAACCCTGGTGGTGAACCTGACACCTGGGCGGGAAAATCGAGTGTCTCAGCCGGCTTGATGGCGCTTCCGCGGTGCGATACTTGGCCTCATGCGGTTAAAACGCCTATCCGTGAAAAAGGAGTAGCTGATGCAAGTGCAAGTTCATACCAACGACAAGATTCAAGGTGGTGAATCCTTGGCTCAATGGGTGCAGCAAGAGGTATCCACGAAACTCGCACGATTCAAGGAAAGCGTCACGCGCGTTGAGGTGTTTTTCTCTGACTCAGATGGCGCGTCGAAGTCTGGCGCACAGGACAAGCGATGCGTGATCGAGGCGCGCCCCGCGGGTCGCCAGCCGATCGCTGCGAACGCGGAATCGGCCAAGGTGGCCGACGCACTCACCGCCGCTCTCGAAAAGCTGCAGCGCGGACTGGAAGCCGATCAAGGCCGCGTGCGCGACAAGAACAGCCGCGAAACCATTCGGGATGCCGAGCAGCCTGAAGTGGATTGATTGATAGATTAATTGAATGCTTTATGACTGACCGACGATGAGTCGGTCTCCCCATCAAAGTAAAACGCCCGGTGGCATCTGCCCCGGGCGTTTTTGCGTTGTGGGCTGCTCTTGATTTTTTAGAACGAACTGCCCGGCGTTTGCAGGAACGCGCTTTCCTCCGCCGTGTTGTCCCGGCCGAGGATCGCGTTGCGATGGGGGTAGCGACCGAAGCGCGCAATGATGGCCTCGTGGCGCTTGGCAAAGTCCAGGTTGTTGGGATTTCCCAGGGCCGTGAACTGGCGCAGCGACTCGCCTTGCACGACGCGCGATTCGCTGTGCATCAGCGGCATGTAGGCGAAGGCGCGTTGTGATTCGGTGAGGCCCTGGTCGAGGCCGAGCGCGATCAGTTCCTGGGTGAGCACCAGCGACATGGGATCTTGCGCAAAGGACTTGGGCGTGTCGCGCCAGACGTTGCGCGAGAACTGGTCGAGCACGATGATCTCGGCGAGCCGGCCCAGCGCATCGCTGCGCCAACCCCAGAACTCGCCAAGCGCGGCTTGTTCCAGCAGCTTTCCGAAGCGGGTTTGGATGGCTGCATCGAAGGCCGCATCCTTGGTGAACCATTGCTTGGGGCTGGATTCGTCGAACCAGAATTGAATGACGGATTGGGCGGTGGCGTCTTGTGCGTGAGAGGTCATGGAGTTGAATATAACGCGGTGATTCCGCAAATGAAAAGGGCACCGCAGGAAGACCTGTGGTGCCCAAGGTGAGCCTTTGGTTGACCCCCGGCCAGCGCGGGGCTGGCCGGGGGGTCGATCACATCACTTGACCACTTCGCGCCAGCTCATGCGCTTGCCCTTGGGCTTGGGGTTCGAGGTCGGGATCTTCACGTCGATCGGCAGGTTCGGGAACCGGCTTGGCGACACGTGGCTGGTGACGTTGCCGTCCCGCGTGGCGCTCAGGTCGTTACCCATGATCAGGCCCGCATCAACCGGCACACCGGAAGGACCCCATTCACCCGTATTGCCGCCGACGGCACCGCCGGTCTGGAAGTTCAGGTAGTTGATCCAACCGGTACCGCCGGACACGCAGGGCTCGTTCGACGGGATGTTGCTGGCCACGACCAGGGTCGCACCTGCCAGACGCAGATCGATGTTGACGCGTTCGCCGGTGGTCGGCAGGTCCACATACCAGCCCTTGGAGTTATCGGCGCAGAGCGCATTCGAGGCGTTGCACTTGACGCGCCGCGAGCGAGTGCCATCCGCTGCGGCAACGTCCTCCATCAAGGTTTGCTTGAGCGAGGCGCGCAGGGAAGCCGCGTTGCTGTAGCCATCGGCCGTGTCGTCGAAGCCGTAGATGCTCTGCTGCGCGGTGGAGGACAGGTCACCCACGCCCAGCAGCTTGCCGGTGGCCACCAGAATCCGCGGCAGCGAACCGCCCGCCTGACCTTGAACCAGTTCTATCCGATTGGTGATCGGCTGAACGGTGCCGCCACTGGATTGGAGCTGGACCACTTTCTTGGTGGTGAAGCTGCTGCTGTTGAAGTCCCACTGGAAGCGCCACACATTGCCTTCGAGGTCGCCGCCATAGAACAGGGTGGTGGTGTTGTCGCCAGCCGGATCGGCCACGTAATTGTTCAGCTCCTTGAGGCCCGAACCGGTGGTGGTCATGGTCTGGATCACGGCTCCGGTATTCGCGTTCAGCACGTAGGCGCGGCCCACGCCGTCGGCATTGTTGTAGCCGGAGGTCACGAACACCGCCCAGGTGCCATCGGCCAACTTCGAGATCATGGGTTTGCCGAAGCTCTGGCCCATGGTCGAGATGTTGGACTCCCACAGCGCCACGGGAGCTTCGGGGTTGGTGATGTCGAGCGCGTAATAGCCCTTGCCACCCTTGTTGAAACCGCCCACCAGAATGGTCTTCCAGGTGGTTCCGACCTTGATGTCCGCAGACACGGCCGAGCCATCCACGAAGTAGCGGTGGGTGCTCTCGTAGTCGGTGCTGGCCAGACGCGGCATCTCGGGCATCACGGCGGTGGGCACGAAGGCCCATGCCTCACGCGCCGCCACAGGGACGGAAGAGACGCCGACGGTCATCGTCTTGGTCAGATCGGTCTCGGCATAGAACGCATGCAGCATGCCGTCGTTGGCACCTGCGTAGACCATGGGCTTGCGACTGCTCTGTGCAATGCGGAAGCTCGCATAGCCCGTGTCCTTGTACTTGCGCGACGGCTTGCTCACATACAGCGGCTGCGAACCGATGATGTCGCCCAGACGGCTGTCGCGGGTGCGGTAGAGCTTGTTCACGTCGTTCTTCGTGTAGGCCTCTGCCGAACGGTCGCCGCGCAGGAAGTCCACCAGCTTTGGACCGGTCGCTGCGGTCTTCTGAGCGGCCGACATCTGGCTGTACTGCACCAGCTTGGACATCGGTGTCGCTCCGTCGAAGTTGCTTTGCAGCGCGCCCAGATTGCCCCACTTGAATGGCATCAGTGCCTTGCTCGGCGTCATGAAGTAGATGGTGCGATCGTCGTTGGTGAGATCGCGTGCATCCAGCCTGGCCTTGGCCGACCAGTCCGTGATCTGGGAGCGATTGCCCGCATTCACATCGATCGTGTAAGCCAGTACATCACCCGTCCAGCTGCCGCTGCGGTACATCGCGCCGTAGGCGAAGTTGTTGCCAGCTTCGACCACCGCGGAGGTCACCGCGACACCAGCGCCGGAACCGACGGCCGCACGGATGTCCGCAAACACCTGGCCCAGACCGGACTCGATGGAGCGTGGATCGTTGGCGCTGAAGTAGCGACCGCGACCGTTCACTGCGGTATGCCAGAAGTCATCGATCGACTGTGGCTGCTCGTAGTTCGCCGCACCGCCGGTCGGTGGCCACACGGGCCATGTCTTGGCACCGGTGCGCAGCGCTGCAAAGTCGCCAGCGCCGTTCTTGTAGTCCTTGTCATACTTCAAGGTACCCGAGACGCCCATGCCGATCACATAGGTCGCCATGTGTTGCCAGGTGGCCTTGTCATCCTCGGCGCCGGTGCCGGCAGGCTTGACCAGATTGTCCCAGCCGCGCGGCGTGCCCGTGTTGGCGCCGGGGCGCAGGTCGGTGGCGTAGTAATACTGCGCCACGTCGGCCAGCGAGTTGCTGCTGCCGCCCGCCACGTTGCTTTCCATGACCTGTTCGCATGGGAAGCTGGTGCACGATTGATGCGTCGCTGGCAGTGCCGCCCACACGGTCGTGCCTGGCTGTGGTTTGCCGTTCGGTGGTTGCTGCAGTGTCGCGCCGGAGCTCAGTTGTTCTGGCGGATAGCAGACCGATGGCGATTCGAGATCACCATTGAGCGGCACCACACCCGGAGGGTTCACGAGCACAGGCACACCACTCTCGGCGGTGCCCAACAGGTTGATTCGGTTGGACCATGCCGTACCGGTGAAGATCTTCTTGTTGCCCTTGTATTCCTCGCAGGTGGCTGCGGGGCAGTTGGCGGGCTTGGTCGGCACGATCACCGACGTGCCCTGACCGATGCCGGCGCAGTTGGTCACCTTGTTCGTCAACGGGTCGTAACCGTTGATGCACAGCTGACCTTGTGGCACGTTGACGGTCACGGTGTCCTGAGTACAGGTGGTCTTGACACCGTCTGCATTGGTGCCTGCGCCAGCCTGACATTGCGCAAAAGCGTCGGCCGTCTGCAGATAGGTCAAACCACCTGCGGTGCTCGCATCCACCTTGCTGCAAGAGCTGGTGGTCCAGTAGTTGGACGCAGAGGGCGTCGCACCTCCCCCCGGCAGGCTGGTCAACGCGTTTTCACAGGAGCCGTAGGCCATATCCTTGTTGACAACGAAGGGCCGGCAGTTGCTCATGTTGGCAGCGCCGCCCGAGCAGGTTTGCACCGGCGTGTTTGGCTCGTTGGCCGCTGCGCAGGCGGTTTCCAGGTAGGGAGCTACCGTACCGCTGGTGGGCGTGCAGGTAGCAACCTTGGTGGGACCCGAGGTGTTGGTGTTGCAGGAGATCTGGATACACCCGTTGGAGGCATCGGCGCCCTGTGCCAGGCAACTGCTGCCGATTGGCGTTGCGCCGTTCGCAGGAATCGGGATGTTCTCGGTACCTGCAGCCGGGGTGCAAGTGCCTTGGCTGGCGTTGGCGCATTCACGTCCGACCCAACCGTTGGCGGCAGAAGGGGCCTCTGGAGTGCAGTTCGGCGAAGCCGTGTAGCCACCATATCGGGTGGCGCAGGACTTGCCCTGCGCGGCATTGGTCACGCAGGTGGCAGGGTTGATGGGTTCGACCCAGGAGATGGATGAGCCAGAGCATTCGATCACGTAGGCACCGCTCACGCCAGGCGTGCAGGAGGTCACTTGCGTGGGGGTTCCTGACACTGTGCGCGCCAGACACTGTCTTTCCATCTGAGTCGGGGTATCCGCCAACGGTCCCGCAACACATTGCGCCACGAGAGCACTGCCGTTGACCTTGTCACACGCCGTGTAGATGCCGGTGGCAGCGTCGTATTGGGGTGTGGTGATCGTGCAAGCGTTGTTCACCACGGTGGCGACTGCGGTCTCCTTGGCGCAGGTGGTTTTCTGGTAGCCGTTGGCCTGCGTGGGTGCCGTGTTGACGCACTGAGCCTCAGTGACGTAGGCGGTTGTCGTTGTGGCTGGGCAGGCGGAATAGGTCACCTTGGTGAGATCCCCGCCGGCAGCGGTGATGGCTGCAGCCAGTGTTGGATGGATGACGTTGCACGATGGAACCGGACCCGTGTATGGGGGAACCGAACTGCCTTCACAGGTGATGGTGCCCACACCGGCGATGAATTGGCCATTGTTGGCCGGGCAGTTGTTGACGTAGTTCACAGCCACGCTCGAAGTCTGGCATTCGATCTTGAAGCCCTGAGCGTCTTGATTGGTCGGCGAGCAGGACTGCACCACAGCCCATGTGTCATTGCCCTGCAGGTTACAACCGCTGGGGAAGTTCTTGCACACGTTCTGGTTGGTGGTCTTCAGATCGGTCTCGCCTTGAGCGGGATTGCGATACCAATAGAAGTATTTCTTTTGCTCCACTTTTTGCGCGGTGGCCTTGGAGTAGGGCGTCTGCGTCTGAGTGTTCCAGGTCGTTGTGGCTTTGTAGCGATACTTGGAAAGGTTGATCTGCGTGTACAGAATCTTCTGCTGGTATTGGGTTCTGGTGACCGTGCCAGTGCCCTGCGCGGTCCAATACGGACGCTCGCTCTTGGGGAAGTTCCAGTCGGTGATCTTGGCGTAGTTGCGGGTCTGCTGGCGGGTGCGCTTGTTCCACCAGGTGAAGTCGGCGATGAGCTGATTCTGCGTCATCACGTCTTTTTCGATGATCTTCTTGTAGATCGTCTCGGTCTTGGTACCGCCGCCTGGCGTGGTGATCTTCCAACCCAGATTGCACGGGGCCGTGCTATAGGTGACGCTGGCATCGCGCACCACTTTGTAGCCACTGGTCGAGCCGTCGTAGATCGGACGGGGGATCAGGCCATCGGCGCCGGTGAGGGACCTTGGTGGGCCATCTTGCTGGCCCACCAAGGTGGTGCCGTCGATCTGCAGCGGGCCGCCGCTTGCACTTTCCTGACCGATATTCCAGTAACCGTCGGTCGTGACAATGGTGTAGTGACGTTGGCAGGCGGACACCACGGGGTCGGCGTACGGAGTCATCGACGAGTTGATGCTGTCGTTCTTGCCGGCGTAGTAACGCCCGACGCGCGCCAGCGCTTCACGCGCCGGAGAGGTTCCACCGGTCTTGATGGACTGAATCGCCGAGAACCAGTCGATCTTGTTGGTTCCGCCAAAGTCCTTCACCGGCACGAACTTGCTGTAGTTGTTGGATGCGTCGGGATTGGCGACGGTGAGGAAGCCCACGCGGAAGTTATCGTTCAGCGGTCCAAACGCCAGGCTGACCGACGACTTGGCCATGTTGATGCGGGTGCGGTAGTAGCTGTACCAGATCGCAAAGTTCTGCTGTTGCGCGGCGGGAATGGGCGTGCGTACCCACTTGCCCGATGGCGAGGCCAGGATGCTGCCATTTGCGGCCACCCCGGGGATGTTGGGACTTTGCGCTAGAGTGCCATCGTCCGCCTGGACCGAGGCAATACCGGTTTTGTTGCAGGCGCCGGCAACTTCGGTGGGGTCTTCGAAATGCGGCGCGGGTCGGCCGGCGACGGCGTTGGCTACCCAGTCGAAGTAATAAGCAGGCTGTGCCAGGTCGTTGTAGAAATTGCGGCGGCGGGTGTCGCCGTCATAAGCCTGAAAGCTGGTGGCGAGATTGACCGCGCCCAGGCTCTGGTCGTAGCCGTCTTTCCATGCAGACGTGAACGAGGGCAATGGCATGGTGTCGATGCCGTTGGTCGTCGTCGGGAGGCTGTATTCGGTCAACGGGTTGTAGTAGAGCGTGTTGCAGAGCGCGCTCTTGTAGCCCATGGGGAAGTAGGGCGTGGCGTTCACTTCCCAATCGTCGGGCATGTGCGACCACTTCATCGAGTCCGACGTGTCGAGCAGCAACATCACATTGGGCTTGTTCTGGTCGGCGAACGTGGCCACCGGAACGTCCGTGATGTCCACGGCATCCGTCGGCAGCGCGTCGGCCACTGCGAAACCGCCGCCGATCACGCCGGCAATGGCCGCGACGATCCCCAGGGTTCCCAGCAGTCCGGTTCTCCATGCGCGCACCGGCGTGGGGTGCTGGCCTGGCTCGTGAGAGTCTTTTAGGTTTCGCATATGGGCCCTCTTATCCTGTGATTTTCCAATTGTTGTGTTCGGCAGCGCGTCAGTAGACGCTCATCTGCACGTAGCTCAGGGTGTCGCGCTGTCCCTTGACCTGCGCCGTGACGCGGTACATCGGGATTTCATTGCACATCTGCACGCTGCCTGCCGACTCCGATGAACCGGGGCACGCCGCGCCCTGCGGCATGACGCAGTTCTGACCGGTGACGTTCACCGCTCCCGACTGGGAGCACAGACGGTGGACGATGTAGCGCACCTCATTGCCCAAGCCATCGTCAAGGGTGGCCACCGCAGCGGTCGACCATGACAGGTCCTTGGACGCGACCCTGGGATCGACGCTCGCGTAATAGCCGTAGGCTGGGTTATCGACACCCAGCTGGGCCGGGCCGGTCGCATAGAGGTCATTGAGTTTGGCGACGCCAGTCTCGAGCCCCAGGTCGCCCCCGGAGGTGGCCGATTGCTTGAGCGCCAGGCTGCCGGACAGACCTGCGCCCAACGTGGTGGTGCGCACGAGCGCGAGACCAGTGATCGTCAGCACGAGCAAGACCATCATCGCCACCAGCAGGATCACGCCGCGCTGCAACGAGGAACGCCGTCCCATCGAGGTACGGCGATGGGGGGTTGGCAAATACAGTTTCGTCATTTCATTTGCCCCCAGATCGTGTTGCGCAGTGGAATGACGCTTTCGTAGACGCGGTAGCGGAAATGCTTCCAGTCGCCGGTGGGATCGATCGCCGACATGTCGAATTCCTTGGAACCACTGGCCCAGCGTGGGTTCAGCGGGGTAACTTCGTCTTTTTCGTATTGGGAGGAGCGCACCAGCACGGCCACCCGCATGGCAATCAGCTTGTCCAGATGGGGAGCGCTGGGTGTGCTGGCCGTCCATTCGCCGCTCTGGTCGATCTTGCCGCTGCCATCGGCGTCATAGCCGTATTCCGCGACCATCTGGAGAACGTCCTGAGCCACCAACTTGCTGGCGGTGTCCGTTCCTTCCAGGTAGTCATAGCGCGTGAGCTGTTGGTTCGTCACCTTCCAGACCGAGAGCGTGGGCTTGGGGCCGAGGTTGAAGAGCCAGCCCTCGCCGAGACTGGTGGCGCCGACGTCCAACATGTTGTTGTACGAACCATTGTGGGTAGCCCCGACATTCGCCCCGGTGTAAAAGCTGGTGTAGCTTGTGGCGCGGTGCTCCACGCCTTGATAGGACTCCGTCGTACCACCCGGCATGGCGATGGTGTCTCCGGCGCCCTTGGTCACTTCCATCATCAGGCACTCGTCCGTGTTGGCATCATTGGTGCCAACGAGGATGTCACCGGCCTGCATGCCTGCGTTCGAGATGCCCATCTTGAACTCGCCGTTCTGGCTGCCGCTGAAACGCGCACCGACAAACATATTGCTGGACGAGCCCGAAAGCACCCAGATTTCCTTGCCATCCTTGATCACTACGGGCTGGAAGGGAAAGTCAAATTCAGGGGTGGAGCGGGCGGTATTGGTCGCCCGGACCTTGCAACCGAGAAAGCTCGGGTCGAGGCTGGCAAAGCCGAGACCCGCCGAGCGGATTTCGCGATCGATGCTGAACAGCGCCATCGCACCCGCGCTCTGCGCCTGGGTGACCGCAACCACGGTGCGGCGTCGGCCTTCGGACACGGCGAACAGCTGGTAGATCGCCAGCAGTGTCAGCAGACCAATGACCAAGCCCACCATGATTTCGATGATGGTGAAGCCTTGGACACTACGCCGGGGCGAAGTTCTGGGAGGGAGTAGGTGCGTCCTCATGAAATGGTTGCTCTCTCTCTTGTCGCGTCCTAGTGCACAAAGGCATGGATTTCGTAATTGCGCTTGGCAAGGTCGGTGGACCCTTGCCAGCACAGCTTGACGCTGACTTTGTTGATGTTATTGGTCGTATCGATTTGCACTTGCTGCCAGGCGGCCTTCGCGCCAGGCAATCCCGCGACGTTGTTCAGATCGCCGCGTGCGGCCTTCAGCAATTCGCCCATCGGCGTGGAGTCACTGACCGTGCCGCCACTGAAATCGCAGTCGTTTCCGCCGCTGCCCTGGTGTTCGAAGGTCTTGAGTGATGCGGCCAGCGTATCGGGCGTGCTGCGGTCGACGCTCAACGAAATCATCTGGATGATCTGCTCGGCAAACATGCCGGCCTCGGTACGGTACTGGGCCTGCCCCGACAGTGCGGTGGACTTGGCCAGCAGGCTGGCGATGCCCACGATGCCCAGCATCACGATCATGATCGAGACCAGCGATTCGAGAATCATCATGCCGCGCTGCTGCCCACGGCGAGCCTGCGTGGCGGCGGTGCGGGCGCTGCGGCGGCGGAGTGGAGAAGTCTTCAGCATTTGCGGTTGTCTCCAGCTTCCGTGACGGTGGGGTCGCACATGCGAACTTGTCCGCCCGTGGAAATAATGACGTTCAGGCAGCGCTGAGATCCGTTGCCAGCGATGCATTCGGCGGTATTGCCCGGCTGAAATTGCACGGTATTGGCGACCGATGCCTCACCCGTGCCGTTGAAAGTGACGCTCGTCACGTTGGCCTGCACAGTCAAATTCGCGGCGGCCTCTTCGGACTTGTTGTAAATCGTATTGCCACCCTGGGCCACGTCCCAGGCGCGATTCAAGCCAGATAACGTGAGCGTCACGTCCTGGTTGCGACGCAAGGCCTCCGAACGCGCCAACTGCGCGCCGTCGTAGTACGACTGCGCGGCGACGCGGATCTTGGTATCGAGCAGATGGACCTTGAAGCTCGGCATGGCCATCAGCAACAGAAACGCCATGATCGCCAACCCCACCATGATTTCGATGAGGGTGAATCCGCGTGTGCGCTGGGGCACCGTCATGGCGTTGCGGGACATCAGCAGCTCCCGTCCTTGCGTGCCGACCAGCAATTGTTGCCAGCCGTCCAGCCGTTGGGCGTGCCCGTGGTCTGGCGGGCGCCGGACTGATCGAGCGTGAATTTGAAGTCCCTCATGGACCCCTTGCCTTCCGCCGTCACGGTGAAGGTGGACTTGCCCAGGTTGCCGCAAGCGTATGTGAACCGAGTCGATTCGGGCGGTTGAGGGGCCACCGTACCGGCAGTGCAGGCGCCCACATAGGTGCGGTGGTCCTGAAAGAATTGTTCCATCTTGCCGCCCATGTCGGCCAGAGGCACGATGCCGTCGACGATCTGGCCGCGCTTGATGTAGTCGGTGTAGCTGGGCATGGCGATGGCGGTCAGGATGGCGACCAGCCCAACCACGACCATCAGCTCGATCAGAGTGAAGCCGATTTGAGTCTTGCGAACGCCGCGCGCACATCTTCCCGAACGCATGTTCAGTCCTTTGGCATCCAGAGCACAAAGAGGCTCGGATCGCGTTAACGTAGATCTATTGATGGGTGACATTGATGTGAATTACAAATCAATACTTGATATGCATTAAATTGCCGCATGGCATTGATGTAGTTAATATAAAAAATCAATGAATGGAAAAAGATTGTCAAACGGTCAACAGCGTTGCCAGAGGCCTCGTTTTCCCTAGAAAAGTCGTGAAAACAAAGGCTTATGTACTTTAGTTGAATTCGATTCGCCCGTCCAGAAATAGCCCTTCGGTATTTGAGTTGAAAATCAAGCTGTTGAAAGCTATCGAAATTGATAGCGATACATAGCGCTGTAGATTGACTGCCGCAGGCTTTCTGCGGCTCATCAATGCGGTGTTCTGGTCGGCCCCATGAAAAAGGGCACCGCAGGTAAACCTGTGGTGCCCAAGGTGATGGTCATTCGGACTCTTCTTCGTCACTCACTCACAGCGCGTGACCAGTCCGTCCATGGTTGTTCCCTGAATCCAACAACCAATCATCAGTAATCAGCGGCGCGAACGCAGATTGCCGTTTTCGTCGGCAATCACAATTTCCACGCGGCGGTTCATCGCACGGCCTTCGGGCGAGTTGTTGTCAGCCACCGGGAACGACTCGCCATAGCCCTTGGAGGTGATGCGATCGGCGGCGACGCCACGTGTGACCAGGGCGGATACACCCACCAGCGCACCGTCATGCTGGGTTCAGGTGTGCCAGCCCATGTGTCGATGGCGGGAGTGCATCGGGTGGCCTCGTTGGTGCAGCGCTGGGTGCTGGGGACGCATCACGGGTCCGTGCAGCCCGAGCACCTG
>RRZU012790854.1_pt1 | contig 11386 bp, 8 predicted proteins | sample 2165561 | NCBI WGS metagenome assembly RRZU01 (sample SAMN10456909, study PRJNA506462) | wastewater metagenome | isolation source: wastewater sludge | place: USA: Moscow, Idaho | reverse complement strand
GCGACGCGGCCAGCGACCACACCGACCCGAGCGGCTTCTCCACCGCGGCCCTCGGAACCTCCCGTGACCTTGCCCGGCCGAAGCTGTCGCCCAGCCCGTCGCCGAGCGCCTCACCCTCGGCGAAGGCCAGCCCGTCCGTCAGCCCCAGTGCTGTCGCGTCGACCCCGGCCGCCACCCCTGCGACGGCGACGCCGACCCCCACCCCGTCGCCTGCCGCAGCCGCGCCTGCGGTCGAGGCCACCCCGACGCCCACGCCCACGCCAACCCCCACCGTCGACTACGACGAACTGGGCGATAGCGCAGGCACCCAGTACGCCACCGGCAGCGTCAACGTGCGCACCGGGCCGGGAAGGGACTTTGACACCCTCACGACCCTCTCGGAGGACGACGACGTCGCGGTCACCGACCGCGAGATCGAGGGATGGCGTCAGGTCATCATCCGCAAGGAGTCCGGCTGGGTCAGGGCCACCTTCCTGACCAAGGAGGAGCCGGCCGAACCCGCCACCACCTCGCGGACGTCCAGGTCCACCGGCACGTCCTCGAGCGACTCGTCGGCCAGCTCGGATGACAGCTCAGACAGTGGGTTCTCCAGCGCCTCGTGCCCCAAGGCGGGCAACCTCGAGTCCAACGTCACGGCGCGCACTGCCAAGGTGCTGCGCGCGGTGTGCGCCAAGTTCGACGGTGTCAGCAGCTACGGCGGGTACCGCCCCGGCTCCGGCTCCTACCACGGCTCCGGCCGCGCCATCGACGTGATGGTCTCCGGTGAGTACGGCTGGGAGATCGCACGCTGGGCCCGCGCCAATGCCTCCGAGCTCGGCATCATCGAGGTCATCTACCAGCAGAAGATCTGGACCACCCAGCGCTCCGGCGACGGCTGGCGCAGCATGTCCGACCGTGGCAGCACCTCGGCGAACCACTACGACCACGTGCACCTGAGCATCGGCGGCTGACGCCCCGGTCCGGCGCCGACGTCCCGAGGCTGAGGTCGCCGACCCCGACGGCGAGCGGCCGAGCCAGCCACCCCGCGGACCCGTCAACCCCTGTTCATCGAGGTTGCCTGGCCGTGCGGCGGGCGCGAGCCCTAGTCTTGGGGGCATGAACACTCCGGTTGATCCCACCACCACCGAAGCCTGGGCTGATCTGCAGACCCTGAAGGATGCGCTCGTCCCCGACCTGCGCGGCTGGTTCGAGGCCGATCCCCACCGGGCGGAAGAGCTGACCTTCGACCTCGCCGACCTGCGCGTCGACCTGTCCAAGAACCTGATCAACGAGGACGTCGTGGCCGCGCTGCTCCGCCTCGCCGATCAGGTCGGCCTGCCGGGACGCCGCGAGGCGATGTTCTCGGGCGAGAGGATCAACACCACCGAGAACCGGGCCGTGCTGCACACCGCGCTGAGGCTCCCCTCCGACGCCGAGCTGGTCGTCGACGGTCAGGACGTGGTCGCCGACGTGCACGCCGTCCAGGACAAGATGTTCGCGTTCGCGGAAAAGGTCCGCTCCGGGGAGAGGAAGGGCGTCACCGGAAAGCCCATCTCCACCGTGGTCAACATCGGCATCGGCGGCTCCGACCTCGGACCGGTCATGGTCTACGAGGCGCTGCTTCCGTACAAGCAGGACGGCCTGACCTGCCGCTTCGTCTCCAACATCGATCCGAGCGACGTCGCGGAGAAGGTCGCCGACCTCGACCCGACCACGACGCTGTTCATCGTCGCCTCCAAGACCTTCACCACGCTCGAGACTCTCACCAACGCCCGGATCGCGCGCGACTGGCTGCTGAACGCGCTCGTCGAGGCCGGAGCGATCGAGGACACCGACGAGGCCCGCAAAGCGGCCATCGCCAAGCACTTCGTGGCCGTCTCGACGGCGTTGGACAAGGTAGCCGACTTCGGCATCGATCCGGACAACGCTTTCGGCTTCTGGGACTGGGTCGGGGGCCGCTACTCCGTCGCCTCCGCGGTCGGCCTGCCGGTCGTGATCGCGATCGGCCCCGACGGCTTCCGCGACTTCCTCTCCGGTTTCCACGCCGTCGACGAGCACTTCCGCACGGTCGCTCCCGAGGGCAACGTCCCGCTGCTGATGGGCATGCTCAACATCTGGTACGTCAACTTCTGGAACGCGCACAGCCATGCGGTGCTGCCTTACGCGCAGTACCTGCACCGCTTCCCTGCCTACCTGCAGCAGCTCACCATGGAGTCCAACGGCAAGTCGGTGCGCTGGGACGGCTCGAAGGTCACCACGGACACGGGCGAGATCTACTGGGGCGAGCCGGGAACCAACGGCCAGCACGCCTTCTACCAGCTGATCCACCAGGGCACCCGGCTGATCCCGGCCGACTTCATCGGCGTGGTCAACCCGGCGCACCCGATCAAGGACGGCGACACCGACGTGCACGGCCTATTCATGGCCAACTTCTTCGCCCAGACGGCCGCGCTCGCGTTCGGCAAGACGGCTGACGAGGTGCGCGCCGAGGGCACCGACGAGGCGATCGTCCCTGCCCGGGTGTTCGCGGGCAACAAGCCGACCACGTCGATCCTCGCTCCGGTGCTTTCGCCGTCGGTGGTCGGCCAGCTGATCGCCCTGTACGAGCACATCACGTTCGTGGAGGGCATCGTCTGGGGTCTGGACTCGTTCGATCAGTGGGGCGTCGAGCTCGGCAAGAAGCTCGCCCTCGAGATCGCGCCCGCCGTCTTCGGTGACGCGGAGGCCCTCGCCAAGCAGGACCCGTCGACCCAGTCGCTCGTGAGCTGGTACCTCGAGAAGCGTGACTGACGGCCGCACACGGCGACGTCGGTGGCTCAAGGCCGTCGGTGTCGCCGCGGTGGTGGCGCTGATTCCGGTCGCCGCCAGCTGGATCCATCTCGCCTCCGTGTCCGCGGGGCGCACGCACAGCGCGGACGACGTGCCGCAGCGCGGGGTCGGGATGGTGCTCGGTGCCAAGACCCATCCGGACCGACCGTCGGCGTTCCTCGCCGCGCGCCTCGACGTGGCGCTCGAACTGTTCAAGGCGGGGAAGATCAGGGCGATCCTCGTCACCGGCGACGGGCTGGAGCGGTCGAACTTCGAGACGAAGGTGATGCGCGAGTACCTCGTCGAGCGGGGAGTGCCGCCCGAGCAGATCGTCGAGGACCCCGCCGGGTTCGACACCTACGACTCGTGCGTGCGCGCCCGCGACGTCTTCGGGGTCACGGAGCTGACCGTGATCACGCAGGACTACCACGTGGGACGGGCGATCGCGATCTGCGAACTGGTCGGCGTTGACGCCGTCGGCGTCGGGGACACCACCATGCTCGGCCGCTTCCCGTACAACTGGGTCAAGGGCGCCAGTCGGGAGTGGGCGGCGAACCTGAAGGTCGAGTGGGACACCCTGACGAAGCGGCAGCCGCAACAGGATCCGTACGACCCGTCGCTGCTGGAGGCGGCCGGTCGCTGAGCCTCGACGGGGTCGCCGGCCGGCCAGGAGACGGGCCTGCCAGCTTCCGGCCATGGGATGGAGCGGAGGCAATGCCTGCATCTACGAGCGCGCCTTCGCGCTGACCTGCAGGGGTGTCGTCGAGCCGCTGCTGGACGCCGTCGCGGATCGCCTGCGACTGGAGGGGAGCGAGGTCCTCGACGTCGGCTCCGGAACCGGGCGGCTGGCCGCTGCGGCGACCCGTCGCGGCGCGGTCGTCACGGCGGTCGACCCGGATCCGGCGATGATCCGGGTGGCACAACGGCTCCGACCTGACGCCGCCTCGCGCTGGTTCGTGGCGGGGGCGCCGACCTTCCCTTCCCCGACGCGGGCTTCGACGTGGTCACCCTCGCCTTCGTCCTCAACCACGTCCCGTCGCCCGTGGCCACGCTTCGTGACTGCGCGAGGGTGCTGCGACCAGGTGGCGTTTGGCGATCGCGGTCTGGGGCGACTCGGGTCTCGTCGAAGCGTGGGGCGCCGTCCTCGGGGTACCAGGGGCGGTCCGCCTGCCCACCCCGCAGCTGCCGCCGGACGAGGACTTCGACCGCACCGCAGAAGGGCTCGCCGAGTTGTGAGGACGCGCCGGCCTGACGGTGCTCGGACGGTCGCGGCCCGCGTGGACGGTGCGGATCTCCGTGGACGAACTCTGGCAGGCCCCGCTCGCGGGGCTGGCGAGGATCGGGCGGCAGGTCGCCGCCCAGACGCCTGCCGTGCAGGCGGCGATGCTTGAGGCGCTGCGGTCGCATGCCAAGCGTGCCGGGTCGTCGGAGTTCCTCACCGTTCGCCCGTCCGCCCCGGTCGTGCTCGCCCGCGCCAGCGGCTGATCGCGTCGCGGGGTCGGCGGATCCACGACACTCCAAGCCGGGTCGCCCCATCCTGACTAACATGCGCGGCAGGCGACACGAGGAGTCAACCGCATGCAGCACGACGACGCGCCACCACTGGCCGGGCACATCTCGGTGCGTGGGGCGACGGAGCACAACCTGCGCGACCTCAGCCTCGACATCCCTCGCGACAGGGTCGTCGCCTTCACCGGCATCTCAGGATCGGGCAAGTCGTCGCTGGCCTTCGGGACCATCTACGCCCAGTCGAGGCAGCGCTACCTGGAGTCCGTCTCGCCCTATGCCCGGCGACTGATCGACCAGGGCTCCGCCCCGAAGGTGCGCCAGATCGTCGGCCTCCCACCGGCCGTGGCGCTGCGTCAGCAGCACAGCGCTGGCTCGGCCCGCTCGACCGTCGGCACCGTCAGCCGTGTCTCCAACGTGCTGCGCATGCTGTACTCCCGCGCAGGCGACTATCCGCCCGGCTACCGGCCTGCCGATCTGGCAGGCAGCTTCCCCCGCGACGCGGCACCGCTCGACTCGGACAGCTTCTCGCCCAACACCGCCGTCGGGGCCTGCCGGCCCTGCTCGGGGATCGGCAGGCTGCTCCAGGTCGACGAGGACCTCCTCGTCGGAGACCCCGACCTCAGCATCCAGGACGGAGCCATCGCCGCCTGGCCCGGGGCCTTCGGCGGCGCCAACTACCGCCGCATCCTCGCCATCCTCGGGATCAACATCCACGTGCCGTTCCGCACCCTCCCGGCCGACACGAGGCGGTGGGTGCTCCTCACCGACGAGCAGCCCACCGTTGACGTCGAGGAGTTCCACTACAAGGGCACCTACATGAGCCCGAAGCGATGGGTCGAGCACACCTTCCACGACTCGCAGTCGGCGCGGATGCGGGCGAAGGCCGCCGAGTTCATGACCGAGCGGCTCTGCCCTTCGTGCCACGGTAAGCGGCTCAACCCCGAGGCGCTCGCCGTCACCATCGCGGGCCGGGACATCGCGCACGCCACCTCGCTCCAACTCACCGGGCTGCGCGACTTCCTTGACGAGGCCCTTACCCATCCCGACACCCTCGCCCTCCCGGCGGAACGCAGGCAGGCGGCCAACGCGCTGATCGACGTCCTGGACGACCAGCTGCGGACCCTGATCGACCTCGGGCTCGGCTACCTCGCGACCGCCCGCCCGACCACCACGCTGTCGGGTGGCGAACTGCAGCGGCTGCATCTGGCGACACAGCTGCGCAGCGGCCTCTTCGGCGTGCTGTACGTCCTCGATGAGCCCTCCGCCGGCCTGCATCCGTCGGACACCGAGGTGCTGCTCGGCGCGCTGCACCGGCTCCGTGACGAGGGGAACACGCTGTTCGTCGTCGAACACAACCCGCTCGTCATCTCGGCCGCCGACTGGATCGTCGACCTCGGGCCAGGCGCCGGTCGCTACGGCGGCGAGGTGCTGTTCAACGGGCGGGCGGCGGAGCTTCCAGGCGTCGAGGGCTCGGCCACCGCCCGCTATCTCGGCGGGGAACCACCGGCGGCCCCCTCCCCGCCGCGTCCCCGCCCCACGGGCAACTTCCTGCGCCTGGGTGGCGTCCGTGGACACAGCCTGCGCGGCGTCGACGCGGCCCTCCCGCTCGGCTGTCTCACGGCGGTCACCGGGGTGTCGGGAGCCGGGAAGTCGACGCTGCTGCAGGCGCTCGCCGACGCTGTCCGAGCGCACCTGGACCCGGACCTGTCCCCGGAGGCGACCGAGGAGGGTGAGGAACTCGTCGAGGGTGTGCCGGTGTGGGACGTCGAGGCCGACCGCGTCACCGTCGCAACTGTGGCAGGCATCGACGGTGTCGACCGGCTCGTCGTGGTCGACCAGAAACCGATCGGCCGCACCTCGCGCTCCAACCTGGCCACCTACACCGGCCTCTTCGCGACCGTGCGGCGGCTCTTCGCCGCCCAGCCCGAGGCGAAGCGGCGTGGCTTCGGCGCCAGCCGGTTCTCCTTCAATCTCCCGGCCGGCCGTTGCCCCCACTGCCTCGGTGACGGCGAGGTGAGCATCGAGCTGCTCTTCATGCCGACCGAGACGGTGCCGTGCCCCGTCTGCCTCGGCTCGAGGTACAACCCGGAGACGCTCGAGGTGCACTACCGCGCCCACACGGTCGCCGACGTGCTCGCGATGAGCGTCGACGAGGCACTCGGGTTCCTCGGCGACGTGCCGACAGCAGGCCGGATCCTCGACCTGCTCTCCGGGATCGGGCTCGGCTACCTGTCGCTCGGGCAGAGCGCGACCACCCTGTCCGGAGGCGAGGCGCAGCGGATCAAGCTGGTGAGCGAGCTGCACCGCGCCCCGGCCGGGCACAGCCTCTATCTGCTCGACGAGCCGACCAACTGCCTCCACCCGGCGGACATCGACCTGCTCGTCGGGCGGCTGCAGGCGCTGGTCGATGCGGGCAACACGGTGGTGATCGCCGACCACGACGTGCGCACCATCGCCGTGGCGGACTGGGTGATCGACATGGGGCCGGGGGCAGGTGGTGACGGCGGGCGGATCGTCGCGGAGGGCAGGCCAGGGGAGGTGGCGGACGCGCAGGGCAGCCGGACGGGTGCCCACCTGCGTCGATGGATCGGGAGCTGAGAAGGGGACGGCCCCGCCCGGACGAACCGGACCGGGCCGCAGGGCCTTGGGGTCAGCCCTTCTCCGCGCCCTCCGTCGTCGACATGATGCGCCTCTGGAAGATGAAGAACACCCACGGCGACGGGGATGGTCATCAACACCGCGGCGGCCAGCTTCAGGGGGAACTGGTTGCCGGACCCGAGCTGACCCGAGACGAGCGCGCCGACACCGGTGGTGAGGGTGTGCAGTTCGGGACTCTGCCTGGAGATGATGAAGATTCCCGCCGCGTCCACGAGCAGGGCAGGATCATGCCGAAGTAGGTGTCGAACATGCCCAGTTCCTTGATCACGAGGAAGCGGGGAATCATCAGCACCACCGACGGAACGGTCATGACGGCGATGAACAGCCCGAACACCACCGAGCGGCCGCGGAACTGCAGCCTGGAGAGGGCGTAGCCGGCGAGCGAGTTGAAGAACACGCGCGAGATGGTCACGACTACGGCGATGACCGGCTGAGCCGGACTGACGGTCAGCGGCAGCGGACCTCACTCGGCGGGCTGGTAGCGGTACTGCAGGTCGGCGTAGTCGGGGTGCTTGACGATCCAGGCCTTGATGAACGGGCAGATCGGCAGCACCTTCCGGGTTCCCTGTCCGCGGATGTCGTCGAGTGCGAACCGGGCGAGCGCCCCACCGACTCCGCGTCCTTCGAAGGCCCGGTCGACCTCGGTGTGCGTCATCACGACGAGCTCGTCGGTCAGCTGATACTCGGCGAATCCGGCGAGGGCACCGTCGACGGTGGCCTCGTAGCGGTTCTCCTGGGGGTTGTTCGTGACGGTCACGTCGCTCATGGTGCCTCCCTGCCTCGGCTGTCTCGAGCCTAGCCGCGTCGGCGTCACCAGATGCTGACCCCGCGGCCCATCCCGTAGTAGTTCCAGCCCGCGTCCGACCAGCGCTTCGGGTCGAGCACGTTGCGACCGTCGATGATGTTCGGCGCGGCCACCAGGTCGCTGATCGAGGCGGGGTCGAGGTCGACGAAGTCGCGCCACTGGGTCAGGATCATCACGGCGTCTGCGTCGGTGACCGCGTCCTCGAGCGTCTCCGGGACGCGGAGGTCAGGACGGCGCTCGCGCAGCTTGTCTCCAGCCGCCGGGTCGACGATCGCCAGATCGGCCCCCGCCGCCCACAGCTTGCTCGCGATGTCGAGGGCGGGGGAGTCGCGCAGGTCGTCGGTGTCGGGCTTGAACGTGATCCCCAGCACGGCGATCTTCTTGCCGGAGAGGCTTCCTCCCACGACCTCCTCCGCGAGGCGGACGGCGTGGTCGCGGCGGCGCAGGTTGATCGTGTCGACCTCGCGCAGGAACGTCAGAGCCTCGTCGACGCCGAGCTCTCCCGCGCGGGCCATGAACGCGCGGATGTCCTTCGGCAGGCACCCGCCGCCGAAGCCGATGCCCGCCTGCAGGAATTTCGGACCGATCCGGTCGTCGTAGCCGATCGCCTCGGCGAGCCGGGTCACGTCTCCGCCGGTGGCGTCGCACAGCTCGGCCATGGCATTGATGAAAGAGATCTTGGTTGCCAGGAAGGAGTTCGCCGCGACCTTGACCAGCTCGGCGGTCGGGTAGTTGGCCACCACCAGCGGGGTCTCCGCCTCGAGCATCGTGGCGTAGCACTGGTTGAGCACCTCGCGCGCCGCCTCGCCCTTCGCGACATCGTCGGGCAGGCCGTAGACGATCCGGTCGGGATGCAGGGTGTCCTTGACGGCGTAGCCCTCGCGCAGGAACTCGGGGTTCCAGGCGAGGACGAGGTTCTTGCCTGAGGCGTCGAACTCGTCGGAGATCAGCTGGGCGGTTCCGACCGGGACCGTCGACTTTCCCGCGACCAGCACCGGACGCTCCGTGCCGGGTTCCGCGTGTTCGATGATCGTGCGGACGGCCTGCGCGACATAGCTCATGTCGGCCCCGAGGCGTCCGGACAGCTGTGGGGTGCCGACGGCGATGAAATGGATCTCTGCGTCGGCGATGGCCGCCGGGTCGGTGGTGAAGCCAAGTCGCCCCGACTCGACGCCGCGCTTGAGCACCGCGTCGAAGCCCGGCTCGTGGAACGGGGCCACCCCGGCCGCGAGCTTGGCGATCTTGTCTTCGTCGACGTCGAGACCGACGACGTCGTGGCCCAGCTCGGCCATGCAGGCGGCGTGGACGGCACCGAGGTAGCCGCAGCCGATCACGGAGATACGCATGGGGCCAAGCGTAGTGGGGAGTCGTCAGGGGCCGCCGAGACAACGCGACGGATCGATGTAAAGGGGCTTCGACAACCCCGGCATGTACTTATCGCCTGCCGCAGGCAAGAATGGGGGCACACCGATTTGGAGGTCAACGTGGATCACGACACCACAGCCAGCGAAGCAATTGTGAACGGTCACACTGCCTTGGGTATCGAGTTCGGCTCGACCCGCATCAAGGCGGTGCTGATCGGCCCGGACCAGCAGCCCCTCGCCACCGGCGGCCACGACTGGAAGGCCAAGTTCGAGGACAACGTGTGGACCTACGACTTGGACGCGGTCTGGGCCGGGCTGCAGGCCGCATATGCCGACCTGGCGGCGAACGTGGAGCAGGCTCATGGCGTGCCGCTCGAGCGCGTCGGAGCGCTCGGCGTCTCGGCCATGATGCACGGCTACATGGCATTCAATGCCGAGGGCGAGCTCATGGTGCCGTTCCGCACCTGGCAGAACACCATGACGTCGGAGGCCGCGGGGGAGCTGACCCAGCTGTTCCAGCACAACATCCCGCAGCGCTGGAGCATCGCCCACCTCTACCAGGCCATCCTGCGCGGCGAGGAGCACGTCGCAGACATCGACTTCCTCGCCACCCTCGCCGCCTACGTGCACTGGCGCCTGAGTGGCGAGCGCCTGCTCGGCATCGGTGATGCGAGCGGCATGTTCCCGATCGACGTGGCCACCGGCACCTACGACACCGCGATGCTCGCGCAGTTCGACGAGCTCGTCGCCGAGCGCGGCTACCCGTGGAAGCTCGAGGCGATCCTGCCGAAGGTGCTCAAGGCAGGCGAACAGGCGGGCAGCCTGACCGAGGAGGGTGCGCGGCTGCTCGACCCGTCCGGCACACTCCAGGCCGGAGCGCCGCTCGCCCCTGCCGAGGGCGACGCCGGAACCGGGATGGTCGCCACCAACTCCGTTGCCCGCCGCACGGCCAACGTCTCCGCAGGTACGTCGATCTTCGCCATGGTGGTCCTCGAGGGCCCGATGAAGCGGCTGCACGAGGAGATCGACCTCGTCACCACCCCGGCGGGCGATCTCGTCGCGATGGCCCACTGCAACAACGGCACCATCGACCTGAGCGCCTGGGTCAACCTGTTCGGCGAGGTCGGAAAGGCCCTCGGCGCCCAGTTCGACACGAATCAGCTCTTCGAGACGCTGTACCGCTCCGCGCTCGAGGCGGCGCCCGACGGCGGCGGCATGTTGGCCTACAACTACCTCGCGGGCGAGCACGTCACCGGGCTCGAGGCCGGTCGCCCGCTGTTCGTGCGCACCCCGTCCAGCGAGTTCACGCTCGCCAACTTCATGCGCACCAACCTGTTCGCCTCGCTCGGCGCGCTGCGCGTCGGCATGGACGTCCTGCTCCGCGACGAGGGCGTCCAGCTCGACTCGATGTTCGCCCACGGCGGCCTGTTCAAGACGAAGGGCGTCGCGCAGGGCTTCCTGGCCGCGGCCATGAACACCCCGGTCTCGGTCGGTGAGGTCGCGGGCGAGGGCGGCGCGTGGGGCATGGCGCTGCTCGCTGGCTTCCTGCAGGCCGACGACGCCTCGCTCGCCGACTGGCTCGCGACGGAGGTCTTCGCCGACGCGGAGATCGAGACGGCCGAGCCGGTCAAGGCCGACGTCGACGGCTTCGACCAGTTCATGGAGCGCTACCGCAAGGGCCTCGTGATCGAGAAGACCGCGGCCGAGGCCCTCTGACCCCATCGGGGGAGTCGGGCGCCATGGGTCGGCGCCCGGCCGTTCCCGTTCCTTGAGCAGGGCGCGCGCGAAGCGGCGGCGCCCCGTTATTGCCGTTTCTTGAGCAGGGCCGCCCCGCGGAGCGGCGGCGCCCGTCGTCGAAAGGTCCGTGGGCGTTGGGCAGGGACCCGGGTCGGGTTTGCCGTGGGCGTGGGTGCCTTTCGACGACGCCCGGCGCGACTTCGTCGGCCGAGGCTGCTCAAGGAACGGGGGCGCGCCGCCAGACTGCTCAACGAACGCCGGACGTGGGGTTTCGCGCCTACAGTCTGTGTAGGAGAGGAGCCGAGAGATGCGTGACTGGGTGTCCTACCTGCTGTGGCTGCTCGTCGGCGCCGGGGCTCGTCGGCATCGCGTCCATCGGGGTCTTCGTGCTCCCGGCCACGGTGGTGGTCTTGTCGTCGCGATCCTCTACTCGAAGGGCCGAGGGGCCGCCGGGCTGTTGCTCGGCGCGGGCCTCGTCCTCCTGTACGTCGCCTTCCTGCACCGCCAGGGCCCTGGCGAGGTGTGC
>RRZU011317234.1_pt1 | contig 11386 bp, 11 predicted proteins | sample 2165561 | NCBI WGS metagenome assembly RRZU01 (sample SAMN10456909, study PRJNA506462) | wastewater metagenome | isolation source: wastewater sludge | place: USA: Moscow, Idaho | reverse complement strand
TTTTTGTTTTTGAATCTTGGCGATTTCATAGATTCTGCCTTTTAATTTGTTATATATTTTGTTAGTTCGCCCGTGGCTATAATGGTTTCAATAGCTGATAAACGCTGTTCTATTAAGATATTTATCTTATTTAAAGATGCTTTATAAGAGTCATTTTCGGCTTCTAGACGTTCAGAGATGTTTATCAAACCTTCTTTATATTGTTTTATGGCTAAATTCAAATTGTTTTGAGCCACTTTCTCTTGTTGTGATGCTATTTCTATTTTTTGATTTAAAACCGAATAGTTTACATAATTGTTTTCCAACAGTAATTGTAATTTTTCTTTGGTGTCATCAATTTGGTTTTGTACTTGTTCAATATTTAATTTGGCTTCATGAACTTTATGTTTTCGTTCAAAACCGGCAAAAACTTCCCATTTTATTCCTGCACCAATCATCCAATTTGGACTTATCGTCATCTCATTTAACTGTAAATGAATTGGCGTATTTATGCCTGGAATTAAAGGAGTTGTTGAGTTTGCATCAAATACACTGCTGTGGGTTAGGCCCCCAAAAGCGCCTAAAGTAGGCAGAAAAGTTCCTTTTTCTTTCTTTAGCAAATATTCATAGGCTACTTTAAATGATTGTAAGGCTTTGATTTCTTTTTTGTTTTCGGTGCTTAAATTCTCTTCCAAAATTAAATAAGGAACTAAATTGTATTGAACATTATTTATTTCTGAATCGGAATAGCCGGTTAAATATCTTATTTTTCTATAGACTAATTTGCGTTTTCCCTCTAGTTCAATTCTTTTAGATTTCAATTCTAATGAGGCCAATTTTATTTTATCTCTATCATAAGGAATAGCAAGACCTTCTTCGATTGCTTTAGAAATTCTTTTGGTTTCTGTTTGCAATCTCTTTTCACTGTCATTTAAAAGCTTTTCCACTTCATTTAATAAAGTGATTTGGTCAAAGGTGTTAATAACGTCTTTTATAATAATGTCCTTCTCAGATTCTTTTAGGTATTCTGTTCCGATTGCTTTCTGTTTCAATGCCTTAGCGCCATTAGGAATTTGCATACCGCTAAACAAAACCGTTTTTGCCATTATACTTCCATTAAAAATATTTCCGTAATTATCAAAAGTCGATTTTCCACCAAAGACCGGAATATTAACTATAGGTAGGGTTGTGGCAGGAAGATCAACTGTCAGTTTATTGTCAAAATAGGAGTAAATGGCACTAGCTTCTACCGTTGGGATATATTTATTCCAAACGCTTTTTTCCTTAAGTTGTAGTTTTTCAATTTCGAGTTCTTTATTTTTGATCGAACTGTTCTTGTCAATTGCTTTATGAACCGCCTCTTGCAAGGAAGTTGAAATTTCTATTTGCGCATAGCCAGTAGCAAATGAAAAAAGCGAAAGGATGGAAAGTATTATCTGTTTTTTCATCTTACTTTTTTGTTTCTAAATTATTATAAATTTGAAGAAAAGTCTCTTTTACGATTTCGAGCCTTTCTGGTTCAATGTCTCTTATCGCATTTTTAAGAGTTTCATTGACAACAATCATTACTTCCTTCTCAATTGATTTTCCTTTAGGAGTTAAAAAAATTAATTTTATTCGTTTGTCATTTGCGTCAGGATGCCGTTCTACTAAATTTTCTTTTTCCAAATGATCAATTAAACGCGTTATTCCGGGTTTGTCAGTTGAAGTTTGATCTGCTAAGGTTTGTTGTGTGCAACCTTCGTTTTTCCACAAAACACCCAAAATAGTCCATTGCTCTTTTGTTAGCGAAATATTGTTTTTTCTAAAATTAGTCAACAAGGCTCTGTTAAAAGCGGAGTGCGTTCTTCCAGATAAAATGGTATATAAATTTTCCGTTGAAAAAATTGTTTCCATAAATATAGTTGTTTAAACAACTACAAAGGTATTTAAAATTTACTTGTAAATTGCAGGTATTATGTTTTATTTTAAAAGAGTGTCTTATTGACGATTTTAGATTTTGATTTTATCCAATAAATAACAGCTACAATGATTCGTTCAACAACATAAAGAGATGAGCTAAACGGTACGATATCTACAACTAGGAGTGATTAGCGAAAAAGGATATTGATTTTGTTTTAAACATTTTATAAAAAAAAGGTGCAGCTCATTTGAACTGCACCTTTTTATCAAAGTCTAATTCCCGGCGGAAGTAGCTCTTTGTAAACAGGGTTTTTTTTGAAAAACACCACTATTTTTGGAAGAATAGGAACTACCTTAAATTTTTGTTCTGTTGCTATTTCCATAATGTTTTTTAGAAAATTAGAAACGAATTCCTCATCTTCGAACGATTCAGGAACATTTATTTTTGTTAGAAATATTTTTTTCTCCTGAAAAGAATACTCAACCGAAACTAACCCTTGATCGACTATAGTTTCAAATTGTCTAGAAAAAGTGTTGTCTTTGATTTCCATAGTGCTTGTTGCATCCATAATAATTAAGTCTGATTCATTGGTACCTCTACCAAAAGTATTTTTGATTTGGGAATTATCTTGATGTCAAATACATCAAAATCTGTAACTCCCATGGCATCTCTTGCCTTCAAAATTTGGTTGTTAACTTCTATTTCGCCTTCGATCAAAAATAAATAAACACCATTTTTAGGAATTCGAACCTTGTATGTCGAATTAGTGTTGCTATCGAATATTCCTAAATGGAAAAAGGTTTTTTGGTAAACCCAAAGTGCATAGCCCTCATTTTGATTATTTAGCGAAACGTCGTTTGCAAAGGTATCGATTTGATTTTCAATATCAAATGATTTATGGTCGTATCTTGGTGTTGCATTCTCTGTATCAGGAAATGCCTATAGTTATAGTGTTTTGGCCTCGTTTTCCTGATTGGCTTTCATTTCAGAATCGTCCACCCTAGAACCCGCACTGATCACTTGGATTTCTCCAAAATCAATTATACCTTTATTCGGCATATTGTCGTTATGCTTTAAGCCGCCTTCAAGTGGGATAGTGATGATTTCCATAGTTGCGTGAACAATGGGTGCTAAAACTAGCTCCGCCTGCTATGGTATCGTCATTTAAAACACGCAACATTCCAAAACGCACCCGTTCACGATTGAAATAATTTTCTGAAGGAAAGGAGAAATTGGCTTTTCCTCTTGTATTTGATTCAGAAAAATGTGTGATCATAAATTATTGATAATATAAAGTGAGAAGTGAATAAGGTTTGAATAAAAAAATTAATTTTATACAAAATTCGCTATAAAAAAACCGAATTTTGTTATAAAATAGTTACGACAGTTATGAGTAAAATCCCAGTTTATTTAATGCCCGGTTTGGCATCAAGTGCTGCCATTTTTGAGCGAATTGTGCTTCCTGAAGATGTGTTTGAAATTCATTTATTAGAATGGGAAATTCCCCTGGACAATGAGTCTTTGACGGATTATGCGAAGAGAATTGCTACGGAAATAAAGCATGAGAATCCCGTTTTGATTGGAGTTTCCTTTGGAGGTATTCTAGTTCAGGAAATGGCAAAATATCTGAATGCACGCAAGATTATTATTATTTCGAGTGTGCGGTGTAATTTAGAATTCCCTCGAAGATTAAAAATTGCCAAAACCACCAAAGCCTACAAGCTCATTCCGATGAGTCTGTTTGCAAGTATCGAAAGTCTAGCTAAGTTTTCTTTTGGGGGGAAAGTGAATCAGAGACTTAAGTTATATGAAAAATTTCTTTCTGTTCGAGATATTCGTTATTTGAATTGGGCTGTAGAACAAGTGGTTTTATGGGACAGAACCGTTATTGATGAAAATGTAATTCACATTCATGGAGATGCTGATGATGTTTTTCCTATCAAATATATTAAGAATTGTATCGTTGTGAAAGGTGGGACGCACATTATGATTTTGAATAAATACAAATGGCTGAATGAAAATTTACCTTCCATTATATTGGGAACAGAAAAAAAGTAAACGCACTTTTATAACTAGATGAAAGGCATAATAAAGAAAAGATGAAATTGATAAATAAAGCAACCATAATTCTTCCCGTGATTTTTGCATGTGGGATATTTATTTTTGCAACAACTAATGACGCTAAAGGGACTAAAGAAGAAACGGTTTATGATTTTCCTGCTAAATTAGATTTTGCGGGCGAAGAGACGCCATTGAAAATATCGGATGTCAAGGAACGATTTGATCGCGAATTATTGGTCAATGTGAATTTACATGCCTCTACTATTTTAGCAATAAAAAGAGCCAATCGTGCTTTTTCAGTAATTGAACCTATTTTGAAAAAGAATGGAATTCCGGATGATTTTAAATATCTAGCGGTTATAGAAAGCGGATTAGTGAATGTAGTTTCGCCAGCTGGAGCAAGAGGCATTTGGCAATTCATGCCGGAAACAGCAAAAGAACGCGGAATGGAAGTCAATGAAAATGTGGACCAACGCTATGATTTAGAAAAATCAACCCAAGCAGCTTGCAGTTATTTTTTAAGTGCCAAAGTAAAGTTTGGAACTTGGACCTTGGCGGCGGCATCTTATAATGGAGGAATGGCGGGTGTGAATAAACAAATTGGAATTCAAAAAGTATCAAACTATTACGATTTGTTGCTTTCGGAAGAAACATCTCGTTATATTTTTAGGATTTTAGCATTGAAAGAAATTATGAAAAATCCCGTAAAATATGATTTTGCAATTGCTCCGGGAGATTTATATAATATTTTACCCACTCGAAAAGTAGCAATTGACAGTACGATTTCGGATTTGGCTGATTTTGCAAAACGAGAAGGAATCAATTATAAAATCTTGAAGATTCACAATCCTTGGCTTCGAGAAACGAAATTACTAAATGAAACTGGTAAAAAATATCAAATCGAAATTCCTTTGAAGGGGTATTAATTAAGCAAAAAAAAGGGCTAAATGATACACATTTGGCCCTTTTTAGATTATATTTTCTTCATCTGATCTTTCATCATTGTAATTTGCTCTTTTAACATGTTCTGTTTGTCTAATTTTTTAGCTTCGTTCAATAGGGATGTAGCTTCCAGCTTTCTTCTTCGGGTCATAGCAATTCCTGCTAAGTTCAATTTGGCAACAGCTAAATCCATATCCATTGATAATCCTAGCTCAATTGCTTTTTTGAAATATTTCTCAGATTGATTGATATTCGTTTGCGAAAGCATAATTCCATGTAAGTAATTGAAATATCCTTGTTGTTTTTTTACCAAAGCTGCCTCCGGTTTTTTGATGTAAGCCAACCATTTTTTAGCTCCTTCAAAATCTTGTTTCCTTAGTTTTAGGAAGGCTAATAAGATGAATTCGTTTTTGAAGTAGAGGAAAATAGGAATTGCACTCAATAATAAAAGAAAAATTCCATTGCCGATATTACTTTCTGTAAATTGCCAAACGCCTGTAACTATAATAAGTCCGGCGATAATAAGTTTAATATTTCTGTGAAACATAGTGTGATTATTTTAAGAAGGCAAATATAGTAAAATGAATTGAAAATATTTTTACAAAACTACTTGTGAGGAAAAAAAGTCTTTGTATATTTGCACTCGGATTTCGGATAACCGTTGTTCGAAGTAAGAAGAGATATAAATAAGATTTTAAAGATACAAAGCAATGAGCAAAAGAACGTTTCAACCATCGAAAAGAAAAAGAAGAAATAAGCACGGATTTATGGACAGAATGGCTTCTGCTAATGGAAGAAAAGTTCTTGCGCGTAGAAGAGCTAAAGGAAGACATAAATTGACTGTTTCTTGCGAGCCAAGACACAAAAAATAATGTTTCTATAAACATAAATAAGGCGTTACTTCTTTTAGTATCGCCTTTTTTTATACCTATTCGTTAAAAAAGTTTAAGATTTATAGGGAAAAGGTTTGAGTTCCGTAACTTTAATCTTTTGAAAACAACAACTACACACACAATAATACCATACAATGCCAAAAGATACATCCATAAAATCAGTTTTAATAATAGGTTCAGGTCCTATTGTTATTGGTCAAGCGTGCGAATTTGATTATGCAGGATCACAATCTGCCCGCTCTATTCGTGAAGAAGGAATTGAAGTTGTTTTGATAAACTCCAATCCAGCAACAATTATGACCGACCCCACAATGGCCGATCACGTTTACTTGAAACCACTGACGACTAAATCTATCATCGAAATCCTTAAAGCACATCCTCAAATTGATGCTGTTTTGCCTACAATGGGAGGACAAACTGCGCTTAACTTGTGCTTGGAAGCAGAAGAAAAGGGAATTTGGGCTGATTTTGGAGTGAAATTAATCGGGGTTGACGTAAACGCCATTAATATTACGGAAGATAGAGAGCAGTTCAAAAATCTTTTGAAAAAAATTGGAGTACCATCTGCTCCAGCAGAAATATGTACGTCGTATCTTAGAGGAAAGGAAATTGCGCAGGAATTTGGTTTCCCATTAGTAATTCGTCCCTCGTTTACTTTAGGAGGAACTGGAGCGGCAATTGTTTATAAAAAAGAAGATTTTGATGAACTTTTAACCAGAGGTTTAGAAGCATCACCTATTCATGAAGTCCTAATTGATAAGGCTTTGATGGGTTGGAAAGAATATGAATTGGAACTTTTGAGAGATAAAAACGACAATGTTGTAATTATCTGTTCGATTGAAAATATGGACCCAATGGGAATTCATACTGGAGATTCCATCACGGTGGCACCAGCGATGACTTTATCAGACACGACTTTTCAAAAAATGCGTGATTATGCGATTTTAATGATGCGTAGCATCGGAAACTTTGCTGGAGGTTGTAACGTGCAGTTTGCCGTTTCGCCAGACGATAAAGAAGATATTGTTGCAATTGAAATTAATCCTCGTGTGTCTCGTTCTTCTGCATTAGCATCAAAAGCAACTGGTTATCCTATTGCAAAAATCGCTTCTAAATTAGCTTTAGGGTATAATTTGGACGAATTGCAAAATCAAATTACCAAATCAACTTCGGCCTTGTTCGAACCAACTTTGGATTATGTGATTGTAAAAATTCCACGTTGGAATTTTGATAAATTTGAAGGTGCCGACAGAACGTTAGGACTTCAAATGAAATCCGTAGGGGAAGTAATGGGAATTGGGCGTTCGTTCCAAGAAGCATTGCACAAAGCCACTCAATCCTTAGAAATCAAAAGAAATGGTTTAGGTGCTGACGGAAAAGGATATACAAATTACGAACAGATTATCGAGAAACTTACTTTTGCGAGTTGGGATCGTGTTTTTGTGATTTATGATGCTATCGCAATGGGGATTCCGTTGAGTCGTATTCATGAAATTACCAAAATAGATATGTGGTTCTTGAAACAATATGAAGAACTTTACGCATTAGAAAAAGAGATTTCTACTTATAAAGTTGAGTCCTTACCTAAGGAACTTTTGCTTGAAGCGAAACAAAAAGGGTTTGCTGACAGACAAATGGCACACATGATGGGTTGTCTTGAAAGTCAGGTACATAGTTTGCGTGACGAGATGAATATCAACCGTGTATTTAAACTGGTAGATACGTGTGCAGCGGAGTTCAAAGCAAAAACACCGTATTACTATTCGACTTTTGAAGCCGAAATCGAGAAAGCAGATGGGACACGTTATGTTGACAACGAAAGTATTGTTACCGATAAAAAGAAAATAATCGTTCTTGGGTCAGGCCCAAATAGAATTGGACAAGGAATCGAATTTGATTATTCTTGTGTTCACGGGGTCCTTGCTGCCAAAGAATGTGGTTACGAAACCATCATGATCAATTGTAATCCAGAAACGGTTTCGACTGATTTTGATACAGCTGATAAATTGTATTTCGAACCCGTTTATTGGGAGCATATTTATGACATTATCCAACACGAGAAGCCAGAAGGTGTAATCGTGCAATTAGGAGGTCAAACGGCGCTAAAATTGGCCGAAAAACTATCTAAATACGGGGTTAAAATTATAGGGACAAGTTTTGACGCTTTGGATTTAGCCGAAGACAGAGGACGTTTTTCTGAACTTTTAACGGAATTGAATATTCCTTTTCCGCAATTTGGAATTGCAGAAACAGCTGATGAAGCGTCGGCTTTAGCGGATGTTTTAGATTTTCCATTATTGATTCGTCCTTCTTACGTGTTGGGTGGTCAGGGAATGAAAATTGTGATCAACAAACAAGAATTGGAAGAGCATGTTGTCAATTTGTTGAAAACGATTCCTGGAAATAAATTACTTTTAGACCATTATTTGGATGGTGCAATAGAAGCAGAGGCGGATGCGATTTGCGACGGCGAAAATGTCTACATCATAGGAATTATGGAGCATATCGAACCTTGCGGCGTACACTCTGGAGACAGTAACGCCACCTTGCCACCGTTTAACTTGGGTGAATTTGTAATGCAACAAATAAAAGACCATACTAAAAAAATCGCTTTGGCTTTGCGAACGGTTGGCTTAATCAACATTCAGTTTGCGATAAAAGATGATACCGTTTATATTATAGAAGCAAATCCTAGAGCGTCACGTACAGTTCCGTTTATTGCAAAAGCGTACGGAGAACCGTATGTAAACTATGCTACGAAAGTAATGTTAGGGCACAATAAGGTAACCGACTTTAATTTTAACCCAAAATTAAAGGGATACGCCATCAAACAACCGGTTTTCTCTTTCAGCAAATTTCATAATGTAAATAAAGCATTAGGACCAGAAATGAAATCAACAGGAGAAAGTATCTTGTTTATTGACGATTTGAAAGACGACCAATTTTACGAATTGTATTCTAGAAGAAAAATGTATTTGAGTAAATAAAACTTGAATCAGTTGTATGTAAAAAGCCCCAATGGGGCTTTTTTTATGACATGGTGTTTTGTGTTATTGTTGTGGGCGTAAAGTCAAAGCTACTTATGCAGTGTAAATTGATTAACTCTTAGTGGAGGGGGTATCACATTTTGAATGCTTTAGTAACAGTTATGTCGCATTACCGCTATCAAGGATACAGTAACCGCACTGCAAACGCAACGATTTGTGTTTTAATTTAAGTGGGTACTCGTTATAGACGAGCCTTTATTTTGTATTTGATAATTCCTCACATTCTCCGTTCGAAAAAAGAGATGGGATTGCAAAATAAGTAAAGTTTGAATCCAGTAGCGTATTTTGTGTATTTACATTTTTAAGTTGTCAAAGCAATTCCATTTCTTTTTGTAAGTTTTTTTTTGCTTGTGCTTCAAACTTGTTGTAAAAAAAGTCTGTTTTGAATATTTTGTCCATTGACAAAAAGTGATTTAGTATTTTTTTGCGTCCTTGATTGTAAACAAAGTCGGGATAAATGGAATATTCCTTTCTTACGTTTTTGTAATACAATGAATATGCTTCCCAGTTCTGTCCCAATACAGAAAGGTCGGCATCTGTAAAATAATTAGTGTCCTTGTTGGTTGACTGAACGTGTGATTTGGTGGCTAAAATTTGATTTTTACAAAGTTCTATGGTGTCCTTAGAAACTGAAATTTGTTTCATCCGTTTTTCAGCAAGTTCAGCACTTTTCTCTTCGTTGTCTGATTTTAGTGAATTGTAAATTATGTCGTGGTAAAAAAGAGTGAATAAAATAGCCTCCCAATTTTGTATCTTGGTCTTTATCTCAGTCAGTTGCGCTAAGAGATTTTCAAGGTGTTGTAAAGTATGGTAATGTCTTTTTTTGCTTGAATAGTTTTTGTCGATTTCCATCCATAGTTCATTTGTCAGACGTTCATTGTCTGTATAGTTTGTCAAAAGCCCTATGAATGTTTCTTTTAGCACGGTTATTTTTTAAAAATCACAGCCAATGTCAGTTCGTCTAAAAACCTCTAAACTGCGTACCTATTGTTAACAAGAGCGTAAATATAGGTGATTTAGATAGAAAGTCCGCGAGGACTTTCGCATGTAGGCTGGCATTAGCAATTAATTTAATAAGGTGTTGGTGATCGTATTTATTGTTGTTTTTCGAGTTCTTTTAAAATATTGAATTTCCAAAACTCAGGAAGAGACAAGTTTGATAAAATAATTATTGTTAAATTTTTGTCAGGACAACGAGTCAATTTACTGCTGTATCCAGGATGACCACCTGAATGTGTTTGTACCCGCCCAAATTTTTCCGAGTCGTATAAAAACCATCCGAAACCGTAGAATGTGCCCCAAGCATCGGCTAGGTTTTCGTTGTTAAGTTTGGTAGGAGTCATCGCCTTTTTAAGGCTTTCTGGGTGAATAATTTTCCCTTCATACAAAGCCTTGTCCCACTTTAGTAGGTCTTCAATTGTACTAACTACAGAACCATCACCATAAAAGCCTCCCAACCAATATATAAAATTATTTTGGGGAGAGTCGTAAGCAACGATTTTCTTTTTACTAATGGAATCATAAACGTAACCCATGGCTAAATCAAGATCTTTAATGGCTCTATAGTCTGTAGAGAATTCGGCTGATGTATTGGTCATACCAGAAGGTTTAAAAATACTTTGATTCATAAACTCTTTAAAGTTCCTCCCGCTTACTTTCTCAATCAAACTAGCCAGTGTACAATAGCCAATATCACTATATTCCCACTTGGATCCAGGAGACCACTGTAAAGGATATTTTTTAGATTCTAACATTAATAGCATTTCTTTATTGCCATTAACTATGGTTGTATCAAGATCTTGCCACATAGAGTCAACAAAACTCGGAAGTCCAGATGTGTGAGACATTAGGTGTTTGATTTTTATTTTTTTGAACGGAAATTTTGGAAGATAGTGATATACATAATCTTCTGTTTTAAGTTTGTTCTCCTGCTCTAATATTAGGATGCCAAATGAAGTAAATTGTTTAGATAAGGAAGCGATTTGAAACTTGGTCGAATAATCAAATTGACTTTTCATTTTATTGTTAGAATAACCAATGGTTTTACTATAAATGATAGAATCTTTATAAGCAATCAAAGCGATTCCATCAAATTGATTATTAGTGTGGTTTCTGTTTAAATATTGACTAAGTTGAGTGGTGTCAATCTTAAATTCTTGACAATAGGTATGAAAACTAATTAGGATAAATATACAAGCTAAAATAAAATTAGGTTTTCCCATTATTTGAGTACAATTATTACCAACGTCAGTTTGTCTAAAAACCTCCAAACCGCATAAGTATTATTAATAAGAACGTAAATATAAACGGTTTAGATTACAAAACAATCCTTTTTGTAAAAAAGCGACTGGCTTGAAAACAATTTAGAGAAAACCGTAAAAAGCTTTAAAAAAAGCTGTTATAGCCTCCATAAATGAAATAATATTTTTGTGATTGCTCCTATTTTATAATCGTTAGCGCAGTTTTGCAAACTGTGCCCATTTTAATTGGAAACTAAAATAAATCTAATACAACCACTTCTAATTCATTTTCTGATGCAGCATAATTTCTTGCAGAACTGA
>RRZU010192349.1_pt1 | contig 11386 bp, 9 predicted proteins | sample 2165561 | NCBI WGS metagenome assembly RRZU01 (sample SAMN10456909, study PRJNA506462) | wastewater metagenome | isolation source: wastewater sludge | place: USA: Moscow, Idaho | reverse complement strand
CCTTGCTGTCGAGCATGGCCTCGTCCATGTTCACGTCGATGATCTGCGCGCCGTTTTCCACCTGCTGGCGTGCCACCGACAGCGCTTCCTCGTACTGCTCGCTGAGGCTCATGCGCGCAACCGCCTTGGAGCCGGTGACGTTGGAGCGCTCGCCCACGTTGACGAACAGGCTGCCAGCGCCGATCAATACCGGCTCCAGACCGGAGAGCTTCATGGGGGGAATGCGCTGGGCAGGGGCCGCTGTGGACATAGGACTCACTTATCGGGGAGAAGAGATGGGGGGAAACGGGGGTCGGGCGCGATTTTAGCGGCTGCAGCTTTGGGAGCGCTTTGCGCTGGTATCACTGGCTTTTTGCATATAAATATGCCTAAAACCTTGGATGGTAAAGCCTTTGCAGCTATGAAATTCATTTTTTTGGGGGCGGGCTGGGCACCGCAGGGGGCTGCAGCGCGCGCAGGCGCCGGTACAGGGTGCGTGCGCTGATGCCCAGTGCTTGTGCCTGCTCTTGGCGCGTGCCTTGGGGGCCATGCAGGGCGGCGCGCAGGGCATCGTCCTGCAGTGCGCGCAGGGCGCGGCGCGGGGCCAGGGGCATCGGCGCGGGTGCGGTGCGGGCGCTGCCATGCGCGTAGGGGCCGGGGTGCGGCGCCATCGGCGGGTGCTGGGGGTGTGGCTCCAGCGCCAGGGCGCGCTGCACGGCTGGGGCGCCGATGCTGTGCCCATCGGTGAGCAGGGCGGCGCGCGCCAGCACGTTGCGCAGCTCGCGCAGGTTGCCCGCAAAGGGGTGTTGTGCCAGTGCGCGCAGCGCCGCCGGGGCCAGCGTCAGATGGCGACCTGGGGCCAGGCGCTGCAGCAGGGCCTGCGCCAGCAGGGGCAGATCGCCCAGGCGCTCGCGCAGTGCGGGCAGGGCGATGGGGAAGGTGCTCAGCGCGTAGTACCAATCGGCGCGCAGCTGGCCCTGGCGCACCAGGACGGACAGGTCGTGGCGCGTGGTGGCCAGCAGGCGCACATCGGCGCGGCGCAGTTCGTGGCTGCCCACGCGCTGGTAGGTGCCGCTGTCCAGCAGGCGCAGCAGCTGGGCCTGAATGCCCAGGGGCAGGTCGGCCACTTCGCGCAGCAGCAGGCTGCCGCCCTGGGCGGCCTCAACCAGACCACTGCGCGCGCTGTGGCCGCCGCTGCCGCGCGCTTGGCCGAACAGCTCGGCTTCCAAGTGGGCGGCCTGGATACCGCTGACATCGACCTCCACCAGCGGCTGCGCCGCACGCGCACTGGCCTGGTGCAGCGCGCGCGCGGCCAGGGTTTTGCCGGTGCCGGTTTCGCCGTGCAGCAGCACGCAGGTGTCGCTGGGGGCGACGCGCGCCATGAGCTCCAGCACGGTGCGAAAGGCGGGGGACTGGCCCAGCAGTGGCTGGCCGTCAAGGTGGTGGCTGGTCAGGGGCAGGACGTGGATTTTTTCCAGGAAATACTGCGCCGCACCGGGCCCGGTGTGCAGGGGCTGTAGCTCGATGTGGACGTACTCCTCCCCCCGACTGGTGTGGTGCTGGTGCAGTACGCGTTCGCGCTGGCCGCTGTACAGGGCGCGTGCCAGCGGGCAGGTTTCGCCTGCCTGGTCGCACGGCACGCTGGAGTGGTGCGAGACGGCGTAGCAGGTGCGCCCCAGTACCGCCGCGCCTTGGCCGAACTCGCGCTGGTAGGCGTCGTTGGCCGCCAGGATGCGGTACTGCTGGTCAAAGAGCACATGCGGCTCGGTCAGGGTGTTGAGCCAGGCGGCCAGCACGGGCAAGGCATGGGGAGCACTGGGGTCGATCGGGGGGGCAGCGGCGGGCATACGGGCAGCGCATGGCAGACGATGCTGCCATCTGGTGACAAAAGTGGCAGTGATTGTCGTAGATGGCAGGGAGTTTGTGGCAGTGGTCTGTGGGCCTGCTGGAAAAATATTTGATTTATCAAATGCTTGCCCTATAAACCCTGCGGGCTGGCTATTGCCTGCGATCTTGATAAGAATAAACACCGATTGCCTGCCACCGATGGTGGTGCGCGCTGTGTGTGTTTTTTATGGTGCCTTGCCATGTCTTCTGATCAACATCCTGAAAAATCTCCCGAACCTGAGAAGAAAAAAGCCGCGTATGTGAGCTTTTATGCGGCCAAGCAAAAGGTCTATCCGCGTGCCATCGATGGTGTGTTCAACCGCTGGCGTTGGGTGATGGTCTGGCTCACGCAGCTGGTCTTTTATGGCCTGCCTTGGCTGCAGTGGGGCGAGCGCCAGATGGTGCTGTTCGACCTGGAAGCGCGGCGCTTTTACCTGTTTGGCCTGGTGCTCTACCCGCAGGACTTCATCTACCTCACAGGCCTGCTGATTCTCTCGGCGCTGTCGCTGTTCCTGTTCACCGCAGTGGCCGGACGGTTGTGGTGCGGTTTTACCTGCCCGCAGACGGTGTACACCGAGCTGTTCATGTGGCTGGAAAACCGCATTGAGGGCGACCGCAGCGCACGCATGCGCCTCGATAAAGCGCCGTGGACCTCGTTTGAAAAGCTCTGGAAGAAGGGCACCAAGCAACTGGCCTGGATTGCCGTGGCGCTGTGGACCGGCTTTACCTTTGTGGGCTACTTTGTGCCGATTCGCGGCCTGGGGGCCGAGATTTTGGCGCTGCAAGGCTCGTGGCAAATCTTCTGGATGTTCTTCTATGGCTTTGCCACCTATGGCTTTGCCGGTTACATGCGCGAGCAGGTGTGCAAGTACATGTGCCCCTACGCACGCTTTCAAAGCGCCATGTTCGACAAGGACACGCTCATCGTCACCTACGACAGCCAGCGCGGTGAGCCGCGCGGCGTGCGCAGCAAAAAAATCACCGACCACAAGGCCGCTGGTCTGGGCGATTGCATCGACTGCTCGCTGTGCGTGCAGGTCTGCCCCACCGGCATCGACATTCGCAACGGCCTGCAGTACGAGTGCATTGGCTGCGGTTTGTGCGTGGATGCGTGCAACACGGTGATGGACAAAGTCGGCTACGAGCCCGGCTTGATCCGCTTTGCCACCCAGCAGGGCATGCAGCAGCGCTGGAGCAAGGGCCAGATGCTGCGCCGCGTTTTCCGCCCCCGTGTGCTGGGCTATGGCGCGGTGCTGCTGGCCCTGGCCCTGGCCATGGTCACCAGCCTGGCCATGCGCACGCCGTTGAAGGTGGATGTGGTGCGCGACCGCGCCACGCTCTCGCGCCTGGTGGCGGGTGGCAAGCTGGAGAACGTCTATCGCCTGCAGATCATGAATGCCACCGAGACGGCGCAGCACTACCGCATCAGCGTCAAGGGGCTGGATGGGCTGGAGCTGGCGTCTGAGGCGCAGGTTGAGATTCCTGCCACCGAGTCGCGCTGGGTGCCCGTTCAGGTGCATCTGCCGTATGGCAGTGCGGATTCGGGCTCGCACCCGATTTATTTCGAGGTGCAGGCGCTGGAGCATCCGGCCAAGGTGGAGGAAAAATCGGTCTTCCTCGTACCCCGTTAAGCGCGGTCTGACGCCCTGCCCACGCCCCCGGCGCTGAGCGCAGGCGGTGCACACGCCCTACACTTAGGGGCTATGTGTACCGCCTGCGCTTTTTCTTTGCGGGCAGCGCCTGCTGCTGCCGACCCTGCCTCCGATCTTTCTGCCCCAGATCGCCGTCGCTGGCTGTGTTGGGGCGCGGCCACGCTGGCCGGGGCGTATGTGCCGTGGGCGCAGGCCCAGGTGGAGGTGGGCCAGGCCTCGCGTATGCGCCATCTGGTGCCCGCCCAAGAGCTGGAGCAGGCGGCCGAGCAGCAGTACGCCGACATCTTGGCCAAGACGAAGGCACAGGGCACGTTGCTGCCCGCCAGCAATCCGCAGGTGCAGCGCCTGCAGCGCATTGCCCAGCGCCTGATTCCTTTCACGTACGCCTGGAACCCCCGCGCCCGGGAATGGCGTTGGCAGGTGGCGCTGATCCGCAGCAACGATGTGAACGCCTTTTGCATGCCCGGCGGCAAGATCGCTTTTTTTACCGGCATTCTGGATAAGCTGCACCTGACCGATGACGAGGTGGCCATGATCATGGGCCACGAAATGGCCCACGCCCTGCGCGAGCACGCACGTGAGCAAATGGCCAAGAACACGGCCACCAGCATTGGCATTTCCCTGGGCGCGCAGTTGCTGGGTCTGGGCGATGTGGGGACCTATGCCGCACGCCTGGGTGGCCAGCTGTTGAGCCTGAACTTCAGCCGCAGCGACGAAACCGATGCCGATCTGGTCGGGCTGGAGATTGCCGCCCGCGCTGGCTATAACCCACAGGCAGCGGTGACGCTGTGGGAAAAAATGGGCCAGGCCACGGGCAACAATGGGCAGGGCCTGAGCTTTTTGTCCACCCACCCCAGTGGCCCGCAACGCATTCGCCAGCTGCAGTCCAATGTGCCCAAGGTGCAGCCGCTGTACCAGGGTGCGCAGCGCTGACTTGGGGGTTTGCCCGCACAGCACGGCCTGCGCTCGGGCAAAACCCTAAACTGGGTGCCCATGTCTGCATCTTCTTCCGGCGCGACACCGCGCCCTGTTCCCCCTATTCCTCCGGCTGGTTTGCAAGGTCGCCGTCGTCGGTTGTTGTTTGTCACGCTGTACGAGCTGATCGCGATTGGCGCGGCCAGCCTGTTGTTTGTGCTGATCGGTCAGCAGCCCGGCGAGTCGGGGGCGATGGCCGTGGCCGCATCGACCATTGCCATCCTCTGGAATGTGACCTTCAACCATTGGTTTGAGCGTTGGGAGTCGCGCCAAAGCGTCAAAGGCCGCTCGGTGCTGCGCCGTGCGGTGCACGCCTTGGGCTTTGAGGGTGGGCTGGCGCTGTTTCTGATTCCGCTGATGGCCTGGTGGTTCGACATCTCTTTGTGGCAGGCCACGGTAATGGAGGCGGGGCTGCTGGTGTTCTTTCTGATCTACACCTACGTTTTCAATTGGACTTTTGACCGTGTGTTTGGGCTGCCTGCCTCGGCCCAATCGCCGGTGGTGCCGACGCCATCGGACAGCGTCAAGTCGTAAGCAGGGGCTGCTGTGGCGCCTGCGCCGTCAGGCGAAAGCGTCCAGCCCCAGCTTCCAGTCGCCGGGCTTGGTGGAACAGCTCTTGCGCGGCAGCGTGCGATTCGGCCACCAGGCCCGCGTTTTGACTGGTCATCTGGTCCAGCACCTGCACCGCCTCGCTGATCTGGGCAATACCCTGATTTTGGGCCTGCGCTGCCTCGGTGATCGAGGCAATCAATTCGCTGACTTTGTGCACATCGCGCACGATGTGCTCCATGCGCTGGCCCGCCTGCAGCGCCAAGGTTTGGCCCGACTGCATTTGCTGGGAAGCGTGCGCTAAAAGCTGCCGGATTTCGCGCGCGGCATCGCTGCTGCGCTGTGCCAAGGCCCGCACTTCGGCGGCCACCACGGCAAAGCCCCGGCCCTGAGGCCCGGCCCGCGCGGCTTCCACCGCCGCATTCAGTGCCAGGATATTGGTTTGAAATGCCAGGCCATCGATCACGCCCACAATGGCCGCCACCTGCTGGCTGCTTTGCACCATGTGCTGCATGTTGCGCACCACCTCTTGCACCACACTGCCACCACTGGCGGCCGCTTCGGCCACACTGCGCGCGCTGCGGTCGGCGTGCAGTGCGCTGTCGGCCGAGCGGGTCACCAGCTCGACCATTTCGTCGATGCTGTCCACGGTGGCGCGCAGTCGTTCCGCGGTGTAGGTGGTGCGATCGGACAGCGCACTGTTGTCTTGTGCCATTTGGTTGGAGGCCGTGGCCACGGCCTCCACGCCGCCTTGCACTTCGCCTACCAGGCTGCGCAGCTGCTGCGTCATTTGTGCCAGCGCCTGCATGAGCTGGCCCAGATCATCGCGGCGCTCAATGTGCGGTACGCGGCTGAGGTCGCCTGCCGCAATGGTTTGCGCCAGCTGCACTGCCTGGGCCAGCGGTGTGGTGATAGAGCGGATCGCCGCCATCGACAGCAAGGCGCCCAGCAGCGCCATCAACAAGCCTATGCCCGCCGCGATGCGCTTGGCCAGCATGCTTTGGGCTTGGCCTTGCGCTTGTACCTGAGCGCGCTGCGCTTGCAGGCGGGCGATCAATGCATCCTGTGCCTGCACGTAGTGCTGGGCGGCAGGGGTCAGGGCTTCATCGACCAGCTGCTGTGCCTCCCAGGCGTTGCCCAAGTCGCGCGCTTGGTAGGCCCGGTCGTAAATGGCGACGACGGCGCTGCGTGCACGCTCCACCTCGGCCAAGCCGTGGTGGTCGGTATCGCTTTGCGCACCTGCCTGTACCTGCTGCTGCAGTTGCTCTGCCTGCAGCATCAAGGCACGTGCTTTGCGCGAAAGCTGGGCGATCAGGTGTTCTTCCGAAGAGAGCACGCTGGCCAGAGCGGCTTCCACGCCTTGCAGCGTCAACGCTTGCCAGCGCAATGCCTGGTGGATGCGCTGGTCGGTGGCTTGCACCGACTGGCTGACGCGCTGCTCCACACTTTGCAGATAACTGAGGAGACCACCGGCCACGAGCACGCAGCACAGCAGCAACCCCAGGAACAAGGTCCACATCTTGCGGGCCACCGAAAGATTCTGGAACACGCTCAAAAACGACATGCTGTAATCGCTCCTCCAATGCCGACGGTGGGTGCCGTCTGGTTTGGTTACGATATGCAACAGGCATGACGTGCGTGTGACAGGCCTTTAAGGCAGGAAGGCATCCGAGCCGGTCTTCACAATCAACGCCCCGACCACGACGATAAAAATCACCCGCACAAAGCCGGTGCCATGACGCAGCGCCAACCAGCTGCCCAGCACGCTGCCCAGCACATTGGCAGCGGCCAGCGGAAAGGCCCAATGCCACCAGACATGCCCCTTCCATGTGAACAGCACCAGGGCTGCCAAGTTGGTGGACAGATTGAGCAACTTGGCACTGACCGAGGCATTCAAAAAGTCGTAGCCCAGCACGCGCACAAACAAAAAGACAAAAAAACTGCCGGTGCCTGGGCCAAAAAACCCATCGTAAAAACCGATCAGCGCACCAATGGCGGCCGTGCGCCACTGCTCCTGCAGCCCGCTGTAGCGCGGCGCGTGCGCGCGGCCCAGCTCTTTTTTGGCTAGGGTGTACAACAACAGCCCCAGCAGCACCAACGGCAGCGCTTTGCGCAAAAAGCTTGGGTCCAGCAGCGTGACGCACCAAGCCCCGGCAAACGCACCTACCAGTGCGGCCCCTGCCGCAGGCAGCAGGGCTGGCCAACGGATGGCTACGCGCCGGCTGTACTGCCAAGTGGCTACGCCGGTGCCCCAGATCGCGGCACTTTTGTTGGTGCCAAACAGCGTGGCTGGTGGTGCACTGGGGAAAACGGCGAACAGCGCGGGCAACAAAATCAGCCCCCCCCCGCCGACGATGGCATCAATGAACCCAGCCAGGGCCGATGCCAGAGAAATTACAAGCCATTCCATGGCCGCGATTGTGCGTGCAGTGGCGCCGCTCCAGAGCGCGGGTCGGCATGGAAAAAACAAGCAAAAAAAAGCACCGACGGTGTCGGTGCTTGGGAGAGGAACGGTGCACCTCGTAGGTGGGTGCTTGGTGTCAGTGGGTTGTAGTTATGGATCGAGTTGTCTCCTCGGGCCCCTCAGTACGCCCACCCTTAAAAAGGTGCGGCGCTAGAAGTGCAGGGAATGTAACTGCGGCCCACCGCGCAAAAATTCAGGATTTTCCCTAGGAATGCACCTCCCGTTGCCCGCAAGCGGCGATGGCTGCCATCGTATCGCGCTGTGCGTATGGTCTCGGCAGAGGGACGGTTGGAACGTACCCAGCCCCCCTGCAGCTGTGTTACAACCAGCTTCCTTCGCATGCATACCGATTCCAATACCCCTCTTTTGCCCGCTTTGCACATCCGCCGTGCCGACGATGGCCCGTGGCTTTACGCCCAGGGCCGTTGGGGTGCTGCCCAACTGGGTGTGCGTGGTCGATGGCGTCAGCTGCAGCAGCAGCTGCAGCAACTCCAAAGCCAGCAGCCACAGGGCTGGGACTTGACCGAGCTCGATTGGCTGGACCACGTCGGTGCGCAGTGGCTCTGGTTCCACTGGCAAGGCCGCTGGCCACAGCGCCTGCGCGCGACACCGGCACAGCGTGCCATGTTGGAGCGGGTGGAGCGCTTTGCATCTGCCCCCCAGCCCCAGCCCAAAGGGTATTACTTTGGCAGTCTGGTAGAGACGCTGGGCCGTCTGGTGTTGGGCACTGTCGATCACTTGCGCGGCCTGGTGCTGCTGATGGGGCAGTTGCTGCTCGATGCCCTGCGCCTGCTGCGTGCGCCCCACAAAGGCCCCTGGCGCGATTTTTCTGGCCACCTGTACCAGATGGGGGCCACGGCCCTGCCGATTACGGCACTGGTGGGCTTTTTGATTGGGGTGGTGCTGGCCTATCTGATGGCGCTGCAATTACGCCAGTTCGGGGCCGATGCCTTCATCGTCAACATTCTGGGCATTTCCCTCATCCGGGAGCTGGGCCCGTTGCTGGGCGCGATCTTGGTGGCTGGGCGCTCGGGCTCCTCGATCACGGCGCAGATTGGGGTGATGCGTGTCACCGAAGAGCTGGATGCGATGCAGGTCATGGGGATTTCCCACGGCTTTCGTCTGGTGCTGCCGCGTGCCATGGCACTGGCGCTGGCCATGCCACTGGTCAGTCTGTGGACGACATTGGCCGCGCTGACGGGGGGCATCGTGGCGGCCGACCTGACCATGGACATCTCTGCAGCCTACTTCGTGCAGGCTTTGCCCAGCGCTGTGGAGGTGAGCAATCTGTGGCTGGCCACGGCTAAATCCATGGTGTTTGGCATTTGGATTGCCCTGATTGGCTGCCACTGGGGCTTGCGTGTGGAGCCCAACACCCAAAGTCTGGGCGCGGGTACCACGGCATCGGTGGTCAGCGCCATCACCATGGTGATCGTCGTGGATGCGCTGTTTGCCATCGCCTTCAAGGATGTGGGGTTCTGACCATGGTTGCCACCGCCACCACACTGCCTTCATCGCAGGTGCCCGTCGTGCAGGTAGAAAAGCTGTGGAGCATTTTTGGCCAGGGCCAGAGCGCTTTTGCCGTGCACCAAGACCTGGATTTGACCGTGTACCAGGGCGAGATGCTGTCCATCGTGGGCGGCTCAGGCACCGGCAAGACGGTGCTGCTGCGCCAGATTCTGGGTCTGCTCACGCCCGGCAAGGGGCGCGTGACCACCCTGGGGCGCCCCGCCGTGGAGCTGTGCCGCGAAGGCGCGGCCGCGCGCGTGGGCATGCTGTTTCAGCATGGGGCGCTGTATTCGGCCTTCAACGTGCTGGACAACATTGCCTTTGCGCTGCGCGAGCAAGGCGGCCTGCCCGACGAGATGGTGCGCCAGGCGGCCATGATCAAGCTGCAGATGGTGGGCCTGAAACCCGAGCACGCCAGCCGCAACCCGGCCGACCTGTCGGGCGGCATGATCAAACGCGTAGCGCTGGCGCGTGCGCTCATCATGGATCCGCCCTTGCTGCTGCTGGACGAACCCACCGCCGGGCTGGATCCCACCAGCTCGGATGAGTTTTGCGACCTGCTGCGCCAGCTGCATGCCGAGCTGGGGCTGACCGTGATCATGGTCACGCACGACCTGGACACCCTGTTTGCCTTGTCCTCGCGCGTAGCGGTGCTGGCGGAAAAGCGCGTGCTGGTCACCGGCACCCCCCAGGAAGTGGCCTGCTTTGAGCACCCCTTCACCACCACCTTTTTTCAGGGGGAGCGTGGACGCCGTGCCATGGCCCCTGCGCCCCAGACTTCCCCCATCTCCCCAGGACACCCCCAAGGAGGGCATTGACCATGGAAAACAAATCCCATGCCATGGCCGCTGGCGTCTTCATGCTGGTACTGGCCAGCATGCTGATTGGCCTGGCACTGTGGCTCACCCGCGATCAGCACCACTACGTGGAGTACGAACTGTCCACCAGCGATGCCATCAGCGGTTTACAGCCCCAGGCACTGGTGCGCTACAAGGGCGTCTCGGTGGGCAAGGTCACGGCCATCGGCTTCGATGAGCAGCACAGTGGCCAGGTACTGATCCGCATTGCCGTGGACAGCGAAGCCCCCGTCAGCCCCAGCCGCACCTACGCACAACTGGGCTACCAGGGCGTGACGGGGATTGCCCACATCCAGCTGGACGACGAGAGCCACGCCTTCACGCCCCTGCCCAGCGGTGAGGACGGCGTGCCGCACTTGCCGATGAAGACCTCCCCCCTGACCGTGCTGGCCGACCAGGGCATGGTGATTCTGAGCAAGGCCGACGAAGCGGCCCAACGCATCAACCAGCTGCTGGGCAGCGACAACCAGCAGCGCTTCAGCCAGCTGCTGGACAACCTGAATGCCACCACCGTGGAAGTGCAGCAGCTCAGCCGCAGTCTGCAGCGCAGCCTGCACCAGGGCGTCGATCCGGCTTTGGCCCAGCTGCCTGCGTTGATGCAGCAAAGCCAAAGCACGTTGCAGACGCTGCAAGCGGCCGGGCACAGCATTGGCCAGTTGGCCATTCAGCTGCAGGCCCCCGGCGGCACGCTGGAGCAGGTGCAGGCCAGCACGCAAAGCCTGGCCGCCTCGGCGCAGCGCTTTGAGCGCTACACCCTGCCCGGCGTGCAGCGCACCAGCAGCGATCTGGGCCTGGCCGCGCGCCAGATGGGGCGCACCATGGCCAACATCGATGCCAACCCGCAATCGCTGATCTACGGCGCTGGCGAGGTGCGTCCTGGCCCCGGCGAGCCCGGCTTTGTGGCCCCGTAGGGCGCCACTCCCGATCTTCTTCCGATCCACCCCCGATTACGGAAACCGCTTATGTGGACTTCTTGCTTGACCCGCTGGCGCCCCTGGACGGCGGCGACCTTGGTCTTGGTGGCGCTGGCAGGTTGCCAGGCGCTGCCCTCGGCGCCCAAAGAGCCTGTGCCCTACGACCTGGGGCCCGCGCCCCGCGCAACGGCCCCTGCCCCCCCACCCACCTCCGCACAGCCCCAGCCTGTCGCGCTGGTGCTGGCCGACATCCAGGCCCCATGGCAGTCTGAAGGCACGGGCACCGCCATGCACTACCGGCTGGCCTACGCGCAGCCCCAGGCCTTGTATGCCTACAGCCTGGCCAGCTGGCGCTTGCCGCCCGAGCTGCTGGTGCAAGAGCGCCTGCGCCAATGGCTCAGCCAAGACGGGCGCACCGTGCTCAGTGCCGAGGGGGGGCGCATTCCTCCGCAGTTGGACGATGGCGCACCCCAGCCCCTGACGCTGCAGCTGGCGCTGGAAGAGTTTCACCAGACCTTTGACGATGCCACCCACAGCCACGCCCAAGTGCGCCTGCGTGCCACCGTGACGCGCCCACAGCCCCAAGGCGAGGTGCTGCTG
>RRZU013113970.1_pt1 | contig 11387 bp, 9 predicted proteins | sample 2165561 | NCBI WGS metagenome assembly RRZU01 (sample SAMN10456909, study PRJNA506462) | wastewater metagenome | isolation source: wastewater sludge | place: USA: Moscow, Idaho | reverse complement strand
ACAAGACCACGTTGTAAGAATTGCGCTCTTACAGTAGCTGATTTACCAGCAGCGATTGTGAATTCTGGATATTCACCAGATTCCGCACGTTCTACGTTAGGTATGTTACCAGCTCCAATCCATTTGAAAGAAGTAGATTCACCAAGAAGCTCATCATGACGAATGGTTTGAATTAAACGTTGACCAACTAATTGTAATTGAATCAATTCTTGTAACACTTCAGTATAGATCTGACCAAGCATTTGTGGAGTATCAGGTGTAGCTAACGCATCTTGAATAGAGAAGCGTACGCCATTTTCATCATAACCATTATTAGTTACAATTGTATATAGATCTGGTTTTGTTAATGCCATTAGTATTTTTTCCTTTTTTATTTTAATTTATTATGTATTAACGTGTTTGAACACCAAACTCTACAACAGCGTAACCATTAGAGTAAGTGATGTATGTCCCCATACCTTCATTTTGTGAACTAGGTACTTGATTTAGAAGGTCAGCAGTAGCAGCATTAGGTGCAACAACTTTATCTAACCAGTTATGAGTACCAACTACAGTTTGAGTATCAGGATCTTTGTATACACGTAAACCAGTTACTTGACCGATAATTGCTTCTGGGTTAGAAGTACCATAACCATATAAATCAGAACAAGGAACAAAGTTAGATTCACGGTCATAAGTAATAAATGTACCAAAAGTAATTTGTGCTAAAGTAGCGACAACAGCAGATATTCCAGCTAAAGGAGCACTACGAATAGTTGCTAGATCTTTAACAACTGGATATTGCATGTGATAGTCAGATAAGAATGCAATTACTGGTTGAACATTATGGTTAATATTACGAATAGTTGCAGGGTTAATGTTATCACCACCAGCATGACGGAAGATATCATATTGACCTACACCAACATAGTAAGAAACAAAATGTTTTTGAACTGTACGGTCAAACCAAGATTTAACAACTGGTTCATTAGCAACTACAAGTTCACCTTTAACATTACGTACAGCTTTAGCTACATCATAAGCACTATAACGTACTAATGCTTGAGCATCTGCGGTAGCAACATCAGTAGCCAATGCAGTAGCATATGCTTCAGCTTCAAAACGAAGACCAGCTGGAACTATTTGACCCTTAGAATCAAGAGCTAATACTTTACCACTTGAAATAACTACGTCAACTGAACGTAATACATTTTCACGTAAAAGAGGTAAGTAAGGAGCTACAATAAAACGACCTGCAGGTGATACACCTTCAGATAACGTATTAGTAGGTATAATTGTTTGTTGTGGGATCGAAAAACCAGTAGCTTGTGGACGGTTTAGACCATAATCATTGTAAGCTTTAGCCATTCTTTATTACTCCAATTTAAATTTTATTTTGTGCTTTAAGAGCACTATGTAATTTCTTCGCTACTTTTGAACCTTGGTCAAAAACAGTCTTTTTGTACAATGCAGAAAATTCAACTCTGTTTAATTTACCTTCTACTCCAGCAATAACTGTTTCGATGTATTTGTCAGCATCAGTTACTTCTAATACTAGGTCTGTAGGCTCATTCATTTCTGAAGCTGCTTGAGTAGTATCTATTTTAGCTGTAGGGATAGGTTCTTGTAAACTATCCTTTACTGTAAGAGGGACTTCTTCTTTAGCTACAACAGGAGTAGCAGTAAAAGTAAGATTTGCATGATCTTCTAAAGTCATTTTTAATTCTTGAACAGTTCTATCTTTAAGTTTTAAGAAATATTCAGAGTTAGTATCTACTTTAGTAAGTAATGCAATTTGATTCAATAAAGATTGTTTAAGTTCATCAGTAACTAGTTTATTTAAAGTACCAGCACTTGTCAAATCTTGTTTAAAAGCTGCTATACGATCTTCGTAAATCTTATTAGATTTTACTTTTTCTTGTTGACTAACATAGTCTTTAAGTTGCATTAAGATGTTTTGGAAAGAGCTATCAAATACTGCCGTTAAGCTATCAACAACTTCTAATACAAATTTATTAGAATCAGTAATAGTTAAAGGAGCTTCAGTAGTAGGCTGTTCTGCCGTTTGTTCTACTGGTTCAGTTGTAGGTTCTAAAGTCACAGAGCTAACTTCTACATTTGCTAGTATATTTTTAATTTCTTCTTCTGTTTTATCAGCAAAGATGTCAGCATAAGTAGTACCAAAAATTTCAATAAGAGAATTTTTATCTTCTGAATCTTCTAATTGAGATAGTAACTCATTTGTTACGTAAGTAGTTAATGGTGTATTATAAGGTAAACACTTATCTGCCGATAGCAAAAATTGACTATTTAAAGCATTTTCAATATCAGTTTTATACTGACTTAAAAATTCAGAAAGATTCAATTCAGCAAGTACAGATTCAATGTTACCTAATTTCTCTTTTAAAGCGTCAAGAGATAGTTTCATTAATTGTCCTTCTTCTATTAGTTCTATATTCCCCAACACTTGAGAATCAGTTATTATTAAACTGTTTGTTTCCCAATTAGCTGGAATTGTTTCAAAACTGATATGATCTACTTCAAAATTATCAGTAATAACACCGAAACATAATTCATTGTTTCCGTATCGTTGACCTAATTTATGACCACACTCTGCTATATGCTTAACACATATACTACAGTATGCATCTAAAGCATCACCAGCTACTGATACTGTACCTACACCGTTATCTTGTAACTCATGTATTTTATTAATATCATGTAACTTAGCTTTAGAAACTAGCACACCAAAACCAGTTTTATTCTGTTCATATTCTTTAGTTTTAATATATTTTTTTACATTAGAAACTAAATCTTTTTTATTTTTAGAATTAATAATATTATTGTAATAGCTAGAGGAAGTATCTGTTTCTATATATTTAGATTCATAAATATAACCTAGCGTTTTACTATAATGTTTCTTCTGTAATGGTTTATAAAACTTATTTAAAGAATTAGCACCAGATGCTAACGCTTTAGGTAAATAAAATAAATAATTACCATTCATAACACCAGCATGAGCTGCTTCTATCTTAATAGATACATTAGTGTTATTTTTCAAAGCATCTTCTACACTAAAGGTAGAATTACTTATTTTTATATTTTCTTCAGATATTAGTTGCATCATCCTTCCTTAATATTTTTTGGATTCTAAAACATATAAAAAACCTTGTCAAGTATTTTTTGTAATTAATTCAAATAATGTTTCTTCAACATAATTATTAACTAACTCCATTCCTGATGTCAACAAGATAATCTCTAACTTATTAAACACTTTTTCTAGATAATTAATGTTATTATCTATAATATCTTCAGGATAATATTGTTTTAAATTCTCTATAAATTCATTAAAATCTCGTCTATAATAAGAGGTTATAGATTTATAATGAGTTATATTTAAACTATCAGCTACACTATGTTGGTTTTTTGGGGCAATAATATTATTACTAATACTAGATTGCACACTATTATTATTTTCTTTACCTAATAGTATACCTGGTCCTTTGTCTTCTAATTCAAATTCCATTTTCTGTAACGCAGCTTCCTGACTTATTAATCCCGATTGATATAATAAAAGATAATGAGATTCTATTTTGATTCTTTTATCTAAATCAGGTTCTAAGAAATTAATAGTTACTCTTTCTTCTGTAGGTATCCATTGTTCACCTTTATAAAAAGGAGCTTCTAATAATAACTCATTAAAAATATAATTAGTTATGAAATTCTCAATAGTCTTTTGATAAGATCTAATATCCTCTCTCATAGAGTTAGATACTAGCTCTCCAGAAGTTCCTGAAATACCATGACCATTACCTAGATCAGTTTCTGATATTGCTAATCCAGTAAGAACTCTTTGTTTAAAATAAGTAAGATAACTTTCTAATCTTAATGCTTGAGATTCTGCACCTAGATATTTAACATCAACACGGTGAGGTACAGATGCACCTCCTTGTGTATCTATTCTATCAATTAAATCAGCATATACATCAATTTCACTAGACCCATCTCCTAACACTCTAGCTGGAGATTTATCTGTACCAACTTGTACCAACATGAATGGATTAGCGTGTCTATGTATAAGAGATTCTGTATCTTGTTCTATACTTCTTAATAAGAAGATATCATCTTTAACTGCTTCTAAAGGAGGAGTACCAATAGTAATACCTACTCTTTTATTTTCAAACATATGAAATATATCATCAGGTCTAAATTGTCTACTATATTTTTCAGTAATTCTATGTCTATATTTTACTATCTGCCCTGTTTTAGCATTAGAAGCAGTATCAATAGTAGGAGCAGCTAATACAAATAAACCTGCTATAGGTTTAATTTCTCCACCAGTTTCTTTTTCTCTAATTAGACCAGAAGAGTGTTCATCTTTTCTATATTTAAGTATAAAACAATTGTTAAAGTTAACCATGTTCTCAACTACTTCTACTAAAAGATCCCTAAAAGATTGAGAAGTAACACATTCAAATTCGTCTAAACGTCTTTTAATATAGGCTAAATTTCTTTCATTTTTAGAAAATAATTGGTATCCATTCTTTAATATTAGTTGTCTCTTCTTTCTAAAAGAAGCTTGAACCAGCGCTTCAGTATCAATGATTCTAGCAGACTCAGATAAGTCATACTCCATATCATTATATTCTTCTGGAGAGAAACCAGCTAATCTATGCATTATATATCTATAATTAGGGGTCTTATATTTTTTAAAACTAAGAGCCGAACCAGCATCCTCAATACTAAAACGAGTAGAATTATTTATATTTGTTTCCAGTAAAACTGTCATCTATTCACCTTTTATTTCTTAATGTCATTTAATATACTTAGTACATCATCTATTGACTTACAAGCTAATTTTGACTGTGTTTTATTATTCCTAATTGTTTCTTCTAATAAAGGAGAAAGACCTTTTAACCCTATAGGATTAACTACATTATTAATAACTTCTTCTGTAGTCTCTTCATCAGGTGGTGTAGGTTTAGTATAAATCAAGTCAACTATATTATTAATTGTGTCAGTTTGTTCTACACTAGGTTTTTTAAAGGTATATGTAGTACTAGGAGCATCAATACTTATTCTATCTTGTTCTTCTTGTAATTGTTTCTTAGCAACTTCTATGATTCTTGGTAATGTATGAGATGATACAAAATCATCTATAGAACAGTCAAGTAAATCTAATTTTGGTAAAGTTGTAGCTAACGGTTTATCATATATAATAACTTCTAAAGCAGAATCTGAACTATTTACTATTTCAACTATTGATTGATTATTATCAGAAATAATATCCTTTATTAATAAATCTGAAATATCTTCTTCAGATAGGTTGTTAATAGCTGAAGGTGTTTTACAAGCTTGTTCTCTTAAATCTTTTTTAACTAAAGATAATACAAGAGAGCTTAACATATTAATAACTTGAATTAAATTATTAATCATTTTAATAGCATCTTCTACGTCCATTCCACTACGTTTACTCTCACATTCAAAGTAAGTTTGAAAACCTAATAAAGATTGTATGTAGTTATTTAATTCATCTAGTGATAAATCTATTACATTATTAATTAATGTAAATCCTTCATTGATTTGAGATTCAATATTATTTAATTCATTATCAATAGTATTAATATTTACTGCGTTAGTATTTATAGTATCATTTAACTTGTTTAACATATCAGATCTTAGAAAATCAGTATTAAGGTCATTACCATCTTGATCTGAGAAGCCTAAAGCAATTCTTTCTTGTTCTGAAAGTTTTTTAGCAATATTTTGTTGAGTAGGAATAGCTAAAGCTATCTCTTGTAATGCATTAACTAAACAAGAAATATTAGTACTACCTATGTTTACTGTTATTTTTAAAGATTGAGTTATTTTACTTAATAGTGTTGATAACACACCTTTTATAAAAGCACCTACAGAAATATTAGATAATTTCTTTAGTGTCATTATGGATACAAAAGCTGTTAACAATAATGTTATTAATCTAATTATATCAGGCACACAAGAACTTTGTAAAGCAAATGCGGGTTGACATAAATCTATTTTATCTACTTTAAATATTGATTTAAATAAATCTATTTGAGCTTTTAATGCCGCCAATACAGCATTAAGATCCATATCAAAATCAAGATCTGGTATTTTTAAATCACACTGAAAACATTTATCTTTTAAATCTGAAATAATATCATTAATAGTGTCTAATATATCTTCACCACTATTACTTTCTTCTTCTTTATCTAATAAATCATTAGTATCACTTACATTATTTACAAGGTCTTCTAAATCTTTAACAGTATTATCTATCTCTTGATGAAGACCAATACTTAACATTAATAGACAATTATTGTCTTCCATAGTTTTAGAAAATGCATTAGATATTAATTGAGCATTATATAATATATCATTAACATCAACACTATTAGAGGTGTATTTAAATTCCATATTAACTACCTACTCCAGCCTTTAAAGAGTCTTGTAAAACAGGGGCTAATCTAGGTATAAGTGTTAAAGGTATTTCTTTCATTCTTCTAATAGTAGGAATTATAGAACCTTCAGAAGCTTTACTTACTGTTATTCTATTACCTGAATAGTTAGGTTCAGTTAAAGTAGTATTAACATATATTGGATAATTAATAGCAGACCACTTTATAGCTTTACTTTGAACAGGTGTTAAAGTAGTAAGAGGAATAGGTACAGCAAGACTATGACCAGTTACCGAATGTCCGTGAGGTGGTATTTTATGAGTATGTGTAGATATTAATTGCATTTGTTTAGTTAATCTTTGATCTACAGATCTCATCCAGTTTGTTAAGTCAGTTATATAATTTCTAATGTCAGGGTGAGATGTAAAATCTTCTGCTGCATATTGATAAACTTGCATATAACTTTCAGCTACTTGCTTCTTAGCATAATCATTTTGAGTTTGATTTGTAAAAGCATTAGCATTTAAATTTACAGCCATTATAATACCTCTTTAGCTTTTTCTTTCCCTAATGTTCTTATTAGATTTAAGGTAGCACAATACATATCATAAGTAATAGAAGAATTACCAGTTTTTGATATATACGTTGGACCAAATATTAATAATATAGCATTAATTAATTCAGGATTATTGTTTTTATCTATATGTATTCTTATTTTTGATAACTTAGATCTAAGTTCCTCACTTACTTCATATGCATCATTTAATGTCTCTAAAACTTCTTTTTGAGTTACACCATTACTTTCTTTTAAATTAAGGTTGGTTTGTATCATACTTATATAACCTTGTCAAGTATTTCTATTTTAATGTTTAAATTTGAACTTAAACCATTATTGTTTTTAGATGTTAATAGAATATCTAAAGGAATAGCATTATTAAATAGAGGTGGATTGTTATTATTAATAAGTACACTGTCTTGATTCAATACAAAATCTTCTTTAGCTTTATTAACTGATATTTTACAATCAAACCCTAAAGAATTTAAACCAGTAGTAGTTACATTGAAATAAAAGATTTTATTATAAAAACTATTAGAATATAAATAAAATCTTCTACTTTTAGATTCAAAAGGAGTTATTGCTAACTCCTGTGTAGTAACTTCACTTAACTTATTATTAGTATCCATATAACAAAAAACATATTGTTTGTATTCATTATTAAAATTAGTATTAAGTAGCATCAGATTCTCCTACAGTTATTCTTATTTCTAAGTTTACTGTTTCATAAGAAGTATTAGTAGATATTACCAAAATATCTAAAGGTATACTGTTTAAATGTGTATTGTTTAAAGTACAATATACTCTATTAGTACTATCACTGAAATCACTTATATTGTTAAAAGCATCTAATAATTTTAACTTTACTTCGTAACCTTCTGACACTAATGCTTCTACTTTTATAATATCTCTATAAATTAAGTCACCTATTAAATATAGTCTTTTATACTTTGTAGAGTAAGGAGACAAAGAGAAGTATAAATTATCTTCATTTACTTCTTTAAGTACTTCATCTTCTTCATCGTAATAAGCTAAAGCTATTGAATTTATATTCTCATTGGTATTTATTATTTCACTCAAAATCTACCCCTATCTCTTCTATTGAAACCACCAGATCTGCTACTACTTAAGTTTTCAGTCCTTTTATTATTTTGACTTTTTCTACCAAAGCTAATACCAAATAACATATTTGTTACTTCATCAAAATCTGATTCTTCTCTGTTTTCATCATTTTTATCTACAAACTTTATAAGAGCTTGAGTAGATTCACTTATAAAAATACTTGAGTAGGTTTTTTTCATACCAAATAATGCAATCATTATAGCATCAAGATCGTGATCACCCACTTTAGCAGATAAATAACCATAAGTTATTTTACCTTTATTTCTACTTTTTTCTACATAGTTTTTAAACTGTTTAATAATATCATGATCATCTTTAGGATGTAAAGCTATTAAATCTTTCTCTAATACTTCTACAGCATTCATGACAGCCATTTGTTTAGTAGGGTGTTTAACAATCTCTCCAGTAACTGGATCTTGTACTTCTGTACTACTACCATAATCAATTGCTAACATATCTAATAATTTAAGATCAGGATGACCTTTAGGGATAGTACCTACTTGAGCTAATGCAAACTGTTTAATATTTGCGATTTGAGTAGTACCAAATCCTTTATCTACAAAGATGTGTTCACAATTATACTTTCTATTTAATCTGATAATCTTATCTTGAGCAGCATGTTGAGTTTTACCTTCAATCGCTACTATCTCTTTATCAATTATATAGAATTGAGGTTCTATTTTATCATAAGCTAATACAATAATCCTAGTACCTACTTTATCATGGTTCCAGTCAACCCCTATAGTTACTATATATCTAGATCTATCAGCTATTACATCTAAAGCTGTCACAAATTTTAATTTGTTTTGTGCTCTATTTAAGAACATAGATTGGAATACTTGGTCATTAGCTACACCAATAATAGCCATAACTTCTTGTACATAACCAATACCATCACCCATTTCATGTCTTAAAGATGCATCCATTTTATCATCATAGTGAGGAATAACATAAGAAGGGTAGTGGAAACATTTATTCATAGGATCTTGTTCCGCCCTGTTTAAATTTCTTTCCCCTTTAGGAGTACCTGATCTCCACACTTTAACATCAGGTACAGACATTTTAATAGCCATGACAGATACAATAGCAGCTTCAGGGATGTCATCTACTTCGTCTAGTACAATTCTATTTGCGGTTTGTCCACGAACAGAGTCAGCATTAGTAGCAGCAGTAAATCCCATTAGAACTGAACCATTATGGAAATTAATTTCCCAAACTGGAGTTTGTTTAGAAGATTTAACAGGATTATCTGGTAATCTAGAACAAAGATCTAAGAAAGTTTTTATTACTTCACCAGTCTGTACTGCATAAGGAGAAACAACTAATACTCTATACTTATCATTAACAAGCATTTCATGAACCATCATTAAAGCCATCATATATGTTTTACCACTACGACGACCTACACGAATTACCTTAGATTGAGCAGAACAATTGTGTACAATAATATTATTAGCCACAAAATTATGTCTATTTTCTACTTCAATATCGTAAGTAGTGTGTTCACCTATATATTCTATAGATACTATTTTAGTTCTCGTGCTAGTATTGAAAGAACCTCTTTTTAAAGACCTTTTAGATAAATCTAACTCAGATATTCTACTAAGTATTTTTTTACTTTGAGTTTCCTTACCAAAAATAGGACCTGTAAAATTAAGTAGGGCTTTTGCAGAAATAGCAGTTGATATCAAAGAAAGACTAGATGAACCGTCATTTCTTATACGGTTATTTACTATGCTTTTCCAACAACCTATTTTTCTTAAAATTTTGTGCCAATTATTTATAAGTTCAGATTTATAACTACCGTGTAAACAGATTTTAATAGAGTTATTTTTACCTAAATATAAAGAACCGTCCCCAGCATAAGCCCTATTTAAAAAGTATTTTGTACATTCTTCATTAAAGTTATTTAAAGCAAAATTAAATATACTCATTTCTCTTGTTGTTTTATCTACGCAACCTATACTCTTAAGGAAATTATCTAATTTTTCTCTTTTATTAACGTAACACCAATATGTCTTTTTACGATTTACACCTGTTGTTTTATGTATATATGATTCTTTAACTACATAAGTCACTTGACAATCAAATACTTCTTCACAAATTCTTTTGAATTCTAAAGAGTACTCCTCACGTATATTTGCAAATTGTACTGTTCTTCTGTTTCTCTTTTCTTTTGTATCTGGAAGTAGATTAATATAACCATCTGTTATCAAGTAACCAAGTAGTTTAGCTACATCTGTGTTTGAAAATTTACCCCATCTTTCTGATTTATTTACAGTGTAAACGTCCATACCTACATCTAAACCATCTTCTAAGCTTTTATAAGTAGTTTCGTAAGAAGGGCAATTTAATAGTTTATTTTCTTTACCAGATTTAAAATGTGAAAGTATAGGGTGATCTCTAGTACAATCTAAATAATCCCCATTTTCTAGTGTCACTCTATATACAGGTTTAATACCTTGATTCCAAACATTAGTTACTTTATTAATAGGTAGTGACCTTTTAGTTTCATTATAAGAAACTACTTTATCGCCAATTTTAATATCTTTAATTTTTTTATAAGAACCATCTGACATAGAAACTAGACTATCACCGTGAAGACAAGCAGATATAATTTTTTGATACCAACGATCTTCTAATTGTTTAGGCTTACCAATATCTAAAAAAGTATCCATATACACATAAGGGTCATATAAAGCATCTAATTCTGCTTTTTCTTCTGGCGTTAATGTATCAACAATTTGATCAAATAAGTGTTTACCTAACTTATTCTCTGCTCTATTTATACCAGTACAAGGAATAACTTGTTGTCCATGTTTTTTAATTTGTTCCTCTATACAAAGTTCACACATCTTGTTTGGATCTTTATTGTATTCATTATCTCTTAAATAATCTTTCCAATATGTTTCAGAAAGTTTCATTACCTGACTTTCTTCTTCAGACTCTTCTATTTGAACTATTTCTAATTTTTCTGTCATTTTATCTATCCTTTATATTGCTCCTGTAAGAACAGAAGCTTCATTTATTAATTTTTCTTTTATTTCACAAGTAAAACATTCTGTGTGACCTTTAAATTTATTTTTTGGAATATATTTTTTATATTTGTATTTCTTTAATAATTTTTGTTCTAATAAGAAAGCTTCATAAATAGTTAAAGAGATTTTTTTAATAAGAGTCACTTCATAATTACTTTCTAAGTATAGGTATTTGAATCTTTCTTCAAAAGTTTTACTAGTGATACCTATTTTTATAAATTCTTCATCACTACCTTTAAAATTTGCTAGATAAAGCGTACCTTTAATATTTTT
>RRZU010505211.1_pt1 | contig 11387 bp, 11 predicted proteins | sample 2165561 | NCBI WGS metagenome assembly RRZU01 (sample SAMN10456909, study PRJNA506462) | wastewater metagenome | isolation source: wastewater sludge | place: USA: Moscow, Idaho | reverse complement strand
GACATGGCTCTCGGCCGCGAAGTGCAGCACCGCGCGCGGGCGGTGCTCCGCCAGCAGCCCGGCCACCAGCGCGCGGTCGCCGATGTCGCCCTGCACCAGCGTGCAGCGCCCCGCGTCCAGGTGCGACTGGATCGTCGCCGGATTGCCCGCGTACGTCAGCTTGTCCAGAACCACCACCGGCTCTTCGCTGCGCTCGAACCAGTGATGAACGAAATTGCCGCCGATGAAGCCGGCGGCGCCGGTGATGAGGATCATGGGATGAGGACGCTCTGATGGATCGAGATGAAAATCCCGCAGATTGTCACTCACCTGGGTTACATCTTCCGCGACAAGACTGAAGTTAACGTTCAGTTTCGTCCGTAAGTGTCCTCATAGCGAACGATGTCGTCTTCGCCCAGGTAGGAGCCCGACTGCACCTCGATGATCTCCAGCGGCACCTTGCCCGGGTTGGCCAGGCGGTGCACCTGCCCCAGCGGGATGTAGGTCGACTGGTTCTCGCTCAGCATCAGCACCTTGTCGCCGTTGGTGATCTCGGCCGTGCCGGTCACCACGATCCAGTGCTCGGCACGGTGGTGGTGCATCTGCAGGCTCAGCGAGGCGCCCGGCTTGACCATGATGCGCTTGACCTGAAAGCGCGGGCCGGCGTCGATCGAGTCGTACCAGCCCCAGGGCCGATGCACCTTGCGATGCAGCGTGTGCTCGGTGCGTCCGCTCTTGCCCAGCTGCGCGACGATCTGCTTGACCTCCTGGCTGCGGCTGCGGTCAGCCACCATCACCGCGTCGGCCGTCTCCACCACCACCAGGTTCTCGACGCCCACCACGCTCACCAGCCGGCCGCTCGAGTGCACCAGCGTGTCGCGGCTGTCCTTGGCGATCACGTCGCCGACGCAGGCGTTGCCGTTCTCGTCCTTGCCCGACACCTGCCAGACCGCCTCCCAGGCGCCCAGGTCGTTCCAGCCCGCGCTCAGCGGCACCATGCGGATGTCGAACTCGCTGCCCGGGCAGCGCTCCATCACCGCGTAGTCCACCGATTCCGACGGCACCGCCGCGAACTCCGCCTTGCCCGGCCGCACGAACTGCGCATCGCACTGGCGCGGCGCCCAGGCCGCCTTCACCGCCTCGGCGATGTCGGGGCGGAAGGTCTGCAGCGCCTTCATCCACACCGAGGCCCGCAGCACGAACATGCCGCTGTTCCAGAAGTAGCCGCCCTCGGCCAGGTAGCGCTCGGCAGTCGCCAGGTCCGGCTTCTCGACGAACTGCGCCACCCGCGCCGCGCCCAGCTCCGGCAGCGTGCGGATGTAGCCGTAGCCGGTCTCCGGCGCGTCGGGCGTGATGCCCAGGATCACCACCAGACCGTCGGCCGCCAGCCGCACCGCCTGGCGCAGCGCCTCCGCATACGCCGCCTCGTCGGTCACCGTCTGGTCCGCCGGCGTCACCACCAGCACCGGATCCTGACCGCCCTCGAGCGCCTGCAGCGCCGCCAGCGTCAGCGCCGGCGCGGTGTTGCGCCCGGCCGGCTCCAGCACCACCGCCGAGGGCATCTGGCGCACCTCGCGCAGCTGGTCCAGCGCCAGGAAGCGGTGCTCCTCGTTGCCCACCACCAGCGGTGCGGCCGGCGCGATGTCCGCCGCCGCCAGCCCCGCCAGGCGCAGCGCCGCTTCCTGGAACAGGCTGCGGTTGCTGTCGCCCAGCACCAGGAACTGCTTCGGATAGCCCGCGCGCGACAGCGGCCACAGCCGCGTGCCGCTGCCGCCGGCCATGATCACGGGCTGCACGACGATGGGAGAAGAAGAGGTCTGGCTCATGGGTGAAGGATCTCGCGAAGGATCAGAAGGAAGTTGAAGAAGGTTCAGAAGGCGCAAGAAAGCAATCGAGCAAGGCATCGAGCGGGCGGCGGCACCGCCCCATCGACCTTGCACGGTCGATTCTCCCGGATTGTGCTTAGGGTTTTCCGTGACGCATCGTGCCCAGGGCGGCCGGCCCCGCGCCGGAGCGGGCATCGCGTGTCAATTTGCCGATTCCGCGTGCGGCAGACGGCCAGCGGCACGGCCCGGTCGTGGGCAATTCACGTCGCCGGTGCCGACTGGCCCCTCAACCGCAGGATAATCGCGAGGTGATGACGCACCAACCCGAAGACGCCGTGACCGCCCCGCCCCCCGAGGCCGTCGCCGCACCCGCCCGTTTCGACACCCTGCCGCTGGACGCCAAGCTGCTGCGGGCCATCGTCGACGCCGGCTACGAGACGATGACCCCGATCCAGGCCAAGGCGATCCCGATCGTGCTGGAGAACCGCGACGTGATGGGCGCGGCGCAGACCGGCACCGGCAAGACGGCCGCCTTCTCGCTGCCGCTGCTGCAGAAGATGATGCGCCACGAGAACGCCAGCGCCTCGCCCGCACGCCACCCGGTGCGCGCGCTGGTGCTGGCCCCGACGCGCGAGCTGGCCGACCAGGTCGCGGTCAACGTCAAGACCTACGCCAGGCACAGCCAGCTGCGCGTGGCCTGCGTCTTCGGCGGCGTCGACATGAACCCGCAGACGGCCGAGCTCAAGCGCGGCGTCGAGGTGCTGATCGCCACGCCGGGCCGACTGCTCGACCACATCCAGCTGAAGAACTGCAACCTCGGCCAGGTCGAGTACGTCGTGCTCGACGAGGCCGACCGCATGCTCGACATCGGCTTCCTGCCCGACCTGCAGCGCATCCTGAGCTATCTGCCCAAGAGCCGTCAGACGCTGCTGTTCTCGGCCACCTTCTCGCCCGAGATCAAGAAGCTGGCGCAGAGCTATCTGCAGGATCCGATCCTGGTCGAGGTAGCGCGCCCGAACGCCACCGCCTCGACGGTGGAGCAGCGCTTCTACGAAGTCGCCGACGAGGACAAGCGCCGCACCATCGTGCAGATCCTGCGCCAGCGCGAGATCCGCCAGGCCATCGTCTTCGTCAACTCCAAGCTCGGCGCGGCCCGGCTGGCTCGCTCCTTCGAGCGCGACGGCCTGCGCACCGCGGCGCTGCACGGCGACAAGTCGCAGGACGAGCGCCTGAAGTCGCTGGCCGCCTTCAAGGCCAGCGAGGTCGACCTGCTGGTGGCCACCGACGTCGCCGCGCGCGGCATCGACATCGCCGACCTGCCCGCGGTCTTCAACTTCGACGTGCCCTTCAACGCCGAGGACTATGTGCACCGCATCGGCCGCACCGGCCGCGCCGGCGCCTCGGGCATCGCGATCACGCTGGCCACCCGCGACGACGCGCGCCTGGTGGGCGACATCGAGAAGCTGATCAAGCGCAAGATCGATCTGGAGCCCTTCGTCATCGAGGACGACCGGCCGCGCCGTCGCCACCGCGACGACGACGAGGAACGCGCACCTCGCCGCACCGCGCCCCGCAGCGAGTTCGCCGAGGACGGCAGCCGCCCGGCCTTCGTGCCGTCGGCGCCGCCCGTGCGTGCGCCCCGCCAGGCGCCGAAGGATCCCTTCTTCGACCAGCCCTACGAGGCCGATCCGAACGCCTCGCCGGTGTGGGAGAAGCAGGCCGCGGTGCCGGCCGCGCCGGGCTCGCGCAGCTCGATCTCGCGCTTCATCAAGCCGCGGCGCAAGGTCGCCGCGCTGCTCGGCGGCAAGGTGCCGACCTGAGGGTCTGAAAACCTGAGGCCGCCCGCGCCGCGGCCCGGACCGTTCAGGCCAGGAAGGCGAACACCGCCGGCACATCGCCGGGCAGCTCCGGCGGCGACACGCGCCACTGCGCGACCCGCAGCGTGCGGGTCGACCCGCCCTCCAGCGTCAGCCCGCAGCTGATGCTCAGCCAGGTCTGCGGGCTGAGCGCGGCCAGCAGCGCCTGCGCCATCGCGGCATTGCGGTAGGGCGTCTCGATCAGCAGCTGCGTCTGCTGCCAGCGCTTGGAGTGCGCCTCCAGGTCGCGCAGGCGCCGGGTGCGCTCGGCCGCGTCGGTCGGCAGGTAGCCGACGAAGGCGAAGCTCTGGCCGTTGAGGCCGCTGGCGGCCACCGCCAGGATCAGCGAGCTGGGCCCCGACAGCGGCATCACCGTGATGCCCTGCGCATGCGCGACCCGCACCAGCTCGGCGCCGGGATCGGCCACCGCAGGCAGGCCCGCCTCCGACACCAGGCCGACATCGTGCCCGGCCAGCGCCGGCGCCAGCAGCCCGGCCCAGTCGGGCGCCGGGGCCTTCGGGTCAGCTCGACCCTTGGGCGGGCGCGGCAGCTCGCGGATCGAGAGCGCCTGCAGCGGCTGCGCCAGCGGCACCACCGCATCGACCCGCTTGAGCAGCGCCCGCGCACTGCGCGCGTTCTCCGCCACCCAGTGCGACAGGCCTGCGGCGACGCGGATCGCGCCCAGCGGCAGCACCTGCTGCAGGTCGGGCACCGGCTGGCCCTCGCGCAGCGTGCCCAGGTCCAGCGTGTTGGGCACCAGCCAGAGACGGCCCTTCGGCCCGCTCTTCGTCGTCGTGCTCATGCGCCACCTCCATGACCGGCCAGCACCGCCAGCGCATCGAGCCCGGCCGCACGCAGCAGCGCGGAGGTCACGATCAGCGGCAGCCCGACCAGCGCGGTCGGATCATCCGACTCGATCGCGTCGAGCAGCGCGATGCCCAGCGTCTCGCACTTGGCGCTGCCGGCGCAGTCGTAGGGCTGCTCCAGCCGCAGGTAGGTCTCGATCTCGACCTCGCTGAGCGAACGCACCCGCACCGTGACCGGCACGCGGCGCACCGCCTCGAAGCCGGTGTCGTGGCGCAGCACCGCCACCGCGGTGTGGAAGACCACGCTGCGGCCGCGCATCGCGCGCAGCTGCTCGACGGCGGCCTCATGGTGACCGGGCTTGCCGATCGGCTGGCCGTCGAGCTCGGCGACCTGGTCGGAGCCGATGACGATGGCCTGCGGATGCGCAGCGGCGACCGCACGCGCCTTGGCCAGCGCAAGCCGCTCGCTCAGGGCGGCGGGCGTCTCGCCAGGCTGCGGCGTCTCGTCGACCTCGGGCGCGCGGACCTCGAAAGGCAGGCGCAGCCGAGCCAGCAGCTCGCGCCGATAGCGCGAGGTCGAGGCCAGCACCAGCGGCGGCCATGCCATGCGGGGGGGATGAAGGACAGTGTCGGACATGGCCGGATTGTGGCCGCGCCGAAGGCCGCCCCCGACACTTCGCGTCATACTTCGCGTCATGAAAGCACGCGAATTCAAGCCCCGCCGCCTCGACGTGCGGGCCTTCATCGAGTCGGGCGAGACGCTGGGCGGCGACGAGCCGCTGGCCGGCTTCGAGCGCCTGGTCGAGTGCCTGCACGAGAACGCCGATGCGGCGCACCAGCCGGCAGTGCGCTGGCATGCCGAGCCCGAACTGCGCCCGCGCCGCGGCGCCGAGCCCGAACTGTGGCTGCACCTGAGCGGCTCGGCCGAGCTGGACCTGCCCTGCCAGCGCTGTCTCGAGCCGGTGGCCACCGCACTGGCCTTCGAGCGCAGCTTCCTGTTCGTCGCCAACGAGACCCAGGCGGCCGAACTCGACGCCGACAGCGAGGACGATGTGCTGGCGCTGAGCCGCACCTTCGATCTGCTCGAGCTGGTCGAGGACGAGCTGCTGATGGAACTGCCTCCGGTGGCTCGCCATGAGACCTGCCCGGTCGAGGTCCGGCTCGACCGGGGTGAAGCCCTGCCTGACGGCCAGCCTGCGGCGCCCGCGCCGGCAGGCGATGCCGCCGCGGAGGAAAGCGCCTCAGGGCGCCCGAACCCGTTCGCGGTGCTGGCCCGGCTGCGCCGAGATCCGGGCACGGACGACGGCGGCAGCACCGGCTGACGCGGCGCGACAGCAACACCCGGCCACCCCGATGCCCCTCGAGTCCGGGAGCATTCGGAACCCGGCGGGAGGTCGTGCTACAATCGAAAGCTTTTCCAATCGGAAAACCAGGATTCAGGAGTCTCAACATGGCCGTCCAGCAAAACAAGAAGTCGCCGTCCAAGCGTGGCATGCACCGTTCGCACAATGCCCTGACCACCCCGGGCACCGCGGTCGAGTCGACCACCGGCGAAATCCATCTGCGTCACCACATCAGCCCGACCGGCTTCTACCGTGGCCGCAAGGTCCTGAAGACCAAGGCCGACGCCTGAGTCTTGCCGGTTGCCGGCATGCCCGCCGGCACTGACACCCAATCTGCCCTGCCTTGAACGACACGACCCGCACGGTCCGGCTGTCGGTGGACTGCATGGGGGGCGATCACGGCCCTTCCGTGACGCTGCCCGCATGCCGCTCCTTTCTTGACCGGCATCCCGATGCCGAGCTGGTGCTCGTGGGCACCGAACAGGCGCTCGCGCCCGCCGCCGGTTGGGCGCGCTGCCGCATGGTGATCGCCTCCGAAGTCGTCGAGATGGACGACCCGGTGGAAGTCGCCCTGCGCAAGAAGCGCGACTCGTCGATGCGTGTGGCCATCCAGCAGGTCAAGCCTGACGGGAATGGCGTGACGATGGCCGACGCCTGCGTCTCCGCAGGCAACACCGGCGCACTGATGGCGGTGGCCCGCTATCTGCTGAAGACCCTGGACGGCATCGATCGGCCGGCCATCGCCAGCGTCATGCCCAACCAGCACGACGGCTTCACGACCATGCTCGACCTCGGGGCGAACGTGGACTGCAGCGCAGAACATCTGCTGCAGTTCGCGGTCATGGGCAGCGCGCTGGTCTCGGCCGTCGACGGCAAGGAGGCCCCGACCGTGGGCCTGCTCAACATCGGCGAGGAAGTGATCAAGGGCAACGAGACGATCAAGCGGGCGGGCGAACTGCTGCGCGCCGTCTCCGCGGCCGGCCACATCAACTTCCACGGCAATGTCGAGGGCAACGACATCTTCAAGGGCACCACCGACCTCGTCGTCTGCGACGGCTTCGTCGGCAATGTCGCGCTGAAGACCGCCGAAGGCCTGGCCGGCATGATCACCAGCTTCCTGAAGCAGGAGTTCACCCGCACGCCGCTGACCAGGATGGTGGCGATGCTGGCGATGCCGATGCTCAAGCGCTTCTCGCGGCGGCTCGATCACCGCCGCTTCAACGGCGCGGCGCTGCTGGGCCTGCGCGGCCTGGTGTTCAAGAGCCACGGCTCGGCCGATGCGCTCGCCTTCGAGAACGCGCTGAATCGGGCGTATGATGCCGCCCGGAACCGCCTGCTCGACCGGGTGCATGATCGGATCCTCGCCACGCTGCAGGCCCTGCCCGGTGCCGGCACGGCGGCGGCGAACGAGCCCCCGGCAGCCCGTCACGCTGCATGACCACCCCCACACCCCGCCATTCGCGCATTTCCGGCACCGGCAGTGCGCTGCCCCCGCAACGCCTGAGCAACGCCGATCTGGTCGCCCGCCTGGCGGCTGACGGCATCGAGAGCTCGGACGACTGGATCGTCGAGCGCACCGGCATCCGCGCCCGCCACTTTGTCGACGACACCCAGAACGCCAGCGATCTCGCGGTGGAGGCGGCACGGCGCGCGCTCGAGGCCGCGCAGCTCACCGGCGCCGACATCGACCTGATCATCGTCGCGACCTCGACGCCGGACATGGTCTTCCCGTCGACCGCGACCATCGTGCAGCGCAAGCTCGGCATCCTGCACGGCTGCCCGGCCTTCGACGTGCAGGCGGTGTGCTCGGGCTTCGTCTATGCGCTGACCGTCGCCGACGCGATGGTGCGCGCCGGCAGCGCCCGCCATGCGCTGGTGATCGGCGCGGAAGTGTTCTCGCGCATTCTCGACTTCAAGGATCGCACCACCTGCGTGCTGTTCGGCGACGGCGCCGGCGCGGTGGTGCTGTCGGCCTCCGACACGCCCGGCATCCTGGCCACCGACCTGCATGCCGATGGCCGCCATCTGGACATCCTGTGCGTTCCCGGCACCGTCTCGGGCGGCCGGATCAGCGGCGTACCGCTGCTGCGCATGGACGGCCAGGCCGTCTTCAAGCTCGCCGTGGGCGTGCTGGAGAAGACCGCGCGCGCCAGCCTCGAGAAGGCCGGCCGCACCGAGGCCGACATCGACTGGCTGATCCCGCACCAGGCCAACATCCGCATCATGCAGGGCACCGCCCGCAAGCTGAAGCTGCCGCTGGAGAAGGTGATCGTCACCGTCGACCAGCACGGCAACACCTCGGCGGCGTCGATCCCGCTGGCGCTGGACGCCGGCGTGCGCGACGGCCGCATCCGCCGTGGCGAGACGCTGCTGCTCGAGGGCGTCGGCGGCGGCTTCACCTGGGGCTCGGTGCTGCTGGACTTCTGAGTCCGCTGCCCGGCACCACCCCGCTCCCTCCACGACAACTCACGGATCTCACATGACCGCGTTCGCCTTCGTGTTCCCCGGCCAGGGGTCGCAGTCGGTGGGCATGCTCTCGGCCTGGGGCGACCACCCCGCCGTGCGTGCCACCCTCGAAGAAGCCAGTGCCGCCCTCGGCGAGGATGTCGCCCGCCTGATCGGCGAGGGCCCGAAGGAGGCGCTGGACCTGACCACCAACACCCAGCCGGTCATGCTGACCGCCGGCATCGCCAACTACCGCGCGTGGCTGGCCGAGGGCGGCGGCGCACCGGCGATCGTCGCCGGCCACTCGCTGGGCGAGTACACCGCGCTGGTCGCGGCCGGCAGCCTGACGCTGATGGATGCGCTGCCGCTGGTGCGCCTGCGCGCCCAAGCGATGCAGGACGCGGTGCCGGTCGGCACCGGCGGCATGGCCGCGATCCTGGGTCTGGACGCCGCCACGGTGCGCGAGGGCTGCGCCAAGGCAGCGGCCGAATCGGGCGAAGTGGTCGAGGCCGTCAACTTCAACGATCCGAAGCAGACCGTCATCGCCGGCTCCAAGGCCGGCGTCGAAGCGGGCTGCGCGGTACTGAAAGGCTTGGGCGCCAAGCGTGCGCTGCCGCTGCCGGTGTCCGCGCCCTTCCACTCCAGCCTGATGAAGCCGGCCGCCGAGCGGCTGCGCGAGCGCCTGGCCTCGATCACGATCCAGGCGCCGCAGATCCCGGTGCTGAACAACATCGACGTCGCCACGCCGACCGACGCGGACGCGATCCGCGACGCGCTCTACCGCCAGGCCTTCGGCCCGGTGCGCTGGGTCGAGCTGGTGGGCGCGCTGAAGGCGCGCGGCATGACCCATGTGGTCGAATGCGGCCCCGGCAAGGTGCTCGCCGGCATGGTCAAGCGCATCGACGCCGAACTCGCCTCCGCCACGATCCTCGATCCGGTCACCCTGGCCGAAGTCAAGACCCTGCTCGCATGAACGCTCCCGCCCAAGCTCAACAGGTTGCTCTCGTCACCGGCGCCAGCCGTGGCATCGGCCGCGCGATCGCGCTGCTGCTGGCCGAACGGGGCTTCAAGGTCATCGGCACCGCCACCAGCGACAGCGGCTCGGCCGCGATCGGCGAGGCACTGGCCCCGTTCGGCGGCCTGGGCCTGACGCTCAACGTCACCGATGCGGCTGCGCTGGACGCCGCCATCGACGGCATCGTCAAGCAGCATGGCGGCCTGCATGTGCTGGTCAACAACGCCGGCATCACCCGCGACACGCTGGCGATGCGCCTGAAGGACGACGACTGGGACGCGGTGATCGACACCAACCTGAAGTCGGTCTTCCGCGCCTGCCGCGCCGCGATCAAGCCGATGATGAAGCAGCGCTTCGGCCGCATCGTCAACATCACCTCGGTGGTGGGCGCCGCGGGCAACCCCGGCCAGGCCAACTACTGCGCCTCCAAGGCCGGCGTGGCGGGCATGACCCGCTCGCTGGCCCAGGAGCTGGGCAGCCGCAACATCACCGTCAACTGCGTGGCCCCCGGCTTCATCGCCACCGACATGACCGAAGTGCTGCCGGAAGCGCAGAGGAACGCGCTGCTGGCCAAGATCCCGCTGGGCCGCCTGGGCTCGCCGCAGGACATCGCCGAGGCGGTGGCCTTCCTGGCCTCGCCCGCTGCCGGCTACATCACCGGCACCGAGCTGCATGTCAACGGCGGCATGTACATGAACTGATGTCCGGGTGATCCGTCTGCCCTGCGCGGATCATCGGGACGGGCTTTCAGTGAATTGCCTCACGAAGCCCTTAGAATCGCAGGCTGTTTTTGCACCAACCCTCTCGGAGGAGAGAAATGAGCGACATCGAAGCACGCGTCAAGAAGATCATTGCCGAACAACTCGGTGTGGCCGAGGAAGAAGTGACGGCCGAGAAGGCCTTCGTCGCCGATCTGGGCGCCGACTCGCTGGACACCGTCGAGCTGGTCATGGCCCTGGAAGACGAGTTCGGCATCGAGATCCCGGACGAGGAAGCCGAGAAGATCACCACCGTCCAGGCCGCGATCGACTACGCCAAGGCCAACCAGGCCTGAGCCTGACGCGCACCATTCCCAACCGACCGCACTCCGCATCCGCATGACCCGTCGCCGCATTGTCGTGACCGGTCTGGGCCTCGTCACCCCGGTGGGCAACACCGTGGACGAGTCCTGGGCCAGCATCGTCGCCGGAAAGTCCGGCATCGACCATGTCACCCATTTCGACGCATCGAACCTGTCGGTGCGCTTCGCGGGTGAGGTCAAGGGCTTCCGGATCGAGGACTACATCCCGGCCAAGGAAGCGCGTCACATGGACGCCTTCATCCACTACGGCATCGCGGCCTCGCTGCAGGCCGTGAAGGATGCCGGCCTGCCCACCGGCGAGGCGCTGAGCGAGGAATTCGCCGAGCGCATCGCGGTGATGGTCGGTTCGGGAATCGGTGGCCTGCCGATGATCGAGAACACGCACGACGAATACCGCGAACGTGGCCCGCGCCGCATCTCGCCGTTCTTCGTCCCGGCCTCGATCATCAACATGATTTCCGGCCATGTCTCCATCCAGTGCGGCTTCAAGGGCCCGAATCTGGCGCTGGTGACGGCCTGCACGACCGGCCTGCACAGCATCGGCATGGCCGCTCGCATGATCGAGTACGGTGATGCCGACGTGGTGGTGGCCGGCGGCGCCGAGTCCACCGTCTCGCCGCTGGGCATGGGCGGCTTTGCCGCGGCGCGTGCACTGTCCACCCGCAACGACGATCCGAAGACCGCGTCGCGCCCGTGGGACAAGGACCGCGACGGCTTCGTGCTCGGCGAAGGCGCCGGCGTGATGGTGCTCGAGGAGTACGAGCACGCGAAGAAGCGCGGCGCCAAGATCTACGCCGAGATCGCCGGCTTCGGCATGAGCGGCGACGCCTATCACATGACCGCCCCGAACGTCGACGGCCCGCGCCGCTCGATGCAGATGGCGCTGCGCAATGCCGGCGTCAATGCCGACGAGGTCCAGTTCGTCAACGCGCACGGCACCTCGACGCCGCTGGGCGACGTCAACGAGACCAACGCGATCAAGCTGGCCTTCGGCGATCACGCGAAGAAGCTGGTGGTCAACTCGACCAAGTCGATG
>RRZU010505119.1_pt1 | contig 11387 bp, 1 predicted proteins | sample 2165561 | NCBI WGS metagenome assembly RRZU01 (sample SAMN10456909, study PRJNA506462) | wastewater metagenome | isolation source: wastewater sludge | place: USA: Moscow, Idaho | reverse complement strand
CGCCCAACTGCGCGACGGGGTCGTACACGTCGAGCTCAAACAGACGGACCGCGCCGGAAACACCTCGACGAGCGTCCAGCACACGCTGCAGATCGACCGTCAGGCGCAAGCCCCCGCCCTCTCCCCGGTGGCCGAGGACGGCGTGATCAACGCCAGCGAACTGGCCCTCGGCGTCCCGCTGAACGGCCACGCCGAGCCGGGCGCGCAGGTCACCGTCCTGCTGGCCAACGGGCAAACGACCCTGCGCCTAACGACCACCGCCAACGAACACGGCAACTGGACGCTGCTGCTGACGCCCGCGGTGCTGACGCAATTGGGCGACGGCACGGTCACCCTCGAACTCAGACAGACCGATCCCGCCGGCAACCTCTCGCCGGCGGCGGTCCACAGCCTCGACATCCGGGCGACCCCGCTCTCCGAACGCGTGCGCATCGATCCCCTGAGCGGCGACGATCTTCTGACCCCGGGCGAACAGGCACTGGGCGTCACGGTCAGCGGCCAAGGACCGGCCGGCACCCGCCTGAACCTGCGCTTCGAAAGTCCGAACGGCACGCTCGAAGGCAGCGTCGACATTGGCGCCGACGGACGCTGGCAGTACGTCCTCGCGGCCAGCGACGTGCAAACGACGCTCGGAGCCGGCGATGTGAGCTTGCACGCCTGGGCGGTGAACGCCCAGCAGCAGGCGACGGCCTTGACCTCGCATGAATTCCGCATCGAACGCGGGGTGCCCTCCGCCAGCCTGGGGCGCGTCGGCAGCGACGGTTTCGTCAATCGCGCCGAAGCCCAAAACGACCTCGTCGTTTCCGGCGGCGGCGAAGCCGGGCACGTGGTGGACGTCACCCTGCAGGGGCGCTCCGGACAACGCATCACCCAGAGCGTCAGGGTCGGCGCGGATCGCAAGTGGCAGCTCACGCTGACGCCCGGAGAGGTCGCAGCCCTCGGCGAGGGCGAGGTCGCCGTCAGCATCGTCCAGAAACCGCACACCGCCGCCGATGCTCCGCTGTCGCTCGAAACCCAGGGACAGTTCGTCATCGACACCCGCCCCCCGGCCGCACCGCTGGCCAGCGACCTGAGCCGGGCCACGGCATTCAATGCCACGCAAAGCGATCTGCGCGACGGCATCACGGTGGCGGAAGCCAGCGACGGGGTCATCGTCGCCATTCCCTTGCCGGCCGACGCCCAGGCCGGCGACAAGCTGGTCTTTCGCTGGGGCAGCCAGGAAATCGTCAAGGCCATCACGGCAGCCCACCTGGCTGACGGCAGCGCGCGCGTCATCAGCCTGGACGTGCCCAGCGGCACCATCGTCGCGGCGGGCAGCGGGCTCCACGACCTCAGCGTCCAGTTCGTCGACCGGGCCGGCAATGCGTCGGCCCCCGTCATCATCGCCCCGCAGACCCTGGTCGCCGCGCCGCCCCCGCCTCCGCAGTTCGACCTCCTGGCCGACGACGGCTACCTCAATGCCCGCGAATTCGAGAGCCTCACCAGCGGTGGCGGCGGGCTGCGCGGCACGGCCATCGGCAACGGCAGCGTCCGCCTCGAACTGACGGGCAGCAACGGCACCACCCTGATCCTCGACCGCCTGCCGGTGACTGGCGGCTCATGGCTCGCCCCTCTGTCGGCGACCGAGCTGCACCGCCTCGGCGAAGGGCGCATCGAAGCCAAGGCCATCTTCACCGACAACGCCGGCGCCGCTTCGCCGCCGGCGAGCAGCCACTTCCTGGTCGACACCGTCGCGCCGGAAGCGCCCCCGGCCGACCGCCTGCTGATCGCGGCGGAAGAAAACGCGCGTGGCAAACTCGCCGGCGGGCTCATCCGCATGAACGGCGCGGTCACCGAAGCCGCAGAGAATGTCAGCGTTTGCGTGGCCTTGGGGGCCGATGCACAAAACGGCGACACCCTGACGCTGCACTGGGGGAAGCAGACCCTTTCCGTCCTCGTCCAGCAGGCCGACATCGAGCGTGGCGTGGTCCGCTTCAACGTCAGCAGCGCCCTCATCACCCAGGAAGGCGATCACAACTACCTGCGCGTTGAAGCGCACCTCACCGACCGGGCCGGAAACGCGGGGCCCCGCTATCATGTCTGGAGCGGCCCGGTCGACGCTGCCCCGCGCAGCCCCGACGTCGCGCCGGTCGAAACCGACAATTACGTTAACGCGGCGCAAGCCCAGGCCGGTTGGCAGATCACCGGCAACGGCATTCCCGGCCACAGCGTCATCGTCGTTCTGGAAGGCAGCGCACGCGACGCGCAGGGCAACCCCGTCCGCTGGACCTCACCCGCAATGGAAGTCGATGCCGACGGACGCTGGACCCTGCCCCTCGGCCAGGACGAAGCGCGCCTGCTCGGCAATGGAACGACGCGCCTCGTGGCGACCCAATACGATCGCAGCGAACACGCCGGCGATCCGGGCGGAAACCCCTCGGCGCCGTGCGCGCGCCAGTTCGAAATCGACCTGGAGCCGCCGGCTGGCGTGCTCATCGACCCGGTCACCGCGGACAACCGGGTCAGCTTCAGCGAGGGCCAGAGCGAGGTCGTGCTGAGCGGCCGCGGCGAAGACGGGGCGCGGGTGAGCCTCCTCCTCCAGCACGCCGGGCAGACGCTGCGCAAGAGCGCCACCGTCAGCGGCGGGCGCTGGGCCTGCGTGCTCACCCCGGAGGAGCTGCGACAGCTCGGGGGGGGCAACGAGGCGATCGGGATCGAAGTGGTTCAGACCGATCCGGCCGGAAATGCCTCGCCCCCGACCACGCACTCCTTCTTCTACACCGCCGAGGCGGTTCCGGCGCCCTCGATTCTCGCCGTCAGCGGCATCGAATCGGGGCGCGACCTGTGCTTCAACGCCGCCGACCTCGCAGCACTCAATGCCGCGAACGGCGCGTTCACCGTCGAGGGCCAAGGTCATGGTCTCAGCCCCGGCTACCGCATCCGGCTGACCTTCATCAACGCCGACGGGGCCAGCTTCACCCACCTCGTCGATGTCGCCGCGGGCAGCGGACGCTGGAGCGCCGCGCTGTCGCCGAGCGAACTGGCCCAACTGGGACAAGGGCGAATTCAGGTTCAGGCCGTCCAGATCTCGCCGCAACACGACGAATCCGTCACCGTTCCGTTCGCCACGGGAAGCGTAGACAACAGCTTCATCATCGACACGCTGGCCCCTTCGCTGGTCAATGCCAGCGTGACCGCCAGCGGCGACCATGGCAACGCGCGCGCCGGCGATCGGATTCTGCTCACGGTCCAGGCCTCGGAAGCGCTGACCCTCGTGAATCTCGACCCGCGCAACCCGCCCTCGCTGACCTTGGATTTTGGCGCAGGGGGCACGCGCACCGCGATTTACGACGCGGCGGCCTCGGCCTCCGCGGGGGCCGACAAGCTCGTTTTCGTTTATACCGTCGTCGCCGGCGACAACACCGAAGGAGTCGGCCTCGTCGCCAACTCGCTCGCCCTCAACGGCGCCGCCCTCGAAGACCGGGCCGGCAACGCCGCCGCCAGCACCAGCCTGACCCTCCCGCCGGTGCCCGTGCTGGTCGACACCCAGCAACCCGGAACGCCGCAACTCCTCGGCGTGGCCGAAAGCGCGCCCGACACGCCCGGCGGCAGCATCATCAACCGCGAAGAGGCGCGCCAGGGCATCGATGTCCAGGTCAGCTTGAACGCGTGCGACGTCCGCGGCGGCGACACCCTCATCGTCATCTGGCGCGCCGGCGGCGTATCGGTCACGCGCAGCCGGGTGTTGACGGCACTGGAAGTCGCCAACGGCCAGGCCACGTTCAACCTGGGGCTGGACGACATCGGCAATGTTTCCGGGCGCGCCGAGATCAGCCTCCAACTTCGCGATGCCTCCGGCAACGCCTCGCCGCTTTCGCCAGCGCATGCGTTCGATGTCGACACCTTAAGCCCGCTGCCCCCGCGTCCCGACACCTGGATGGCCGACGACCGGATCAACAAGCAGGAATGGGATGCCGACCTCATCGCCCCGATCACCGGCCAATTGCTCGAGGCCGGGGCAACGTTGACGGCGCGTCTGCGCCAAGGCGACACCTTCATCGACCTCGCCGCCAGCAGCGGCGCCAACGGCAGCTGGACGATCGACCGCAACGAACTGCTCAACGCCCTGCAGCGGATCGGCGACGGCGCGTTTTCGATCGAAGTCAAACAAACGGACCTCGCCGGCAACATCAGCCCGACGCAGATCCAGCAGTACTACATGGACCGGACACGGCCCGGACGCCCGGCCTTGATCGCAGCCCCGTGCACCGATGACGGCTGGATCAACCTGCGCGATGCGGAAAGTGAGCGGGTCGAGCTGCGCATTTCCCTCGCCGACACGCAGGCCGTCGCTGGCGATCGCATCGTCATCTCCGGCTTCGCCCGCGACCATGTCCACACCCTGACCGCGGCCGAAATTGCCAGCGGGCTGCTGGTGCTCCGCGTTCCGGCCGACGTGGCCTTGCAAGCCCCGGGCGAAGCCCCCAACCTCAGCGTCCGCCTCCAGGCCCGCATCGAGGACCAGGGTGGCAACGTTTCCGAGAACTCGAACGTCATCGAGACCCGCCTCGACACCATCGTCCTCGTCCCGAGCATCGATGTCAGCCGTGGCGCGGCCGCCGGAATCACCAAGGCGCAGTCGAACGCACCGGTCGATTTTTACGGCGCGGGCGCCGAAGCGGGCGCCAGCATTGCGGTCGTCCTGACCGGAGTGCTCGGGACTTCCTTGCTGCTGCCTTCGACCGCGCAGGCCGACGGCAGCTTCAAGGTCACCCTTTCGCCACGCGACATGCAGGATCTCGGCGATGGCCCGGTCAGCTATCGCGTCACCCAAACCGACGCCGCGCTCAACACCTCCGAAGCCGCCAGCGGCGGCTTCCAGCTGCATCTCTCGGTTCCCCCGCCCACCTTGCTGCTGATGACGCCCGACAACGTCGTGGGCGCACATGAGGCCAATGCGGGGGCCACAACCTACGCCGGACTGGGCGAGGCCGGCGCGACCGTCAGCCTGGAGTTTTTCGTCAAGACCGCGAATGGCGAGTACGAAAGCAATCCGCGCCTGAGCCGCGGCGGCGTCACCGTCGGAGCCAACGGCAGTTGGTCGCTCACCTTGAGCGCCAGCGACTTCGCCGCGATCTCGCCCTCCGGGCAGGGCAATGTCCTGATCCGCGCCAAGCAAACCGACAGCGAAGGTGCCGTTTCCGGTCCCGCGCACCAAGAGTTCTACATCGACCGCCGACCGCCGACACTGCACGCGACCCAGCCGCTCGCGCGCTTTGACGGCAACGGCGACGGCGCCAACAACGACGGTTTGCTGATTGCCTTCGCCGAGCCGGTGGCGGTGCTCGAGCTGCGGCGCCTGAGCAACTTCGTCCTGCCGCCGGGCAAAACCTTCGGCACCGACGCACGGATCGAAGCCGTCGACAGCGTTTCAATCAACGGCCAGTTCTACGCCACCCAATTCCGCCTGTATCTCGACTCGGACTGCAACCTTACGGCCAACGACCGGATCACGCTCCGCAAAGCGAGCGTCGTTGACGCCGGCGGCAACCCGGCCAGCCAGGACCTCGCCTTACTGGTGCCCAACCGCGTCTCGCCCGGCCTGCCGACGCCGCCGCTCGACATCATGGAGGACAACCGGATCAACGCGGACGAAGGCCAGGGCGTGACGCGGCTGTACTTCAGCAACACGAGTACGCCCGACCAGCTGAATGCGGCCCAGGGCGGCCTGCTCGAAATCGCCCTCGACGGCCAGGTCATCGACCGCGTGCTGCCCAAAGTCAACACGCTTGCGCTCGACCTGACGCTCACCAAAGCCGCCAAACTGCCGCCGGGCACGTCAATCTCGGCGCGCGTCCGCGTCACCTTTCTCGATGGCAGCAGCCAACTCCTGACCCTCCACAGTACGGGCGATGCCGCCTCGGCCGCCAGCGCCTCGAACACCTTCCGGTTCACGAGCCGGGAAGTCGCCGACCTGAACAACGTCGCCCAGATCAGTTACGTCGACAGCAACCTCTGGGGCCTCACCCAGCCCAACTCACAGCTCGCCCACAGCAGCACAGGAGGCGCCTCGCCGCAATCGACCTTCAACCTGACCCTGGACTTCCCGAACCTCGTCCACCTGGCGAGCGGCAAGACGGCGACCGCCCAGGTCTATGCCTACTTCACCGACATCAATCGCTGGGAACAGGTCACGCTCGTCTCGGCCCCGGGCACAGCAGAGACCGCGGCTGGCGTCAGCAAGCTGACCTATACCGCCACGGTACAACGCCCGTCCTCGACGACCAGCGATTTCTTCTGGGAAAGCTACGGCGGCATCACGCTCGACACCGCGATAAAGCCCGTGATTTCTGGCACGGATGCGCCGCGCATCGTGGCTGGCTACGACACCAGCATCGTCGTCCCAAACGCCGCACTGGACGGGAACGACACCCTGACGACCACCCTGCTCGACAAGAACAACGCACCCATCGCCGGGACAGGGCAATCCCTGAGCTACAGTCGCAGCGATCCCAACAAGATCGAATTTACGCAAAGCCTGTCGGATGCGCTGGCCGCAGCGGGACGGAAGATCACGCTTTTTGTCGACGGCAAAGCCGTCAGCGACCCGGTGAGCATGGGCATCAGCTCGCTGTTTCTCAACCTCACGCCGACCTGGGAAAACCAGTTCGGCAATTCCAGCGGCTGGGGGACGGGCTTCAAGCTCCAGGCCGGCGAGACGATGACGGCGGTCGTACGCGTCACCTTCAAGTCCGGCAGCGGACTGGCCTCGCGCGACATCACCTTGACGGCCACCGGCAACCAGGTGCTGAGCAATTATCCGATCCAGTTCTACGGCGCTTTCCCGCCCGAGATCGACGTCAGCAAGATCCAGGGAATCGCCTACGTCCCCGGCTCGATCAGCCACCTCCACCCGCAGATCGCAATCCATTCGAGCACGATCACCACCAACCAGTTGGTCAGCCTTCCGACCACGGCGTGGGACGGGATGGACGACGGACTCAAGCAGCTGACGGCCCAGATCGTCACCGCCGACGGACAATTGAGTTCGGTCTACTCCGCCCCCAAGCAAATCCGCCTCGACACCGTCGTCGACACCATCGAGAGCATCCGTCTCCAGAGCGACCGCAACACCAATGGTCAGCTCGATGCCGGCGATGTCATCGAAATCCGCTTTTCCGAAGCCGTCCAGTTCAACTTCTCGGCCTTGCCGGCCAGCTGCGGCCTCAACCCGGTCGTTACCCCGATCGGTAGCGAGAACGGCTACAGTCAGCTCTGGCAAATCCGCCTCGGAGCAGGCGCCACCCTGGCCCCGAACGAGCGCCTCACTCTGACGCCGGGCAAAGTGTTCGACCTCGCCGGCAACAGCAACACGGTCGCCAATGAGGTGGCCGTAACCGTCCCCGAAGCACTGATTTCCGCCGCTGAGCGCCCGCAGATTGCCAATGTCAGCGGCAATAACGTCATCGAGAGCACGAGTTCCGCCACCCCGGTCAGCATCTCGCTCGCCAAGGCCAAGGCGGGCGACGTGGTCAAACTCTTCATCGACGGCCGCGAAATCGCGAGCACCACGGTCACTGCCGACAATCAAAGCGAAGTCAGCTTTAACGTCGCCGGGAACGCCTGGGGCGCCGACGGCGAACGCCAGTTGACGAGTTCGCTGACCCGCGGCGACACCACGACCACCTCTTTCCTGCGCAGCGTCTATGTGGCGGCCGATCAGTCGCACTGGTCGCAGGAGGCGGCGTATGCCGGAAAAGTCTATTGGTTCGACCCCGACAGCCTCACGGCCCCCGAAGGAAGCGTCGTCACGCAATGGACGGCCAGTGCCGGCGGTATTTCGGTGGCCAATGCCAACCCGGCCGGGCGGACGGTTGTAAAAATCGACCCGAACAACGGGCACGCCTACCTGATGCTCGACGCCGGTTCGAAATTCCTCGAAACCGCAGTCGGTGGAAAATACCTCTACCAGGCACCGACGATGGCCCGCCACGCCAACGACGCGACGATGCCGACGGCCGGGTACACCGACTTCATGATGTTCATGCCGGTGGTCGAAGGCAGCCAGGTCGTCATGCGCCACCCGACCTTCCGCTTCACCGCCAACGCCACCCCGGTCACCTATACCCCGCAGAACGGGGGGGCGCCGGTTACCGTCGCTCCCTACACCCAGCTCCTGAAATCACCGTACCTTCAATACACCTTCCAGGGACTGAGCAGCACCGTCCGCTCGGTCGATTCGCCCTATACCGGTTCCTGGTGGGACACCTCGATGACCAACGTCATTTCCCTCGGGGCGTGGCAGATGGTTACCGAGGCGGCCAAAGGCTACGGCATGAGCTTCTACAACCAGATGCGGCTCAACCAGACGGTCACCCTAAGCAACTACATCCCGACAGCCAACAACCCCTTGGCGGCCATGGATTACCTCCAGGCATTCGCCCCGGATGCCGAACAACGCCGTTTCCAAATCGGCGGCGGGGGCGCCGGTGTCCTCGGCGACCAGATCAGCGTCTCGGTCAGCACCAACTGGGCTTACCAACAGGAAATCGGAGCCTACCTCGCCGCAAAATACCAAAGCACCGGGGCCGTCACCGAGCGCCATGCCGATCGCAGCAAGACCGACTACGACCTGGCCACCAGCAACGTCCCCGGCGCCATCATCGACCAGATCCTCAAGCTCAACGACATCCTGAGCGACGACTTCGTCGTCACCGCAGGCGCCGATTACGTCACCACCGGCAGCGGCAATGACGTCGTCACCATCAACGACCTCGCTTTCCGTCTGCTCGACGGCGGACTCGGCACCGACACGCTCGCCTTCGGCACCCAGTACCGCGGGCGGAGCGAGATCGATTTTTCCGATTTCATCAGCAATGCCCGCGGGCTCTACGGTACGGCCGAAGCCAATGCCCGGGTCAATGACGCCGGATTCCACCGCCTGCTCGGCTTCGAAAAGATCAACCTCGTCCAGGAAGGCGGGCTCGAAAATCTGCGCCAGGTGCTGACCATCAGCGCACAGGACGTCCGCCAACTTTCCGAGACCGGCGTCGTCGAAATTCTCCTCGGCCGCCAGGACGTCCTCCGGACCACGGGGTTCGCTTCGCCTTTCGCAAGCGAGGGAATCTTCCACTTCAACAACGCCTGGTACGATCACCGCTACACCTATACGGAGGGGGCGAACACCTACACGCTTTATGCGCGCGGCGGCGACCGCCCGCCCGAAGCCGTCGGTTTTCGCAGCATTCCGGCGCTCAATCAGCTGCACATCGCTTTCGATCATGCGCTGAATGGCAGCGTCCAGGCTGGCGATTTCGCGCTCACCAGTTATGGCGGACCGTCGATTTTTGCTCAGTCGGCGACGTCCATCGACCTTCGCCAAGGCGTCGCGCTCACCCTGTCCGGCCCGCAAGTCGCGCCACTCAAGCTCAGCTACACCGGCGGACTGGTGGACGACGCCGGACGCTCGTTCCGGCACAACACCTGGATTCTCGGCACGGACGGCGCCGATGTCCTGGATGGTGCGGCCCTCTCCAGTACGGAAAAGGCGCGCGGAGTCAGCTTCCTCGGCGGTGCGGGGGCCGACCAAATCCTGGGCACCTCGGCCAACGATCTGATCGCCGGCGGTCTTGGCGCCGACCTGCTGACCGGCGGGCGCGGCTCCGACACCTTCCTCTACCGCAAGGAAGTTCCGGGCGGTGCGGCGGCAGGGCTTGGCGGCTCATCGGGGGACATCATCACCGACTTCACCTTTACGGCACCGCTTGAGACCGACAACGACCGCCTCGACCTCTCGCAGCTCTTCGAAGCCAATTTCAAAGCCACCGGCAATGCAAAGACCGACGCCAGCACCTTGGTTGCCGGCGGATTCATTGAACTCGTTCGCAAGACCAACGCGCAAACGTTCAAGGACGATCTGCAGTTGTGGGTCGACCGCGACGGCGGCGGCGCGATGGGCTTGCTCGTGACGCTGGCCGACGCCGGCAGCAATCTGCCTGCGCAGTATCCGGCCGTGGAGTCGACGCAACAATTGCTCGAGCGCCTGATCCAGGAAGGGCGCATCGTGGTCAGTCACTACTGAAGCCGAAGCAAACGCCCAAAAAAAATTCCGGAACGTCAGGGGATTGAACGTTCCGGAACGAACTGCCCGAAGGCAGTACGCGGGAAAAACGGGACTTTGTGGCGTTCCGCCACCCGCCCGGCCGGCGTCTTGCGCCGGCCGGGGCGCCGGTCTTATTCGACCGGGTACCAGTGCGGGTGGGGGAACTCCAGGAAGCAGGTGTCGCCGACCGAGTAGCTCGGGTCGCGGCGGGTCTTCTGCACCCGGACCTCGGCATCGCCCACCATGACGCGGTAGTCGATGATTTCGCCGAGGTAGGACTTGCGGGCCACGACGGCCTTGACGCCCTTGTCGCCGGTAAACTCGATTTCCGACGGCCGAGCGGCGAGGAAGCCTTCGCCGGCCTTGAGGATCTCGGCCGCCGGGGCGATGCCGTGCGGGAAGCCGTAGGTCTCGCCACCGATGGTCATCGTGGTCGCGGTCACCTTGGCCTTGAGGAAGCAGGAGAGGCCGATGAACTCGAACACGAAGCGATTGGCGGGATTGCCGTAGACCTCGAGCGGCGTGCCGATCTGCTGCACGACGCCGTGCTTCATGACCAGGATGCGATCGGAGAGCGCCATGGCTTCCGACTGGTCGTGCGTCACGTAGAGGATCGAGAAACCAAAACGGCGCTGCAAGTCCTTGATCTCGAACCGCATCTCTTCCCGCAGGTGCGGGTCAAGACTGGAGAGCGGTTCGTCGAGCAGCATCACGTCCGGGCGGATGGCCAGGGCGCGGGCCAGCGCCACGCGCTGCTTGCCGCCCCCGGAGAGGTCGTCCGGGCTACCTTCGGCCACCGACAGGAGGTTGGTGTGCTTCAGGGCTTCGGCCGTCCGGGCCATGATTTCGTCCTTCGGCACGTTGCGGATACGCAACGGGAAGGCCACGTTCTCGAACACCGACATGTGCGGCCACACGGCAAACGCCTGGAAGACCATGCCGAAGTTGCGGTGCTCGGGCGGCAGGTAATACTTCTGCCGCGACGAGGAAAGCAGCGTTTCGCCGGAGCGGATCTCACCTTCGTCGAGATCCTCGAAACCGGCAACCATGCGCAGCGTGGTCGTCTTGCCGCAGCCCGACGGGCCGAGCATGGCCACGCATTCGCCTTTGTTGATCTGCAGATTCAGGTTATCAACGGCAACTACCTTGCCGAAACGCTTGGTCACCTGATTGAGGTCGATATAAGCCATTTTTTCTCTAACTCCTTACTTGGCCGTCTTGCCGGTGACCAGGCGCTTGACCAGGCTTTCACCGATCACGATGATGACCAGGGCGATCGCCGCCAGGGCGGCCGAGTACACCGTTT
>RRZU011296609.1_pt1 | contig 11388 bp, 10 predicted proteins | sample 2165561 | NCBI WGS metagenome assembly RRZU01 (sample SAMN10456909, study PRJNA506462) | wastewater metagenome | isolation source: wastewater sludge | place: USA: Moscow, Idaho | reverse complement strand
GTTATGGAATTTTAATTTAAATCCTTTCCCAATTTAGTTGGGAAAATTTTTTTTTGCGTTTTTTTGTAAAGAGAACAATAAAATCATTCCGAGAACACCACATGATATGACTTCGCCTGCAAATACAGTGGCAAAACTAAACCATAAGGGTTCAATTCCATATGCATATTTAAGAACAAAGGGAACAATGATCGTATTGGCAGCGATAGGGGGAATGGCAGCCATCCATTTGTAACGACGGAGGGAATACGTTCCAATCGCACCAAGCAGTGTTGCCAGACTTCCAAATACAATATCAAGAGGGACGCAGCCAGTCAAAGTATTACTTAACAGACAGCCGATGAACAATCCTGGGATTGCTGCAGGGGTAAAAAAGGGAAGTATGGTCAATGCTTCTGAAAAACGGATCTGAATTGCACCACTTGCCAGACCGAGAGCGTTGGCAAGAAAGGTAAGAATTACATAGATTGCAGCAATCATTGCTGCCTGGGTCATGAAAAGTACATTTTTTTGTTTCATTGAAAAATCTCCTTTAGTTTTGTTTTTTTCGTCAGGAAGGTTACGAACTGACGTGTTGTTGAGCAAATGAATCGAATACCGATGCATCTTGTTTAGTTATCAAAAGCCTTTTAATCAGGGCTTTTGCGCGCTTGAATAGTATAGCACAATTTTATATAAAAGCAAGGCTAAAATATATACTGAATAATCAAAATATACAAACAAAATAATTGATAAATAACCAACAATAAGATATAATATCAGTACATTAAAGCATAATAACTGATAAATAAAGTTTATAAACTTCGTATCAATGTTGCGTGATAACAAATTCAGTGTATTTTGTTGGAGGAGTGGGACTATGAGATTAAGAACATTACTGATCAGTGTTTTTGGATGCGCAAGTATTCTTGCAACAGGAGTAGTTGCCCTGATCGCAGACAACAGTATTAAAATCAGACCTACACTAAGATAGAAGAAGAATTACAGGCAGAGGTAGATACACTGACCGGAGATATCAATGGGTGGATCATACAGAAGGCCCAGATCGTTGAGTCGTTATCTACATTATATCAGGATGGTATTGATTCGAAGATTACGCCTGAATATTTAAATCCACTCCTGTTTACTCCTGCAACAGAAGGTACTGTATCAGATATTTATATTGGAACCAAAGACGGAGTCATGATTGATGGATCGCTGTGGGTACCGGATGCAGATTATGACCCCCGTACCAGAGCATGGTATCTTGCTGCAGAAGCAGCAGACGGAGTCGTCTATACCGATGCATATCTTGATCTTGTCACAGGCAAGTGGGCCATCTCGGTAGCACAGGCGATCAAGTCTGAACAGGGAGATCTCCATGGTGTTATGGCCATTGATATCTTACTTGATACCATCACACAAAAAGTCACAGAACGTAAACTTGGCGAGAGCGGATATGCATTTATGATTGACTCAAAAGGGCTGATCATAGCACATCCTGAGGCTGAATTGCTGAATGTTGATATGCATACCATTACCGGTCTGGAATCACTGACAGACATGATGACTTCAAATGAGAGTGGTTATGAAGAATATCAGTATAATGGAACAGATAAAATTCTTGTATTTAGAAAAGTTCCGGCGACTTCTTGGTCAGTTGCATTTACGATCAATCAGGATGAAGCATTTGCAGAAGTGATGCAGAGCAGAATATCATTTGCAATATTGATCGTAATCGTAATTCTTGTGATTCTTGCAGTCAGCTTTATAGCGGCGGGTAAAATAACAAAACCACTGAAAGCATTAACAGTAGAAGCTCAGAAAGTTGCGGATGGTAATTTGCAAATAGATATCAAATCATCTGGAGCAAAAGAGGTAAAAGATCTGTCAGAAGCATTTCGAGCGATGACAGAAAATATAGCACGTGTAGTAAGTGAGATCGGAAGTGCGGCTGAAAGAGTCAATCACTCATCTGGAGAGATTCAGGTGATCACAGACAATACGAAATCAATATCGGAGGAAATTGCAAAAACATCCCATGAACTTGCGATAGGAGCCGGTAATCAGGCATCTTCTGTTTCGGAAGGAGCAGATATGATCGTGAATATGTCAAGAGCGATCGAACAGGTTGCAGAATCAAGCCAGGATACGCACCGACTGATACTCGATGTAGATCATTCAGTACAGGATGGCGTATTAGCACTTGAAAGACAACATAGCCTGATGGAACAAAATGACAGATCAACTGAAAAGGTAGTACAGGCGATCTCGTTACTTGAAAGCAAAGCATCGGAAATTCAAAAGATCGTTGGTGTGATCGGGGAAATAGCCGATCAGACAAATCTGTTATCATTAAATGCCGCAATAGAAGCAGCCAGAGCTGGAGAACAGGGCAAAGGATTTGCAGTCGTTGCTGATGAAGTCAGAAAACTGGCTGAGCAGTCTGCATCGTCAAGCAATGATATCGAAACATTATTAAAGGATATTCTTGATAAAACGATGCGAAGCATGGAAGATGTTATGGAAGTTCAAAAGATCGTAAGTGAGCAGAAGATATCACTTGATGAAACAAGAGAACTTTATGCAAAGATCCAGGATGCTGTTCAGATCATAGTTCAAAAAGCTGTTGCAATTTCAACTGAAACAGTTGAACTTCAAAAAAGCTCAGACAAAGTTTCCAATTCCATGGGAGATGTGGCGGCAATTACGGAAGAAAGTGCTGCAGCAACAGAAGAGGTGGCAGCAGCGACTTCTGATCAAAGTAATTCTCTTGGGAATGTCAGCATAGAAGTAACAAATCTGGTGAATGAGGCACAGCTTCTCATCGATACGATTTCGGTTTTTAAAGTATAATATATAGTATTTGGATATGATCTGGTATTTATTAAATGAATCTGTCACAATTTAAGAACGGTGCACTCCATTTTGGGGTGCACCGTTCTTAATCAGGACTATATTAACGATTTAGGTATTTATTTACGGTAAGGTCAGTTGTTCTTCTCATCCCGCTGTATTTTATATTTTGTAACAAGTTTTTGAATTCTGTCGTTGGGATTCAAAAGATCGCTGATTGATGTATCATGATTCAGTGTATCAATGATATAAGCAATATATTTACTCATGTCACAATTAATGTAATAAGGACGCTCTAGTAATTCAGGTGTTTGATAGATCAGATTCGTAGTCAGGATCTTATCAATCAGTCCATCTTCATATGCGGTATCGATCTTATCCAGTCCACTAGTGAAAAGGCCAAAAGTAGCACAGATATAGATTCTGTTTGCTTTGCGTAATTTCAGTTCGGCCGCAACTTCAAGAACACTTTCTCCGGAAGAAATCATATCATCAATTACGATAATATCTTTCCCTTCTACACTGGAACCAAGGAACTCATGAGCTACGATTGGATTCCTGCCATTTACGATATGTGTATAGTCTCTTCTTTTATAGAACATACCCATATCAAGACCAAGTACGTTCGCGATATAGATCGCACGGCTCATACCACCTTCGTCAGGACTGACGACCATCATATGATCTGCATCAATATCAAGATCGGGAACATGTTTTAAAAGACCTTTAATGAACTGATAGGCTGGCTGTACAGTTTCAAATCCATGAAGTGGAATTGCGTTTTGTACGCGGGCATCATGTGCATCGAAAGTGATAATATTATCAACGCCCATCTGCACCAGTTCCTGAAGAGCGATTGCACAGTCAAGAGATTCTCTTGCTGTTCTTTTATGTTGTCTGCTTTCATAGAGAAAAGGCATGATCACAGTGATTCTTCTTGCTTTTCCGCCAACAGCAGCAATAATGCGCTTGAGATCCTGATAATGATCATCAGGTGACATGTGGTTCGTTTCACCACATAGTGAGTAGGTCAGACTATAATTAGCCACATCGACCAGAAGAAAGAGATCGGTACCCCTGACTGATTCTAAAATGATTCCCTTTGCTTCTCCGGAACCAAAACGGGGCACTTTGGCTTTGAGAAGATAGGACTCTCTCTGGTACCCTGCAAAAGCAAGACTGTCTTTATGTTCATTCTTGCGTTCTGTTCTCCATTTTACAAGATAATGGTCGATTTGTTCACCAAGAGTCTTGCAGCCTTCTAAGGCGATCATGCCAAGAGAACCTACAGGTATTGTTTCAAGGTTACGTTTTTCTTCACGATTGGGCATAGCGGAAGAATCCTCACTTTCTGTTAATCAATCTTTTTTTATACATTCTGATATCCGGACCAGTTAATTTGCATACATGATAATGACTCATGATTCGGGAAAAAATTCGATCAGAATAACGGTTACGCGTTTCTTCAAGAGATAGATTAGTAGAGATGATTGTTGGTTTTTTCCTGATATGACGTTCGTTCAGACAGGAAAAAAGTTGTGATGTGACATTCGCTTTCAGGGTCTCTGTTCCTAAATCATCTATTATCAACAAATCACAATTATATAGGTCATCTAAAAGATTGTAAAGGTCTTCTTTCTTTTTATAGTCGAAAGTACCTGCAGAAAGTATATCAAAGAGTTGAACAGAGCTAAAATAGAGAACAGGATGACCTGCTTCTATGACCTCTTTTGCAATGCAGCCTGACAGAAAAGATTTTCCGGTTCCGACCGTTCCGTAAAAGAATAAATTACGGTAATCTTTTCCGAAAACAGATACAAACTCATGACATTCCTTGACGGCATTCTGAAAACGTGTCAGATCATCACCTTCATAATAAGAACTATTAAGAGTAGAAAAATTTTCTTTTAAAAGGACTTCCTGTATATTTGACTGTGCATATAGCATGGTAATGATAGCCTGCCTGAAACAATGACATTTTTCATTATTAATATATCCGGTATCCTGACAGTCAGAGCAATGATAGATTGGTTCCAGGTAATCAGCAGGATATCCATGAGAAGCTAAAAGTGACTGCTTTTGCGTTGAGAGTTCCTCGAGCTGTAGTTTTAAATCAGATAAAGCAGACTCATCTCCATCGATCAGTTTCTTGCCCTGCTGAACAGAAATGGATGCGATGCTGTTGTCAATGGCTTCAAATTCCGGTATGGACCGGTAGACTTCTTCCTTGCGGTTTGTATGCAGATGTCGGTTATGCAGCTGGCGCTCTTCATAGTTACGAATCATGGCATCATATTGCGAATTGCTTAATGGCACGGGATGATCTCCTTTCAGTTACTAAGAATTTCCTTTTCGAGTTTTGAAAAGTCGTAGGTATTTTGTTCGAACTGATTAAATGCATTCTTTGCCAGCACTGCTGAAGGTCTGCTTTTTTTAAAAGTTTCATCTGCCTTACGAATATCTGAAAGATGATGAATATTTGACTTATACCAGTTGCTGATCACGCTGTCAGCATATTCAAATCGATGTGTATCAACAGCAAGTACTGTTCTGTCACAAGCTTCCAGAATAATATCCAGAGAAAAACCATATGTTTTTGTCCATTTGCTGATAAAATCAACCTCTTTTCCTACAGGAGCAGAGGTCTTTCCAAGTGCAGCCATGATCTTATAAACTGTTCTGTCATATTTTCCAACAACAGATGCAGCCTGTTTTGGCGTAGTGATTCCTTCTTCGGCCCATGATAGTGCAACTTTTTCGATATATCTGAAGTCTTTTTTGCCTCTTCCTACACAATATTGTATCAGATAATCTATCAGATCAGAAGAAAAACCTAATACATCATAAATATAGAAAACTGATTTAATTTCAGAAGAACCTAGTGTTTTACCAAGATACTGCTCTGTAATAAATAAAATCTGCTGCGCATCACTTTGCTCTTTGAATGTTTTGATCTGATCTGGAGAATAAGCAGGCTTATCAAAACGCGAAGATGGATCAGGGAGTGGATCCTGAACGGATTCCGGTGTTGAAGAAATTGCTTCAGGAAGCTGTGTAGATTCTTTCTGATCTGATATTTTGCATACAAGACGGTTCAGATCATTCAGATGGATTCCGGTCAGAGTCTTTGTGTCACTGTATTCAAGTGAGATCAGACCGTTCTTTTCCCAGTATTTTAAAGAACGCAGAACGTCCTTTTCTGTATGATTGAACTTGTCAGCGATATCGGATATGCTCGTGGGCAGATTCGCGCTCATCATACGTATCAGATAAAGATAGACCTTGATCTGTGCATCATTTGCATCCTTTATAAAAAAATCAATAAAAAGATTGGATATTGGAGTCATATCCATATATCCTTCTTTGTAAATCGTTAATGAACTCATAGTATCACCCATCTCATTTATTTTCTAAAGCAAATGAATTATAGCACAACAGTATTTAAAATGAAAGTGTGATTTTACCAGAAAACCCAGCATTTATGCGCCTTCCAAGCGGTTATTTGAATTGTGGATAAAGTGGAAAACCAGTCCACATAATGCAAAAGAGAGCGTCTGTCTGATCGGCTTAAAACCCTTTAAAACAAGGTTTTCAAAGCTTTGCAGAAATATAGATTATGTAAACGAAATATCCACATTTTCTAGGAGGTAGTTTTCCTCATAAAAAATGTGGATATTGTGGATAACTTATTGACCGAGGAGATTTTCCCCGATTTTTACAATGTCTCCGGCACCCATAGTTATCAACAGGTCACCGTTGATACAGTGTTCAAGTAAAAAATTCTCAATTTCATCGAAAGTAGAGAAATAGTAACATTCTTTTCCGGTTTCAAGCAGTAATTTCTGCAGATCACGTGATGTGATGCCGATGGTGTTGACTTCTCGGGCTGCATAAATGTCTGATAATATAATTTTATCTGCCTGACATAATGCATCGGAAAAGTCTTGCAGGAAGGCATTTGTCCTGGTATAGGTATGCGGTTGGAATACGCACCATAGTGTATTGTGGGGGTAATTTGAGGCAGCCTGCAGCGTAGCTCGTATTTCTGTTGGATGGTGTGCATAATCATCAATGATCGTAACACCTCCAACTTTTCCTTTGAATTCAAAACGTCTGTCAGAGCCTTTGAACTGTGCCAATGCACCTTGATAGGACTCGGTACTGATAGACAGACATTCAGCCAGAGCAATCGCAGCAAGAGCATTTAGAACATTATGTTCGCCGGGAACAGACAATCTGACTGGCAGGGATTCTTTATGCTTTCTTATGACAACGAAAGAAGCGTGTCCACTTTCGCTATAGGAGATATCCTGACAGATATAATCGGCATCTTCAGTTTTACCAAAGGTTATAATGCTGCAGGGCAGGTCTTTGATGATTGTTTCATATTCAGGGATATCCCTGTTTATGATCAGTGTGCCATCTGCGGGGAGTAGACCTGCGAACTGATGAAAAGAATCACGGATTTCAGAAATATCATGAAAAAAATCCATATGATCTTCTTCCACATTAAGTATGATCGCGATTTTAGGAAAGAACTTTAAAAAACTATTTGTATATTCACATGCTTCAGTCACAAAATAGTCTGATTTTCCTATTCGGAAGTTCCCGTTGATCGATTTTAGGATTCCACCAATTGATAAAGTAGGATCCAGATCGGCACGCAGCAGTATTTCGGAGATCATGGAAGTTGTAGTTGTCTTTCCGTGTGTACCACTAACGGCAATTGGTGTTCTATATTTTTTCATGATCTGTCCTAATAGTTCTGCTCTGCTGAGAACCGGGATATGCAGTGCATTGGCTGCCACGAATTCTGGGTTTTCTGCTTTGATGGCAGCAGTATATACGATCAGATCAAGATCTGAATTGATGTTTTCTGCCTGGTGCCCATAATGGACAACTGCTCCTTTTAAAATCAGATCATCTGTCAGTGTAGACTGTTTTGAATCAGAACCTGATACAGTGAAACCTGAATCAAGCAGTACTTCAGCCAGACCGCTCATACTGATTCCGCCTATTCCAATAAAATAGACATGGATCGGTTTTTTGAAATCTATTTCATACATTGATGACTCCTATCTGCATGCCGGGTGCATGCACTTTATTTCAAACCCATATGTATTATACTCACCTGTATGGAAAAAACCAATCGTTAATTTATAATTTAATAAAATTATTATTTTACAATGGCTGAAAACAAGGGATACATCAGGAAAAAAGTTACTGTGATGATTGGAGGCAGCCTGACACAGTATCTTGTATGTTTTGTTTATAATTCCTCAAATAAGGCACAACTAACCGCGATTATGCACAAATTTTACAAAAACATAAAAATAGAGTTGTAAAATTTACACATAAATACTGGCATTAAATGCCAATAATTTTGTAAAAAATATTCACAATCTGATTACGGTATGTTATAATCTACGTAATTGAATTAGTTCTAAAATATGAGAAATTGGACGGAATGAGGTGACAACATGATAAAAAAAGAAATGATAGCCATGTTGCTTGCGGGGGGGCAGGGCAGCAGGTTAGGGGTTTTGACTTTGAAAATGGCAAAACCTGCAGTTGCATTTGGCGGAAAATACAGAATCATCGATTTCCCACTGAGTAATTGTATTAATTCCGGAGTGGATACAGTCGGTGTTCTGACACAATATCAGCCACTTAGACTAAACACCCACATTGGAATTGGAATTCCTTGGGATCTAGACAGAAATATTGGTGGTGTTACAGTACTGCCACCTTATGAGAAAAGTACCAGCAGCCAGTGGTATACCGGAACAGCTAACGCAATATTTCAGAATATTGATTACATGGAGACCTATAATCCTGAATATGTTTTGATTCTTTCAGGAGATCATATTTATAAAATGGACTATGAGGTCATGCTTGATTTTCACAAGCAGAACAAAGCAGAAGTAACGATCGCGACCATGGCGGTTCCACTTGAAGAAGCCAAGCGGTTTGGGATTCTGATCACGGACGAGAACCGCAGAATTGTTGACTTTGAAGAAAAACCTGAGAATCCAAGAAGTAATCTGGCTTCGATGGGAATTTATATTTTCAACTGGAAGACATTAAAAGAAGCACTGATCGCAAAAGCAGAACAACCGGCGTTAGATTTTGGACAGCATGTCATTCCTTACTGCCATGAAAAAGCTGCTCCTTTATATGCATATGAATATAATGGATACTGGAAAGATGTTGGAACGCTTCAGTCATATTGGGAAGCCAACATGGAGCTGATCGATATTGTTCCCGAATTTAATTTATATGAAGAGTACTGGAAGATCTATACAAGAAGCCTTACGCTTCCTCCACAATACATTTCATCAGAGAGTGTAGTAGAAAAGAGTATTATAGGTGAAGGTACGACTATATATGGACAAATTTATAATTCGGTCATAGGTTGTGGTGTAACCATCGGATCGGGAACCATCGTCAGAGATTCTATCATTATGAATGAAGCGGTGATTGGAGATGGCTGTGAGATCAATAAAGGAATCATAGCTGAGAATGTTCAGATCGGTAATGAGGTTCGGCTTGGAATCGGGGAAGAAGTTCCAAATGAAACACATCCTCATATTTATAGCCATGGAATGGTCACGGTAGGAGAAAAAAGTGTGATTCCAGACGGCGTAACAGTTGGTAAAAACACAGTGATTGCCGGAACAACGGATTACGATGATTATATTAATAAAAGTCTGGCGGGAGGTAAAACACTGATTAAGGCAGGTGACGAATCATGAGGGCAATAGGAATTATACTTGCAGGCGGCAATAACCACCGGATGAAAGAACTGTCTCAAAAGCGTGCGATCGCAGCAATGCCGATTGCGGGAAGTTACAGAAGTATTGATTTTGCACTGAGTAACATGTCGAACTCACATATACAAAAGGTAGGCGTATTTACTCAGTATAATGCAAGAAGTCTGAATGAGCATCTTAGCTCATCCAAATGGTGGGATTTTGGACGAAAACAAGGTGGGTTGTTTGTATTTACCCCAACAGTAACCTATGATAACAGCTTCTGGTATAGAGGAACAGCAGATGCGATCTACCAGAATCTGGCATTTTTGAAAAATAGCCATGAACCATATGTTATCATCGCTTCAGCCGACTGTGTTTATAAGATGGATTATAATAAAGTTCTTGAATATCATATTGAGAAAAAAGCCGATATCACGGTCGTGTGCAAAGATATGCCTGCGGGCACGGAAGTAGAACGATACGGAACTTTAAAAATGAATGAAGAATGTCTGATCGAAGATTTTGAAGAAAAACCAATCGTTGCAAAATCAAATACGATTTCCTGTGGTATTTATATCATAAGAAGACGACAGCTTATCGAGCTGATCGAAAAATCAGCAGAAGAAGACAGACATGATTTTGTAAGGGATATTCTGATCAGATATAAAAATCTCAAAAAGATATATGGATATAAAATCAAAGAGTATTGGAGAAATATTGCTTCTGTTGAAGATTATTTCAGTACGAATATGGATTTTCTGAAACCAGAGATCAGAGATTATTTCTTCAAGCAGTACCCGGATGTTTATTCAAAAGTAGATGATCTTCCTCCGGCAAAATATAATACGGGATCACAGATCAGGAACAGTCTGATCTCCAGTGGATGTATTATTAATGGAATTGTTGAGGATTCAGTAGTCTTTAAGAAAGTATTTATTGGTAATAATTGTTTTATTAAGAATTCTATTATCTTGAATAACGTTTATATTGGTGATAACACTCATATTGAGAACTGCATCATTGAAAGCAGGGATACAATCAGGGCGAATTCTTACCACAAAGGTGAAAACGGAATCAAGATTGTAATAGAAAAAAATGAAAGATATATATTATAGCTAGAAGTACTTACAAAACAAGGGGGTATCTAAAATGATTATTACTGACGTACGCGTTCGAAAGATCGCAAAAGAAGGCAAAATGAAGGCAATCGTGTCGATTACAATTGATGATGAATTTGTTGTTCATGACATCAAGGTAATTGAGGGAGAAAAGGGACTCTTTATCGCAATGCCAAGCAAGAAAGCAACAGATGGTGAGTACAGAGATATTGCGCATCCCATCAATTCAGCTACAAGAGAAAACATTCAAAACATCATTCTGCAACATTATGAAAAGGCCTTACTGGAGCCTGAGACAGTAGAAGTGTAATAGACCGTTATCACACAGGGATGTCAGTTTGACATCCCTGTTATATTTTAGTAATCTAAAACTGATTCGTTAATTACAGACTCTATTATTTAGGACGGAACAGGAGAACTATGTACATCATAACAGGACTTGGAAATCCCACAAATGAATATAAAAATACAAGACATAATATTGGATTCGATGTGATCGATGTGATCGCAGCGCAGAATCAGATTTCCGTATTAGAACATAAATTCAAAGCACTGATTGGGAAAGGGTACATCAATGGTCAGAAAGTAGTTCTGGTCAAGCCTCAGACTTTTATGAACTTGAGCGGAGAGAGTCTGAGAGCAATTACAGACTATTTTAAAATCGACGTTGAATCAGAGCT
>RRZU012674314.1_pt1 | contig 11389 bp, 7 predicted proteins | sample 2165561 | NCBI WGS metagenome assembly RRZU01 (sample SAMN10456909, study PRJNA506462) | wastewater metagenome | isolation source: wastewater sludge | place: USA: Moscow, Idaho | reverse complement strand
TTTGGTTTTAGGAGATCTGTTTGAGGTTGAAAGTATCGTTCAAAACTATTTGAAGATAAAAACACCCGATGGCCGCTCAGGCTATGTACTCAAAGAAGATTGTATCTCATTTAACGATTGGAGCCAAATAAAGCCGAACACACAAGATGTTTTAAACGTTGCTAAACAGATGATGGGAAGCCCCTATTTGTGGGGTGGCGTATCGAGCAAAGCCGTTGACTGTTCGGGATTTGTAAAATTGGCTCACTACTCACAAGGTATCATTTTAGCGCGAGATGCATCGCAACAAGCTAGATATGGTGAAGCGATAGATATTTCTGATTTAAAAAATCTACAAGCTGGCGATTTGCTCTTCTTTGGCTCATCGGCACAACATATTACCCACGTAGGACTCTATTTGTCAAATGGCGATTTCATTCACTCTTCGGGTAGAGTTCATATAAGCAGTCTCATTCCAAGCGATCCCAAATATGTAGCTACCAGACATCGTGTAGCGGCCTGCAGAGTGATAAATTCGATTGACACTGAGGGTATTATCTCGGTAAAAGAACATCCGTGGTACTCCATCCAACCTTAACGACCAATTTGTATGGACTTTAATCGTCGCAACTTCATTAAAACCATAGGCATAGCTACTTTTGCTGGTGTAGCAATTAGTCAACCACTGCTGGCAACAAGCAGCAAGCGCATGGCTCACAAATCGAAAAAGAGGTTAAAATTGAGCTTCTTACCCTACGATTTGCAGTTGCGACATACCTTTACCTTAGCTAATAGCTCGCGCAAGAACACGCCCGACATGCTCATTCAAATTGAGTATGATGGCTTAGTTGGATATGGTGAAGCCTCCATGCCACCCTATTTGGGCGAGAGTGTAGAGAGTGCTTCCCGTTTCCTATCGGCACTCGATTTGAGTCAGTTTACCGATCCGTTTCAGATGGATGACATACTTCAATATGTAGATTCTGTAATGCCCGGAAACACTGCCGCCAAAGCATCGGTAGATATCGCCCTTCACGATTTGGTGGGTAAGATTATGCAGAAACCGTGGTACAAAATATGGGGTTTTAATCCTGCCAACACACCCAATACCTCCTTTACCATTGGTATTGATACGCCAGAGGTTGTACGACAAAAAGTTGCTGAGGCATCTCCCTACAAAATTTTAAAAGTAAAGCTAGGTCACGGTACCGACAAGGAGATGATTGAGACTATTCGTTCGGTAACCAATGTACCGTTGTGTGTAGATGTGAATCAAGGCTGGACAGACCGCGTAAAAGCACTCGAAAATATTCATTGGCTTAGAGAGAATGGCGTTGTGTTTGTAGAGCAACCTATGCCCAAGACAGCCATCGACGACATGGCTTGGCTCACACAAAATAGTCCGCTACCCACCATTGCCGACGAGTCGTTACAACGCCTGCCCGACGTAATGAAAGCACACGGTGTTTACAGCGGCATCAACATAAAACTGATGAAATGCACCGGCATGCGTGAAGCCCACCAAATGGTTAATTTAGCTAAATCGTTAAATATGAAGGTGATGATTGGTTGTATGACCGAAACATCATGTGCCGTATCGGCCGCGGCTCAACTGGCTCCAAAAGCCGACTGGGCTGATTTGGATGGGAATCTTCTTATTACCAACAATCCTTTTTCAGGTATGCAGATAATTGATGGTAAAGTAACGTTGAACGATGAGCCTGGTATTGGAATAAAGGTGGAGAAGAGAGTGTTTTAAACAATATGAATTCTGGCATCACCATAGAAATACACCGTAGGTGTTACCCTATAATAACCTCCGGCTTTAGCCGGAGGTGCAAAACGAAATTAGCCAACAACTCTGTAGGAGTTGACCTAAGCGCAATAATTGTCAACTCCTACAGAGTTGGATATTGTCTTCACTGATTCCCCCAGATGAATCTGGGGGTTATTATAGGGTAACACCTACGGTGTATTGTTTTAAAACAAAAATAACCATCATGGTAAAAACATATTTTCGATTACTATTTATAGCACTTTTGACCTCATCTCTAACACTTGCGTTGGAGTCATGTAACGGCAACCAATCAGGCGAAAAGAGCACTACCCTACTCGAAAAGATTGAATCGGTTATGGAAGGCGATGTGCCCGATGAATACGCCGCACTAAACACCCTATTGTTAATACCTGCACAACCAGCGCCAGGTGAGAGTTTCAAAATTCTAGCAACAGGAGGACGAAATGTACGACAAGCTAAAATTGTTGTTACAGGGGCACAAGGGGACATAGAATCTAAGAACCTAAAGATGGGCAGCGAACTACCATGTTGGCGTTTAGATGGTTTTACGGGATGCTCAGAGGGTGAATATGAAGCAACATTGATGATAGATGGCAAAGAGGCTACTCGTTTAACATTCCACATCGCACCACGCAAACCACTACCTTCCAACGGAACCATCTGGAAAACAACCCGAGGTTGGGATAGCAAGATGGAGACGATCTACTCGGCCTGGATTAACGCCATGTTTCAAAACAGTACAGAACAAACCTCGTGGAAAGCGCTACATGAGGTAACTCAGGATTCTGAGCGAAACTTCTTATACAACTATCTATCTCTAGATGAAGACGATAGCAAAAGCAAAGTTTTTGTAAAAATGGAGCCCGATTGTGCAGACAACCCCTATTTCATGAGAGCCTATTTTGCTTGGAAATTAGGATTACCGTTTGGATATCATCTCTGCGACAGAGGGTATTTAGGTAAAAATCCACAAACGGGTCAGTGGATAACAAACGCATCGCAGTCATCTAAAACTAATACAGTTCAGTCGTTCAATAACTTTATTCGGCGTATTGCCGATGGAGTTCATTCAGGCAGTGCTCGTACAGCTCTGGCCAACGAAAACGCCGATTACTACCCCGTTACACTTTCTCGCGAGGGGTTGCGTCCGGGCACAGTCTATGCCGATCCATATGGACATACACTAACCATAGTAAGTTGGGTACCTCAAACAAAAAATCAGCCTGGGGTACTATTAGCCGTAGATGCACAGCCCGACAAAACCATCGCCATAAAACGCTTTTGGAAAGGTAATTTTCTCTTTAGCACCTCTGAAGTGGTTGGAGAACCAGGCTTTAAAGCGTTTCGCCCAATAACGTTTAACAACAACAAATTGGAGTTAATGACAAGTGATGAATTGACCGCCTCACCGGGTTTTGCCCCCTACTCTCTTCAACAAAAGAAGATGGAGCAAAACGTTTTCTATCTGGCCATGGAGCGCATTATCAACCCAAAACCTCTTGATCCCGAAGACGCTTTGATGGATTTAATAAAGGCACTCCACGAGCAACTTTTAGGACGAGTAAAATCGGTATCAACGGGCGAAGCATATATGCAATCGCATCCAGGAGCCGTTATACCTATGCCATCGAACTCCAATGCGGTATTTCAAACTGGTGGTGTGTGGGAAGATTTTTCGACTCCAAACCGCGATTTACGACTACTCATTGCTATGGACGCGGTGTTAGGATTTCCTGAGCGTGTAGCCACCTCGCCACAAGATTTTAAAGTATCGAGTTCCGATACTCCAGAAGAGATTAAAAAGATGCTTCAAAAGATACTAGACAAAAAGACATTTGAATTGACAATAAGCTATACCCGCTCAAACGGAACGATGCAAGAGCTAACCGTTGCCGAGATTCTTAATCGCCGTGAAGCCTTTGAAGTAGCGTATAATCCCAACGATGGCGCCGAGATAAGATGGGGAGCACCTTTGGGCAGTGACGAGCGCAGCAGCTGTAAACGACAAGCACCGGTAAATCAACAGAAAACCATGCAGGTGGTGCGCAAGTGGTTTAGTAAGAGGTTGCATCCGCCAACGTAAGAATGATTCGCGCAAAGACGCAAAGGCGCAAAGAAAAAAGATTGAGATCACGAAAAACAATCCACATAATAGCTAACTAAACTTTGCGGCTTGGCGTCTTTGCGCGAAATTTCTTTTGAACTCACTTTACCTCATGCGTTCCATCAGCAAGAAAAGTAATTGATGGAGGGTTATGGGTTTGATTAAACAGGTCGTAGCTCTTTTTAAGATCACCCCAAAGCGAGACAAAATCTTTATTTTTACCATATCCCTTAGTTAGTCGGGCATAAGTTGCATCGGTTAATTGAGCGGGAAAGATGGTCATCTCAATATCCTTTTGACCACTATTGTAGGCTTCTATACAGTAAACAAACAGCTCTTTTATCTTTTCATCATTAACAGCAATACAACCCGACGACTCGCATCCTCCATGAATAAATATCAAACTCCCCAAGCGTCCCTTCTTACCTCTAATACTATCAGATGCGTTAGGGTAATTTATCTTCATCGACAAAAAATATTTGCTGTAGGGGTTTAACTCCGATATACGATAAAATCCCTCTGGAACTTGATAATCCTTATAACATCGTTTAGGTCCAATTTCGCCAGATATCTCGCAAATGGGGAACTCCTTAAGTAAAATATAAGCTGAATCTGACACATTTTTAGCCCACAATTCTATCTTCTTCTCTGTTTTAAAGGCTCGCATATATATGCGCAAACTATCGCGAGAAATCGAGTTGTCTGCAAGAGTTTTTGCAACATTTTTCTCTTTACTCGTGTAGGCCATTTTTACGCGAGTATGATTTAACTGCTCATCACGAAAAGTGCAGATAACAGCTCCTGAGCTAAGAAATAATATAGTGATAAGTAATAGTAGATATTTCATGATTGATTTTAATATAATGGTCAAAAATAGTCAAAAGCCTCTAAAAGCAAGGCATAGAGTTGAGAATATATAGCGTAAAAGCATAAAAACATCATATTGTTCGGGTCAATTATGACGAAAATGAACCTATCTTTACAGAAAACAATAAGATGCTATACGATAACGAGGAAGTTTTTCACTTTGGGGGTGAAGATGGTGGTATTTCAATATTCAGAACGACTATAGGAGGCGAAGTAAGGTTTATTTACAGTCACTCAGAGTGTTATTTAGATGATAATGAGGAGCTAAAGTTCTCTTCAAAAAAAGAGGAATTTGCTTCATTTGAAGAGGCATTCAAACAAATTAACGACAATTATCCTTGGTATTCAATGATTATTGATGTTAACAAGGATTACAAAACCTATGTGCTCGATCAAATTGAGTATAGCCCAAATATGGTTGGAAAATCTAAGCAAGAGATTGAAGCAGCCAAAGTGCGTGCGAATGATAAATTTGAGGAGGGAGAGAACTTGTGGGAATTACTAAATGAAGAATAGAGAGAAACAGAGGATCGAGAACTAACTTCATGTTCAATCTATTGATGAAAAAAGCCTAACAGCTCAACATAAATCGAGCTATTAGGCTAAGAACACACTGTTATTTTAAAAACTAAGAGAAAAGTCCTACTTCACACCTCCACCAAGAGCTTTGTACAAATTAACGCTATAATTATACTGCTCTAACCAATCGTTAACCTGATTCAACTGCACCGTGAGCAGGTTCTGCTGTGCTAAAAGCACTTCGGTATAGGTTGCTTCGCCAGCCATGAGTAACTCCTCGGTATAATCAACCGCTTTGGTTAATGCCTCAATCTGTTTGGTTCTTAGACTATCTTTCTCAACCGACATGTGATAGCTGTACAAAATATCCGACACCTCTTGACCTGCAATAGTAACGGTATTTTGAAAGTTTAACAAAGCCTCCTCTTGTTGCGCTTTTGCAATCTTTATATTACCTCTTAATTGACGCTTCATAAAAAGGGGCTGTGTGATACCTCCAACCACATTAGCTGCCAAATTAGCAGGTTTGAAAAAATCTGAACCACCAATAAATCCTACTGAAAGAGGACTAATTGTTAGCGTAGGATATAAACTCGCCTGAGCAGCTTTAGTCAAATTGTAGGCCGAGCGAAAATTAAGCTCTGCCTGTTGTACATCGGGACGTTTGGCTAAAAGTTGTACAGGAACACCATGATAGAGCTTGTCTGGAACAATAGGCTTATTCATGACCGAGCGAGCCACAGCGCCAGGACGACGTCCTAACATTGTACAAATAGCATTCTCTTGCTGACGAATTTTGCTCTCCAACACAGGAATCATCAACTGCGTACTATAAAGAAGCGCATTACTTTGCTCAACAGCTGCCTGATTTTGTTGACCCGCATTTTTGAGCGCTTGCATCGTTTCGGCACTTTGAGTTAACAGTATTTCGGTGGCTTTTGTAATGCGCAACTGCTCATCGAGAGCCATAAGGTTATAATAACCGTTTGCAATTTTTGCAACTAAAGCCGTTTGAATAAGGTTACGATAAGCATAACTATTCAAATAACTAGCATATTTGGCACGCGACAAATCAGTTTGCTTTCCCCAGAGATTCAACTCCCAAGAGGCCGAAAGTCCAAGAGTTCTTACAGTCGTACTATTTTCGAGAGCCGTATTGCCCTCGCCTGTTGTACGGGTGTGGTTCACCTGGCCTACCGCCGATAACGATGGCAAAACAGCCGCTTTAGCAATTTTGAAGTTTGCCTCAGCTTGAGTTATTCGAGTATAAGCTATTTTTAAATCAACATTTTTCTCCAAACCTTCGGTGATAAGAGCTTGTAATTGAGCATCGATAAAATACTCTTTCCAAGGCGTATTAGCAATGGTTGTAGTATCTGTAAGAGTGCTATCCGCCTCATCTCTAAACAAGCCTTTTGTATCCACCTCTGGAGCTGGGGTGTTTTTTGTTGAGCTACAAGCCGATAGTAACGCAAGTGCAACCAACGGCACCCACATCATTTTTTTTGATATCATTGTGCTTCTCATTAGATTAATGTATTTCATTGGTGTTAATATCATCCAAATTATCATCGGTAGTTACAATTTTATGCTTGCTCACTCGCTCTTGCAAGCTTTGGAAGATGATGAAGAGCGTTGGGATTACTAATACCCCAATGATAGTACCAACCAACATACCTCCAATGGCACTAATACCGATAGATTTATTTCCAATGGCACCTGCACCGTGAGCTACAGCCAATGGCAACAGACCAAATATGAAGGCAAATGAGGTCATTAAAATAGGTCTCAAACGTGCCACCGCACCACTAACTGCCGCCTTAATAATGCTCATACCAGCCTTACGTCGTTGCAAGGCATACTCCACAATAAGGATAGCATTTTTGGCTAGGAGACCAATAAGCATGATGAGCGATATCTGTACATAAATATTATTCATGATACCACTTCCACTCATGAGCGAGCTAAAGATGAAGATAAACACACCCGCCAAACCAATTGGAAGCGAGAAGATTACCGCTAGAGGCAAAATATAACTCTCATAAAGTGCGGCTAACAATAGATAGACGAATACAATACAAAGCGCAAATATAATGGCTGTTTGATTGCTGCTATTCTTCTCCTCGCGACTCATTCCACCAAAATCGTAGGCATAACCATCGGGTAGTTCAATCTCCTCTAAAGCTTTTATGACACTTCCGGTGTTATACCCTTTCATGAAGTTTGGAATTACCGTAATATCCATGGAAGTATAGAGGTTAAAGCGCGTTAATGTCTGCGGGCCCGTAACATCTGTCAGTGTAATAAACTCGGTAATAGGAGCCATGCGTCCACTTGCCGTTTTAACAGATATACCACTTAAATCATCGAGCTTAGATCGAAATTGTGGTGCTGCCTGAACCATTACACGATATTGCTTACCATAGACATTAAAGTTCGACACATACATACTTCCCACGTAGGCTTGCATGGCGCTCATCACGTCGGTTAGTGAGATTCCGGCATCTTTAATCTTGGCAATATTAGCCTCAATCTGCTTTTGCGGGAAACGAGGGTCGAAACTGTTCATTACCATCATCACCTCATCGCGTTTTCTTAGTTTATCAAGGAAATCGTTGGTAACGCCATAAAATTTATTGACATCACCACCCGTTTTATCTTGCATTTTAAGCTCAACACCACTACTCATACCAAACCCTTGAAGAGTTGGCGTTCCGAAGAACATAAACGTAGCGCTGGTTATATTTTGAGTTCGCTCCTTAAGCATAGCAACCACCTCGGGCGAGGTATTCTCTCGCTCGTTCCAAGGTTTTAGTTTGATAATTAATGAACCGTATGGACTACCCGTACCAGCAATTAAACTCATACCTGTAATACTTGTAACGCTTATCACATTTGGAATTCCTTCGGCAATTTTAACAGTCTCTCTCACCAAGCTATCGGTTCTTTCGAGCGATGCCCCAGGAGGTAATGAAATAAAACCCATCACGATACCACTATCTTCGGCAGGCACAAAACCTACTGGCAACATCTTCATTAAACCGACTAAAACAACCGTAAAGAAGAGAATTATGGCTACAGTAATCCAACGATGACTCTTTTTACCCAAATATTTGAGAGACGAACCATATTTATTGGTCATGGCATTGAAGCCAATATTAAACTTTTTGTAAAAACGTTTGAAGATGCTCTTCTCCTTCATCTCATCATCATGCGACTTTAAGAAGAGCGCACAAAGAGCTGGACTTAAGGTTAATGCGTTAATGGCCGATATAAAGATGGCGATAGCAAGCGTTAATCCAAACTGTTTGAAAAAGACTCCACTGGTTCCGCCAATAAAACTAACGGGGATAAACACCGCCGACATCACAAGAGTAATAGATACGATAGCTGGAGCAATCTCCCCCAACGCTGTTACGGTTGCTTTGTGAGGATCTTTTTCGCCTGCATCCATCTGTGCATGAACCGCCTCAACAACCACAATCGCATCATCCACCACAATTCCAATGGCCAGTACAAGGGCGAAAAGTGTTAAAAGATTGATGGAGAAACCAAATAGAAGCAAGAAGAAGAAGGTACCAATAATTGCGACAGGCACTGCAATAGCAGGAATTAAAGTGGCTCTGATATCCTGCAAGAAGATGAAAACCACAATAAACACTAAGATAAACGCTTCAAAGAGTGTATGAAGCACCTTTTCAATAGAAGCATCAAGGAATGCACTCGCATCCAACTCGTAATTATAATGGAATCCCTCAGGGAAGCTTTCAGCCTCTTTAGCAATCTCATGCTTAACCTGATCGATTACATCCTTCGCGTTTGATCCGGCCGTTTGACTTACCGCAATTACAATGGCAGGATTGCCGTTATTTTCAGAATATACGCTATAACTAAGCGATCCTAATTCGATATTTGCAACATCTTTCAAACGAAGAATTTGTGATTTATTAGATCGAACAATGATGTTTTCAAACTCCTCTGTAGATTTTAGTCGCCCAGTATATCTTAAAGCATATTGAAACGACTGATCGCTATTAGCGCCCAACTCACCTGGAGCCGCCTCAATGTTTTGATCTCTTAGAGCAGCAATCACCTCCGATGGATTTAGCGCATAAGCAGCCATTGCATCGGGTTTAAGCCACACGCGCATTGAGTAATCTTTTGATCCATAAATCATTGCATCCCCTACCCCAGGCACACGCTTTATTTGAGGTAAGATATTGATATTGGCATAGTTTTGAATAAACTGGCCATCGTAATCAGGATTGGTTGATGACACCGAGATTAGCAAAAGCGTACTACTCTGTTGTTTACGAACTGTAATACCCGCTTGAATAACTTCCGATGGCAAGAGAGAAGTAGCCTGCGAAACCCTATTTTGCACGTTTACGGTAGCAATATCGGGATTAGTACCTTGTTTGAAGAAAACGGTGATGGTAGCACCTCCACCATTCGAGGCAGACGAAGTCATGTAGGTCATACCCTCCACGCCGTTGATCGACTCCTCAAGTGGAACAATCACACTGTTTAAAACCGCATCGGCATTAGCGCCACTGTAAGAAGTAGAAACCATAACTGTTGGAGGCGCAATGTTAGGATATTGCTCAATGGGTAACGTAACGATACCAATTCCCCCCAAAACAACGAAGAGTATCGATATTACGGTCGAGAGAACGGGTCTATCTATAAATGTTTTTAACATTATCTATGAATTAAAAATTAGATCTGTTTTATTTTCTTACCATTCTTAAGAGTTGCTATCCCATCAATAACAACCTTATCACCAGCGCTTAAGCCGCTCAGAACAGCAAAAGATTTGCCATCGGGAGTTGATTTTACAGTGATAACCTTTTGCATAACGGAGTCTCCCTCAACTTTATAAACCAATATCTTATCTTGTTGACTCAATGTTGCTCGTTGAGGTATAAGAAGCGTATTTTTAACCATTCGTGGGATGATGATTTTACCACTAGTACCGCTGCGCAATAGCCCCTTTGTATTTTTGAATGAAGCTCTAAAATTAACTGAACCCGTATATGCGTCAACAACACCTGAAATGGTCTCAATGCGACCTGCTTCATCGTATTCGCTTCCATCAGCTAAACGAAGTGAGATGGCTGGCATATTCTTTATTTTTTCGGCCTGAGTATCACCTGGCCAGCTTCGCATAAACTCAAGTAACTCTTTCTCATTAAGCGAAAAATTGGCGATTACATTTACAGTATTTGCTACTGTTGTCAATACTGTAGAACTTGTAACCAAGCTACCCGAACGAAAAGGAACCGCACCTACTATTCCATCTACAGGACTTGTAACTTGAGTAAAACCTATGGTAGCTTTTGCCTGATCGAGAGCAGCTTTAGCCGAGGCCATATTATTTTCATAAGTTTTAATTCGCACTTCGCTAATAATCCCCTTTTCGGCAAGAGGACGCATACGTTCAACATCTAATTTTGCAGTGTTATAGATAGCAGTAGCATTTTCGAGAAGTTGAACCGAAGATGGAGAGCTAATTTTAAACAGAATCTGTCCCTTTTTTACAATAGAACCCTCATCCACATAAACCGTCTCAATAAATCCCTCTACGCGCGGTTTAATATCCACATCTGCTTCACCCTTTAAAATAACCGGGTAAACAGAGTTTAGCTCCACATCCTGACCAATCAGAGTGGTTACAGGGTAAGAGCCAACCGCAGTAGCGGCGGTATTTGCAGCTCCTTGTTTGTTTTTGCAAGCAACCGCCATCAAGAGAATTACCCCTCCTAAAATAAACTTACGATAATTCATATTTAACATTTTTATTAAGTTACAATTGTTGATTTTAATTATGATTGAATTTATACACTATTGACATTGTCAACTATTAGAGCAAAAAAAGGGGGTTACTTCTGAGCATTTTCGCGAATGCGATCAATGACATTAAAGAATCCTTCTAAATCCTCCTTGGTTATCCCCTGTAATAGCTCTTTAGAAACTTGATCCTCAATCTCAAAAACACGATTAGTTAACGAAAAACCTCTCTCCGTGAGTTCAAGAACATTTCGTCGTCTGTCGTTTGGGTCGGCAACACGTCTTAACAAATCATCCTTCTCCAAACAATCAACCATGCGGAGTATAACAGA
>RRZU010833645.1_pt1 | contig 11390 bp, 19 predicted proteins | sample 2165561 | NCBI WGS metagenome assembly RRZU01 (sample SAMN10456909, study PRJNA506462) | wastewater metagenome | isolation source: wastewater sludge | place: USA: Moscow, Idaho | reverse complement strand
TGTCCCACATCTGCTGTATACCCAGCCAGGTGTGCTAGACGACAATGTTCCCGATGAACGCCAGCAAGGAATGGCCGCTGCCGAGGCTGTAAGGCCCCTGGCAGCCTCTACTGTGTTCTATGTGGACTTGGGTATGAGTCCGGGTATGCAAGCCGCTCTAGAGGCCGCACAGGCCCTCTCAGACGAAGGCCATACAGTTGAGTTCCGGAGTATCCCAGGTTGGCGCATCACAAACGACCAGCTTGCGCAGGAACTTGCAGAATATATTGTCCTGGCCGGTCTGGAAGAATCACCACTGCTCGCCGTCGTGACCGCCTCACGCTTCTTGCATGTCGTGTATGCAGGCATACGCAAGCAGTTCGAAGCGAGCTTGTGTATGAACGAACAGGCTGACGCTGTTCCCGCACTCACAGCATCTGCAGAGGAGGCGTAAGTGTACGACAATCTCTCTTGGATGGAAGCCGCTGCGCGGGCTTGGCGTATACCAGGCCCGCACCCTGCCCATCATCGAAATATGCAAGACACGGTGCGGGCCATTTTCCCTGAGCTAGGTCGTGCTCTAGACCGGTCTAGTATACCGCAACGGTATGGGCCACCCCATCCCCATTGGATGCCAACTCAGGAACCGTCCAGTCCGCCGTCCCTGTAGCCCCCGCAACCGTCTGTGTACTGTGGGCGATGACCGACATCGCATAGTCATCGCCCGCACTCACGGACCAGATACGCGAGTCCGGCGCAGCCGTTGGCCACCCCTGCGTGGGGGCGGTCGGATAGGCATCCCCGGTCAGCCAACGACACACCAAAGCCGGAACCGAAGTTGTCACTGTTGGGCAGGTCTGTGGTGACGTGTAGTCTGCGGTTCGGTCAGCCAGCACCGAAACTGCACGATTGTATCCCACAACAGTGATGGCAGCAGACCAGCAATCGACTGTCCACGTTGTGCCACTCGCGGACGTGCCTCTATACAGACGCCAGTAGTGTTGCGTACCAGCACCTTCTGCGATACTTGTCCATCCCGAAGGTACGATCAATCCGTTACCAGTAAGTACGTCTGTCGTCACACACAGGAATGCTAAGTAGTCAACGCCGCCTGCAGGTAATGAAACATTCATAGTACCAAGGAACGTACGATTACCCGTGGCTGACCCGACAATGGACGGCGCAGGGGCTGCTGCTACAGGAACAACAGCCCCTCCGTAAATACCTATTGCGAGTCTCATGTCATATCTCCGATGACCACCCACGCATTCGTTGCCGTCTTTACCGCCGTACAAGCACTCCACTGCGCACGAAGCGTCAAAGATGGTGTAGCTGTTACTGTGGCACCAGACCCCGCGACGAACGTTACCGTACCTGCACCAGCGCACAGGAAGTCCAAGCGTGTCCCAATAGCGAATGCTACAGTTGCATTAGACGGTAGTGTCACAGTAATCGCTGTAGACGCAGTAATATTCTGCAATCCGCCTTCATTGGTTAATGCTGGTGTGAAGTTTGCGGTCCGTGCTGTGATAGCATTGTAGCGTGAACGCCCATCCACAAATGCGACAGTTGCAGCGTCAGTCGTTCCAGAAGGAGCGACGCCGAGCATCTTTCTTGCCATCAGCCGATAATTACTACTCGGTACTGCGCGGCTGTCGGTGCCGTGGCAAAGGTCAGTACGGCTGTAGTTGTCGTGAGAGTCACTTCATCACACTCTACTGTGGCTCCTGTCGAGTTTTCACGTACACGTACAAGCACATCAGTCGTCCCAAGGTTATGTGTGATTGTCGCCGACGTAGCCCCTGCAGGGACATCAGCCGCATATTTCTTCGTGAATCCCGTGTAAGCAGTGTCAATGCTGACACCACCGGCAGCCGAAACAAGACCGCCACCAGCGGCAGCCACTACAGCGAATTGCGATCCTGTCAAAGACAGACCATTACCCGCTGTGTAAGTTACCCCAGTACCACCCAGACGAGTGAACGAGAGTGCTGTCGTACCTACGGTGATAGCACCGTCCGTAGCCAGAAGCCATGCACTATCGCCTGCAGCAGTGCCACTCTCGACCGCAACAGCCGCCGCCGAAGTTACCGTAGTAGCATTAGCAAAGTCTGTGGCTCGTGTCCACGCGCCAGTGGCAACAACGTAAATACCATTCTGTGTACCATCTGTTTGATCTTTAACCAGCACACGGTCACCAGCAACAACAGCCACGCTGTCAATTGTTTGTGCACCCGACAAGGTAATATTCGCTGTTGTCGCCGCTCGGACAGATGCTTTCCAGTCCAAACCACGGGCAACCGCGTCAAGCTGTGCCAGCGTTACGGCATCAGCAGGAGCCGAGCCATCAGCCATATTACTTACTTTTTGACCATTAAGGTCTGCGCCTGTAAGGAACTTACGCGCCATGTTTCCCCCTAAACGAGAATTGCTTGTCCGGCAAATGGTGCCGGGAATGTGATAACTACCATTGTTGGTGAAGCGTAAATATCAGCGTCTACCTGCTCGCCATCTATGGCATAGATAGAGACACCAGGTCGTCTCGCGAACGTATGCGGAATCGTCCATGTGGCAGCCGCTGTTGGCTGTTCATGCACTAATCCCGCGCCGCCGTTAATCGTGTAAGTAATAGACGAGTAACATATATCTTCTATACACGTTCCTGTTGGATCGCCAACAATTCCTGTACCACAACCACAATCCCAGTCAGCCATCAGTACGTTCCTTTCACAGTAATGCGACCGACTCTGCGACCATTGTCCAGCCAAACCATCTCGCGCGCAGCGATAGCCGCGTTCGACTGTTCTGGTGTCAAAACAAAAGATGCATACATAGAATCAGCACTCAGTACGCTCGTGATAATGTATGTGCCGAATGTCATCTGCGGGGGTGTTGTCCAAGCAATGGTCTCGTTTGTCGCCTTATCGATGCGACGAAAAGAGCGTGAAAAGTTGGTCTGGCCAGCAGTTAGGTAGGCTGTGCCACCAAACTCATGATCTGACCAAACCAACCCATCACTATACATCTCAACCAACTTCGCCCAGTGGCTCGCCGGTATACGTACGAGTGTCCGTACGTAACTCAGCGACCAGTGGCGGTAGCAGGGTCACAATCTGTGCAATCACAGCATTTGTGGTGATCGCCGCATTGTCAGTGACCCATCCAATACCTACGGCAGCAGACACGACCGCGCCAACAAGGTAGAGAATTGTCCAGTCAATCTTGCGTGCATTGTATGCAGCCATAAGACCAAACACCACACCCACTACTGCCTGAATGAAAAGGACCCACGAATCAGCCAGGCCTGTCGTGGCTCCCAAGATTGTTGCAATAACACCAAAAGCTGCAACAATCCCATAGATTGCCTTACGTCGTTCGGGTGTAAACCACCCAGTAACTTCGTCCATAATCCTCCTTGTCAGTCTGTCAGACGGTCTGAGAGATCATTCACAACAGCAGCCGCAATGGCCTCTGGAGTTCCGCCTGCCTTGATAGCCGCCTCAATAGCTACCTTAAGATCATCAGACAATGCTGCAGCCACATTTGCGGCGAGAGCATCCTCGTTTACCTGTACATTCCCGGCCGCAATCAATGCATCCAGCTTTGTGTTTGCATTCTTACCATAAATTGTATGGTGGGCTAGATTGTTTCGCGTGGACGACTTCAGCACGTCATCCTTGCTGTTCGTAATCAGTGAACCCTCATAGAGGTAAGCCATGGCTTTGAGCTTCTTTTCTAGCTCAAACATGCGCTTGCCCATGTCCCAGAAGAACTTCCCCAGGACCTCTGTGTGTTCTTTGCCGTCTGAGCGGACCCAGGTCACCTTATCATCGATCTGCATGTCGTTGTCCTCCGCAACTGTCGTCGCCTCTCCAGACCCGTATGCTGGATGGCAGAAATACAAACTACTATTAATCTTTCTGTTAAGGCGAAATACACCAATTCCTGTGCTAGATCCCCCAGTGTTGGTATTTCCTTCTATTGTGGAAATTGTGCCGTTACTATTTACACGCTCCACAATTCCCACATGGCCAACAACGCTAGACCCGGAATATTTCTTGTAGAAAATATCACCAGCCTTTGGCGAATGACCTTGTGTCACACGGCCCTTGGCTTGAAAATAAGCAAGACCGCTTGGGCACCAGGCGTGCACTGGGACCAGGACTCGCGATGAATCTTTGCCAGCGAGGCCCGCCTGCGCAAAGACCCACGATACGAAAATGGCACACCACTGAGCCGTCAAGAAACTTGAAGGGAAGTACCCCTCATTGACGGCCCACGTGTTATACTTCACACGATTGGACCCGATAGGGCTCTCTCGAACGCCAAGCTGTGAGGCGGCAATGCCAGTAATGAATCCTGCCTCTGTGGTCATGCCTCATCACCAGCCTCTGCAGCTTCCTCTACTTCTAGCGGGGTAGGAGTCTGATCCTCGTCAATGGTGACATCTGGATCATCATCTGCTATGATATTAGGAGACTGCTCGTTGACCCAGGTTAGTGGGTCAGATAACACGATCATATCTGTCATAAATTCCTCCCAGATTTATGAAAAGTATACACTTATTAGTATATATTTACAATCTGCGAGAAACCTATGAGAACAGGAGGAGAACAAAATGGTGCACTATGCACAAATCGTCGTGCTCGTACATAACGAGTACCATACAGCACATGTCCGGTTGTCGGCATATCAAACACATAAACATACAGATCCTACTTTCTACGTGTATCATCGAAGCCTTGCCGACATGCGCCCGCAACACGCTGTGCAGATAAGTCTTCTTAGTTATGACCAAGTAAGCATATTGCACTTGGCTCCAGTGCTTATGGAGCTTAGCGATGAAGAGATGCAACAATGGAGCGAACACTCAAAAACTCTTCCAACCACCGTATTTGACCGACTGTGTAATGTCTTAAAAGCCCTTGAGGTATTGGGCACTGACCCAGATGAACTTCAGAGGCTAGAACGCACAATTCCTACGCGGCGTATACATACTGTAGACAGCATTATCATGCGCTTTGCTATGGAGGAATCAGTCACCCCAGAAGAGCACTCTATGCTTGACAAATCAGTACACCCAGCCGGTCGAGTAAGCTCCGACGTGGTAGCAAAGGAGAAAAAAAAATCAATATCAATACACCTACGAATTCTCTGGGCCTGCCTGATGACTTGGTCGTACAACCAAAGGAACAGTTGACGCGGCCAAATGGCCAGACCTACTTGGCACGGGCAGTAAGCGTGGGAACAGACGGTGTGTCTGACATCACACTTTTACGATCCGCTCGGGCAAATGGCGAGAACATCGCCCTCATTGGGCCACCTGGTACGGGAAAAACGGCTGCTTTGGAGGTGGCATTTCCTGGCATGGAGATTGTCGTCTGTTCTGTGGACACGGAAGCTCCCGACCTGTTTGGTAGCTACTACCCAGTAGTCGGGAATGACGGCCGTGAGACACTGGTGTGGCGCAATGGACCCGCCACACGTGCAGCGACGACAGGCAACGTACTGCTGCTCGATGAGGTCTCAATGGTCTCACCCAACCAGTTGACCGCCATGTATGCACTGATGGATGGACGGAAGTCCTTCGAGATTCCCACGAACCCTGCATTGGGCCGTATGACGGTCGCTGAGGGTTTTGTAGTAGCTGCAGCATGGAATCCGCACGCTCCCGGCTCGCGCATCTCTGAGGCCCTTCTTAGTCGGTTTGGGATGGTTGCCCAGTTCACGACGGATTATAACGCTATGCTGAAAATGGGTGTGCCGTCACTAGCCGTGAAGATGGCACAGATTCTTGCCAAGAAGCGTGACTCGCAGCAACTCTCGTGGGCACCAGAAGCACGTGAGCTACTGCGTTTTAAAGCAGACATGGATCGAGTGGGGCTTGTGTACTCCCTGAACAACTTGTTGAACAGCGCACCAGAGAATGCGCAAGCCATGGTGCGGCAGTGTATGGTGGAAACATTCGCCACCTACGTACATACAAATGAAAAGGCTGTGCAGCCGCTAACGATCTAGGAGGTTTTATGACCATCAAATCGTCGTCAGTATTACCAGGAACAATGCGGCAAGACATTGACCCAAGATGGCTACTTGCTACGGGCTCAGCGAATGCTTTTGCTGCTGGTCACCTCGTAGACCCCTTGGTGCATGTCCGGGTCGGTCCTGGGCTGGCAGCAGAGGCAGGCACAGCTCTGTATATCCACAGTGAGAGAATCATTGAAATCGACTCCAATGTCATGCTGCCTGGTGCCGATCCAGACCGAGTAGACTTTATGATGAAGTCTTGGCGACTTCTACATCCCCTTGCTGTGGGGTCACTTCTGCATGAATGCTCACATGAGCTAGCGACACGGGATCTTCCTAATGAGATGTGCCATCGCTGGGGGCTCGCTGGCCTGCCATATACCCAAGCACATGTCGATATTATGATGACGCTGGAAGAGCACCGCTGTGAGGCCATCTTCGCAAAGAAGTACCCACAAGCACGGCCTTTCTTTGCTCGTCTGGTGCTGGATCTTATCAGCCGTAATATCAAGCTGCATAAAACGCCGTATAGCGCTGCCGGGCTACTCGCCTTGGTTATGGGACGGGAGGCGTCTGGGACGCTTACAGCAGACCAGGTGGCACCTTTCCGCACTCATATAGAGTCAGTCCTCACGGCATATCAAGTTGAGGCACTGATGTCTTTAATTGCTCGCTATGATAAGGCTGCCTTTTCAGATGTCACTGAGGTACACAACGTCATCACAGAATGGCTAAAGGTACTCAAGATTGATACGTCTGACCCCGAGGAACCAGGGGTAGTATTCATCATGATCACTAATGATGATGGTGATGAAGACGGAGACCCGGCCGGTGCTGGTGCTGGTGATGGTGATGGTGAGTCTTTCGGGGATGCTGTAGCGCGAATTGCGGCAGACCTGGGTACAGATATCGTGCTAGAGATGGGTGACCAAGCACAAGAAGAAGCCACCAAAGAGACAGCAGCTAAGAACGGGAAAAACAACAAAGAGGCAGAAAATGCGCAAAAAGTTGCAAACACAATTTTCACTGTTTCTGCTATCCCAGAAAAGGCAACACGGTCGAGTACGCATGTAAGGTGGGTCGATCCCACCGCTGAAGAGATTGCCGCAAGTACACTGCTAGCACAGACCCTGCAGAACCTCGCCGTACAAGATCCAGAAGTGGTGCGTACACGAATGACACGCCCAGGGAAGCGCCTGAACGGTCGTGGACTTATGCAGCGCTACACAACCGAGATGCAGGGTCGAATCCCACAGGTACCGTACTGGGACGGAAACCACCGACGTATCCCGCCGAACCCGAAACTACGCGTCGGTGTGCTCGTAGACGTGTCAGGCAGCATGTCCGGATATGCAGAACCCCTCGCGAGTACGGCATACATCTTGTCTCAGGCCATCACCAAGGCAGACGGTGAGTTCACCACGATTGCCTTTGGCTCGTCCGCATACGGTGTCATTCGGAGTGGACAGATTGTTACAAAGAAACCGCTGATCTATCCACGTGACGGCTGGGAAAACATCCGCGACGCTGTTACCGGGGCCAATGGCGAGCTTGGACTGCTGCAGCAACCCGATGGTGTGCGTATGCTGTTCGTCCTTTCAGATGGACAGTATTGTCAACCAGACCAATATAAGTTTGCTGATGAGTTCTTTGGCTACACGGGACCAAAGGAAGGTGTGCACGTCGTGCACGTCCTGCTACAGCCGGAATCCGACAAGAGGTGGTTGCACGGCAACCCCATCCCACCTATCCTTCTGCATAATACAACATCCCTAGAATGTGCTAGGATATTAGGCAACACTGTGCGGGACCTTGCAGAAGCGTCTCTCGTACACTGATGAAAGGATAATACAATGGCATTGAGCATTACCCCTACGCGCGTCTCCACGCTTGGGAGAATCACGGTAGCTATGGGGTTTGTCGATCCCGACCGGCAATGTTGGGATATGATGGACGACCGGCCAGATCGAATGGACATTAGGATGTCCCCGAACATCTTCAAGAACAACCATGATGCACTCCTTGACATCCTCCCCACGGCTAAAGCCGGGGGATTCCTGGGCTTGATGCGAGGGGAATGCTGGCGCTCATGCGGCCACCCCTGCATCGGACCAGTGGGTTCCGGTTTCGCAGGCGACTGCTTCAGCAAGCTGAAGTCTGACACCGCCTCCACCGGCGTTTAGGGTCTCCGCCTGTCCGGCGGCGACCATGATGTTCACGGCGGCGTTGTAGTCTCGGTCGAGGACTGCGCCGCAGTGTTCGCAGGTCCACTCCCGTACCGAGAGTGGTTTGGGACCGTCGAGCACACCGCACACAGAACACGTCTGCGATGTGTAAGCCGGACTCACAGGAATGACCCTGTCTCCGGCGACGTGCGTGAGGGAAGTGAAGAACGCACCCCATGCAACGTCGTGCATTGACCGGCGTAGCCCCCGGCCCTGGGCGTTGTGCCCACCTGATCGCGCCAGCCCCCGGATGTTGAGGCTTTCGATAGCAATGGTGGTGTTCTGGCTCGCAAGTCGGTGTGCGAGTTTGCGAGCGAAGTCCTGACGAGCGTGGGCGACTCCGCTGTGGAGGCGGGCCACCTTGACCTGTTGCTTCTTCCAGCCGTTGCTGGCCTTCTGGCCGGTGCGTCGGTCAGGTCCCTGTTTGCGGGAGAGCGCCCGCTGGGCCTTGCGCAGTTTGCGACCCTGCTTCCGTTGGAACCGCGGATTGTCAATCTTCTCTCGCGTTCCATCGGAGTAGGCGATGGCGGCAAATGAGTCCAGACCGACATCAATCGCCGCGTGACGCTCCGTCTCCGGTGTGAGGTCCACCTGTTCGACGTCAACGACGAAGGAGACCTCGTACGTCTGGTCCGGCTTGCGGGTGACCGTGACACTCGACGGAGTTGACGGGAGCTCACGCGACAGTACGAGCCTGATCCAGCCGATCTTGGCGATGAAGACACGGTCACCGTTCACACGGAACCCGTTGGAAGTGAACCGCGCCGACTGTTTTCCGGAGAACCGCGACTTGAAGCGGGGGAAGCCAACCTTGCGCCCTTTGCGCCGACCCGTGGCTGAAGCGAAGAAGTTCGAGAACGCCTGCTCTGCGTCGCGCATCGACTGGATGAGAGCTACCGATGAGACAGCATTGAGCCACGGCTTCCGCGAGCGCTCGTAGGTGATGAGCGCAGCCTGTCGGTTCGCGTCAAAGGATCGCACTGTTCGGTTGGGATTGCTCTTTGTGGGGCGAGGCTCAACGCACTCGTGTAAGCCCGTCTCGTAGATCATCTGCCGGTCGGCGATCACCGAGTTGTAGACGTAGCGGCAGCAGCCAAACAGACGCGACAAGTCACGCTGTTGGCGGGGCGTGGGATACGCCCGGTATGAGTACCGCTGCTTCATAAGACCATTATACTACATTCTCTGATATATTGTTTGCATGACCGACTTTGATCTTGTGAAATCCAACCTCAACGTGGCGTACCGCTGTTGGTACCACGTCGTCTGGTGTCCGAAATGGCGACGTAAGGTCCTTACGAGCAACGACCCGAGGGTCGCGAACCCGCCCATCGCAGGCGACCCCGGCCCTGTGGACGAGTCACTCCTTCTTTTTATATTTGTCTAATGTACTAATAAGGCTAGACCGCGAACGGCCTCCTTGGAATGACTCAACAATCTCACCGTCTACGAAAATGTGAATTGTTGGTAGGCCCAGTACGCCATACTTCACAGCGGTACGTGAATTCTCGTCAATGTTGAGCGAGACAAACTGAATGTCTGGGTATTCGGGATCAAGCTCTTCGAGAATTGGTGTCAGCTTCTTGCATGGCGAGCACCAATCGGCCCAGTAATCAACCAAGACGGGCCCGGATGCACGAAGAACGGTCGTGTTGAATGTAGCGTCAGTAATTGAAAGCATTGATATAGCTTACCACACCTTTCCGAAACTGCGCGGCTGTGCAGTACGATGCCAAGCAAAACGCATACTGTGGCGATCACGACGAGTCTGCTTACGGGCGTTCCGCCGATACGTGCTCGCGTCCACGACGTGAACAGTAACACGTGCTTCGGGACGGCGTATACTTGATTCCTCTTGTGTCATGCTGTTGGCCTCTGTGTGGATGTGCTGGCGTTCCCGTACTCGTCCATGAACTTCTGCAGCTTGTACCGCACCGAGGCGGCCTGTCGTGCTTGGAGCTTCATATCAACAATGTCGATAACAGCTGCAAGGAGGGTAATAGGCCACAAAATGGCGTTACTGAGCGCGGTAAGAATGAGGTAAATGATGCGAAGAACTGGCTGCCGTGGGGTAACGTTCCGACGTACACACGACCAGATGGTCAGTGCACCGACAAGGAACCCAACGATGCCATAAGCCGTGACCGATGCTGCAAGAATCATCAGTACACCACCAATGCTGCCTCATCATCCACAAGCTCAATAACCAGAGCGGAACCTGACTCGTCGGATGCGTAATTGCATTGCCCAAAAGCAAACCCCGCTTGGTCCATAATAGTCATCAACTCTACAACTCGTTGATACTGGCGCTCGTGCTGGGGAGTAGGCTTTTGTGCAAGATACTCTTCTAGGGTCATGGGTTTCTCCTTAGTTTTGTTGTTATGGTCTCTACTGTATCACCCGGTGCCGATAGACTTCCTCGGGGGCATCGGGTTCCTTTCTTGCGTCAGTCTATGCGCGGTTCACGTGGATTCCGGCAGCTGAGCATACCGTCACATCTACGAGCTGTTTAGACTCGTGGTAAAGAACGTGCTTCTGCAATAGGGGGTAAGTCTGAACCTTGTCGGTCGTGAGGCAGAAGCCCTCTGTGACATCGAGCGAAAATGACACGGTAGAGCTGTCCTCCCGGCATGTGTACATCAAGACCAAGTGCTGATCCCGCTGATCGGCAGGAAACAACGAGTTCGTGTCCAGAGCAACGCTTACGTCTACCGGACTGGACTCTGGTACGCATATATACACGTACCCCCCGTCATACAGGGTGACGGTCACGTCCAGTGAGTCGGACAAACCGATACCAACCTGCGTCGCGTGCAAAGAGATTTGGTGTAGCTCGTAGTGATTAGTCATGCTTGTTGTCTCCTTCTGTGTGGGTAGACATCCTTAGTTTTGTTGTTATGGTCTCTACTGTATCACCCGTAAGAACACCCGGGGAAGACTTTCAGGAAAATAGAATCACCTTGCCCCACAGGTTTCTCCCTCAGGATACGGTGTACGTATTCGTAGAGTTCTACAGCGTTCTCTAAAATGACATCTACGGGTTCACCGGTTTCTTGGGAGATAGCGTCTAGGATGTCGAGAGCATCTTCGCTAATGGGGGGATCTTCTCGCATTAACACGCCTCACTTATTGTGGTCATATAGTCCTTCGTTTACTCGA
>RRZU013019238.1_pt1 | contig 11391 bp, 10 predicted proteins | sample 2165561 | NCBI WGS metagenome assembly RRZU01 (sample SAMN10456909, study PRJNA506462) | wastewater metagenome | isolation source: wastewater sludge | place: USA: Moscow, Idaho | reverse complement strand
AGAGATTACTATTGGTGGTAAGCTTCATCTTTTAAAGAAAGGCGACAGTATCATTATGCCGGCAAATGTTCCGCACGCACTGAAAGCGGTTGAACGCTTTAAAATGCTGCTGACGATGATACGCGATGTGTAAAATAACAAACTAAACAACCCAAAAGCAATTAATTATGAGGAAGGTATTTGTCCCGGTTACAATACTATTAATGATTTCCGCCTGTTCGCAGTCAAGCAAGAACGAGCAAGCATTGCAAAAACAAATTGACGAATTAGAGGCTAAAATAGACAATGCTTATAAACCTGGCTTTGGTGATTTTATGGGCAGCATCCAAAATCATCACAATAAACTTTGGTTTGCAGGTATTAACGAAAACTGGGAACTGGCAGATTTTGCGATGCACGAACTTGAAGAGTTGTTTGAAGATATAAAAACGATGCATCCGGACAGGGAAGAAACAAAAGTCATTTCGATGATAGAACCAGGATTAACAGCCGTGGACAATGCGATAGAACAACAAAATAGAGAGGAATTTAAACGTGGATTCATTACGCTTACCAACAGCTGTAACACCTGTCACCAAGCTACCAAACACGCCTACATAAAGATAAAAACACCCACCACACCTTCTTATAGTAATCAGGACTTTACACGTTGGTTGGATGAAACGAAAAATAATACACCCAACAATAACAAAAATTAAATTATGGAAAAAGCTGCCATCCCAAATGTTACGGTACTTGCGACAGGTACCGATTTTGCCACCAAACAGATGCAAGCCAATGCAGGGGAAGTAATGCCTCTGCATCACGCTGATCAGGAGTCGATGCTATTCATTTATGAAGGCGAATGTATTTTACGAATGAACAATGAAGAGATCCTTCTAAAAACGGGCGAAGCCGTAGTTATTCCGCCATTGGTAAAGCACCAAATCAAAGCAGTTACCGATTACAAAGGCATTCATTTTATGCCAAAAGATATAAAATTTGAGTTCTTTAAATAAATTAAACGGCTAAAGTAAAAGCAAAAAAATTTACTCAATTATGTTAGTGAATACTCGCAAACTTGTTTCCATACTGATAATTTTTATTGGGTGGAATACCGTTCAGGCTCAGGAAGTATGGACGCGATCAACAGCCCCGAATGCGCAACAAACATTGACCTTAGAGGATTGTTATCGTTTGGTCGAACAGCATTATCCTTTGTCTAAACAAAACCAATTGTTGGCACAAAAATCTTCCTATGAAATGGAAGGTATTCATACAGCCAAATTGCCCCAAATAAATTTGAACGCTCAAACAACGTATCAATCCGATGTCGTTGGTTTGCCAATCGCTATGTCCAGTGTGGAGGCGATGAATAAAGACCAATATCGCGCAACGCTGGACGTGAATCAGCTTATTTATAACGGGGGTACGATTGATGCGAGCATAAAACTGAAGGAAGCACAGACCAAAACCAGTCAGCAACAGGTTGCGGTACAACTGTATCAACTAAAAACCCGCATCAATCAGTATTACTTTTCGATACTCTTACTCCAAGAAAAGAAGGCTTTATTGCATTCAAAAAATGAATTATTAATCTCAAAAATTCAGGAAGTGAAATCAGGTGTGCGGAACGGCGCCTTAATCCCCGCTTCTGAATTAGTGCTTGAAGCAGAAACCATAAAAATCGATCAGCAACTAACAGAGATAAAATTTGAGCGTATAAAGATGATACAAAATCTTTCTGAATTGACTTTCACAGCAATCAATCCAGAAACCATGCTATTACCGCCAAACTCCGCACCTACGCTTACGAATGGGAAAAGACCTGAACTCACGCTGTATGATTTACAGCAGCAACAAGTAGAGTTCTCTAAAAACCTCATTTCAAAATCCAGATTGCCAAAAGTCAGCGCGTTTGGACAGGCGGGATACGGAAATCCGGGGCTGAATATGCTGGATAACTCTTTTCAGCCTTTTTATATCGTAGGGCTTAAAGCTTCCTGGAACGTATTTGATTGGGGAAAAAGCAAAAAAGACCTTCATGCATTAGGTATAGCACAGGATATTGTGGCTGCTGAAAAAGAAACTTTTGTGCTGAATAACAAGATAGAATTACAGCAAATGGACAATGAAATCAGCAAAATAGAACAACTGTTAGAATCGGATTTGGAGATGATCAAAACACGGGAGAAAATTGTTCAGACATCCGATGCCCAAATGAAAAATGGTGTTATTACCACTTCGGAATACCTTACGGAGTTTGTCCATTTATTTGAAGCAAAAAATACACTCAAAACGCACGAAGTGCAATTGTCGTTAGCCAAATCAAATTACGAAATAATCAAAGGAAAATAAACAGATGAAAAAAATAAGCACACTCATTATAGCATCTATAGCACTCATTTCTTGTACTAATAATGGTGACAAAGCTGATGGTTACGGAAATTTTGAAGCCACCGAAATCAACGTTTCTGCTGAATCAAACGGTAAAATAGAATTTCTGAATCTCGATGAAGGCGATCTGCTCCAACCGCAAGTGCAAGTCGGTCTGATAGATACCCTACAATTACATTTTAGCAAACAACAACTTATCGCCAGTAAAAATATCATCGCTTCCAAATCGGCTAATGTGCTGTCTCAAAAAAGTGTTTTGGAAGCACAGCTTAAAACCGCAAAAACAGAGAAAAACCGTATTCACACGATGTTTGCGGAAAATGCTGCCACACAACGTCAGGTAGATGAAATTGACGGTCGGGTAAGTGTTATCCAACAGCAGATACAAAGCGTAAATACGCAAAATGCACCGATAATCAACGAGTTGAAAAGTTTGGATGTGCAAATTGACAAGATAGATGACCAGTTACTAAAAAGCAAGGTTGTAAATCCTGTAAACGGAACGGTTCTCACGATATATGCAGAACCCGGGGAAATAACGGCTTTTGGAAAACCACTCTACAAAATTGCGGACATTTCAGAGCTGACTTTGCGGGTATTTGTAAGCCAGACCCAATTGCCCCAAATAAAAATAGGACAGCAGGTAACGGTAAAAATTGACGGTACAGATGAAATGAAATCCTACACAGGAACGATTTCCTGGATTGCTTCACAGGCAGAATTTACACCAAAAATCATCCAAACCAAAGAAGAAAGAGTAAATCTGGTTTATGCAGTGAAAGTGAAAGTAAAAAATGACGGAGGCCTGAAAATTGGTATGCCGGCAGAAATGTGGCTTAATGTGAAAGATTGAGTAATTTTTTAAAGAACAAACAATGAGTATCTCCGTAAAAAACATATCCAAATCGTATAAAAACCGAAAAGCGTTGGACAATATTTCTTTCGAAGTTGAAAATGGCGAATTGTTTGGTTTGATCGGTCCTGACGGTGTCGGAAAAACCACACTTTTCAGGATACTGACCACACTTTTGATTGCCGATGAAGGAAGCGCGACCGTTGCCGGTTATGATGTGGTAAACGATTATAAATCCATCCGAAGTGCTGTGGGCTATATGCCGGGAAAATTCTCTTTGTATCAGGATTTGACCGTAGAAGAGAACCTGACGTTTTTTGCTACCATTTTCGGCACGACCATTAAAGAAAACTATGATTTAATCAATGATATATATGTTCAGATAGAACCATTTAAGCATAGAAGAGCCGGCAAATTATCGGGTGGAATGAAACAAAAACTCGCTTTGTGCTGTGCCTTGATCCATAAGCCTAAAGTCTTGTTTTTGGACGAACCCACAACGGGTGTTGACCCTGTTTCCCGAAAGGAATTTTGGGAAATGCTTAAACGCCTCAGAGAAAAAGGGATTACCATTTTGGTTTCAACGCCTTATATGGATGAAGCCGCTTTGTGCAACCGTATTGCACTGGTTCAGGACGGAACAATCCTTGAAATTGATACGCCTCAAAATATTGTGGCCAACCATAACAGGAAGATATTCAACATCAGCAGTGCTGACACTTACAAGCTTATTCAAGATCTGAAAAAATATCCTAGCAGTCGCAGTGTGTATGCTTTTGGTGAATTTATCCATTATACAGACACGCAAAGTGCATTTAATCCCGAAGATTTAAGGAACTATTTGATAGAAAACAACCACCATCAAATAGATATTCACCCTACTGTGGCGACTATTGAAGATGTGTTTATGGATTTGGCTACGTCAACGCAATCGGTCTAAAAATGGAAAAAGAAAAGATAATAGAAGTAAAAAACCTGACCAAGAAATTTGGAGAATTTGCTGCGGTAAACAGTATTTCTTTTGAAGTGTATAAAGGTGAGATTTTCGGTTTTCTGGGTGCCAATGGTGCGGGGAAAACCACCGCTATGAAAATGCTGATTGGGATTTCTACGCCTACAGCAGGCACGGCGGTTGTGGGTGGTTTGGATGTATTTACACAGGCTGATTTGGTGAAGAGGAATATCGGTTATATGAGTCAAAAGTTTTCTATGTATGACGACTTGACCATCAAAGAGAATATTACTTTTTTTGGAGGCATTTATGGTCTTACAAGAAAACAAATCAAAGAAAAAGCAAGAAAACTCATAGAAGATTTACACCTGCAAAAAGTAGCGAATCAACTTGTTGGTTCTTTGCCCTTGGGTTGGAAACAGAAGTTGGCCTTCTCAGTAGCTTTGCTTCACGAACCCAAGATTGTGTTTTTAGATGAACCCACCGGAGGTGTCGACCCGATTACCAGAAGACAGTTTTGGGAGCTCATTTATGCCGAAGCCAACAAAGGAACCACCATTTTCGTCACCACGCATTATATGGATGAAGCAGAATATTGCAACCGTGTTTCCATTATGGTCGAAGGAAGAATTGAAGCATTGGATACACCAAAAAAATTAAAAGAACAGTTCAAAGTCGATTCTATGAACGATGTTTTTTTGAAGTTGGCGCGAAATATAGAATAATAAAATGATCATGAAAAGATTTGTTGGTTTTGTAAGAAAAGAATTCTATCACATCTTCCGTGATAAACGCTCGATGTTTATCCTTTTTGGAATGCCCATAGCCCAGATTATGTTGTTTGGGTTTGCCATTACCAATGAAATAAACAATGTCAATATTGCTATTTTAAACAAATCAAAGGATGTTGAGACGACTCAAATCATCAACAAAATAAACGCTTCCAAACACTTCAAAATAGAAGAAGAAATTCGCAATGAAAATCAAATTGAAACCATTTTCAAAAAAGGCAAAATAAAGGCGGTACTAGTCTTTGAAAAAGATTTTGCCAAAAATCTACAAACGCAAAAAAAGGGAAATATTCAGGTAATTTCAGATGCAACGGATCCAAATACGGCAAATACGATTACCAATTATACCCAAGCGATTCTGCAAAACTACCAACAAGAACTCAACAACGGAAACTCAAGTTCGTACCAAATTCAGGTGCAATCGCAAATGTATTACAACCCCGAACTCAAGAGTGTTTTCAATTTCGTACCCGGCGTAATGACCGTCATTTTGATGCTGGTTTCGGCAATGATGACCTCGATTTCCATCACGCGCGAAAAAGAATTAGGGACTATGGAGATTCTATTGGTATCTCCGCTTAAGCCCTTCTTAGTGATTATCGGTAAAGTTTTTCCGTATATATTCTTATCCATTATCAATGCGATTGTCATTATCATATTGAGTATTTTCATATTTGACGTTCCTGTTCAAGGGAGTTTATTCCTTTTAGGGGTGGAAAGCATTTTGTTTATCATCACTTCTTTGGCTCTTGGTGTATTGATATCGACCCTGGCAAAAACCCAACAAGCTGCACTGATGATATCACTTATGGGACTGATGCTTCCGGTAATTCTACTCTCAGGATTTATCTTCCCCTTATCGAGTATGCCATTACCACTGCAATATATCAGTAATGTTATTCCGGCAAAATGGTTCATCATCATCCTTAAAGGAGTGATGCTTAAAGGTGTCGGGATTTCGGTTTTATGGAAAGAAACATTAATTCTTGTCGTTATGTCCTTGTTTTTTATAGCGCTAAGTATCAAGAAATATAAAATTCGATTAGAATAATTTTCAAGATTTTTAGGCTAAAAGAGATCTTGTTACTAAAATAGAAAATTAAGAAATGAAGACCATTCTATATATCGTCCAAAAAGAATTCAGGCAAATCATGCGGAACAAAGGCATGTTGCCCATCATATTCGTTTTGCCCCTGATACAACTTTTGATTCTCTCTAATGCCGCTACTTTTGAGGTCAAAAACATTCAGTTTTCCTATGTGGACAATGACAAGTCAACCGCTTCAAGAGCACTTATCGATAAGTTCAGCGCTTCTACTTATTTTAATGTTCAACGCGGTTTCCCTTCCAAAAAGATTGCTGATAAAGCGATGGAAAAAGGAGAAGTCGAGGTTGTTTTGGAAATTCCAAGGCATTTTGAAAGAAACCTTGTGAGAGATAAAAAAACAGATTTAGCCGTTTATATCAATGCGATTGACGGTGCCAAAGCAGGCGTAGAAAATGTGTATGTCAATCAAATTATCGGGAGTTATAATCAGCATATTTTGCTAAACGCTTACCAACAAGACGGACAACTTTTCAGACCTATGAATATAGAGGCTATCCCTTCATTTTGGTATAACAGCACGCTAAATTATAAGACTTATATGGTGCCGGGAATATTGGTATTGCTAGTCACCATGCTCTCACTTTTTCTATCCGGAATGAACATTGTGAGGGAAAAAGAAATAGGAACATTGGAACAGATCAACGTTACGCCTATTAAAAAGCATCAATTTATTATCGGGAAACTTTTCCCTTTCTGGGTATTAGGAATGGTCATCCTTACGGTTGGGCTGCTGATTGCCAAACTTATTTTCAATGTGCCCATTATCGGAAATATCGCTCTGATTTATCTTTTTTCGACCGTGTATTTATTAGTAGTTCTGGGAATGGGTTTACTGATTTCAAATTATACGGATACGCAACAACAAGCAATGTTTATTGCCTGGTTTTTTGTAGTAATTTTTATTTTGATGAGCGGACTGTTCACCCCTATTGAGAGTATGCCCGAATGGGCACAAAAGGTAACTTTACTGAATCCTATCCGTTATTTTGTGGAAGTTGTCAGGATGGTTATGCTTAAGGGTTCTGGGTTTTCAGACATCATTCCGCAATTTGTTATGATCAGTGTTTATGCTGTTTTGATGAGTGGATGGGCCGTGTTAAGTTATAAAAAAACGAATTAATAGAATTTAAAATCAACTATCGTTAGAAAATGGTGAGTTCGGATTTTTAAAAGGAATAAAGTTGAGAGTCAGAAAATTATTGTTCACATTTAAAGTTCAGTGTTACTTTATAAATGGATTCAGAAAAACACAGTTTGATCGTTGAATTTGCTTTGCAACGCAGGCATGCTAGAGAATCGATTGCCGCTTTGCTATTAATGCTGCTAAAGCAAGGCTACATCCGATTTTAATGAGTTCGTTAGCTTTCATTGCAGGTATGTTGCCATACCCACAGCAGATCTGTTCAGAAAGAGATATCAGCAGGTGGACTTCACGAATATAGGATTGATAAAAAGTGCAGAGTTTTTTACCGATCCAATTAGTCATATTGAGATCGCTTTGCAAAATAACTTAGATATCACCATTGCTTTTAAAAATATAAAGCCCATTATGAACAGAGATTTTTATATTTGAAACTCGTCAAACAACCAGACCGAAAATAGGGAGGGTTACAGGTAAGTCGGTCTTATTATTTGCAATCTGGTAAAGCATTACTGCCATTCCTGATATAGGTCCAGGTGTAAACTTACTTCCCAGTCGTTGAACGTACAGTTCGGTAGAATGGTTGGGAGTAAACCAAATAAATGTTTAGTTCTTAAACGAATTAACGCACTAATCTGATACATCGTTGGTAATAGCTCATCTTGCTTTACCAACGATTTTAGCTTTCAATTTAAACAATTTGATAGTGTAAATTAGCGATTTAAAAATAACAGTATGGAAAAATATTTCAACAAATCAGTACATAAATTAGAAACGGCCATCCACGAATTAGAGATTGAAACCGACTGCTCGATACAAAAGACAGAAACCGTTATAAAATTGATCGTTCAAAGTTTGTCCGATTTAAAAGAGTATGTCCTGAAAAACGGCTTTAAAAATCTAGATGAAGAAATTCATTTTTTCAAATTTCAAAAACCTACTATTGTTGCAAAACTTATTTATTACAATGCTATTTACAAAATTGAAGTGAGAAAGCCTTATGGAGCAAAGCCAATAAAGAAATATCTTAACAAAGAATTGAAAAAGCTCAAAAGATTTTTTGATAACAATCTTGAGTTTTACAAATATTATCGTAGCAATAATTCCTATATCGACGAGAAGCTCTTTGTAAGAGGCAAACATGATATAAAGCTTTGGCTAGATACCTATTATTTTGAATCTGACCAGAGCTTTTCCACTTCTCACGATTACAAGGTAGCCAAGATAATGGCTAATGATTTGATACAGGTCTATATCGAAGACCAACTCCATAATTATAATATAGAACAAGGCGACATCTTAAGAGACCTGCCAAAACTGAATTGGACAGGCAGTAAAGCCTCCCTGATAGAACTGATTTATGCGTTGCATTATCAGGGTATTTTTAACAACGGAACCACAGACATAAGGTTAATTGCCAAGTATTTTGAAAATATGTTCAATATTGATTTAGGCGATTTTTATCATACTTTTTTAGAACTGAAAAATCGGAAGGTAAATCGCACTAAATTCCTCGATGCGCTACGAGATGGCATAATCAGAAAAATGGATGAACAAGACGAAAAATAGCAAGTTTAATGAAACGACATTGATAATCAAGTGAATTGGTTTTGTTACATTGCTCTTAATCGTGAGGTTGGCCTTTCATGTCTGTTATCAATTTTAATTGTATCTTCCTGCTCTTCAACCACCGCCTCTTTAGGTTCGGGAGTAATAGACAACTGTATCTTCCGCTCAACGGAAGCCAATTCCGTTTTAAGTTCGCTCAATCGGCTCTCTTTACCCCACGTGCCGTTAATTACATCTTGAAGAACAGGAAGGTCTTTTTGCAGTTCGGTAATTTTCTTTTGTTCCTGCTCAATGTAGCTGGGTAATTTCTCCAATGCGTTAAGGAAGTTCATCGAAGCTAATTTTTCATCTTTAGCGATGATGCCGTTGTTATATGTGTATTTGATATTGCCCTCGCCTTGTACCAAAAAACGGTTTACTCGAATATCCACGCCCTCTTTTTGCGACATTTCCGTTTTTACCAAGAGTTGAAAACCGTAAAGGCTTCCGATTTCTTCATAATCCCCACCTGTACGGGCTTTGTCCGCCAGTTCGTTGAGCTTTGCACCGATTTGTTTTACATCCGTATTGGGCGATAAGCTGTCCAACCGGACAGGGTTTGCAATCGTACCATCCGAATGTTTTTGAATACGCCCTTGCAGATTGTTCCAATCAAGGTTCATGCGGTCAAAGCGGGATTGGGCTTTGTCCAATTCTGCCGTGTAGTCTTCCAATTTGTATTTGGCACTGAATTTAGAACGATGGAACGCTTGCTTTTCATTTTCCAGTCCTGCAATCTGTTTGTCAATTTTAGCTTTATCCAACAAGTCGGTATTTCCCATAAGTATTGCTTGATATTCCCTAAAGCTCATTCCGGACTTTTCGTCCATGCTGCCCTCGTCAATCGTTCGCTTGCCGAGATTGTTGGATTTTAGCTGGTCTATAAATAGCTGTTTGTTGTACAGGAGGTTAAATTTATAACTGTCCAACGACTTTTCAACGGCGTAGATAATCACATCTACTTTGTTGTCGTTAAAGTGCTTGGCTATTTCGTTGCCTTTTCGGACAGCCCTACCGTCCCTTTGAGCAAGGTCACTTGGTCGCCACGGCGTATCCAAATGATGAACGGCAACGGCTCTTTTTTGTGCATTGACACCCGTGCCGAGCATACTCGTAGAACCGAACAGTACACGGATTTTACCATCGTTCATTCCCTTGATAAGTGCTTTACGTTGCTTATCATTTTTCGCTTCCTGTATAAAACGGACTTCGTGTGCAGGTATATTGTGGTCTTCCACGAGCTTGCGTTTGATTTCGGAGTACACGTTCCATTCGTTTGGCTTGTACGTTCCCAAATCCGAGAAAACGAACTGTGTACCCTTCTGTGTATTGAATTTGTTGTAGTATTTGGCGATAGTATTGGCACAATGCGGAGCCTTGTTATCGGGATGGTCTTTGTAATGAGGGCTTACCATCCGCATATCGAGAGACATCTTGCGGGCGTAGTCCGTAGCGATGAGCATCTTTGCTTTTTCTTCCTTTTGTGATAGAGGTGCTCTGCCCAATAATTCTCCTTTGCCCGATTTGGCAAATTCCATCAGCTTTTGGATGAACACTTCCTGGTCCGAAGTTGGCGGTATGTTATAAAATATCTCGTTCTTTTCGGGACGGTCGATGCCAATCATTTCGGCTGTACGGTAATCGGTGATCTCAGAGTAGAATTGAGCCAGTTCCGGCACTTTGATAAAGTAGCGGAAACGCTCTTTTGCCACGATATTGTTAGCCACCGAAAACTCATAATCGGTTGTTTTCTTTGCATAGATTGCCGCCCACGCATCAAAGGAATTAATTCCTTGTTTTTCCAATGCCCGAGGTCGCAGGTATTTGAACAACAGGTACAGTTCCGTCAGTGAATTGCTAATGGTCGTACCCGAAAGAAAGGTGGCTCCCATATCCGCATTGGTTCGTTCCTGAATGGTGCGGATGGCAAAAAGCAGGTTCATTGCCTTTTGGCTTCCCTGTTGATTGCCCAACCCCGCAACTCTCGAATGTCTTGTGTTGAACATCAGGTTTTTGAATTGGTGACTTTCGTCCACAAACAAGTGGTCAATGCCCATCATCTTGAAGTCCACTATATCATCTTTGCTGTTTTCAATATCGTGCCCAAGGGTTTTGAGCTTTACTTCGAGATTTTCCTTTTGTTTTTCCGCTCCGGCAAGCATTCCCCTGGTTATTTCATTGCCCTGGCTCCGTAGGAAGTCAAGGTTTTGTTCTACACTGTCCAGTTCGATTTGTAGGATTTCCTCTTGTATTTCGGGCGATTGGGGTATCATTCCGAATTGGTCGTGTGTGAGTATCACGCAATCCCAATCGTTATTTTTTATATCACCGAATATCCGTAACCGCTTTTGGGGCGTAAAATCATCAATGCCTGGATAAAGGATTTTGGCGTGGGGATAAGCGGTACGGTAGGCTTCGGCAATTTCGGGTATATTCGCTTTCAGCCCGATTATCATCGGCTTGTGGGCTAATCCCAAACGCTTCATTTCCTGCGCTGCGGTACACATTATCAGCGTTTTTCCTGCGCCTACTTCGTGGTCGCAGATAGCACCGTTGTTCAGT
>RRZU011233288.1_pt1 | contig 11391 bp, 10 predicted proteins | sample 2165561 | NCBI WGS metagenome assembly RRZU01 (sample SAMN10456909, study PRJNA506462) | wastewater metagenome | isolation source: wastewater sludge | place: USA: Moscow, Idaho | reverse complement strand
GCCATACTGCTGCCACTGACCGGGTACTGGCTCGTCAAGATCTACAGTAAAGATGCCGTTCACATGCCCAGGCATTATTTTTATGACAGCGTTGCGGTTGTGGAGAAGAAAGGAAAGACCGTTACGGACACCGCCTGGCATCATGTGAGAAATTTGCGTATGATCAACCAGTTCGGAAAGCAGGTTTCGCTGGATGACGCAAAAAACAAAGTGCTGCTCTTCAATTTCTTTTTTACCCGTTGCCCATCCATCTGCCCCGGGCTCACCAAGAACATGAAGAAACTGCAGCAATCATTCGTAAAAAACCCGGAAATCGTGCCGTTCATTTCAATCAGCGTAGACCCCGAGCACGACAGCTTCCCGGCATTACGAAAATTCGCAGACCGCTTCGGTGTCAACCACGACAGCTGGTGGTTCGTTACCGGCGATAAAAAGGATATTTATGATTTCGCGCTGACAGAACTGAAGGCCAGCATCGCGGACGTGAATGTGGATACGGCATTCATTCATACGGAAAATTTCTTTTTGGTAGACAGTAACAGGGTTGTCAGAGGCTGGTACAACGGCTTTGATACGGCCAGGCAGGCCCAGCTGGCCAGGGATATTCCAACCCTGATGCTGGAACGTGACCGCAAAAGCCCATCGATATTCAGGGAATTCATTCCATACCTGCCCGTTATTTTATTGGGCGTTGGTTTAACCATTCTCGTGGTTAGTTTGTTAAACAGGATAAAAAGAAGGAATCATGCTTCAACCGTCGATTAAAAAAAATGACAGGAAGGCGAGGGTCTTCATCATCGCCGTATCGCTTATTGTGTTTATCGCGGTGGTTGTACTCAGCAGGGTAAAACTCGAGGTGAACCTGCCTTTTGATGTGCACGTATTTGCCGGTATCAATGCGGCAATAAACAGCGTGGTTGCTTTACTGTTAGTATTCGGAATCATTGCTGTCAGGAAAAAAAACTATGAGCTCCACAAAAAGATCATGCTGACGGCCATTCTGCTCTCCGTATTATTTCTTCTCAGTTATATCGCCCATCACCTGCTTGCGGGCGACACGAAGTTTGGTGATATCAACCATGACGGGCTTCTAAGCGATGAAGAAAAAACAGGGGCCGGTCAAATGCGGGTATTCTATTTATTGCTGCTCCTGACGCATATCCCACTGGCAGGGATCATACTTCCCTTCATCCTGTTTACAGCCTATCGCGCCCTTACGGGAGAATACGACAAGCACCGCAAACTGACGCGAATTACCTGGCCTGTCTGGTTTTACGTAGCCATTACCGGAGTGATGGTGTACCTGATGATCAGACCGTATTATTATTAAGGGTTGAGGTTGCGGAGCGGGGATTATCTTTTTTATCAGAGAAAGGACAGATCATCAATCTGCCTGACATACACTACACATCCAATTCTATACAGGGATCCCAGAATCTTTTTTTGAAATCTACCACCGTATCATTTTTAACGGACACGCCGTCTTTCTTTAAAAGGTCCTCCATCATGGTTGGAGTGGGGAAGTGATGTTTACCGGTCAACATCCCGTTCCTGTTAACCACCCGTTGTGCCGGAACAGGAGGTATCGCCACATGAGAGGCATTCATGGCCCATCCTACCATGCGGGCACTTAGTTTGGTTCCGAGGTATGCCGCAATGGCGCCGTAAGAGGTAACCCTTCCTTTGGGGATCATCCTGACCACGGCAAAAACATCCTGGAAGAAACCATATTCCTTTGCCGGTCCGGCGGGTAATGCAACCTGTTTGCTGATGCGGTTTATTTTTTTAGGGGCGGCCTTTTTTTTCATACCCTTTTTTTGCCTGAAGTTCGGATTTTTTGGGTTCGGGAACAGCGGAGTAGTTGAAAGGACAATGCAGGCATCCATTGCCACAGCAATGCCCCTTTTTCAGGTGGTAGGCTTCGGTTAGCACAATATAACCTTCCTCACTATAATAGAAGTCTTCCCCTTGTATGAGGTGGTCGGGCATGGTGTTTTTACTTTAGATCATAGGTAACAACTTATCCCGCCGATTGTTCCGTTTCACGAAGAATTTTCATCAACTCATCGTCATTTTCCGATATTTCGGCGGGCAGGCTGAAAGAGAGGTAAAAAATGGTATTGCTTCCGGCGATATCCAGTTTTTCATAATGCGTTTTGATGGTGAGTTCGGGTGGAACGGGTACCATTCCATATGCATTCTCCGAAGACTTATGCAGGGTTAAGCCATGCATGCCGATCACCAGGCGGGTAAAACGGTAAAGATCGGGAGAATCGGTTTTGAGGTGGATGATGCCATCCTTTCTTAACAACTGTTGGTACATCCTGAGAAAACGGGGATGGGTAAGCCTTTTTTTGGCCTTGGAAGTGCGTAACTGCGGATCGGGAAAGGTGATCCAGATTTCAGATACTTCTCCGGGGGCAAAATAATTGGTAAGCATTTCGATCTGGGTGCGAAGGAATGCTGCATTAGCTAACTTTTCATCCAGGGCCTGTTTGGCGCCGATATATATCCTGTTTCCTTTAATATCAACGCCGATGATGTTGTTTTCCGGTCTTAATCGGGCAAGGCCAACGGTATATTCCCCTCTGCCACAGGCTAATTCCAGTACGATCGGGTGATCGTTTTTAAAGAATCGCCCCCAGGTTCCGGGCATCTGTTCGGGATATTCGAGGACATGGGGAAACGTTTTGATCTGTGCAAACCGGATGAGTTTTTTTTGGCCCATGGTCGCAAAGGTACGATGTGTTCATAAGATTAAATGGCCATGTACTGATGTGATTGCATGGATAAGCGAAGGTTCGGAAGCCTGGGGGCGATGTTGATCAGGCGGGGCATAAGCGTGAGTGGTTTCATTTTGTAATTGCTTTGTTCTTTGTAAATCCGATACCAGCACTTGGTGAATGTAATAGGGTGATGAAAAGGAAAATATAAGAGAACTACTACTGCGTAACTCAACCTTGTGGATGTTTGATCCTGCTCACTATGACAATGCCCTTAAATGCGGTATCTTTATATGCATTTAATGAAAGAATGATCCACTCATCCGCCAGGCATGTTCAGTTTAAATTAGGGTTGCGATGTGTCATTCTTTATATGGCCGGTTTTATTTTCTTTCAACCTGTCCAGGCCCAAACGGACAGTACGGCTGTTACGCGCTTTTTTTCTGATCAATCACTTTCCTGCACCGGCAGTTTAGGCGACCCCGTAGTAAAAATTACTTTTGGGGCGGGGCAGAATTTCGGGCCCGCACTGGCTCCCGGCATCACCAACATGCAATACGTCAGTTCCCTTTGCCCTAACGATGGTGAATACACGATAGTCAATTCTTCCGGTGGATGTTTTGGCGACAGTTGGCATACCATCAGAGACCATACCGGCGATGTCAATGGCTATTTCATGCTGATCAATGCAAGCTACCAACCCAGCGATTTTTATCTGCAAACGGTGAATGGACTTTGCAGCGGAACCACGTACCGGTTTTCTGCTTATATCATGAACGTGCTGCGCTTGCAGGCATTCCTTCCCAATATTACGTTTTCTATTGAAAAAGCGGACGGTACTGTATTACAGTCATATAATACCGGCGATCTGCCCAATACCAGTCAGCCTGTTTATACCGAATTTGGATTTTTCTTCACCACACCGCCCGGGGTGCAGACGGTGGTTCTGCGTATGCGAAACAATTCCCTTGGGGGAATAGGAAACGACCTGGCCATTGATGATATCAGTTTCAGCCCTGCCGGTCCGCAAACGAGCATCAGCGTTACCGGTTTAACCGCAGATACCATCAGCTTCTGCAAGCGGTCGGCTCAATTTCAGTCTTCCGTGGAAAACTGCTTTTCTTTACCGGAATACCAGTGGCAGGTCAGCAATAATGGCGGAATCAACTGGACGGATATTCCGGGGGCCACCGCTACCAATTATACGACACCAGTATTACTGCCCGGAAGCTACCTGTACAGGATGACCGTTGCGCAGGCCGGCAATATCGGCCAGTCGAATTGCCGGGTCAACTCAAATAATTTTTTGGTCAGGTCGCTCGGCAGCAACCCGGTGCTGTTTGACACCACCATAACCAGGTGTCCTGGTGGCTCATTTACATTACCCTGGGGGCCGGTGGTACATGCTACGGGAACTTACAGTGATACAGCGCAATCGATCAATGGTTGCGACAGCCTGGTTAGAAGATACCGGTTCAGGATCCAGGAACGAAGTTATCAAAACCTGCAGGAAACGGTTTGTTCGGGGGATTTTTACCAATTACCATCGGGCATCCGCGTTTATTTACCCGGAAACTATGTTGACACTGCGAGGACTTTACTGGAGCAATGCGACAGTATCATCACCAACTTGCGGCTGGATACATTACCCAGGCCGGGTCTGTCGGTTTCTAAATCTAACGATATTGGTTGCAGGTTGGGTACAGCTAAGCTTTCCGTGAGGGGCGGGGTCAGCTACTTATGGAAGCCTGCGTCCAGCGTAAATGGACAGAACCTGTCTGACCCTATTGTTAGTCCTGCTAACACCACCACCTATACAGTACAGGGTACTTCAACCAACGGATGTGTTTCGGAAGACAGTATCATAGTATATGTTGACCGAAGGGCCGCTGGTGAGATTTTTGCATTGCCAACTGCTTTTACACCCAACGGAGATGGTATCAACGATTGCTTTGGCGCTGGTTTTATGGGATATACAACAGAGTTTTCCATGATCATTCTGGATCGCTGGGGCAATCAGTTGTTCAAAACTTCGGACCCCGCCTTATGTTGGGATGGCAAACAGGCAGGCGCGGATATGCCAACGGGTACTTATGTTTATTACGTCAGGGCAAGAACGATTTGCGGGCCTGTGCTGAAAAGAGGAACGGTCTTATTATTGAGGTGAAACTACCGCTTCGGTTCGTGTCTCACCCGCCACTGGCGCGAGTCTTCCGAAAGATGACTCGTGTCTTCTTTTCACTTTAATAAATCCATAAAAAAACCCTCACCGCTTCCGCGGCAAGGGCCTTCCCAATGAAAGAGTGTAGCTGTAGGGGAAGGGTTCGAACCTTCACGAGGCAGTTAGCTATTGCACAAAATTGTAGAGGAAGCGATCCTCAACCTACTGGTGGTCAACCCCAGTCGGTGCCGTCGTCACGGCATCGGCGTTATGCAATGTTTATCCTGGATTCCTCACCCCCGAGACAAGAGGGCATGTCTGCCAAAAATTTCATCACCCCACAGTGTCGTGTAACTCTCGTTACGTAAGAACTTGATATAACAAAACTAAGGGAATTGATCTTACATTGAAAATATTTCAAAATAAATTTTGAAAATATTGATATTATTCAAATATTTGTACTAATATTTGAAAATAAACAAAAACAGAACCTTAAAATGGCCGGAAAATTGAATCTTGACAAACTCGACCTCCAGATCATCCAGGCTATGATGGAGAATGCTGAGGTTTCCTATGCCGAATTGGGTAAGAAACTATATGTCAGCGGGGGTACCATCCACGTTCGTATCAAAAAACTCCAGGAGTATAATATCGTTAAAGGTACGAGATTGAATGTTGACCTGAAACAGTTAGGGTATGATATTACCGCTTTTGTAGGGATCTATTTGGAAAAAAGCTCCTTGTATGATACGGTTGCCAAAGAACTGATGAAGATCCCAGAGATCATCCGGTTGAATTACATTACGGGCAATTACAGTATGTTCATTGAAGTGGTTTGTAAAGACATTACCCAACTTCGTTTTGTATTGCATGATGAACTCCAGAAGATCAAAGGGATTGAACGTACGGAAACCTTTATCTCACTTGAAGAAGGTTTTAACCGGATACTGCCGGTTGCACCTGCAGATTAATCAAGCCTTACATCGGCGGCATCCCGCAAACCGTTGCCAAGGATATTGAAGGATAAAACCATCAGCATAATGGCCAGTCCGGGAATGATGGCCAGCAGTGCATGGTCCGTCATGATGAAATGGTAGTTTTCCCTGATCATGCTTCCCCAGCTGGGTTGCGGTGGTTGAACGCCCACTCCCAAAAAACTTAATCCGGCTTCAACCATGATAGCCGTTGCGAAATTTCCCGCTGCCAGCACCAGCAAAGGCCCGCTGATATTGGGCAGGATATGACGGAACATGATCCTGGTATGAGTGTAACCCAGAACCCGGGCGGCTTGTACAAACTCCAGTTCCCTCATCGCCAATACCTGGCCACGGACCATCCTGGCCACATTCACCCACATGGTGAGCCCAACGGCAACGAATACCTGCCAATACCCCTTGCCCAGTGCCAGCGTTATGGCAAAAACCAATAACAAAGTGGGTATGCTCCAGGTAACATTGATCAGCCACATGATCGCGGCATCCGTTTTTCCGCGGAAATAGCCGGCAGGCAGGCCAAGAACGATGCCGAGGAAAAGCGAGATCAGTACTGCAACCAGCCCGACCGACAAACTGACCCTTGTGCCAATGATGAGCCGGCTGAGTATGTCTCTTCCAAAAATATCCGTACCGAGATAATACTTTTTCGTAACCAGGTATTGATCAGGTAAAGAATGTTTGCTCAGTATAGAAATAGATATCGCTTCCCTTACACAGGTATCTTCGTCTATCCATCGCTGGTATATCACACTGTCGCCTTTCCTTTCAATGTCGCAAATGGGGATATAGCGGGCCCGCAGCGGTCGCCCGCTTAAAAAGGATGCCCAGGTCCCGGGCTCTTGCTGATCGTCTGACGGGAGGCGTAGGAATTGTTGTGAAAAGCCCGGCTTTTTCGACTGGATCTCCACCGTCTGCCAGTTTGCATACGGACTGTTATCTGGTGCCAGCACATACGCAAAGATCGCCGTGATAACAGATAGCAGGATCACACATAAAGAGGCCATGGCCGGTTTGTTCCTGCGTAGTTTACGCCAGGTTTCTTGTCCGTATGTCAGGCCATCTTGTCTCACAAAAGAAAATTACGGATAAATCAACGAACCCGGCGCCCTTTCCATCTATAGCGTCCAAAGAAGCCGAGGAAGCCGGCGATTACCGTATAAAGAATATGCGGAACCTGCATCAAAGGAAACCAAACCAGCACTTGTGTTTGATGGAAAAACCGGGAAACGGGAATCAGGAAGAGGAGTTCTATAATGGTTTTTAACAACAATACTGCCAGGCAGGTAACTAGCGCCATATTTTCCGGGCAAAAGATCAGTGCGTGAACACAGTAAAGAATATTAATTAGGAGGAGGAGGTTGAATATATATACAAGCAATAATACCGGCATCACCCTTTTATCCGGGTAATGGCCCGACTTGCTGGCCCAACGTATGCGCTGATTAAAAAAATCACCGGTTGTTTTTTCTGCCCTGGTTTCAATGATGACCGACGGAGATTTGACATAGTGAACGCGTTCCGGATATCGCTCAGAAATTTTATGCAGCAAGAGCATGTCATCACCGCTGGCCAGGTGGTCGATGCCGGTAAAGCCCCCCACTTCATAAAAAATCTCCCGGGTATATGCGAAATTGGCGCCATTACACATACCATGGAATTTCCTGTATACCGATGCGCCGGTGATGCCCTGCAGCGTCATTACATCGAGCTGTTGGAATATGGCGAGCATGCGTTGACGTAAGGGTATACCTTTTCCTGGTCTGCGAATGGCAACCGGCATTACCAGGCAACACGCATCCTGTTTACGGTAAGCGAAAGCAATGCCCGTCAGCCAGTTCCTGCCGGCCCTGCAATCAGCATCTGTTGTTACGATCAACTCTCCCCGGCTGTGAGCAATGCCCGTTTCGATACCCTTTTTTTTATAGGCATTCAGATTGACTCCCACACCTTCATCGGCAAGGTTTATATACCGGATGAAAGGGAAACGTGCGGCGTATGACCGTACCACCGCTGCGGTATCATCCTCCGAATGGTCATCCACCACAATACATTCAAACTGTCCGGGTAAATATTCCTGCGATTTGATGGATTCCAAACATTCTGTGATACCCGCTTCTTCATTCCTTGCAGGGATGATCACAGAAATAAAGGGTGGGTTGGAAGGAAGAATCGGCCCATCCTCCAAGGGAATTGATATCCAGGCCCGCCGGTAATACCCGATCAGCCAGGCATACAGGACAAAAGCGAGAAGCAGGATGATCGACGTGATTGGCATATGGCTTGGCCGCCTTTCTGGCTGCCCGTGTGTTAGCCCGGATTTGCGGGAACACAAAAATAATTTTTTGAATGTTGAAATGAATTTCTATCTTTATATAGTTGTTTAAACAACTATATGCCAAACAACCAATTTAAGAAAAGTGAGCTGTATGCTTTTATAACCGGTAAGGCCAGCACGGCCATTGCCAGGCGCATGCAGAAGAATTTTAAGCAACAGGGAATAGATATTACCATCGAGCAGTGGAGTGTATTGTATCATTTGTGGAAGGAAGATGGCATGAGTCAGCAGGCATTATGCGATGCAACCTTCCGCGATAAGCCAAGCATCACCAGGCTGGTGGACAACCTGGAGAAGCTCAAACTGGTTAAACGGGTGCCCAGTAAAGAAGACCGGCGGATCAATATGATCTACCTGACAACCGACGCGCAGAAATTACAGGAGCAATCCATGGAAGTGGCCAGCCAAACGCTGAATGAGGCTTTGGACGGCGTTACGCATGGCCAGATCGAGATCGCTAAAGAGGTATTGCAGAAGGTATATGAAAACCTCAAATAAGCGGAATCGCAAAATCCAAAGCATTAAGTCAATTAATTCACAACATAAATTCATTCTGTCATGAGTACCTCAACAACCCCGTCAGTTTTACATGGAGGAGAATGGCTGATCCGCGAGAGCAAACCATCGGACATCTTTACGCCCGAAGATTTTACCGAAGAGCAGCAGATGGTAAAAGACATGTGCATCCAGTTCCTGAAAGCGGAAGTATTGCCGATCGTTGAGCGCATCGATAAACTGGAACCCGGACTGATGCCTTCACTGCTTGACAAAGCCGGGGAACAGGGCCTGATGGGGTCTGCCATACCGGAAGAGCTGGGTGGGTTAGGTAAAGATTTCATCACATCAACTCTCGTCAATGAAGGACTCGGCGGCGGATTTTCTTTCAGTGTGGCTGTGGCGGCGCATACCGGTATCGGAACATTGCCCATCCTGTATTTTGGTACGGAAGAGCAAAAAAAGAAATATATACCCAAGCTGGCCAGCGGGGAATGGAAGGGCGCATATGGACTAACGGAGCCGAATAGTGGCAGTGACGCCCTCAGCGGGAAGACCTCTGCCGTTTTATCTTCCGACGGGAAGCACTATTTACTCAACGGGCAGAAATGCTGGATCACCAATGGCGGTTTTGCCGATGTATATACCGTCTTTGCTAAGATCGACGGAGATAAATTTTCAGCCTGTATTGTAGAGAGGGGCGTTGAAGGTTTCACGCAGGGGCCTGAAGAACACAAGATGGGGATCAAGGGATCGTCTACCGTGCAGCTCTATTTCCAGGATTGTAAAGTGCCAGTGGAAAACCTGCTTGGCGAACCTGGCAAAGGTCATGTCATCGCCTTTAACATTCTAAATATCGGCCGGCTGAAACTTTGTGCAGCGGCTGTAGGCGGTTCAAAGGGGATTTATAATGAGATCGTGAATTACGCCATTACAAGAGAGCAGTTCAAAACACCGATCGCCCAGTTTGGCGCCATCAAACATAAACTGGCCGAGCTGGCCATTCGGATATGGGTTGCCGAAAGCGCCCTGTACCGTACCAGTAAATGGATTGATGATAAGGAAAAGGAACTGGCTTCTGAAGGCAAACCATTCAATGAAGCCTTATTGGGTGCCGCAGAAGAATATGCCATCGAATGTGCCATGTTGAAAGTGGAAGGGAGCGAGGTGCTCGACCTGACAGTGGATGAGGGCGTGCAGATTCACGGAGGAAACGGCTGCAGGGAAGAATACCTGATCAGCCGTGCATACCGCGACAGCCGTATCAACAGGATATTTGAAGGAACTAACGAGATCAACCGGCTACTCACCGTTGATATGGTATTGAAGCGCGCGATGAAAGGTAAGATCGATCTGATGGGTCCGGCCATGGCAGTTTCCAAAGAGCTGATGAGCATCCCTGATTTTGGCAGCGACGACGAAACACCGTTTGCCACGGAGAAGAAAGCCATCGTCAACATGAAAAAGGCCATACTCATGACTGCCGGCGCTGCCGTACAAAAACTCATGATGAGCCTCCAGAACGAACAGGAAATACTGATGAACATTGCAGACATGGCCATCCTGACCTTCCATGCGGAAAGTGCCCTGTTGCGCCTGATGAAATTATCGGAAAAACAAGAACAGCCTGCCTCTTCAATATATATCGATGTATTCCATTGCTACCTTACGGAAGCCATGGATAAACTCAACACGGCCGGCCGTGAGGCCATTAATGCCTTTGCCTCCGGCGACGAACAGCGAATGATGTTACTGGGCCTGAAACGGTTTACCAAACTGGCACCTTTTAATGCCAAAGATGCCAGGAGGCGGATCGCCGACAAGATGATCGCTGAAAACAGGTACGCCCTGTAAGTATTGTGCGGATATTGGTTCCTCGTTGTACCTTCACGGTATGATAGTACGTGGAAACCTGTCTTATTTGTACAAAGCTTGTTGGGTATTGCTTTTTTCCTTTGTTGTGGTACCCGCATATTCACAGGTGCAGGAACTGTTAACATTCAGAAAGAAGATCCGTTTTTTTATTACGTACGACAAGGGCAAATCCGATTCGATCCCTAAAACGGAAGCCAATACCCTCAAACTCAGGAAAGGGCTGGAAGAATCTTTTCAGCAATTTATTTTGCAGAATAAAACGGAAAGCCTGGAAAGCCTGAAGGCGCAAAGCAAAATAAAAATCGGAAATTCCTATACGTTCGACCAGGCCTCCTACTCACTTTCCGAAAGCTACAGGGATTATACCATCCGCACCCGTAAAAACAATATCAATTACGGCATTGGCTTATCCGGATTGTATAATTACAATCAGCCCAATTTTGTTCAGCTCTTTATTCAGCCATTTGCCACGGCCCAAAACCTGTATTCGGTATATTCATTCGACCTGAATGGAGAAGGTTTCTATTATATCAAAGATTCTGCAACCAATAAGATCTGTTACAGGGGTGAATCTAAAACTTCACAGGCGCCAATTCATAAACTCCGCGTACTTGATGACAAGCATATTCTTATTATAGAAAACATGGGCGACCTGGGCCAACGGGCGATCGTACTCGAAACAAGCCTATCTCAGTGGAAACCCATTGAGGCTTTTGCGGGAAAAGCCATTGATGAGAACTCAGGCAACCTCAGGCAAATGCAATATAAGCCCAGGCGTCTCTATATGCGACTGGCCGCCAACAGGAG
>RRZU010916587.1_pt1 | contig 11392 bp, 9 predicted proteins | sample 2165561 | NCBI WGS metagenome assembly RRZU01 (sample SAMN10456909, study PRJNA506462) | wastewater metagenome | isolation source: wastewater sludge | place: USA: Moscow, Idaho | reverse complement strand
GTACCCCCAACCGGATTTGAACCGGTGTTACCGCCGTGAGAGGGCGATGTCCTAGGCCGCTAGACGATGGGGGCCAATGCACTGATGTGCGTGAATAAACTATTCAGTTATTCGCTGGGGTACCAGGACTCGAACCTAGAACGGATGAACCAGAATCACCTGTGTTGCCAATTACACCATACCCCAAGGTATTTTGCCGCCTGCTTCAGGTTTCCCTGATCGGCGACAGCAAAGAACTCTACCGGGATCGCACATCGGTTTCAAATCGGCGACATGATAGCTGGATCACAGGCCGACTTTTCGGTGTCGTTGTGCGTTTTTCCGACGACGACGCCACCCCTCGCCCACCTCCTCACCCTCCGTTTTCCTCGCCCCCAGCCCACAGCTGCCATACGTGTTATCCACCACTAACAAGGTGGGTGGCTAGTCATCGTCGTGGCTAGTCGCCGTCGTTCAATTCGCCCGTAAGCAGAGCAAGCGCTTCCTCGTACTCGCGCTGGACGTCGTCGAAACTCCAAACAGGATCGGCCGGCCAGGAGTTCATCGGGTCATTGAGCCACACAACGGAACCCGGCTCCCATTCCGCCATCATGGTCCAACATTCGCGAACCCCGCGCGAGCCGGGAATCCCCACACGCACGGGCACGTAGGCGGCATCGAGGGCTCCCAGCACACTGAGATGGATACCGTCGTACTCCTGGGAGGCGCGTTCCCAATCAACGGTTACCCACACGCCGTGTGCGTTGCCGCCCCACAGCTCCGGAGTCGCCGATCCCGAGGTGGGCAGCAACACCATCGGGTATCGCCCCACAAGCTCGATCCAGTCCCGGATCCCATGGATCGTCAGGACACGATAGTCCTCCCGTCCAAGAGGTTGGCGAATGTACGCGCACAGCGGTGCATCTCCAGCATCGCTACCAAGAATCTGGCCAGCGCAGCGCGCGGAGTCAAGTCGCGCACGTTCCTGTATGTAGCGTTCCTTGATCACGTCCACAAAGGTTTGGCCTGTGCCCGAAAGGACCCCTGATGACTCCGTCTCAGCCATGCCAACCTTCAACTCTGCCTCGGTGGCACTGATCCACTCCGGCTCCGTGGTACGAGAACTCGTTGGGTGCCTGCCCTGCATCTGGAGGGAAGGATGCCCCGCGTGGCCGTCGATGCGAGGAAGATCGCGGAACTCCTTGTCGAGGGTCTTGACCTCTGTCCTGACCTTGCGCGCCCGTGTAAAGGAATGACCGCTTCCCGCTTCCCGTATAACCTCATCGGCCATCGGCGAACCTGCAGGAGCAATGCTCACTCTATTCTCATCAGCTGGCCAGTGGTAAGCATAGTTGGCCGGATCAAACGACTCACTCCACCAAGCCAGTCCCGGTAGATCAAGAAGGCGAAGTGTCAGCTTATCTAGCCGCTCACGAACGTCCGCACCGCACAGGGCATCAATGACCATATCCTTCTCAAAGGTGCCGTATGCGTAGGTGACCGTCACGGAGCTCAAGGATCTCAGCGCAAGGCGAGCCAGGACGTCGTCGTTCTCCTCACCTGGGACAAGCTCGCCCTCGGGAGCATCGAGACCGGCAACAAGCCAATTGATGGAGCGAATTCCCTGTTCTTCACAATAGATCTCAAGTTCTTCACGGTCCCGTGGCGGCTCCGGGAATCCGGGAGGGAAAGCCATGGCCCCTTCGCTGTCGCCTGCCCCTCCCAGGGACGCTGCCAGCTGCCCACTGCCAGATTCGTCCTGTGCTACATCACCAACCCACGCAGTGGACGTTAGGAATAAACCTGCGCTGCCGCGGATCGTCATCTCCAGGACAGTGTCAAGCTCGTGCAAGCTTTCGAGCCCATCAGCCCATGTCGCGCGCTGTTCCCGACCCGGAGTACCCAACTGCGCAAGAGAGCGCGCCAGCTCCCCCAGCCAGGTGCGCTGGATGATACCGGGGCGAACCATGCACTCCTTTGGGTCCACGATCCAACTGCCCTGCTGCTGCGCCTTACGTCCAAACATGCATCCAGCTTACAAGCGGAGGCCGGATGGGAATGTCAATAGTGGGTCATCTGGTTTCGGGCTGCGTCATCCCATGTGACCCTTAGATGGAGAAATCGACCCCAATAGGTTCGATATGTGTTGCTAAGGGTCACATGGGATGCCGCACTATGAGAAGTTATGGCCTATCAGCCCAGTCTTCCGATAGACCGCACGAGGCTGAAGCTACCCACCCAGGTGCGCGAGCAGCTTCTCAATACGCGCCACGGCCTCGTCCTTGCCGAGGATGGCGATCGAATCAACCACCGGCAGGGAGACGTTCGTGCCGGTCATCGCCACGAAGAGCGGACCGAACGCAAAACGCGGCTTGATCTCCATCTCGGCCACCAGCTTGGCATCCAAACCAGCCTTGATGTTCTCGACGGTGAAGTCTTCTACCCCCGCAAGTACCTCGGCAGCGGCCGCGAGCGCAGCCGGAGCGGTGTCACGCAGCTTAGCAACGGCCTTCTCGTTGTACTCGATCGCATCGACACCAACAAACAGGAACCGCATAAGATCAGCGGCTTCGCCGAGCAACTGCATACGGGTCTGGGCTAGCGGAGCGGCAGCATCGAGCAGAGCACGCTCGCCGTCGGTCAACTCGCCATACGACGCAGCGCTTACCACGCCGCCGTCGTGCAGGTAAGGAACCAAACGAGCGCGATAGTCCTCCACGTCCAGCAAACGGATGTGGTCGGCGTTAATAGCCACACACTTCTTGTCGTCGAAACGGGCAGGGTTGGGGTTAACGTTTGCCACGTCGAACTCGGCGATCATTTCCTCGATGGAAAAGACGTCGCGATCAGCGGCGATGGACCAGCCAAGCAGACCGAGGTAATTCACCAGGCCCTCGGGAATCATGCCGCGCTGACGATGCAGTAGTAGGTTGGATTCGGGATCACGCTTAGACAGCTTCTTGTTGCCCTCGCCCATAACGTAGGGCAGGTGGCCGAAACGCGGGGTGAAACCGGCAACGCCGATCTCCTCCAGGGCTGAATAGAGCACAACCTGGCGGGGGGTGGAGGAGAGCAGGTCCTCGCCACGCAACACGTGGGTGATCTGCATCATCGCGTCGTCCACGGGGTTGGTCAGGGTGTAGAGCGGGTCGCCGTTGGCACGCACGATGACGTAGTCCGGAACCGAACCGGCCTTGAAGGTGATCTCACCACGCACTAGGTCGTTAAAGGTGACGTCCGTATCGGGCATGCGCATGCGCAGCACGGGCTCACGGCCCTCGGCGCGGAAAGCAGCCTTCTGCTCCTCGGTGAGATCGCGATCAAAGCCGTCATAGCCCAGCTTCGGGTCCTCACCCTTGGCCTTGTGACGAGCCTCGATCTCAGCGGGAGTGGAGAAGGACTCATAGGCATAGCCGCCCTCGAGCAGCTTGGCTGCAACCTCGCGGTAGATCTCGCCGCGCTCGGACTGGCGGTAGGGGCCATGCGGGCCACCCACGCCGACCCCCTCGTCCCAGTCCAGACCGAGCCACTTCAGGGAGTCGATGATCTGGTCGAAGGATTCCTCGGAGTCACGCGCGGCATCCGTATCCTCGATACGGAAAACGAAAGTGCCGCCAACGTGACGCGCGTAGGCGTAGTTGAAGAGACAAGTGCGCACCATACCCACGTGAGGGGTTCCGGTGGGCGAAGGACAGAAGCGAACGCGGATATCTGAGCCCGCAGCAGTGGTAATAGCCATGGTCCTTCAAGGATAACCCGCCCCGCGCCAGCCCGCCGGTACACACAACGTCCGGTTCGCTACATTTGGAGAGTTTTCGACGACGACGCAGAACGAGCGTACGAGCGTTCACGCTCGATACCGAGTTCCAGGAAGTCGGCTGTCATCGAAGATGCACGACGACGAAATCCGAACACTTCCCCACCCCACCCACGTGACGGTTACCATCAGTCCTCTCGCCATCGGGGCGTATAGGCTACTTCCATGGCATTAAGTTTCGAGACCCGCACAATTGAAGAGCTCGCTGCAGAGAGGTCACGCAAGTGGTCCGCGTTCCCCGGCACGATTGGTATGTGGGTTGCGGAGATGGACTTCGGAATTAGCCCTGAGATTCGCGACTATCTCATTAGCGAAGCCCACCGCGGCTCGCTCGGATATCTGCCTCCTCACGAGGCCGACGCTATCCTCAACGTCACTTCTCAGTGGCTTTCCCGTTTTGACTGGACCCCATACACCAACCGTATGCTTTTCCTTCCTGAGGTTCTCGCGGGTCTGCGCATTACCATCGAGCACTACTCGGCACCAGGATCCCCCGTCATCGTTCCCACCCCGGCCTACATGCCGTTCCTTACCATCCCCGGCGAGTTCGACCGCGAGGTTATTGAAGTTCCAAGTCTGCGCGACGACGACGGCGTGTGGCACATGGACCTGGAGGGTATTGAAGCAGGCTTCCAGCGCGGGGCCGAAGTGGTTGTGCTGTGCAACCCGTGGAATCCCACCGGCCGCTGCCTCACCCATGAGGAACTTGCGGCGCTCGACGCCCTCGTGACCAAGTACAACGGTCGGGTGTTCGAGGACGCTATCCACGTTCCTCTCATTCTTGACGGCACATACATTCCTTACGCCACGGTGAGTGACGAGGCCCCCAGCCACACTATTACCGCCGTTGCCGCCTCCAAGGGATGGAACATCCCGGGGCTCAAGTGCGCTCAGCTCATTTTCAACAACGACGCCGACTGGGAGGCCTTCAAGCCGCATGCCCACGCCGCCACTGAGCCGACCTCCACGGTGGGTGCCCGCGCTGCCGGCATTTGTTTCAGTACCTCCCAGGAATGGAACGACGACGTCCGCGACTACCTCCGCGATAATCGCGACCTCCTCCAGGCCCGCGTGGCCGAGTGGGAGGGCGTCAGCATGGCGCCTGTCGAAGGCACCTACATCACCCTCCTTGACTTCAGTGAGCTAGCAGACCGGGGTATCTTTGGCAGCGCAAACCCCGCAGAGTTCCTGCGCAAGAAGGCCGGGGTGGCACTCACCGCGGGCAGTGCATGCGGTAGCGATTACACCAACTTCGCACGCATGATCTTCGCGACGCCTCGACACATCCTTGTTGAGGCACTCGATCGCATCGAGCAAGCTCTATACTAGGGCCTCAATTCAAGCGCTTCACGTGGTGAGGAGCTGAGAGATCCCGCCAATAGGTCATGGCCTACTGGCGGGATCTTCTTATACAGGACGTCGCGGCTCTCATCAGTCGGGATGTCGTGTACAAGCCCCTCACCTCATCGATTGATGCGCCCTAATCTCGGCGCAGCACAGGATTTCGGAAGGAACCAATACCTTCGCAGGAGACCTCCACATCCTGCCCAGCTTCGATTTCACCGGATTCCGCCCCGCCCACACCCGCGGGTATGCCGGTGAGAACGATGTCGCCCGGTAGCAGGGTGAAGATCGAGGAGGCGTGCGCAACCAGCTCAGCAACCGAAAACATTAACTTTGAGGTGGATCCCTCGTGGCGCACCTCGCCGTCGACCTTCGATTCCAACTTCAGGTCCGCAGTATCCAGATCCGTCTCAATCACGGGTCCAATCGGGCATGAGGTGTCGAAAGCCTTGGCTCGGGTGTTGTCACCTGCGGCCGCCGACACATCGTTGGCTACCGTGTACCCAAAGATGACGTCTTTCACGCGAGAAACGGCAACATCCTTGCAGGCGCGTCCAATGACCACCGCCAGTTCGGGCCCGTGGTAAGCCGTCTTTGCCCAGGGTGGCAGCACAACCGGGTCATCGGGGCCAATGACGGACGTGTTCGGCTTGAGGAACATCGTGAGATCAGCGAGCGATGTCGCTCCCCCAGCCTCGGCATCGACACCAAAGGTGCCCTCGTATCCCACCACCTTCGAGCGAGGAATCATGGGTGCGACGAGATGGGCATCGTCGGCTGAGATACGCTGGACCGTGGCCTCGATTTTCCCAAACAGAGGATCATCAGATAGGACGAGGTAGGTCCCGGTCTCTTCGTCGAGCGCGGCAAAACGAGGGCCTTGATCCAGGCTGAGTCGTGCAATCTTCATGCCACCAGACTAAAGCGCGCTCCACGCACTCGAATAATCATTTTGTCCCCGGCAGAATTCAATTCACATCCCTGCCGCATAGATCCGTCCGGCTGGCCCAAATGCCCTCACCCCAATGTGCTACATTCCGGTGTAACACCACATTAACCTCGATGCTACGACCCTGTGAGGAGCACCGTGAAGAAGCACGCAGATGGTTCATGGAGCGCTAACCCCGTGACCACCATGGAACCCTACAAGACGGTCCCCTGGCTCATCGAGACCCGTGCAAAGCGACGCCCGGATAGCATCTGCATCGAACGCAAAAGCCGTTTTGGCTCACGTTGGCTCCCGGTCACCGCGGCCGAGTTCGACAAGTCCATTCGTCGTGTAGCCCGCGGTCTCCTTGGCGTGGGTGTTACTCCCGGAGAGTCCATTGCAATCTTTGGTGCGACCTCCTATGAGTGGAGTCTGCTGGACATGGCAGCACTAAGCGTCGGCATCGTCGTCGTTCCTATCTACGAATCCGATTCCGCCGAACAGATCCGCTGGATACTAGAGGACTCGAACATTCGGCTCACATTCGCGGACAACTCCGCCCACGCCGAACTCGTCGAGTCGGTCCGTACCGACACCCTTCTGCCCACGATGCTTATGGACGAGGACGGGTTCGCCGCACTCTACGAAGCCGCCGATACCGTGAGTGAAGGAACCGCGCTGGTCCAACGCGAAGCCGTCACCGCAGACACTCTCGCCACCATTATCTACACGTCGGGAACCACCGGCCGCCCGAAGGGTGTGGAGCTCACACACGGCAATATGGTGTTCTCCACGCTAACCGTCCTCAAACACGAGCGCGCAATCATCAACGAAGAGACATCTCGGGTTCTTCTCTTCCTTCCGCTTGCTCACATCATGGCCCGCATTGTGTTCCTGTACGGCGTCTCTGGCAAGGGCCGTATCGGTCACGTTGCGAACACCAACAGCCTTATCGCCGACCTCCAAGGTTTCAAGCCCACCGCCCTGCTCGTCGTACCGCGCGTTCTCGAAAAGATCTACAACGCCGCGGAGGCAAAGACCGGCGGCGGCACGAAGCTCAAGATCTTCCGCTGGGCCGTGCAAGTGGCCGTTGAGAACTCGGAAAAGTCGCACCATGGACCTGTCTTCAGAGTCAAGCGTGCCCTTGCCAACCGGCTCGTGTGGTCGAAGCTCACAGCCGTGTTGGGATCTGACTGCCACTTTGCCGTATCCGCCGGAGCTCCCCTCGGTAAACGGCTCGGCCATGTCTTCCGTGGAATTGGACTGACAGTCATTGAAGCCTTCGGCCTCACTGAGACCACGGGCCCCGCAACTCTCAATCACCCCACAGCTCTCGTTATGGGAAGCGTAGGACAACCGTTGCCCGGTACCTCTGTTCGTGTCACGGACGACGGCGAAGTGTTCTTACGTGGGCCCCACATCATGCGTGGATATCACCGCAACCAGGAAGCAACAGCCAGCGTCATTGATGAGCACGGTTGGTTCCACACGGGAGATGTTGGTGAGGTTGATTCCAAGGGCTTCTTGACGATCACGGGCCGTAAGAAGGAACTCATTGTGACAGCCGGTGGCAAGAATGTCGCCCCCGCCATCCTTGAGGACAAACTTCGTGGACATCCACTCATCTCACAGGTGGTAGTGATTGGCGATCAGCGCCCCTTCATCTCAGCTCTCCTTACACTCGATGCAGAAATGCTTCCTGGCTGGCTCTCGACCCACGGACTTTCTTCGATGGACGTGGCGGAAGCTTCGCACCATCCAGACGTTCTTGCCGCGCTTCAACGCGCCGTGGACCGTACCAATAGCCAAGTCTCCCGCGCAGAGTCCATCCGAAAGTTTTCTATCGTTTCAGGCGACTTTACCCAAGAGAATGGCCTGCTCACGCCCTCAATGAAGGTCAAACGCGAACGTGTGCTTGCACGGTATTCCGACACAATTGAGGAAATTTATTCAGGAAAATCGACAGAAAAGAAATAACAACCAACCACTCCCTTATACGTATATGTTCGTACATTGATTGTGCTAGGATGTACAATAAGGGTCATCGGTGATATCGTCGATTTCTTATTATTTGCTGGTGCCCGCCCCATGGCGACGGGCACCACTCGTCGCACTCACAACTCTCACTCGAAGTCACAAGGAACAGAACGTTGCCCCCAAAGAAGAACCTGAAAAGGGACCCCGAAGGCACACGACAGGCCATTTTGGAGGCCGCTCTCGCTGAGTTCGCTAAATTTGGATACTCAGGTAGCCGAATCGACGCCATTGCACAGGCCACCAATACCTCGAAGCGAATGATCTACTACTACTTCGAGAACAAAATGGGCCTCCATCGTGCGGTCGTGAACAACGCTATCTCGGGCATGTCATCGTTCGTCGAGAGAGTTCCAGAAGGAATCGAGGACCCCATTCTCGATTTTGCTGCACGCATCGACGCCGCTCTGACCTGGTCCGAGGAGAATCCCAATGGAATCCGCCTCCTCACCTCGGAGAACAAGTACCCAGAAGGGCGAACCGAGGCTATCGAGGACACCAATATCAAGATCAACAAATCTATCCTCGATTCTTTTGGTGGCCCTTTCACTCGCTGCTTGCAAGCAGGGCTCTTCCGTTCCGGTCCGAACGCCCCCACAGTCATGTCCTTCTATCAGTGCGGTTTAGCCATTACGCTCTTCCGGATTGAGCACAACAGCACGATGAACACCACCTTCGGTGTCCCGACTTTTGCAGAAATGACACGTACCGATCAGCACCGGATCGTTATCGACATTCTGCTCCGCTATGTACTCATCGACACCTCTCAGGTATCCGACTACATCGAGAAAGCTTTGGCCATTTCTCGACCACCCGAGAATCCTCGGTGGCCTCAGCCCTAGGATGGGATTGCACGAAGCAATCAACATCCTCTCGCGAGGGGGAAAGTGAGCAAGAGATGACCGAGATTTCCGGGCACACGGGATTGGTGCCACTGCTGGGTTCACCGGTAGAGCACTCCCTCTCACCGGCGATTCACAACGAATCCTTCAAACGGCTGGGAATCGACGCGGTCTACCTGGTTGCCGATGTCACAACAGACACCTTGGCCGAGGCCATTGCCGGAGCACGCGCTCTCGGTTTTCGTGGGCTCAACATCACCATGCCTTGCAAGACGGCCGTCTTGCAGTATCTTGATGGCCTCTCACCCGCTGCCGAACTCATGGGTGCCGTCAACACCATCGCCTGCCAGGATGGCAAGATGATCGGCCACAACACCGACGGCGCCGGACTCATGCGGTCCATTACTGAAGCGGGATTCGACGTCGTCGGACAAAAGATCACCGTCATCGGAGCTGGCGGAGCTGGCTCAGCAGCTTTTACCCAGGCCGCACTTGACGGAGTCGCCGAGATATCCGTGTTCAACTTCCGCGACGAGTTCTTTGAGTCGACGGCGGAGCGTGTTGCCGCACTGTCCGAAAAGACCGGTGCCACGATCTCTCTGTTCGACCTGTCCAACAAAGAGAAATTGGCGAAGGAAGTTAGCGAAAGCCTCGTTATTATTGACGCGACACGCGTGGGTATGGCCCCGCTCGACGATGTCTCTAATGTGGACAAGGAATGGCTCCACCCCGGTCAGGCCGTAGTGGACACCGTCTACCATCCACTGGAGACGAAGCTACTCAAGCTTGCCAAGGAGGCCGGTGCGACGCCTATTGACGGACTGGGGATGCTCCTGTGGCAGGCTGCTATCGCAGAAGAGATCTGGTTCGCCAAGGAAATGCCTGTCGAAGAAATCCGAAAGGTCGTCTTTAGCTGACGTTCTGTCGTATGAATTATTCGAGCGGCGTCTCTTCTCCTATGAAGAGGCGCCGCTCGCCTTTATCCCTGCCATACGATCAGAGTTTTACGCCTGCCCCATCACCGCAAGTGCTTGGCGCAGCAGGTTAGCATGGCCCTGATTCATCTCCGCCTGGAGTTCTGGGGTGCGAGCCTCACCCGGTGTAAACCACGTGAATTCAAGCGAATCTGAACCAGGGTTGCAGTCGCCTTGCAGGGGGATGATATAGGCCAATGACACCGCGTGCTGGCGAGGATCGTGGAACCCTTCTCCCGGTGTAGGAAAGTACTCACCCACCGTGAAAGGAGCAACACACGGAGGAATCTGAGGAAGAGACATCGGCCCCAAATCTTTCTCCACGTGCCTCACAAGAGCATCACGAATCGTTTCGTGGAAAAGGATTCGACCAGAAGGGAACGTGCGAACGATTGTATCGGCGCTGACACACAGCAACATTCCCACCGCCTCTAAAGTACCAAGCTCATCGAGCCGAACCGGGACAATATCCACGTATGTCATCGGCACCTTGCGGCGAACGAACTCCAATTCTTCGGGTGGGAGCCATGGGCCCATATCTGCCGAATCGATCTCACTCATAGCTTCAGTTTGCCAGTACACGGATTCATCTAGGAATGAGACCGCACCATGTTTCACGGCCGGTGAACCAGCGGGCCTACTTACACGTCAATTATGAGCAAGGAGAAAGCGTGGGACTGTAGGCTGAAGGAGTGAAAAAAGCAGTTAGGTACCTGGCCATTGCCGTTCTCGGCTACCCCCTCTTTATGCTCGCGCTGAGCTGGATAGCCGTAGCACACATGGGATTCCCACCCGCAGTGACAATTCCGGTTCTCATGGGAACCTCTGCCAGTGGTTTACTCCTCTTTGGTTACGTTAAACGCAAGATGTGGCTGTTTGCCGCGGGAGCTGCAGGCGTCATGTTTCTCTCACCCACCCCTCTCGGAGTGATCCCACTTGTCCTCGGCATACTTCTTCTGCTCGCATTTGGGTTCGTCGCAACGCGCGCCGCATCCCAGGGCTACCTGGAGTGGTGAAAGCCCACGTGAGAGCGCCTAGGCGGGTCGATGGAACCGAGAAACCTACTCCACCTAAGGCCGCTCATTTCACAGGACAATATGTAATTTTTTGACATGAAGAAACATTACAAATCCTAATTGAACGGGCATTTCCTACGCTTTCTTTAAAATGTGTCTAGAAACACTTTATGAATTAAAAATGTAGTTACATATAAATAATCATGGAGCCACTTACTTTCCTTACTCAGGAAGGGTACGCACACCTCTTTGCTATCGCTCATGACATATACCAAGTTCACGACATATAAAGCGAGCTGTGTGCAACCGTTGAACAATCACACCATCGACAAGAAATTAGTAAGAACATATACTTTCTTCATGACATGGTTTTTGCACGCCACAAGGATTTGCTTCTCTGTTCCTTGGCCTCCAGGCATAACTGTCCAACGAAAGTAGAATATGCAAGTACTCACCCG
>RRZU010032346.1_pt1 | contig 11392 bp, 10 predicted proteins | sample 2165561 | NCBI WGS metagenome assembly RRZU01 (sample SAMN10456909, study PRJNA506462) | wastewater metagenome | isolation source: wastewater sludge | place: USA: Moscow, Idaho | reverse complement strand
TGCCGCCAACGCCATCGCCACCGTCGTCTCCACCGGGGTTCTCAAACCTCACCAGGCGGTGGCCTGGGCGGCCTTCTTCAACTTCGTCGCGCTCTTCGTCTTCCAGCTCAAGGTGGCCAGCACCGTCGGCAAGGGCATCATCGACCCCACGGTGGTCGACCACTCCCTCGTCTTCGGGGCGCTGCTGGGGGCCATCGCCTGGAACGTGGTCACCTGGTACTACGGCATCCCGTCGAGCTCCTCCCATGCGCTGATCGGCGGCATCGTCGGCGCGGCGATCGCCAAGGCCGGCACCGACCCGCTGATCGGCGCCGGCATCATGAAGACCGTCGCCTTCATCGTGATCTCGCCGCTGTTCGGCTACGTGCTGGGCTCGCTGATCCTGGTCCTCGTGAGCTGGATCTGCCGGGACAAGGCCCAGCGGCGCGTCGACAAGTGGTTCCGCCGCCTCCAGCTGGTCTCGGCGGCCCTCTACAGCCTCGGCCACGGCGGCAACGACGCCCAGAAGACGGTGGGCATCATCTGGATGCTGCTCCTCGCGGCCGGCGTCACCGCCGCCGGTGATCCCGTCCCCACCTGGGTCGTGGTGCTGTGCTACATGGCGATCGGCCTCGGCACGCTGTTCGGCGGCTGGCGCATCGTCAAGACCATGGGCCAGCGCATCACCAAGCTGAAGCCGGTGGGGGGCTTCTGTGCTGAAACCGGCGGTGCGATCACCCTGTTCCTGGCCACCTCCCTCGGCATCCCGGTGTCCACCACCCACACCATCACCGGCGCCATCGTCGGCGTGGGGTCGGTGCGGCGCACCGCGGCCGTCCGCTGGGGCGTCGCCGGCAGCATCGTGTGGGCCTGGATCCTCACCATCCCCTGTTCGGCCCTGATCGCCGCCGGGGGCTACTGGCTGGGCCGCAGCATCCTCTGATCCGCTGACGCTCACGCCCGCCGGGCGATGTGGGAGAATCGCCGCTCGATTCACCCGCATCGCCCTTTTCACGTCCAACCCTCCCCGCTCGCACGCTCCCGATCCAATGGCCAGCCCGACTCCAAAGCAACTCAAGACCTTTGCGCTGATCCGCATCATCGGCGGCCTTGCCGCTGCCTTCGTCCTCGGCTACTCCTTCGTCGTCAACGTGTTTGCCGGCCAGCCCGTCCAGGGCGCGCTGCTGGCGACCGGCCTGATGGCCTTCGTCGGCTTGGCCTATGCGGCCTTCTACACCCGCAGCCTGAGCCGCCTGGCCAAGGCCGAGCAGGACGCCGGCAAATCTTGACCCCGCCGCGTCAGCCTCGGGCGGGTTGGGCCCTGGCCACCGTCCTGGCCGGGCTGCTGACCGCCTGCGCGAGCCCCGGCCCGGTGGAGTCGCGCCGCTCGCCGAGCCTGCCCGACCAGCCGCCGACGCAGATCCCGCCGCGGCAACAGCCCGCGCTGCCCGCACCGGGCCTGCCCCCGCCGCCTGCGTCGCCGGCGCGACCGCCGGTGGTCGTGGCGCCGGCTCCGGCGCCAAAGCCGGCCGTGGTGCCTCCCTTGGTGGTGCCCTATCTCTCCGAGCGCGATGGCCGGGCGCTGGTGGCGCGCTTCCTGCCTTCCCAGGTCCGTGACCGGGACGGCTGGGCGGCCGACATCTTCTCCGCCTTCGCCGCCCTCAAGATTCCGCCCACTGCCGACAACATCTGCGCGGCGGTGGCGGTGATCGAGCAGGAGTCCACCTTCCAGGCCGACCCGCCGGTGCCCGGCCTGTCGCAGATCGTCTGGAAGGAGATCGAGGCCCGCCGCGAGCGCCTGCACCTGCCGCGCCTGCTGGTCGATACGGCGATGCTCAAGACCTCCCCCGACGGGCGCAGCTACAAGGCGCGCATCGACGCCCTGCGCACCGAGCGTCAGATGAGCGAGCTCTTCGACGAGATGATCTCCGAGTTCCCCAACGGCAAGGCGCTGCTCGGCGGCTACAACCCGGTGCGCACCGGCGGCCCGATGCAGGTCAGCGTGGCCTTCGCCGAGGAGCAGGTGCGCGAGAAGCCCTACCCCTATGCCCGCCGCGGCAGCATCCGCAACGAGGTGTTCACCCGGCGCGGCGGCCTGTACTTCGGCATTGCGATCCTGCTCGACTACCCGGCGCCCTACAGCCAGCCCCTGTACCGCTTCGCCGACTTCAACGCCGGCCGCTACAGCAGCCGCAACGTGGCCTTCCAGGCCGCGGTGGCGCGGCTCGGCGGGCGCGCCCTGACCCTCGACGGCGACCTGCTGCGCTACCGGGACGGCCAGCCCGCCGACGAGCCCAGCGAGACCCTCGGCGCGCTGCTGGCGATCGCCGGCCGTCTGGGCCTCGGCCGGGCCGAGATCAGCCGCGACCTGCGCCTCGAGAAAACCGCCGCCTTCGCCCAGACGCCCCTCTACAGCCGCGTCTTTGCCGCCGCCGATGCCCAGGCCGGTGGGCGCCTGCCCCGCGAAGCGCTGCCCCGGATCGACCTGAAGAGCCCCAAGATCCAGCGCAAGCTCACCACCGCCTGGTTCGCCGAGCGGGTCGACGCGCGCCACCGCACCTGCCTCGGCCGCGACCGCTCCGCGAGCCCGTGACAGGCGCAGGTTCCGGGGCCGCTTTCCTTGACCCAGACCAGACGACAGGGCTTGCCGAAACGATACAATTCAGTACTCACCATACAGTGGAAGTATGGTTTGATATTTATATAAGACAGCCACGAGGGAAAAAAACAGATGTCAGTTCACGCCCAGTACGCAGCCAAGCGCGTCACCCCCGCCGAAGCGATCCGCAACGTCCATAACGGCGACACCATCGTCGTGCCGACCGCCGTTGCCGAGCCGCCGGCGCTGCTCAACGCCCTGTCCGAACACCGCCGCGACTTCCGCGACGTCAAGGTCTCGCAGATCCTGGCAGTGCGCAAGTTCGGCTATCTCGACCCGGCCACCGCCGAGAACGTGCGCCACGTCGCCTACTTCTTCAGCGGCGCCACGCGCCCGGGCTTCAAGGAGGGCGTGGGTGACTTCTACCCCAGCTATTTCTCCGAGATGCCGCAGCTCATCGACCGCGGCCTGATGCCCGCCGAGGTGGTGTTCACCCAGGTCTCGCCGATGGACGAGCACGGCTACTTCTCGCTGGGCCTCGCCCCCGACTACACGATGGCCGCGATCCGCAAGGCGCGGGCCGTCATCGTCGAGGTGAACCCCAACGTGCCGTTCGCCTTCGGCAACTGCCACATCCACATCTCCCAGGTGACCGCGCTGGTCGAAAACGACGAGCCGGTGCTCGAGGTCGGCCTGCCCACCATCGGGCCCGTGCAGGAGGCCATCGGCAAGTACGTGGCCGACATGATCGACGACGGCTCCACCCTGCAGATCGGCTACGGCGGCATCCCTGACGCCGTGGTGATGCAGCTCACCCACAAGCACGACCTCGGCATCCACACCGAGATGGTGGGCGACGGCATCCTCACCCTCCTCGAAGCCGGCGCCGTCACCAACCGCCGCAAGAACTTCATGCCCGGCAAGATGGTCGCCACCTTCGCCCTCGGCTCCAAGAAGCTCTACAAGTTCCTGCACCGCAACCCGATGGTCGAGATGCACCCGGTCGACTTCACCAACGATCCGTACATCGCTGGCCAGAACGACAACCTGATGTGCATCAACGCCACGCTGGAGATCGACTTCCTGGGCCAGTGCGGTTCAGAGAGCCTCGGCCCGCTGCCCTACTCCGGCACCGGCGGCCAGTCCGATTTCGTGCGTTCGGCCAACCGTTCCAAGGGCGGCAAGGCCTTCATCGTGCTGCCCTCGACGGCCAAGGACAACACGATCTCGCGCATCGTCCCGACCCTCACCCCGGGCACCCACGTATCCACCAGCAAGAACGACATCAACTACGTGGTGACCGAGTACGGTGTGGCCCAGCTGCGCGGCAAGAGCGCCAAGCAGCGCACCCAGGCCCTGATCGGCATCGCCCACCCGGACTTCCGCGGTCAGCTCACCGAAGCCGCCAAGAAGATGAACCTGCTGTAAGCCGCAGCAGCGTCCGCCGGGCGCAGTAAAAACACGAGGGGCCTGCAGTCATGCAGGCCCCTCGCTCGATCACCCGGGCAAAGCCGCCGGGTGATCAGGCGATCTCGAACTCCAGCTTGAACGACGCGCCCTCGTCCTGCCCCAGCACCTCGACCAGCCAGGGCATCACCTTCTTCAGGGTGGCCGGCAGTGTCCACGGCGGGTTGATGATGAACAGCCCGCTGCCGTGCATCCCGAAGCCATCGTCGGCCGGCTTGTGCACGTCCATGCTCACATGCAGCCATTTGGTGTCGGGCAGGCGCTTGAGCTTCTCGGGCAGCTCGCGGGACTGCATGCTGTGGAGCTTCGGGTACCACACCATGTAGGTGCCGGTCGGGAAGCGGCGCAGGCTTTCCTTGAGCATGGCCACCACCGTGCGGTAATCGGTCTTGACCTCGTAGGGCGGGTCGATCAGCACCAGCGCGCGGCGCGTCGGCGGCGGCAGGAAGGCGTTGATGCCGGTGAAGCCGTCCTGCTCCAGCACGATGGCCTTGCTCCCCTCGTCCTCGAACGTTTTCCGCAGCAGCCGGCAGTCGGCCGGGTGGAGCTCGAACAGGCGCATCCGGTCGTCGGCGCGCAAGAGCGGCGCGGCACAGCACGGCGAGCCCGGGTAGAGGCGCAGCTTGCCGGTGTTGTTGTTCAGGTCGCGCACCACCTTGAGATAACTCTTCACTTCGGAGGGCACGTCCTTGCGCCCGAGGAGGCGCGCGACGCCCTCATCGAACTCGGCGTTCTTGCGGGCAAAGGCCTCGTCCAGCGCGTAGCAGCCCGCCCCGGCGTGGGTGTCGATGTACCAGTAGGGCTTGTCCTTCTGGTTGAAGTATTCGAGCAACTGGACGAGCACGAAGTGCTTGAGCACGTCGGCGTGGTTGCCGGCGTGGAAGGCGTGGCGATAACTCAGCATGGCGTTGGCGCGTGGGCGCGGAAACGAAAGATCAGGGGCGCGATGCTAACACCTCGCCCGCCCGGCCGCCGGTTTTGCGTGGGCGGCCGGGGGTGGCCGTCAGCTGGCGGCGTTGTATTTGCGGCTGGAGCCGCGGAAAGCGTCGACCGGGTACTTGGCCTCGTTCTTGGCCAGCTTGGCCCGGGCCGCGGCGTCGAGGTCGATGCCGGCCCGCTCGGCGATCAGCAGCAGGTAGAGCAGCACGTCGGCGCATTCGTTCTCCAGCGCCTCGCGGCCGTGGAGGTCGGCCGGCAGTGCCTCGATCTCGTCGTCACGCTTCCACTGGGTGAGCTCCAGCAGCTCCCCGGCCTCGAGGTTGAGGGAGACGATCAGGCTGCGCAGCGAATGGAACTGGGCCCACTCCCGCGCATCGCGAAAGGCCGTCACGAGGCGGGTGAGTTGGTCGAGCTGGCCGGCCATGGCTCAGCCCTTGCGGCGCTCGAGGAAGGCCGCCACCGCGCCCTCGTGTTCCGCCGAGCCGTGGGTCAGGGCCTGGTAGGCGGCGGAGAGCTCGAGGATGGCGTCGAGGCGGCTGGTCTGGGCCTCGCGCATCAGGCGCTTGGTCATGCGCAGGGCCTGGCCCGGGTTGGCGGCGATGCGCTCGGCCAGGGCGGTGGCCTCGGCGAGCAGCGTCTCGTGGGGCACCACCCGCGACACCAGCCCCATCGCCAGCGCCGCCTGGGCATCGACGGTCTCGCCGGTGAAGCTCATCTCGGCGGCGCGGGCGTAGCCGACCACCCGCTGCAGCAGCCACGCGCCGCCGTCGCCGGGGATCAGCCCCAGCTTCACGAAGCTCTCGGCGAAGCTGGCCTTCTCGGAGGCGATGCGGATGTCGGCCATGCAGGCGAGGTCGCAGCCGGCGCCGATCGCCGGGCCATTGACGGCGGCGATGGTCGGCACGTCGAGGCGGTGGAAGGCCAGCGGGATGCGCTGGATGCCGCGCCGGTAGTTGTCGCGGATCTCCATCCCGCCGCCGGCGGCGAGGCCGCGCTTGTCGCGGAAATCCTTGACGTTGCCGCCGGCGCAGAAGGCGCTGCCGGCACCGGTGACGATCACCACCTTCACCGCCGGGTCGGCCTGCACCCGCTCGCAGGCGGCCACCACGGCGTCCCACTGGGCCTGGCTGGTGAGGGCGTTGCGGGCCTCGGGGGCGTTGAGGGTGAGCGTGACGATGGCGTCACGCTGCTCGAAAAGCACGAAATCGTTGCTCACGGGTGTGTCTCCTTGTGATGTCCGGGTGGGCGGCGCGACCCTGCGAAAGCCTTCTTTCCGCCCGCTAAGCCTTTGGTTCCCTTGCGGAAAGGGGAAAAAGGGCGCTTTTTCCTTGCGCTCGATCGTTACCCTGATATTATGGCGCGCTCTTCGTCCGGCCATTCGGCGGCACGGGCGAAATTCAACCAAAAACAGGATAAAAAGATGCCGATCTACCGCCTCGGAGAGCTCAGCCCCCAACTTCAGGAGGGCGTCTGGGTTGCCGACAACGCCACCATCATTGGCGATGTGCACCTCGGACGCAACGTCAATGTGTGGTTCGGGGCCATCCTGCGGGGCGACAACGACCCGATCACCATCGGCGACAACACCAACGTCCAGGACGCCGCGGTGCTGCACACCGACGACGGCGTGCCCCTCGACATCGGCCGCGACGTGACCATCGGCCACAAGGCCATGCTGCACGGCTGCACGGTGGGGGAAGGCTCGCTGATCGGCATCAACGCGGTGGTGCTCAACCGCGCGGTGATCGGCAAGAACTGCCTGATCGGCGCCAATTCGCTGATTCCCGAGGGCAAGGTGATCCCCGACCGCTCGCTGGTGTGCGGTTCGCCCGGCCGCATCATCCGCGAGCTGACCGACCACGAAATCAGCCGCCTGAAGGCCAGCGCCGACAACTACGTGCGCCACGCCCTGCGCTACCAGGGCGATCTGGAACAGCTCTGATGCAGGGTTGAGGCAGCCTGTGGAGGCGCCTGCCCGGGCGCCTTCCCTGCCGGCGCCGCGGAGCGCCCCGCCGGCCCTCAGGCGAGGGTCAGGATGATCGGCTGGTGGTCCGACGCCGCGGTGTTCTGATCCACCGTGACCGCCTCGATCCGGTCCACCAGGTCGGCGCTCACGAAGAAGAAATCGCAGCAGTAGGCCCGATCCGGCCACTCGGCGCCGTTGAGCCCCACCGTGTTGAGGTGCGGGATCTCGCCGTAGCAGGCCCGCCAGGCGTCTTCCCAGCCCGACACGTCGGCGCTGATCGGCGCCGTCATGCGGTAGTACTCCGGGCTGCCCGGTTCGCAATTGAAGTCACCGCAAATCACCGCCGAGGCCGGCCGCGGCAGCACGGCGAAGGGTGAGTCGCGATCGGCGCTCTTGCCCGCAGCCGGCTGCATCGCGGCGAGGCGCACGGCGTCGCACTGCAGGCCGTGCAGCGCGGCGATCTGGGTCATGCGCTGGATGCGCGAGTAGTATTCGAGGTGGGTGTTCATGACCCGCAGCGGGCCGGCCTCCCCATCGACGATCACCTCCAGGCACACCCGCGGCATGCTCGGCACCCCTTCTTCGGGTGGCCGCGGCAGGCTGTGCCTGAAAACCTGCCCCACCGGCAGGCGCGACAGGGTGAGGTTGCCGAACAGGCTCCGCCCTCCCCGGCCGTCGGGCATGTCGACGCCCTCGGCAAAATGGGCGCTGTAGCCCGGAAAGGCCGCGGCCAGCACGGCCACGCCGTCGACAGCCTGGCCGCCCTGCAGGCCGGCGAACCCGACGGCACCTTCCTGAAGGCAGATCACGCCGAAATCGCCCAGCGTACGAATGGCGGAAACCGTGCGCTGCAGCGTGGTTTCCCCGTCAGCGCCCCGTCCCCACTGGATGTTCCAGCTCAGTAGTTTCATCAAGGACCCTTCTCTCCAAGTTCTCCGATTCCGGCAGGCAGGCCGCAACGGAAACGTCGCCGCGGAGCATAGCAAGGCCGGCGGGCGGACTCCTCCGCTATCGTCCGGCGGTCGTGTCCGATTGCCGAAATGGGCAGTGCACTTGCGGGTGAAAAGGATTTATGTCACGCCACCCGGCCGGGTGCCGGCCCGCCCTAAAGCAGTCTGCACGCCTGCCGTAAATGACCTTGTCACCCGCTGATTATAGCCATCATGTCCACACCCCAAGAGCTCGTCGCCTGCGTTGAAAAACTCGCCAGCCTGCCCGCCGTCTATCACCGCATCCGGGATCTGCTCGACGATCCCGACAGCTCCATGTTCGAACTGGCCGAAGCCGTCTCCAGTGACACGGCCATCACGGCTCGCGTGCTGCGGGTGGTCAACAGCGTGCTGTATGGTTTTCCGGGCAAGGTGGAGACGGTCTCCCGGGCGGTCAACCTGATGGGCATGCAGCAGGTCCACGACCTCGTGCTGAGCACCCTGGTGGTGGCGGCCTTCAGCGGCATCCGCCCGGCGCGGATGCACATGGGGCGCTTCTGGAGCGACTCGGTGTTGCGCGGCCTGGCCGCGCGGGCGGCGGCCCGTCAGCTCGGCATGGGCGACCCGGAGCGGATGTTCGTCGAAGGGCTGCTGGCCGACATCGGCCATCTGGTGATGTTCCAGGTGGCGCCCGAGCCGAGTGCGGCGGCCCTGGAGGCTGCGGCCCGCGACCGGGTGCCCGTCCACCAGGCCGAGGCCGAGATCGTCGGCTGCAATTTTGCCGAGGTAGGGGCCGCGCTGGCGGCGGCGTGGCGTCTGCCGGGCGGCTTCGCCAACGCCATCGGCGCCCAGCTGCTGCCCGCCCTGGCCGGCCCCCACGTGATGGAGGCCGCCCTGCTCCACCTCGCCAATCAGATCGTCGCGACCCGGGACGCCGAGCAGCCCGACGAGGCGGCGATGGCCCTGCTGGATCCGATGAGCGCCTTGATGCTCGAGATCGACCCGGCGCGGATCGCCGCCGTCCGCGCCAAGGCCGAGGAGGAACACGCGGTGGTGATCACCCTGTTCTTCCCGAACCAGGCGGGCGCCTGAGCGCGGCCGGCAGGCGGTTCAGACCCGCTTGATGCGCGTCTCCAGCTCCTGTCCCGGCTCGAGGCTGCCACGCCAGGCCACGGTGGTGCTGGGCACGAGGCGGTCGTAGCCCCGGGATACCCAGCCCGCCAGGGGCGTGTCACTGCCGCGCAGCAGGCTGACCTCGCCGTTGGGCGGCAGGATGATCTCCAGGTTAACCGGCCCATTGGCCACCAGCAGCCCCTCCGGCGTGCACGTCACGCTGCACTCCTCACTGAAGTGCCAGTTGAGGCTGACCGGCTGGGCCCGGTTGCCGCTGATCTCGTCGCGCACCACCAGCGCGTCGCCGAGCTTGTCGAGCTCCCAGCTGCGCCGGTGGATCGGCTTGCCGGGCAGGCGCCGGTAGCCGTCGTGTTCGGCGACCAGCTTGTCGAGCACGCGGTTGGTGCTGCGCTCGATCACCGTGCTGCGGTATTTGCGCACCCACATGAACCTGCCGCCGGAGATGGCCTGGTCCTGGCCGTCGATGCACAAGGTGTTGTGCATCGCCGTGCCGCGGAAGCCATCGCGCCAGGCCTGGGGCCCGTGATAGGTGCCGGTGCCCGGGTCCACCAGAAACTCCCGCCCGGCCACCGACAGGGTGAACGACAGCGCGTCCGCGTGGCCGTGGGCGGCGCTGCCCCCCAGGCCCAGGGGGCCGGCGTCGGCTACCAGGCGGAATTCGTCCGGCGTGTCCAGGTTGGCCCCCAGCACGAAGACGCCGCCCTCGGGGAAATCCTTGCGTATCGTGGCCGGCGCCGCCTGCAGCAACAGGGCGTCGAACTGGGCGCAGGCTTCGCTGCCCAGCAGCCAGCGGGTGCGCAGGTCCACCATCCCCGCCTTGCGGGCCAGCGACGGGTTGCCGAAGAGCAGCGCCGCGGTGGCGAGCTGGCTCTGGAAGGGGCAGCCCCCGGCGCCCAGCGCCAGCCCGGAGACCCGCCCGTCACCGGCGTCGCCGAACATCGGCACGTTGCCGCCGTTGTCCATGATCGCCGCCACGTATTCGGCCATTGCCTCGAGGCGGCGCCGGTAGGTCTCCGAGAAGGGCTTGCCGGTGCCGCGGGCGGCCAGCTCGGCGATCAGCAGGAAGTCCCACACGAAGTGCTGGTAGGCGGTGGCCTGTTCGAGATTGACGCCGTCCTCGCCGTTCTGGGCGGCCACCTCCTCTTCCAGACCCTCGCGGGCGATGCGCCGCCACTGCTTGGCCTCTTCCCAGAAGGGCCAGGTGGCCCCGGCCACGTACAGCCCGGCCAGCTCGCCGATCAGGTGGTTGTTGGCCGAGGCGCGCCGGGAGAGGTCGCTGCGGATGAACTCCGCGTGGCGCCAGATCGAGTTGAGCCAGTCGGTGCGCAGCACCTTGCCCACCGGGTGGGCGAACAGCGGCGACTGCAGCCCGCCGATCAGCTGCCACACCGTCGCCCAGTTCACCAGGCGGATGCCGGCCTCCAGCGGGCTCGACCAGTTGGGCCCGAGGGGATATGGGCACTGCACGAACCAGCTGTCGAGGGCCGTGCCGATGGCATCGAGGTAGCGCGCGTCGTTGGTGATCTGCCAGGCCTGGGCGAGGCACACCAGCTCCAGGTGGCGGTTGGGCTCCCACAGATACTTGATGTCGCCGCTCTCGGCCGGGTCGAGGAAGGACATCGTCCGGCCGTAGCTCATGGGCAGCAACGCGCCGTTGTCGGGGTTGCGGTTCCAGCGCGGCGGAAAACCCAGGGGGATGGCGCCCCGGCCGAGGATGCGCCAGTGGCCGGCCAGCACCTCGTTGGCGCGCACCAGCACCTGCCCGGGGGTGTCCGGAATCTCCCGCGGCAGCCAGCGCACCCCGGCCAGCTCGAAGCGGGCGTGGGGCACGCTGCCGGGGCTGCGGCGCCGCGCCATCGCATGGCTCGCCCGCCGGCCGGCCCGGTCGATCATCTCCGAGACGGACATGCAGCGCAGGCGGTTCCAGTACCACTCCACGTGGTTGAAGGTGGGCGTCGTTTTCATTGTTCACCACTCAGTCGGCTGACGATTTGTCGAAACTTTCCATTGCGTGTGCGCTCGATCCGGGCGACCCGCTCGATCCGGATGGTGACGCGCGGCCCCAGCCGCTCCAGCGCGCGGGCCAGCAGCTCCTGCTCGCCGGCGACGCCGAATTCGCTGCCGGCGACGATGCGGATGCGCACCTCGTTGAGCCGCTCCTGCACCACCTGGGCCTCCAGCAGCCCGAACAGCCCGGTGAAGAGCCAGTCGAGCATCACCACGTGGCGGCCGTCGGGGGTGCGGATCACGTCGTCGGCCCTGCCCAGCACCCGCTCGACGACCCGGAAGCTGCGCCCGCAGGGGCAGCGGTAGCCCGGGTCGGCGGGCACCACCACGTCGTCGGTGCGGTAGCGCAGCAGCGGCATGCTGCGATTGCCG
>RRZU010997744.1_pt1 | contig 11394 bp, 7 predicted proteins | sample 2165561 | NCBI WGS metagenome assembly RRZU01 (sample SAMN10456909, study PRJNA506462) | wastewater metagenome | isolation source: wastewater sludge | place: USA: Moscow, Idaho | reverse complement strand
CTCCTGGTGCGAATAGGCGAACGCTCTGAAGCGGATCTGAGCCTGCCACGCAAGAGTCGTAGCTGGTATCTGCATCAGCTTCCTCATCGAGCATCCGTCGAGCGCCACCTGGATCAACTTTCTCTCTGTCGGGCTTTTCTGGATCGATATGCCGAGTCTGTTGGGGAGTACCAGATCCGTCGTTTGACCAATGCCATGATCGAAGATGCTATGGCAGGCCAGCATTCAATGGGTTGGCAATTGGCAAGACGTTGTGGATTGCAGAAGGGCAAGATTGCTTCTCTGACAGCCTCATTTATCACAAGCATAGGAGGATTGGATTGAGTCGTATTTTGTTCCGCCAGATCCCTAAAGATGCCAAGTTGCTGGCCGTAGGTAATTTTTTCAGAGCTAATTCCTCAGAAGCACCATGGCGCTTAGCGTCGATTTTCAGTCAAAAAAACGAGATGGAGCAACGTCAGTTCGGCTTGGAGATGAGCTGTATTTTGGGCGTTGGCCGCGAGTTTGTCGCAGAAGATGAAGTCCCTTATCGCTCGAATGGCTTCCAGAAAAAACTCAAGCTACCACCGATAGCGGAATGGCGCGAAAAGCTGCTGGGCGAATGTCCTCGCTTGGCCAAAAGGCTTGCCTGCAATCCTGAGGTGGCCAGCCAACGATGCTTCGTGTTCGAGGCGGATGGCCTCACCGTCTGGCTCCCCAAGTTCGAGCTGGCCCGCAAGCTTTTCTTCCATGCCGGTTTCCTGGCTCGGTCAGCCTTTGAACCCAGTGGCTTGGACATGATCTTCTCGGTGCAGAGGGATCAGGACGCCATCCATATCCATACCCCAGCTAAGACAGGGGCTCCGGCCCGTCTGCTCCAGATGGAATCGTATCGTGATCTCTTCAGTTGGCTGCTGCTAAGTGAGGGCGTTAAGCAGTCTTTCGAATCTATATGGCGATGCCTAAATCAGGAGCGGTTTTCATCGGGCGGACGATATACCCGCTGGCAGTTCAACTTTGAGCCACCGGCTACCATTTCAGGTGCCAGCATGGAGGTTCTTGGTCCCTTAGATTGGGACAGTAAAGAAATTCTGGTCTGGGAGATTAAGACTCTACAAGGGCTCGAGTTGAACTGTTTTCAACCGATATTGTTCCATCACCCTGCACTCAAGCTCTCAGTTAGTGGAGAGGGGGGAGGAACCCGAAATCCAAGTTCATCTAGCGAGTCCATTATCTTAGATGGTGAGGAGGATACGGATGAGGACAAGGATCGCCAACTGTTGGACCTACCGATGGAAGGGTTATCCTTCCGTGGGCAGCGGCATACGCGGGCCGTCTACCAAGGACAGAGAGCAAGCCGTTTTGGTCAGAAGCTGGAAGGTGAAGAGCTTCCTGGTGACGGTACTCTTCTTGGATTGTGCGACGACGTAACCGGAGGAGAGATCCCCCCGACAGAACTACAGCAACTGGAAGGGCAACAGGAAGAGCAGCAGGAGGCGGAAGTTTTCCCCAACCGCTTTGAGTTACTCAAAGAAATCATCAAGCAGATAGCCAATGAGCCAGATATCGATTTGCTGGAACTTGAGGTGAAGCCTTTACCTCAAGTCCTCCGTCGTAGCTATCACCTGATGGATGATGGTTCACCGCGCTGCTACTTGAAGGCCAACTTCAGGTTGAAAAATGGGCTAGAAAAGTACCTTCTGGAGGTGGACACCAGCGATAACAAGAAGCACTTGTCTACACGTATCGTCAGGATGAAGCCGGGAGTGAATCCATCCCAGGCAATCGTGCAAATATTGAAAGACACTGTGCAGGGCTCACTGCGATGGCCGATGAGCATCGTAGTGTACTGTGACACCAATGAGGCGATACATCATCCCAAGGATGGCGATGACATTCGCCAAAAGAGCTGGCAACAGCGTCTGTCATTATGTTTGAGGCTTGAATAATCATAGGTGAGGTGAACGTGCAAACCAACAAGAATTTGTTTAAAAACAAAGTCTTGGCGTGTTATTCTCTATGTTTAATAGTTGTAATGCAGCATATCGAACATGCCTTTACGTTAATAGATAGTGATGCAAATCGACGGGTATTGAGAGGGGGTTCAATACAGACCCTGATGCAAACGTGGTATACAGTAACGGTGCGCCTTCGCAGGGATCCTTTTTCCTATCATTCGTTCCGTCAAACACTTGGCCCGATCATTGAGCTTATAGGAAGCACCCATTGTACCAGCGCCCATTTATCAATGGTTGGAATAACTCATGACAAGAAAGAAAGCAAAACACTCAACAAGTAGTAATAGCATCCTGATTATTTTTGTACTGGTCTTCGGTGCTGCTGCAGCAATCCCGAAGCATGCTTTCGCCATTGTGGTCATAGCTTGTATTTGGGTTGTTCTATGGCAACTAGGCAAACGCGAAAAACAACAGAAGAATCAAATACCAACATCAGCTTTAGTGGCCACTCGCCAGCAAGAACCAAAAAATACCAGCATGAACGTCTCTAGGTCTGAGTGTTTAACTAGTGACATAGATGCGGAGGATGCTTCCGGATTGTTTACCATTCAACTCGGTTCACGCCCTTCCACAACCTTTGGAATTCCAGATGCAGGTAGACAGAAATCGGATGCCCGCTGGGTGCCAGCAGGAGAGTCTGTCACTGTCTCTGGTTTTTCGCTCCCCGGTGGCATGTTCTATTTAGGAACCACATTAGGTGGTCGGTACGACGAGCAAGAGCCCTCTCTAATCAACTCAAAACTTCGGATCGCCAAGTCATATGTCGATATTGAAGAGCGGCTAATGCCTTATTGGCCAAGTTTTCACTCAATCACACCAGAGGCTCGTCGTGGCTATCTTCAGTGGCTTGCTGGAGGACGCCATGATCCATTGGCAGATTTAGGTTACGTCTTTCTTTTTTTCTATGGGCTGGAACGCCGGGTTTTCGTTGATGCCGTAAATGAGCCCGAGGTGAATGCTGAGACTCCTTTGATAGTTACAGAAATCCAGCGCCTACTGAGTATTTATGGCGAAAACCGATCATTCAGGGGATATGCGGAGGGTTTCCTGGATTATCTGAGAAGCACTACTGTTAATCCAAACATCTATCTCAGCCCACCTCCCAAAGTGACAGCGTCCACCTCCGAGATGCCGCTGACACTACGCATAGGGTTAGGGCAACATGCCTCCAACAAAAAACCTCTTGATGCAGATTGGGCTTTAGCTTGGGCCTTAGCTGACCCCAACATCAATAAACGGACCCCTGCCACACGCTGCAAAGACATCTTTGCAACCCTGTTCAAGCTTAAGTACTCAGACTTGCATCCTAATGGTCTGATCTTGGTGAAAAACAAGACCAAGCTTAAGGCTAGCTACCGTCCAGCATCTTCGGCATTGAAGGTACAGACGCTTAATCTCGGTGATCTTCCCGATGTCATGGCAACCTCGGGCACACGTAAGCATCTACACGAACTAGTTGAGCTATGTACTAGTGAGCTTGAACCGTACAGCCGGTATTTGGGCCGAAACCTTGAAAATGCAGAAGCCCTAGAAGGCCTCCTTCAACTTCCGGCAGCACTATGGCCAGCAGCGGCACGCGTGGAGTTAGAGGATCTGCAGTCCAGAATTGGCGATGACTTGGTTGTTATGAGCTTTGGCGAACTCGCAGGCCGCTTCAAGAGTGCTGGGATACTGTCTCGCAATAAGGTGCTTGCGCTTGCTCAAGCGCTGGAGTCACTTCATATCGGTTTGGAGCCAGACGTACTGGCCGGTTGTAAGACACCGAAAGCTGAAGACCGAATCGCATTGTTCGTAACCCAGCCAGAAGACGGATCACTCCGGGCTTCTGCGGCGTACAATGCCGCATCGGTAACCCTTGATCTGGCCAGTGCAGTAGCATCTGCCGATGGTGACACCTCCAATGATGAAATCATGCTGCTTGCTCAACACATAGACTCATGGGATCACTTGAACGTTGCCCATCGCAAGCGTCTCAAGGCTCATTTGCAAATTCAACTCCAGCAACCACCCACTCTCGCAAGTCTTAAGAAAAAGCTTGATCCATTGACCGTCGAAGCAAAGCGTACAATCGCCAGCTTCTTGGCTCACCTGGCTCAAGCCGATGGCACCGTCAGTCCGTCAGAGGTGAAGCTTCTTGAGCGAGTGTATAAGACATTGCAACTGGATAGTCAGCTGCTATATGGCGACCTTCACGGAGCAGCATCTGGAGCGACTATTGCGCCCGTTAATCCTGTAACAGGCTATCCCAAATCCGAACCTGAAGCACAAGTCTCCGCAACCGCGAAACAAGGCTTCGTGCTAGATCATGAGCGGATTGCACAGTTACAGCGAGAGACTGCTGAGGTTTCTGCTCTACTGGCCCAAGTGTTCATTGATGATCAGGTTCCGGAGGTTGAGCAACACATTGAAACCATAGAGCCTGATCAGGTGTTGAGTGCTGACGTTGTCGGTCTCGACTCAGAGTACTCTGCATTCCTTCGTTTGTTGATCTCTCGCCCCGAGTGGAGCCGTCTCGAGCTTGAAGCTGTAGCCAGCGACATGGAACTGATGCTCGATGGTGTTTTGGAGCAAATCAACGACATGGCTTTTGAACGTTTCGACATGCCCGTCACAGAGGGTGATGATCCTATCGAAATCAATTCAGACATTCTGGAAGAATTAGCCCTATGAGCAAAATCAGATCCAAAGATCGCGACGCGGTCATTCAATCACTGCGCGCCGGCGTGGTTCCTCGTGTCGGCCAACATTTGATTCAAGTCGGCCGGGTTGGCGAACTCGATGCACTGATCAAAGATGTAGATCGACTGGCCGACAGTGGTTCAGCCTTTCGAGTCGTGATCGGCGAATACGGGGCTGGCAAGACGTTTTTCCTGAACTTGGTGCGAGCAATTGCTATGGAGCGGAAACTCGTGACCATGCATGCCGATTTGAACCCTGACCGTCGGCTGCATGCCACTGGTGGACAGGCACGCTCACTTTACTCTGAGTTAGCCAAGAACATGTCAACGCGGACAAAACCCGATGGGGGGGCACTGCAAGGCATCGTTGAAAAATTCATCTCCCAAGCTAAATCCGAAGCCAAGGCAGCAGGTACTGACAGTGAAGCTGTCATTCGCAAACACCTAAGTGAACTGACAGAGATGGTTAACGGGTATGACTTCGCTGAAGTGATTGCTGCATATTGCCGTGGCTTCGAGGAGGGTAATGAGCAACTCAAGGCTGACGCAATCCGATGGTTGCGCGGAGAGTTCACAACAAAAACGGATGCCAGAATGGCCTTGGGTGTACGGACAATTATTGATGATGCGTCCGTGTACGATCAACTCAAGCTGCTCTCAAGATTTGTCAGGCTTGCAGGTTTTGGTGGTCTGATGGTCTGTCTTGATGAGCTGGTTAACCTCTACAAGCTAGCGAACACACAGGCTCGTAATGCCAACTATGAGCAGATCCTACGTATCCTAAATGATTCCCTGCAGGGGTCATCCGAGGGACTTGGTTTCATATTGGGTGGCACCCCCGAGTTTTTGATGGACACTCGCCGAGGCCTATTCAGCTATCCAGCCTTGCAGTCCCGACTGGCCGAGAACTCCTTTGCTAAAACCGGGCTAGTGGATCTTTCAGGGCCTGTTATCCGTCTCACGAGTCTTACCCCTGAAGACTTCTACGTACTGCTTCAGAAGCTTCGACACGTATACGCAAGCGGTGACGCTGGAAAGTATTTGCTACCTGACGAGGCGCTTCCACAGTTCATGGCGCACTGTAACCAACGATTGGGTGAAGCTTACTTCCGAACTCCGCGTACCACTATCACTGGGTTCATCAACCTACTGGCCATACTGGAGCAAAACCCAGGTTCCGATTGGTTGACACTTATTGGAGGCGTCGAGATCGCCAATGACTTAGGCGGCGAGAAAGACACAAAGGTCGACGCAGATGATGAACTTGCCACCTTCACACTCTGACTCATCGGGTTTCGAGCAACTAGAATCCCGGATCCAACGATGGATTTGGGCTGAAGGCTGGACGTCCTTGCGCGACGCCCAAGAATGGGCGGTGCCAGTGCTAGTGGATGCCGACCAAGATGTCATCATCGCCGCAGCGACTGCCGCAGGGAAAACAGAGGCTGCATTCCTTCCCATACTCACCAACTTGCTTAACCACGATGATCCGTCTGGCGCCGTGTTGTATATCAGCCCCCTCAAGGCCTTAATCAATGATCAATGGGATAGGTTAAGCCGCCTCTGTGAGCAGCTTGAGATCCCCGTAGTTGCTTGGCACGGGGATATTTCATCGAGTAAAAAACACCGCTTTCTAAAATCGTCTGAGGGGGTGCTATTAATCACCCCAGAATCCCTTGAGGCACTGTTCGTTAACCGTGGCTCAAGTCTTGGCGGAGTATTCCAAAATCTGCGTTATATCGTCGTTGATGAGTTGCACGCATTCATCGGAAGCGAGCGAGGCAAGCAGCTTCAATCGCTGATGCACCGAGTAGAACTTGTTGTTGGCTGTCGTCTTCCTAGAGTTGGGTTGTCAGCGACACTAGGCGACATGAAGATGGCATCGGAGTTTCTACGCCCGGGAAGCGCCGACACAGTGACCGTTATTGAGTCCAAAAACTCAAACCAGACTCTCCAGGTGCAAGTCCGTGGTTACATCCAACCACCGATGAACGAGCTTATGAAAGCGCGTGTTGAGCTTTCTCTTGATGGAGAAAATGAGGGAGAGCAGGACTACGAGGCAAGCTCTGATTTTGCTATCGCTGACCATCTCTATAAAGTATTACGCGGCAGCAATAACCTAATTTTCCCGAACAGTCGGGCACAGGTTGAATGGTACGCTGATCAATTGCGTCGACGCTGCGAAAATGATGGTTTGCCCAACGAGTTCTGGCCTCATCACGGTAGCCTCTCAAAGGATCTGCGAGAGCAAGCTGAGCATGCGCTCAAAGCAGGTAATCAGGCAGCGTCAGCAATTTGCACTACTACGCTTGAGCTTGGGATCGACATCGGGAGTATCAAGACAGTTGTTCAGATTGGTGCCCCACCATCGGTGGCGAGTCTGCGCCAACGACTAGGGCGTTCTGGCAGACGCCCTGGAGAAAAAGCGACACTGCGCGTTTATTGCAAAGAGTCGCCACTCACTGATGGATCGAGCCTTTCTGATCTGTTGCGACAAGGACTGGTCCAGACCATTTCTATGGTTAGACTGCTAGCTCGTGGATGGTTTGAACCTCCCAGAGCTCAGGGCATACACGCGTCCACCCTTGTTCAGCAATGCCTTTCCGTCATTGCTCAGTGTGGTGGCGCATCTGCTGCGGATCTCTGGAAAAGCTTGATTGCCGAGGGGGCATTTCCGAAGGTCGAGAAGTCAGACTTCATGGGACTGCTCAAATCCCTAGGTGAGCATGAACTCATTATTCAAGATAGTTCAGGGTTATTGCTTCCAGGGGTGGTTGGAGAACGACTGATCAACCATTATGAGTTCTACAGTGCATTCACCAGTGATGAAGAATTCCGCTTGGTGTGTGATGGTAAAACGCTGGGGTCAGTCCCCGTAAGCCGTCCGCTGACCAAGGATCAACGCATTATTTTTGGAGGCCGTAGATGGCAGGTGCGTGATGTTGATCTCCAGGCCAAGGTCATCATTGTTTCAGCCGCGCGCGGCGGCGCACCTCCCCAGTTCGATGGTTTGGGGGCAATGGTGCATGACGTCGTGCGTAAAGAGATGCGCGCAGTTCTGGCCGATTCGGCCCCCTGCCCGTTTATTGACAGTAGCGCTCAAGCGTTACTCGACGAGGCTCGAAAGACTTTTTCCTTATTGCGCCTTGGTGACCGTTACTTGATCGAGTCTGGCAGTAAGTGTTCATTGATCAGCTGGCTAGGTGACTACGCCAACGATGCACTACGCCTGTTGCTCAATCATGTGGGTCTTCCTTGCCATAACACTGGTCTTGTTATCGAGATTGATGCGAGCATAGATCAAGCAAACGCTGCACTCAATGCCGTAGGTAGCCTAGACCCAGGCGATCTCAATTCGACTCTTGCAGATGTGGAAAACATGCTGCGCGAAAAATGGGATTGGGCGCTGCCGGAGCCGTTGCTTAAGAGATCGTTTGCTTCAATATCGCTGGATATCTCGACCGCAATAATTTTCGCCCAGAGACATTTTGCGAGCTGAATCTGAATCACTATTAAGCAAGTGACATCAGGCTTGGTTTAGTGACTTATTCGCATTCTCCCAAGGCTGTCGCACGGAATTGTGATGGATATTGAACAGATAAATCATCGACTACAGCAGATTGCGGAGCAGATCGCCGAACTGGAGTTGGAACGAAAACATCTTGAAATACAGCGTAGCCAGTTGGCTCGTGCCATGGTGTCCCCGCCATCGTGTACATCTCTTTCTTCCGAACAGAAGATTACACTCTTCGCCGAACGTTTCATCGGACGAGCTGATGTGTTTGCTACTCGCTGGGAGAGTAAGGCTGGCAAGTCCGGTTACTCGGTGGCTTGCGCGAATGAATGGAAGCCCGGTGTCTGCTTAAAACCAAAAATCAAATGTGGTGACTGTCAGCAACGCAAGTTTTTACCGGTGCTCGACCAAACACTGCGTGCCCACCTGACAGGAAAGTGCACAGTTGGGATCTACCCATTGTTGCCTAGTGACATGTGCCGCCTGCTGGCCGCCGACTTTGATAAGTCAGATTGGCAACCTGCCGTTACTGCCCTGAGAGAGGTTTGTGAGGAGCTGGGAGTTCCCTGTCTGGTCGAGCGATCCCGCTCCGGTAGCGGTGCTCATGTATGGATTTTTTTTTCGGAATTAGTGTCGGCCCAAAGGGCGCGCTTATTGGGCGCGGGTCTCCTCGATAAAGCGATGGAGCGCTATCCAAAACTTGGATTCGACTCTTATGACCGTCTATTTCCTAATCAGGATCATATGCCTGCAGGGGGGTTTGGGAACTTGATTGCTTTGCCATTGCAATATGGTCCTAGGCAAAACGGCAACAGCACCTTCATTGATGCCGATTTTAATGAGGTGGTAGATCCTTGGCTGACATTGATGCAAACCGGCACGATGACCAGTGCAGAGATTGAGGTCATCATCGAGCAATTTGGTTGTGAACTGGCGCATGCGGAGCATACCGCCTCATCAGAAACACCTTGGAAAGCAAGGCTGCCAGTGGCGAAAGGTCGTATTGCTGGTTGCCCTAGCCAAGTCGAGTTGGTTTTGGCCAACATGATCCATGTTCCAACGGCCTCATTACCTTCGCAGCTTGTTGCGCGGTTAAAGCGTCTGGCGACATTTTCCAATCCTCAGTTCTTCAAAACACAGGCCCTGCGGTTTTCAACCGCAGGGATCCCTCGCCACATCTGTTGTGCGAGGATGGAGGAAAACTACTTGAGTTTGCCGCGAGGAACGCAGGGTGCGCTGCTCGAGTTGCTGGCAGAACAAGACATTATCACTGAGCTGCGTGATGAGCGGACTGAAGGAATGCCATTAAAAGGGATCCGCTTCCTGGGTCTTTTGCGTAAAGAGCAGCAGTTGGCTGTGAATACGCTGGCAGAGCAGGACGTTGGAATCCTCCATGCGCCGACGGCATTTGGGAAAACAATCACGGCGATAGGGATGATCGCCAAGCGTCGGGTCAATACCTTGGTATTGGTGCACAGCAAGGAGCTGGTGTTGCAGTGGCAGGAGCGTCTTCAGTCATTTCTAGCTGATGTGGAGATTGGTGTAGTTTACGGGGGACGGGCAAAGCCAACGGGCCAAATAGATGTGGCAACATATCAAAGCTTGTTGACTCGTACTGACAACACCATCAAGCCGTTTGCATTCGAATATGGTCAAGTCATTGTAGATGAATGCCATCACTTGTCGGCTCCGCGGTACGAACATCTCCTGAGTGAACTCAGCCCTCGTTATGTCATGGGGGTGACGGCAACACCTCAGCGTCAGGATGGACACCAACCGATCATCTTTATGCAAGCTGGCCCTATCCGTTTCCACGCTAAAGCAAAAGAACAGGCGGATTTTGCGAAGACTCTGTATTGCAGAGTAGTCAATACATCTCCGCCAGCGGCGTTGATGGACAAGGATCACAAGCCACATATTTCCGCAGTCTTCAAATGGCTGATTGAGGATGAGGTGAGGACAGACCGGATCGTGTCGGACATTGCATGCTGCATTCAGGTGGGACGGAGCCCTATCGTGCTGACAGAGCGCCGTAGCCATGCAGAAGATCTGAGTAAGCGCCTTGAGGCATTGGGTTATCAGACATCAACATTAAAAGGCGGTATGAAGGCATCACAGATACGGGAAGAGAAAGAGCGCTTGGCGGAGGCCGATGTGGTTATCGCTACTGGCAAGTACGTCGGTGAGGGATTCGACTTACCACGCTTGGACACGCTGTTTTTGGTGCTGCCAATCTCTTGGAAAGGAACCTTGGCACAATACGTCGGACGGATCCATCGAGTGAGTGATGGTAAAGTCGAGGTTCAAGTGTATGACTACATTGATATTGGCCATCCTATGCTGGAGAAAATGTTTGGTCGACGGGCTAAGGGTTATGCATCGATGGGCTATCGTTTTGAAGAGGCTGACCTGAGTGATTTTCCCAAACAAGGCGTCATCACGGGGTTTTGAGAGGTCTTGATTCACCTGAGAGCCGTGTCGAGGGAAGATGACCCTCTCCGAAGAGGGTTATCGCCAAACCATGAGTTTGGATTAGTGAAAAGCCATATGATCCTACGAGCTAAGGATGAGACTTTATTTTCATTTATCTAGCCCCATGTAGTTTTATGGCACGGATTAGGATGATACTTTAGCTTCTGTTTTGATCGAAAAAACGGCCACAAACGGCCGTTTTCTGTTTTTTAGGATGAAACTTTATTTTCATCTCACAAAAGAGCCGCTGTTGCGGCTCTTTTTGTTGCTGCTGACCGGCTCAGGAGAGCCGCAGGTTGGTGATGGTCACGTCGTTCAGCGAAGGCACTATGATGCCGCTGGAGATGCTCTTGGCGATCGCCTGGTTGCGGTTCTTCGAATCGGTCTTGTTGGTGACCTGATTGAGGTGGAAGTTCACGGTACGCTCGCTGATGCCGAGGATGGTGGCGATCTCCCAGGAGGTCTTGCCCTCGCTGGCCCAGAACAGGCACTCCTTCTCCCGATCCGACAGCTCGGCCAGGTATTTCATCAGGTCTGGCCTGGCCTTGATGAGGGTCAGGGCCGAGTTGAAGATGTAGCTGGCGCAGAATGACAGCAGGGGAACGTTTTCAAACATCAGATCGGAATTGGACTTCTCCTTGCTGATGAAAGAGAGGATGCCGTGTTCCCCCTGCGGCGTGTGCAGCGGGAAGGAGACGCCGTTCCTCACCCCGAAGTCGGCGGCGAGGTTCAT
>RRZU010725633.1_pt1 | contig 11394 bp, 9 predicted proteins | sample 2165561 | NCBI WGS metagenome assembly RRZU01 (sample SAMN10456909, study PRJNA506462) | wastewater metagenome | isolation source: wastewater sludge | place: USA: Moscow, Idaho | reverse complement strand
CTTCTTTTACTTTGCTTACAATAACAGATCCATCAAGACCTGCATTGGATGCGATATGGAATAAAGGTGCTTCCAAAGATTTCAGTACGATCTGAGCTCCTGTTTTTTCATCTCCTTCAAGTGTTTCAGCAAGCTGTGCGCCTTCTTTTGTCGCATGGATATAAGCTGATCCACCACCTGCAATGATACCCTCTTCCACTGCAGCTCTGGTTGCTGCCAGTGCATCTTCGAGTCTGAGTTTTGCTTCTTTCATCTCAGTTTCAGTCGCTGCTCCAACTCTGATTACCGCAACTCCGCCTGCCAGCTTCGCAAGTCTTTCCTGAAGTTTTTCTTTGTCAAATTCAGAAGTTGTCTCTTCCACCTGATTTTTGATCTGAGCGATTCTTGCATCAATTGATGATTTTTCACCAGCGCCTTCAACGATAACTGTATTTTCTTTCTGAATCTTAACAGATTTTGCTCTTCCAAGCTGATCCATTGTTGCTTCTTTTAAATCAAGTCCAAGTTCTTCTGAAATCACCTGTCCACCTGTAAGAATTGCAATATCTTCAAGCATTGCTTTTCTTCTGTCACCATATCCCGGTGCTTTTACAGCTACAACATTAAATGTGCCACGAAGTTTATTCACGATCAGTGTTGTTAATGCTTCCCCTTCAACATCTTCAGCAATGATAAGAAGTTTTGCACCTGACTGTACGATCTGTTCCAATACCGGAAGGATTTCCTGAATACTTGATATCTTTTTATCTGTAATCAGAATATATGGATTTTCAAGAACTGCTTCCATTTTATCCATATCTGTTGCCATGTATGCAGAAATATAACCTCTGTCGAACTGCATTCCTTCTACCAGATCCAGTTCTGTCAACATAGTCTTGGATTCTTCAATTGTGATAACACCGTCATTAGAAACTTTTTCCATTGCATCTGCTACAAGTGCACCTACTTCATCATCTCCGGCAGAAATGGCAGCTACTCTTGAAATCTGCTCTTTTCCATTGATCTTCGCACTCATTTTTGCAATAGCATCTACTGCTGTTTCAGTTGCTTTTTTCATCCCTTTTCTTAAAATGATCGGGTTCGCACCAGCAGCAATATTTCTCATTCCAGCACTGATCATTGCCTGTGCAAGAACTGTAGCTGTAGTTGTTCCATCGCCTGCAACATCATTTGTTTTTGTTGCTACTTCTTTTACAAGCTGTGCACCCATATTTTCAAATGCATCTTTCAATTCAATTTCTTTTGCGATCGTAACACCATCATTTGTGATCAGTGGTGCTCCATATGATTTATCAAGAACTACATTTCTTCCTTTTGGTCCAAGTGTCACTCTGACTGTATTTGCGAGCTGATTCACACCTGATTCTAATGCTGCACGCGCTTCTGCTCCATATTTTAATTCTTTTGCCATGGTAAAAACCTCCTGTTATCTGTTTCTTATTGTTTTTTACTGAAGAACAGCTAAAATATCGCTCTGTTTTACAATAATGTATTCTACATCTTCCACTTTTACATCTGTTCCGGCATATTTGGAGTAAATGACCTGATCTCCTGGTTTTACTTCCATTTTTACTTCTTTTCCATCGATCATGCCTCCAGGGCCTACTGCGATCACTTCAGCCTGCTGCGGTTTTTCTTTGTTCTGTCCCGGTAATACGATCCCTGATTTTGTTGTTTCTTCCGCAACCAGTTGTTTTAATACAACTCTGTCTCCTAATGGTACTAAATTCATAATAAAACCTCCTTGATCAAATTGTCTCGAATGAATTATTAGCACTCTCTTCTCATGAGTGCTAATTTCTAAAACATATATTAGTAATTTTATTTTTCTTTCGCAACGTCACTCAGTTCTCTATTTTCTTGTTTTTCTGGCTTTTTCTCATTTTTTCTTTCTTTTTCTCGTTTTTTTATATCAATCCACAAAAAAAGTGATTTTATATTTTTTTTAGAAATAGACTACTCTGCAACCAGAGACATTCCTTTCTCTAAACGTTCCTGATACCCCGGTGCTTTTTTTAGTTCTATTTTATTCTGCAGCATTTCATATTCTGCCTCTGAAAACAGATCAGAAAGATTTTCTTCTATATTGGTCTTATGAACAAACCCACATGCAACAGAAGGTGCCAGTATCGGATCCTGAAAACGGTCACATCTGCTCTGAACTTTTTTGCAGAATTCATACGCTTCTCCATCTTCTGACATAGGGATCAATACATGAAATACATCTCCATCGACACGTCCGATGATATATTCAGGTTTTGCCTCTTTTCGGATGATCGTTGCAACCGTTTTGATCAGCCTGTCGCTTTCTTCACCACCATAAAAAGTATTCACATATTTCCAGTCATTAATATTCAGACAGATCGCTGCGACTGGAACGATAAAGGACCGTTCTACAACATTCATCCTGTTTATGAAATAATTTTTCGTCAGAACACCGGTCAGTGCATCGTTCTTTTCGGCATGTTTTACCTGATAACGTTCTTTTTCAAGACTCTGTTCAAGTTCTTCCGCGTATGCAAGCGTTTCCTCAGATTGAAATGCCAGTTTCGCCTGATTCGCCAGTTGGACGACCAGACTATTAACAAGCTCATCAATATTTTCTTTTTTATCAGGTCTGTCACATTCGTTCACGACATATAAATGGCCAATGGTCCTGTCAAACACCCGAATCTTGCGTCCTGGTGAATGTTCTACATCCGGAATGAACCCTTCAAAATCTCCTACTGCCACAGCGCGTTCCCCATGTCGTTCTGTCAGCAATATTTTTACCCCTGTCACGGCTGCAAAACATTTCAGATAATTGCTCAGCTCATTCATTTCATACAGACAGGAAAGATTATAATTTTTAATATGATCTTTCCACCTCTGTTCTAGTTCTTTAATCTGCTTGTCCATATACCCACCCATCCTTTAAGTCATATTGAAATACTCTCTAACCTATTTTACTCCATTCATCTCATTCTTGAAAGTGGTAATATATTCTTTTATTGCTTCCGTGTTGTATTGATTTTGTTCCATCAACTGAATAAAATGAGATCCTACGATACATCCATCGATCACATCTTTCATTGGCATGATATCCTGTGCTGTCCTGATTCCAAATCCCATCATGACAGGAATGGTTGAAACTGACCTGACTTTCTGAAGATATTGAAGGATATCTTTATGAAATGTTGCATCCTGACCGGTTACTCCCATGGAAGAAACGCAGTAAACAAAGCCTCTTGCATTTTTTAAAATCATTGGAATCCTCTGTTTCGAGACCGGTGCGACCAGTTGGATCAATATTGGAGCTTCCGATGTCTTATCCAGAACTTTTTTCAGATTCCCCTGCTCTTCATATGGCAGATCAGGTATGATCAATCCATCAATTCCCACTGCAGCACACTTTGCGACAAATGCAGCAAGACCATAGAATGAAACTGTATTATAGTACATCATAAAAACAAGAGGTATCTCACATCCTTCTGTTCTGAGTTTTTCCACCATATCAAACACTTTTTTCAGATTGGTCCCTTTTTGTATGGACCGAAATGATGCGTCTTGAATTACCGGACCATCTGCTACGGGATCAGAAAACGGAATCCCCAGTTCAAGAATGTCTGTTCCCGCTTCCTCCTGAACCCTGATCAGTTCTGCACATCTTTCTATATCTGGCAAGCCTGCTGTCATATATGTGATAAATGCTTTATGCCCCGCTTCTTCCAACAGTGCAAGCCTTTTTTCAATTCTGTTCATCCTTTTTCCTCCCTGTTCTGCCAATCTTAATTCAGATACTCTTCCCCATTAAAATATGCCTCAATTGTAGCAGCATCCTTATCGCCTCTTCCTGACAGACAGATGACCATTGACTGAGTCTTCCTCATACTCTTTGCTTTTTTAAATGCATACGCCAGTGCATGTGCACTTTCGATCGCAGGTATGATTCCTTCAGTCCGGCATAGTTCAGACAATGCTTCCATGGCTTCAGCATCTGTGACTGAAACATATTTGACTCGTTTGGTATCATTCAGATAAGCGTGTTCCGGTCCTACTCCTGGATAATCCAGACCTGCAGAAATAGAATGAGCCAGTTTGACATTTCCATCATCATCCTGTAGCAGATAGGACCTCATACCGTGCAGGATTCCGGCTTTTCCTGCTGCGATCGCTGCTGCATGCTTCCCACTCGAAATACCCATTCCGGCAGCTTCGACACCGATCAGTTCCACTTCCTTATCCTGAATAAATTCAGCAAACATCCCGATCGAATTTGATCCTCCTCCAACACATGCGATCACCGCATCCGGAAGACGATTTTCTTTTTCAAGAAACTGTCTTTTCGCTTCCACACTGATAATTCGCTGGAACTCTTTTACCATCATCGGATAAGGATGAGGACCAACTGCCGAACCAATAATATAAAAAGTATCTTCTGCTGTTTTTGCCCAGGTCCTGATCGCCTCATTTGTTGCATCCTTCAATGTATTGCTTCCTGACTGAACACCTACCACCTTTGCTCCCAGCATTTCCATCCTCATCACATTCAGATGCTGTCTTTCAATATCCTCCGTACCCATATAAACAGTACACTCCATATTAAAAAGCGCTGCACCTGTTGCTGTTGCAACACCATGCTGACCCGCACCAGTCTCTGCGATCACTTTTGTCTTGCCCATTCTTTTGGCTAACAGGATCTGACCGATCACGTTATTGATCTTATGCGCACCTGTATGGTTCAGGTCTTCTCTTTTCAGGTAGATTTTACAGCCATATTTATCTGAAATGCGACTCGCAAGATAAAGAGGTGTTTCTCTTCCTACATATTCCTTCAAATAATAATGATATTCCTTCATGAATTCAGGATCCTTTACTGCTTCATGAAATGCCTCTTCCAGCTCATGCAATGTATTCATTAAGCTTTCCGAAACAAATTGTCCCCCATATTCTCCATAATAACTTTCACTCATACCTTCTTACCTCACTAACGAACTTTCTGATTTTTTCTCTATCCTTGCCTTTGATTCCATCCTGTTCTACTCCGCTGCTGCAATCCACAACATCCGGATCAGCACAACTGATGGCCGCTCTTACATTTTCGCATTGCAGACCACCTGCCAAAAAAAATTGCATGCCTGCTCTGCGTATCCGCTCAATATTCCCCTGGTCCAGTTGTTTCCAGTCAAATGCTTCTCCGCTTCCAGGTTTTGCAGCATCCAAAAGTATCCCTGCAAGGTTTTGCTCCTCAAAAGATACTTCTTCTGAATTCTGCTGAAAATGATATGCCCTGATCACCGGAATCTGACACCTTTTTAAAACCTCCTGGCTCAGCTCCCCATGGATCTGGATCATATCAAATCCCATTTTCCAAACAAGATCTACCTGATCTACTGTTGGACTGACGCACACAGCGACCAGAGTGATCCGGCTTTGCTCCATTTGCTTTTTCACCATTTTAATCATGCTTTCAGCCTGCTCTAACGTGCAGTAACGCCTGCTCTCTTTATAGAAAAGCACAATACCGGCATATTCCACTTCTTCTTCGATCAGCCACTTCATTTCTTCTGTCGAAGTGATTCCACAAATCTTAATCTTAGTTTTTCTCATAACTGTCTTTCCATGAACCTGCTCTTTGTTTGGGACTTTCTGCTTCCATTAATGCTGTTCCTACCAATACTGCCTTTACACCACATTGTTTCAGGAAAACAATGTCATCATCACAATTGATCCCGCTTTCTGCAATCAGCAATGTTTCTTTTGGAACCATAGCCGCAAGACGCTTTGTCGTATGCAGATCAATTGTGAAATCTTTCAGATTTCTATTATTAATTCCGATCATGGCAGCGTCCAGCCCGATGGCACGTTTCATTTCATCTTCATCATGCACCTCGACCAGGACATCCATTCCAAGGAGATATGATAATTCATAAAATCGCTTCAGATCTCTGTCATTTAATATTGCAGCGATCAACAGAACACAGTCAGCGCCAATCAGTTTCGCCTCAAATATCTGATACGGATCTATGATAAAATCTTTTCTGATCATAGGAAGCATTGTCATCTCGCGGATCTCTTTAAAATAACTGACTCCACCGTGAAAATAGTCTTCTTCAGTAAGGCAGGAAATTGCATCAACAGATGCATTATATTCTGTGATCCTTTCAGAAAGTGAGATTTTCTGATTCATTTGTCCATGGCTTGGTGATGCATTTTTAAATTCACCGATGATCGACAGGTGTTCCCCTGCCATTGCACGGTAAAAACTGATGCTTTCCCTGTCAAAATTGGCAGCTAGTTCGACCATTTTTTTTTCACTGATCTCCTCTTTTTGTAACAACAGTCTTTTTTTCTTTGCCTCAACAATGTCATCCAGTATCATTTTGAAAGACCTCCCTATATTCTGATAAAATTTTCGATCATTCGCTTCCCATACTCTGTGTAGATTGATTCAGGATGGAACTGCAGACCGTAAACTGCATACTCTCTGTGAGCAAGTGCCATGATCTCACCATCCTCAGTCTGCGACTGTACGATCAGGCATTCAGGCAGATCCTCCATCTGTACCGCCAGGGAATGGTATCTTGCGACATGTACTGGAGATGGAATCCCCTGAAAAATCCCTGTCCCATCATGTTCGATCAGGCTCTGTTTTCCATGTAATACTTCTTTCGCATAAGTAACAGTACCTCCAAATGCTTCACCAATACACTGATGTCCAAGGCAGATTCCAAGGATCGGAATCTTTCCCGAAAAATGTCTGATGACTTCAATACAGATTCCAGCATCCTTTGGGCTTTTGGGTCCCGGTGAAAGGATGATCCGTTCCGGTCTGATTTCTTCTATTTCTTCTATTGTAATTTTATCATTTCTCACCACGCTGATCTGCGTGGTAAACGTTCCGATATACTGATATAAATTATAGGTAAAAGAATCATAATTGTCTATTAGAAGTATCATAAGCTTTCCTCCGATACCAGCGTCTTGGCCAGCGCCATCACCTTGTTACAGCATTCCTCATATTCATTCTTTCCAACGGAATCAGCTACGATCCCTGCACCTGCCTGCAGGTATACCTGATTGCCTTTTTTGATCATTGTCCTGATCGTGATACAAAAATCCATATTTTCATTAAATCCCAGATACCCGGTCGCCCCACCATATAAACCTCTTTTCACCTCTTCGAGCTCATCAATGATCTCCATGGCACGGATCTTAGGTGCTCCGCTCAGTGTTCCTGCCGGAAGAAATGCTGAAATCAGATCTACAGGATGATATGCTTCCCGCTTTTTCCCTTCTACCAGCGACACCAGATGCATGACATGGGAATAATTCTGAACTTTCATAAAATCTGTGACTTTTACAGTTCCAAACTCAGCTATTCTTCCCATATCATTTCTGGCCAGATCCACCAGCATGACATGTTCTGCACGTTCCTTATCATCAGCCAGCAGGTCTTTTGCCAACACTTTGTCTTCTTCTGGTGTTTTCCCTCTTTTTCTGGTTCCTGCGATCGGGCAGGTATATACCTTCTGATCTGCCTGCTTTACAAGCATTTCCGGGCTGCTTCCGATGATCTCAAATGTTCCAAAGTTAAAATAATACAGATATGGGGACGGATTCAGTTCTCTGAGCTCCTTATATAGCGCGATCCCTGACTGCGCAGTCTCAATTGTCCAGCGCTGTGACAGAACTGTCTGAAAGACATGTCCCTCTTTAATATAATCTTTGATCTTATCTACCTTTTTACAGTACTGCTCAACACTGTCTGTTTTATTTGTAATTTTGCCGTCTCTTTTAAACAATGCTTCTGGTTCCTGCGGAGCCTGAAAAACCTGTTCAGCCAGTTCTACTGCCAGTTTTTCACCTCGTATGCGACCTTCTGCATTATCCGCTTCAAGTACTACCGCTGTTAGTGTTTCAGCCATATGATCGATCATAATAAATTCTGTCACTAACATAAGCTGTATGGTCTCTATTCCTATTTCGTCCGGATTTTGATCGGGGAGCTCTTCTAAAAATCTTACAAAATCATAACCAATGCTGCCTACAAGTCCACCAATCATATTCAGTTCGCCCGGATCCTTTAATACCTGATATCTGCTGTATAGGATCTTTAATGCCTCAAGCGGATTTCCCTTGATCAGTTCCTCTCTTCCATTTCTGTACTGAATCCGCAATCCATCTTTTACTGATGCAATCAGGGCATTTGGATCCACTCCAAAAAACGAGTATCTGTCATAATTTTTATCATAACTTTCCAGCAAAAAACTGATACGGTCTTTCGCAATTCCCTGAAACATGGATATTGCAGACTCGTTCACTATACTTACTGTCTTTTTATAAGCTCGGTAAATTATTTTATCTGTATTACATGTTTTTCTTATCAAATCCATTCTGTCTCCTCCTTTGAACATTTCATAGCATAAAAATAGACACACCCCTGCTAACGCAGGGGCATGTCCTAACACGCGGTGCCACCCTGTTTGAACTCTGATTTATGGCAAAAAGTATAAAAAAAAGACATCTCCCTATGGAAATGTCTGCCACCATTCGAATTCATCTTGACCAGATACAGAAACCAGAACGGTTCGATATCCTTCTCCTGTAACGTAGAGACTACGGCCCCGGATACTCGCATCTGCTTTACCCTGGCATCTCACAAACCCATTCCTAAAAGCGATTCATGTATACTTCCACCATGCGTATACTCTCTGTAATGTTTCCTCTTTCAGTACTCTTTTTGATCATTGATTTTGACTCTTCAATTGTTGAGATTGTATCACTTCTCCCATCTGTTGTCAATCTGATTTCTTCAATTTCACTTGCATTTTCGCTCTATTCATGTAAAATATAAGCGGTGGCATAAGGCAGCCTGTAAAACCAAGACCTGTCAGTATGCTTCAAAACTAAAAATGAAAAGATGATAAAAGAAAGGTCCTATTATGATAAGTGCAAATAATGTAACCCTGCGAATTGGGAAAAAAGCCCTGTTCGAAGACGTAAATATTAAATTTACAGAAGGAAACTGCTATGGATTGATTGGTGCAAATGGTGCAGGCAAATCAACATTTCTCAAGATTTTATCCGGAAAACTGGAAACAACGAACGGTGACATAGTCATTACACCCGGTCAGCGTCTTTCCTTTTTAGAACAGGATCATTTTATATATGATGATTATCCGGTACTTGATGTAGTCATTATGGGAAATACAAGATTATATCAGATCATGAAGGAAAAAGAAGCGATCTATGCAAAAGAGGATTTTACTGATGAAGACGGTATCCGCGCAAGTGAGCTGGAAGGTGAATTTGCCGAAATGGACGGATGGGAATCAGAATCAAATGCTGCTTCCTTATTAAATGGACTCGGAATATCCTCCGAACTCCATTACTCTCTGTTAAAAGATCTGAATGGTAGTGAAAAAGTCAAGGTATTGCTTGCAAAAGCTTTGTTCGGTAATCCTGATATCCTGCTTCTCGATGAGCCTACCAACCATTTAGATCTGGATGCGATTGCATGGCTTGAAGAATTTTTGATCAATTTTGAAAATACCGTTATCGTGGTATCCCATGACCGTTATTTTTTAAATAAAGTCTGCACGCATACCGCTGACATTGATTATGGCAAGATTCAGCTGTATTCCGGAAATTATGATTTCTGGTACGAATCAAGTCAGCTTCTCGTAAAACAAATGAAGGAAGCAAACAAGAAAAAAGAAGAAAAGATCAAAGAGCTTCAGGAATTTATTACTCGTTTCTCGGCAAATGCCTCAAAATCCAAACAGGCGACCTCCAGAAAAAAAGCTCTTGAAAAAATTGAACTTGACGACATTCGTCCATCCAGCAGAAAATATCCGTACATTGATTTCCGTCCTGATCGTGAAATTGGAAATGAAGTTCTGACTGTAGAAGGAATCAGCAAGACTGTAAATGGTGAAAAAGTTCTGAACAACGTATCCTTCATTTTAAACAAAGAAGATAAAGTTGCATTTGTAGGTGGAAATGAGCTTGCAAAAACGACCCTCTTTAAAATCCTGACAGGAGAACTTGAACCTGATGAAGGCTCTTTTAAATGGGGCATTACGACCACACAGGCTTACTTCCCAAAAGACAGTACTGAAGAATTTGACAATGACTATACCATTACAGAATGGCTTACCGGATATTCTCCTGTCAAAGATGTGACTTATGTAAGAGGATTTCTTGGCCGTATGCTCTTCCCCGGAGAAGACGGTGTGAAAAAAGTAAAAATACTGTCCGGTGGTGAAAAAGTTCGCTGTCTGTTATCTAAGATGATGATCTCCGGCGCAAACGTTCTTGTTCTTGATGAACCTACCAATCACCTTGACATGGAATCTATTACCGCTTTAAATAATGGACTGGTCAAGTTCCCAGGTGTTCTATTATTTGCTTCTCACGATCACCAGATCGTTCAGACGACAGCAAACAGAATCATTGAACTTCTTCCTGACGGAAACATGATCGATAAAATTACAACATACGACGAATATCTTGAAAATGACGAATTTGCTCGTAAGAGATTCGTTTATAACGCGGAGAAAGAAGACGATGAAGACTGATTTAAAAATCGTTGATCTGCATGTACATTCCACCAGGTCTGATGGTTCCATGAAACCGTCAGACCTGGTGGAATATGCTATTCAAAAGGGACTTTCAGCCTTTGCACTGACTGATCACGATACAACAGCCGGTATTGAAGAGGCGATTACCGCCGCTGCTGACCGGAATATTGAAGTGATCCCCGGAATAGAATTTTCAACTGAATACAAAGGCAGAGACATTCATATTCTTGGGCTTTATCTGCCTTATTCCAATGCGGAATTCCAACAAAAGCTGACACGTTTCCTGGATTCAAGAACTGTCCGGAACCACAAAATGTGTCATGCACTGAACGAGCATGGCGTTGCTATCCAATATGAGGAACTTTTGGGTCTTTTTCCTGATTCTGTGATCACAAGAGCGCATTATGCTGAATATTTGCTGTTAAAAGGCCATGTAAGAAGCAGAAATGAAGCTTTCGATCGTTTTATTGGTGATTATGCACCCTGTTTTGTACCAAGAGAAAAAATCACGCCCTTGCAGGCAATCTCACTCGTCCTGGAATTTGGTGGCATTCCTATCCTGGCACATCCTCTTCTTTATCATATGGGGAATGATGCACTTGATGAACTCGTTTCTCTTCTGGCGAAGGGAGGTCTTGTCGGTCTTGAAGCAGTTTATAGTACAAATACTGCTGCTGATGAGCGACAGATGCGCGCACTGGCCAAAAAATACGATCTTGCAATAAGTGGAGGATCTGATTTTCATGGCAATGCAAAACCCGGTCTGGATCTTGCTACCGGATATGGTGGTCTTATCATACCCGCATTTATACTGGACGAACTAAAACTG
>RRZU010319688.1_pt1 | contig 11395 bp, 10 predicted proteins | sample 2165561 | NCBI WGS metagenome assembly RRZU01 (sample SAMN10456909, study PRJNA506462) | wastewater metagenome | isolation source: wastewater sludge | place: USA: Moscow, Idaho | reverse complement strand
TGCGACCGTTGTGCCGCAATTCAATAGCGGGAATCAATCTCGTTTATGAACCGGGCAAATTGAATCACCAGCGGGCGGCAGGGTCAAGCAAAAGACCGGTCAGGTTCCGCCTTGGCGGGCCAGGAGCCGGGCCAGTGCCAGTGCCAGTGCCGGATGGTGTGCCACCTGACCGGCTGCCTGTTGCAGGGCGTCCTGGCCGGCGGGCCCGATGGCCAGCTGCTTGTCACGTAGGGGGGACGGTGGCGTGCTTCGGACCTTGACCGTCAGTTGCCGGACGGCCCAGCCCTGGGCCTGCAAGGCGGTCAGCAGGCGCTGCTGGGTGGCGCGCAGACGGGTCGCTGCCGCGCCGTGCGGAGCAAACAGCACCAGCTCTCCACCATCGTGCACGCAGGACACGTCGATGCGCCCGGCCAGCGCTGCGGGCAACTGGCGGCGCAGGTCGGCCTCCAGCCGGCGGTACAGCTGCTGCCGGGCCAGCAGTTCGGCCAGGCCGGGCGCATGACCGGCGGCATCCAGCGGGGTAGCCGAATCACTCATGACGTTGGATAAAATTAGTCTAGGGTCGGGCATGATTGTAGCCCGACACCCCCGGTTGCGAGGGGCCAAGACAAAAAGGAAACAGGATCATGCGTTCATGGACAGGTATCGGGCTGGTCGTCTGCGGACTCGGGCTGGGCAGCGTCGCCATGGCCGGGGGCATCAGGCTGACTGGCGGCATCGGTGACGACAGTACGCGTTTTGCCGAACTGGGTTATCGCAGCACCCTGATGGCACCCCGGCCGCTGGCCGGTAACTGGGACTGGTCGGTGCCGTGGGAAGCCAGCATCGGTTACTGGAGGGCCGATCATGACAAGCCGGGAGCCCGCTCTTTGGGTATTGCCGGCATCGCGCCGCTGGTGCGCATCTCGCGCCCGTTGGGAGACAACAGCCGTTTTTACGCCGAAGCCGGCATCGGTGGCTATCTGCTGAGCCATGCCGCGCTGAACGACAGCGAACACTACGGCAGCAGCTTCCAGTTCGGCAGCAGCCTTGGCTTCGGTCTGGCCTGGGGCCGGGACCAGCGCTGGCAGGCCGGCTATCGTTTCCGCCATGTTTCCAATGGCGGCATTGCTTCCGAAAACTCCGGAATGAACCTGCACGGCTTGCAGCTGGGCTACAACTATTGACTCTGCCCGGGAGCCGGCATCATCGAGAACAAGGCGGGCCTGCCTTACCCGTGCTAGTATCCGAGGCATTTTTTCGGCCTGCCGTACAGACATGATTGCCAATATCCTCAAGAAAGTATTTGGCAGCCGCAATGACCGGCTGCTCAAGCAATACCGTGCGGTGGTCAACCGCATCAACGCTCTCGAATCCGGTCTGCAAACGCTGGATGACGCAGCACTGGCCGGCAAGACGGCCGAGTTCCGCGCCCGCGTCGAGAAGGGCGAGCGGCTCGACAGCCTGCTGCCCGAAGCCTTCGCGGTCTGCCGCGAAGCCAGCCGCCGCGTCATGGGCATGCGGCACTTCGACGTCCAGCTGATTGGTGGCATGGTCCTGCACGACGGCAAGATCGCCGAAATGCGCACCGGCGAAGGCAAGACCTTGGTCGCTACCCTGCCGGCCTACCTCAATGCCCTGGCCGGCAAGGGCGTGCACGTGGTCACGGTCAACGATTACCTGGCCAGCCGCGACGCCGGCATCATGGCGCCGCTCTACAACTTCCTGGGCCTGAGCGTCGGCGTCAACCTGTCGCAGATGCCGCACGATGCCAAGCAGGACGCCTACGCTGCCGACATCACCTACGGCACCAACAACGAGTTCGGCTTTGACTACCTGCGCGACAACATGGTCTACAGCCCGGCCGAGCGCGTACAGAAGCCGCTGTCGTTTGCCATCGTCGACGAAGTGGACTCGATCCTGATCGACGAGGCCCGTACGCCGCTGATCATCTCCGGCCCGGCCGACGACAACGTCGACATGTACCGGCGCATGAACGCCATCCCGGCCCTCTTGGTGCGCCAGCAGGCCGAAGACGGCGAAGGCGACTACTGGGTGGACGAAAAAGCCCACACCGTCATGTTGTCCGAAGCCGGCTTCGAACATGCCGAAGCCGCCCTGGTGGCCGCCGACCTGCTCAAGGAAGGCGAGAGCCTCTACTCTGCGGCCAACATCACCCTGATGCACCACCTGATGGCCGCCCTGCGCGCCCACGCGCTCTTCCACCGCGACCAGCATTACGTGGTGCAGGATGGTGAAATCGTCATCGTCGACGAATTCACCGGCCGCCTGATGGCCGGCCGCCGCTGGAGCGAAGGCCTGCACCAGGCCGTGGAGGCCAAGGAAGGCGTCAACATCAACCGCGAGAACCAGACGCTCGCCTCGATCACCTTCCAGAACTACTTCCGCCTCTACAAGAAGCTCGCCGGCATGACCGGTACGGCTGATACCGAGGCCTACGAATTCCAGCAGATCTACGGCCTTGAAACCGTGGTGATCCCGACCAACCGGCCGATGGTGCGCAAGGACAGCCTCGATCTGGTCTACCGCACCGGGCAGGAAAAGTACAACGCCATCCTCGCCGACATCACCGACTGCCACCAGCGCGGCCAGCCGGTGCTGGTCGGCACCACCAGCATCGAAAACTCGGAACTGCTGGCCGGACTCCTGAAACAGGCCGGACTGCCGCACAACGTGCTCAACGCCAAGGAACACGCCCGCGAAGCCGATATCATCGTCCAGGCCGGCCGACCCGGCGTGGTCACCGTGGCCACCAACATGGCCGGTCGCGGTACCGACATCGTGCTGGGCGGCAACATCGCCCCCGAGATCAAGGCCATCGAAAGCGACGAATCGCTGACGGCAGACGACAGGGCGCAACGCATCGCTGCCCTCAAGGCCGAATGGCAGACCCGCCACGATGCCGTGCTGGCCGCCGGCGGCCTGCACATCATCGGCACCGAGCGCCACGAATCGCGCCGGATCGACAACCAGCTGCGTGGCCGTTCCGGCCGCCAGGGCGACCCGGGCAGCTCGCGTTTCTACCTGTCGCTGGAAGACCCGCTGCTGCGGATCTTCGCCTCCGAGCGCGTCAGCGCCATCATGCAGCGCCTCAACATGCCCGAGGGCGAGGCGATCGAGCACAGCTGGGTCACCCGGGCGATCGAAAACGCCCAGCGCAAGGTCGAAGGCCGCAACTTCGACATCCGCAAGCAACTGCTCGAATACGACGATGTTGCCAACGACCAGCGTCGCGTGATCTACCAGCAGCGCAACGAAATCCTCGAATCCGAAGAAGTTAGCGACATGATCGCCGCCATGCGCGACGACGTGCTGTCGCAGCTGTTCGATACCTGGATGCCGCCGCAGTCGATCGAGGAGCAGTGGGACGCGGCCGGCCTGATGCGGGTGCTGGAGGCCGACTACCAGATCAGCGTGCCGCTGGCCGACTGGATCAAGGCCGAACCGAATGCCGAGCTCGATACCTTCAAGATCCGCATCCTCGAGCAGGCCCGGGCGCTGTACGACGAAAAGGTGGCTGCTGTCGGTGCCGCCAGCATGCAGCAGTTCGAGCGTGCGGTGCTGTTGCAGCACTTTGACGGTGCCTGGCGCGAACACCTGGCCGCACTCGACCACCTGCGTCAGGGCATCCACCTGCGCGGTTACGCGCAGAAGAACCCGAAGCAGGAATACAAGCGTGAGGCGTTTGAACTGTTCAGCCTGATGCTCGACCGCATCAAGCGCGAAGTGACGCAGATCGTGGCCACGGTGCAGATCCGCAGCCCGGAAGAGGCCGCTGCCGCCGAAGCGTTCGAACACGAAGAACGGCCGATGACCTATCGCCACGACGAATTCACCGTCGAAGGCGATGAGGCCGGCGAAGGCAATCCGTTCACCGCCGAAAAACTGGCCGCAGCCGGCGTGCGCGTGGGTCGCAACGACCCGTGCCCGTGCGGTTCCGGCAAACGCTACAAGCAGTGCCACGGGCGCCTCGCCTGATTCGACCCGGCCTGACGAAAACGCCCCGCGATGCGGGGCGTTTTGCATGGAGGCTGCCATCCGGCCCGGTGCGGCACTCCTGCCGTCTGCCGGCATTTGCCGCGTACGCTCAGGTATTCATGCCGCTCGTGCCTTGTTTCCGGCCTGATCTCGGGCGAGGCCGGAGCGTGCGGTACCTGCGCCGGCAGGAGTCCGCAGGATGCGGCGCTCAGGTCCCTGCCGCATGGCGGCAGATCTCGGGCAGATGCCGCCATGCCGTGCTGTCGGCATCGGTGACGCACTGCCAGCGGATGCTGTGCCGCCCGCTGTCCAGCTCGCCTTCCCAGGCCAGAAAGCGTTGCTCCAGTGCTGGGTGGATGCCGCTCAGGCGGGCGGCAAGGCGTACCCGACTGGTGGTCGGTTGCGTCAGCACCAGCGGCCGGGCGGTGACCAGCCACGGGCTGTCGGGTGCCGGCAGGGCCAGCGTGCGCAGGTCGGCATCGGCGGGCAGGCTGCCGATCTGCCGCACCAGTGCGGCGCGGGCCGGCATCAGTGCGGCCAGTACCTCGCTGGTCTTGCCGCGGGCGTGGTAGTCGGTATAAGCCGGATAGGCCACCAGCAGCAGCATGGCCAGAAGGAGCGGCAGGCGGAAGTCCATCCGCGGCGCGAGGTCGGCAAAGGCATCTGGCATGGTTCATCCGGCGTGAAAGGAGCCCTTCGGGTATGGCACAGGCCAGACGGAAAAGTCCAGCCGGGCAGGCGGCACGCACAATGCGTGACCCGGCCGGAGCGAGCCTCTAGACTCTCGTCTGGGAAAAACAGAAGGGTCGCAGACATGTCCAATTCCGACTGGCTGGCGCGCAGCCGCGCCGCCGTCTGGCATCCGTGCACGCAGATGAAACGGCACGAAACCCTGCCGATCACTCCGGTGGTGCGGGGCGACGGCATCTGGCTGGAAGATTTTGACGGCCACCGCTTCATCGATGCGGTCAGTTCCTGGTGGGTCAACCTGTTCGGCCACGGTGAGCCGCGCATCAAGGCCGCCATCCAGCGCCAGATGGACAGTCTGGAGCATGTCATGCTGGCCGGTTTCACCCACCGGCCGGTGGTGGAGCTGTCGGAACGGCTGGCTGCCCTGTCGGGGCTGGGACATGCGTTTTACGGTTCCGACGGTGCCAGTGCCACCGAAATCGCCCTGAAAATGAGCTTCCATTACTGGAAAAACCGCGGATTACCGTGGAAAAACCGCTATCTGCACCTGGAAGGCAGCTATCACGGTGAAACTGTCGGCGCGCTGGCCGTGACCGACGTGGCGGTTTTCCGCGATACCTATGCGCCGCTGATCAAGGCCGGCGTCCAGTTGCCGGCACCTCTGCCGCGCGAACGGGAAACCCCCGGAGCCGCCGTCACCCGCGCGCTGGCTGCGCTGGAAAACGTGCTGAAAAAGCAGGGCGACGAACTGGCGGCGCTGATTGTCGAGCCGCTGGTGCAGGGAGCTGCCGGCATGCGCATGTATCCGGCTGACTACCTCAGTGGCGCCCGGCGCCTGTGCGACCTCTATCACGTCCACCTGATCGCCGACGAAATCGCCGTCGGCTTTGGCCGTACCGGCACGCTGTTTGCCTGCGAGCAGGCGGCCGTCCGGCCGGACTTCCTGTGCCTGTCCAAGGGCATTACCGGCGGCTTCCTGCCGCTGTCGTGCGTGCTGACCACCGACACGGTGTACGCAGCGTTCTACGATGATTCCGTCAGCCGTGCCTTCCTGCACTCGCACAGCCATACCGGCAACGCCCTGGCGTGCGCGGCCGCGCTGGCGGTGCTGGACATCTTTGAACAGGACGACGTGCTGCGCTGCAACCGCGAGCGGGCTGCCGAATTCAGCCGCCATCTCGCTCCGCTGGCAGCGCATCCGCGGGTGGAAAACTTCCGCCATCGGGGCATGATCTGGGCCTTCGAGGTCAGCGCGCCGCGGCCGGACTTTGCCCAGGTGGTGTTTGCCGACCTGTTGCGCCAGGGCTGCCTCGTCCGGCCGATCGGCAACACCGTGTATTTCATGCCGCCCTATATCATTGAACCCGTGCACATGCGCCAGCTGGCCGACGCCATGCTCGTGACGCTGGAGCGGCTCGACCGGCTGCCGGCGCTCGGCGTGGCGGCCGCACCGCGCATGGCCTGACCGGAGACACTGACCATGTTCTATCTGCTGCTGCTGGCCACCCTGGCCGTCGCCGTGCTGGTGTCGTGGCTGACCGCCCGCTTTTTCGATGCCGCCATTGCCCGCATCCTGCGGCGCATCGTCGGTGACGCGCTGGCCGAACCGTGGCAGCGCTACCTGCGCTTTGCCATGCTGGTGGTCGGCGTCTCCGGCGGCGTACGCCTGTGGTCGCTGGAAAAATACCTTGAGGACAAACCCGGCACGCCGGCTCTCGACGGCGCCCGCTGGACGCTGGAAATCTACCGCACCCTGATCGACACATTGCAGTCCATCGCCTGGCTGCTGCTGCTGTTCTTCCTGTGCACCATGATCGCCTACGTGATCGTGCGGGCAGTCGAGGCCCGCACCGGCCACCGGCTTGACCACGACGATGAAGAAAAAGAGGAGTCCCGCCCATGATGCCGACCCTGGCCCTGACGATTGGCGAACCGGCCGGCATCGGCCCGGACCTGGTGTGCCGGCTGGCCATGCAGCCGCGGCAGACGCGGGTGGTGGCCATCGGCGACGCCGGCCTGCTGGCCGACCGTGCCGCCATGCTCGGCCTGCCGGCACGCTTTGCGGCTTACGATCCGGCCGCTCCGGCCCCGGCAGCGGGCGTACTGGAGGTCTGCCATGTGCCGCTGGCCGTGCCGGCGGTGGCCGGCCGGCTGGACCCGGCCAACGGGCCGGCCATGCTGGCGATGCTGGACCGGGCCATTGACGGCTGCCTGGCCGGCGAATTTGCCGCCATGGTGACGGCTCCCCTGCACAAGGGCGTGATCAACGAGGCCGGCGTGGCGTTCACCGGCCATACCGAATACCTGGCCGAGCGTACCGGTACGCCGCTGGTGGTGATGATGCTGGCCGGAGGCGGCATGCGGGTGGCGCTGGTCACCACCCACCTGCCGCTGCGGGCGGTGGCCGACGCGGTGACACCGGCGCGGCTGGAGGCGGTGCTGCGCATCCTGCACCGCGATCTTGTGGACAAGTTCGGCCTGCCGGCGCCGCACATCCTGGTGGCCGGGCTCAATCCGCATGCCGGCGAGAGCGGCCACATGGGCCGCGAGGAAATCGACGTCATCGAGCCGGTGCTGGCGCAGCTGCGTACCGAAGGCATGCTGCTGACCGGTCCCTTGCCGGCTGACACCCTGTTCAATCCGGACAGGCTGGCCACGGCTGACGCCGTGCTGGCGATGTACCACGATCAAGGCTTGCCGGTGCTCAAGCACGCCAGCTTCGGGCACGGCATCAACGTGACGCTGGGCCTGCCGCTGATCCGTACCTCGGTCGATCATGGCACGGCGCTTGACCTGGCCGGCAGCGGCCGCGCCGATGATGGCAGCCTGCATGCCGCACTGGCGCTGGCAGAAACGCTGGCCCTCCGGCGGTCTGCCGGCTGAACGCTGCGGCCGGGGTGTTCCGGCCGGGCGTACCGGAGGTCCGGGCAGATCCCGTGCTGGTGGCCTTTCCGCCAGTCCGGACCTGCGGCGCACCGTAGATGACCGGTCAGGGGCAGAAATTTGACCTTTTGTCCGCCCGGAGCGCGGTGGCTGGCAAGCGGCTTGGTAAATAGGGTATGGGGGTATATAGTGAAGCCATCAGACTCACCCGCCTGGCGTGAGAAAGGCTTTGCCATGGAACAGAAACTGACCTTGCCGATTACCGGCATGACCTGCGCGTCGTGTGCCAACCGCATCGAGACCCGGCTCAACCGGCTTGAAGGCGTGACGGCCGTAGTCAACTTTGCCAACGAAACCGCCACCGTAACGCTGCCGGAAGGCATGCCGGCACAGACCGTCATCGATACCGTGCGGGCGACCGGCTATGACGTCGACCCCGAGCGGCTGACGCTGGACCTGGAGGGCATGACCTGCGCGTCATGTGCCACCCGCATCGAAACCGTGCTCAACCGCCTGCCCGGTGTCAGTGCCGCGGTCAATTTCGCCACCGAAACCGCCCAGGTCAGCTATCTGCCCGGCAGCCATACGCCCGACGAGCTGATCGCCGCCGTGGCCCGTGCCGGCTATGGCGCCAAGGTGCAGGCAGGCGACGACCGGGCCGCCCGCCAGGCCGAACAGGAACGCGTGTGGCGGCACGAACTCGGACATTTCGTGATTGCCGTCGTGCTGACCCTGCCGCTCCTGGCAGGCATGTTCGGCATGCTGACCGGCGGGCCGCACGAGCTGCTGCCGCGTGGCTGGCAGCTGGTGCTGGCGACTCCGGTGCAGTTCTGGATCGGCTGGCGTTTTTACAAGGGTGCCTGGCACGCCCTGCGCGGCGGCGGCGCCAACATGGACGTGCTGGTGGCACTGGGCACCAGCATGGCCTACGGCTTCAGCGCGCTGGTGACGCTGCTGGGTGCCACCCACATGCACGTGTATTTCGAGGCCAGCGCCTCGGTCATCACCCTGATCCTGCTGGGCAAGCTCCTGGAGGCGCGGGCCAAGCGGCGCACGTCGTCGGCGATCGAATCCCTGCTGTCCATGCAGCCCAAGACCGCCCGGGTGGAGCGCAACGGCGAACTGGCCGAAGTGCCGATTGCCAGCCTGCAACCCGGTGACGTGGTCGTGGTGCGCTATGGCGAGGCGGTGCCGGTGGACGGCGTCGTGCTGGAAGGCCGTGCGGCCGTGGATGAAAGCATGCTGTCAGGCGAAAGCCTGCCGGTGGAAAAAGCCGTGGATGCCAGCGTGTACGCCGGCACCCGCAATGTCGAAGGTGCGCTCAAGGTGCGCGTGACCGGCGTGGGCAACCAGACCCAGCTGGCAGAAATCGTGCGGCTGGTGTCGGAGGCACAAGGTTCCAAGGCACCGATCCAGCGGCTGGCCGACCGCATTTCCGGCGTGTTCGTGCCGGTAGTGGTGGGGCTGGCCGTGCTGACCTTCTTTGGCAGCTGGTGGTGGGCCGGCAGTGCCACCGTCGGGCTGATCCATGCGGTGGCGGTGCTGGTGATTGCCTGCCCGTGTGCCCTGGGGCTGGCCACGCCGACCGCCATCATGGTCGGCGTAGGCCGCGGGGCGCAGGCCGGCCTGCTGTTCCGCAATGCCTCCGCGCTTGAGCGGGCCGAGAAAATCGACACACTGGTGGTCGACAAGACCGGCACGCTGACCGAAGGCCGCCCGGTGCTGACCGAAGTGCAGGCGCTGGCCGGCGTGCCACGCGAAACCCTGCTTGCCTGGGCTGCCGGGCTGGAGCAGGGATCGGAACACCCGCTGGCCCGCGCCGTGCTGGAAGGTGCGAACAGGGAGGGCGTCACGGCAGCAGCAGTAACGGATTTTGCCGTGGAACCCGGCCATGGCGTCAGTGCCCGGCTGCCCGACGGCACCTTGCTCAGGCTCGGAACGCCGGCATGGGTGGGCGGCCTGACGGATGAACAGCGCGGCGGGCTGGCACGGCTGGCCAGCCGCGGGCAGACCGTGGTGGTGCTGGCGCAGGAAGACGGTGCGGTCGGCCTGTTGGCGATCGCCGACCAGTTGCGGGCCAGCTCGCCGGCGGCCGTCCGGCGCCTGCAGGACATGGGCGTGAAGGTGATGATGCTGACCGGCGACAATCCGGCCACCGCTGCCAGCGTCGCCAGCCATGTCGGGCTGGCCGACTATCGTGCCGAGGTGAAGCCGGGTGACAAGGCGCGCATCGTGCAGGAGCTGGTGGCGGCCGGCCGCAAGGTGGCGATGGCCGGGGACGGTGTCAACGATGCCCCGGCGCTGGCGGCAGCCGATGTCGGCTTTGCCATGGGCGCCGGCAGTGACGTGGCGATCGAAACCGCCGGGGTCACGCTGATGAAAAGCGACCTGATGGCGGTGGCCGATGCCATCGACCTGTCGCGTCACACCATGAAGAAAATCCGCCAGAACCTGTTTTTTGCCTTTGTCTACAACGTACTGGGCATTCCGCTGGCTGCCGTGGGCCTGCTGAATCCGGTGATTGCCGGGGCCGCCATGGCTGCCAGCTCGGTTTCGGTGGTCAGCAATTCGCTGCTGCTGCGCCGCTGGCGCGCAATGCGCTGACCGGCCGCTTCTTCTGACCGGAAGGCGAGGGCTCGCCTTCCATTGCACAACCAGGAAAGGAACCATCATGCAAACTCTGGAACTGAAAATCGACGGAATGACCTGCGGTGGCTGCGTCAACAGCGTCAGCCGGGTGCTCAAGGCGCAGGCCGGGGTGGACGACGCCCAGGTGGAGCTGGGCCGGGCGGTGATCCGGTTTGACCCGGCCGTGACGGACGCGGGCAAGCTGCGTGCCGCGGTTGAGGATGCCGGTTATGCCGTCATCTGACTGCTGTACGCCACCGGTTGCTTCCGGGCCGGACGTGGTCCGGCCGGACAAGCAGCGGCTGATCCACCGCCTGAACCGGATCGAGGGCCAGGTGCGCGGGATTGCCGGCATGGTGGCGGACGACCGTTATTGTGTTGACGTGCTGACGCAGATTGCCTCGGTCAAGTCGGCGCTGGACGGGCTGGCCATGCAACTGCTCGAGCAGCATGCGCGCGGCTGTGTCAGCCAGGCGGTGCAGCGCGGCGAGGGCGAAGCGGCCATCGGGGAAATGATGACCGTGTTCCGCAAGCTGACGCGCTGACGCACGGTGATGTAGTCGCGGTTCCGGCCATGATCCTGGTCCGCCAGGCGGCCGGCCGAAGTCCGTCGCCGGCATCTGCAAGCCTGAAAACCACCGGGCCCCGTTTCATGCACGAAACGGGGCCCGGTGCCGTATCAGCCTGAGGTGTGTCAGGCGTCGGTTTTCACCAGTTCGCCGGCCGGTACGTCGACATCGCCGTTGGCAATGCAGGCGGCGGCGGTGAACAGCACGTCGGTCGAGCTGTTGAGCGCGGTTTCGGCCGAGTCCTGGATGACGCCGATGATGAAGCCGACGGCCACCATCTGCATGGCGACATCGTTGGAGATGCCGAACAGGCTGCACGCCAGCGGGATCAGCAGCAGCGAGCCACCGGCCACACCGGAGGCGCCGCAGGCGGCGACCGAGGCAACCAGCGACAGCAGCAGCGCGGTGGGCAGGTCGACTTCCACGCCGAGCGTGTGTACAGCCGCCAGGCTCAGCACCGAGATGGTGATGGCGGCGCCGGCCATGTTGATGGTGGCACCGAGCGGAATCGATACCGAATAGGTGTCCTCGTGCAGGCCGAGCTTGCGGCACAGGTTCATGTTGACCGGAATGTTGGCGGCCGAGCTGCGGGTGAAGAAGGCGGTGACGCCGCTTTCGCGCAGGCAGGTCCAGACCAGCGGGTAGGG
>RRZU011342057.1_pt1 | contig 11398 bp, 11 predicted proteins | sample 2165561 | NCBI WGS metagenome assembly RRZU01 (sample SAMN10456909, study PRJNA506462) | wastewater metagenome | isolation source: wastewater sludge | place: USA: Moscow, Idaho | reverse complement strand
TGGAATAAATTCACTAAAACTAGAATTGGTTTCTTCTATGAAGGTGCTCAAGGAACTCCTATTAGTTATGTATATGCTGACAGAGGTAACTTATTACAAGATACATTTTCTAGCTCAGCTTTAATATATATTCCAAAACAACAATCTGAGATTGTTTTAGTATCAACGACTAACAATACTTTGACTCCACAACAACAATGGGAAGCTTTAAGCGCATTTATTGAAGGGAACGAGTACTTGAGAGGTAGAAAAGGTGGTTATGCTGAACGTAATGGTGACCGTCTAAAAACAAGCCATGTAGTAGATTTAAAATTTGCACAAGAATTTACAATCAACGTTGGTAAAAAGAAACATACTTTAGAATTCACGGCTGATATATTTAACTTCACCAATCTTTTAAATAAAAATTGGGGTAAAAGATATTTTACAGGTTTTGACCAAGTACAGTTGTTAACTCAAGAAAGTTTCATAGGAAGCACTCCTACTTTTAGCTACAATCCAGTTGTAGGTAACACTATCAACCAAGCTGAAGATGTAGGTTTAAACTCATCAAGATGGCAAATGCAAACTGGTGTTCGTTATACATTCAACTAGTTTAGTTTAAATATAGATAACCCTCATTTCAATTGAAATGAGGGTTTTTTTATGCCTTTTTTTCTTATATTTGTTAAAAAAAACTTTATTTATGTACGATTTTATTCAAAAATTTCATTCTGGTTGGGCTTATTTAGCACTTTTAGTATTAGTGGTAGCAGTGGTTAATTCCTTTATTGGGATGTCTTCAAAAAAAGAGTTTACTTCAAAAGATAGGAAAATTGCCTTGTTTGCCTTAATAGCAATTCACATGCAATTATTAGTAGGTATCATTTTATATTTTGTGTCTCCATTAGGTCTAGCTTCATTTGGACAAATGTCGGATAAGGCTTTACGTCTTACTTCATTGGAGCATCCCTTAATCAATATCATAGCAATTATTTTAATCACAATAGGATGGTCAAAACATAAAAAATTAATGACAAGCGAATCCAAATTCAAAACATTTTCAATTTTTTATGGTTTAGGATTGCTACTTATTTTGAGTAGAATTCCATGGAATATGTGGTTTTAAAAAACCTAAAAAAAAGCTCTAGAAATAGGGCTTTTTTTATCTAGGTACGGTTTTTGTAAAATAGATTTAACTAATACCCTATATATGAAAAAATCAATTACGCTGTTCTTTTTACTCGCTATTGTTAACTTAGTCAGTGGTCAAAGCTCAATTTTGAATAAACAGAAAGCTATAGTTCAAAGAGACTCTATCAAAAAGAGTAAAGTGATAACGGAAGGACAAGAAAAAAAATCAGATTCAGTACTTACCACATTAGGTGCATTTAAAGCCTTCAAAAAAGGAGCACACGCCTCGTATTATGCCGATAAATTTAACGGAAAAAGGACTGCAAGCGGAACAAAATTTGACAACAATAAATATACAGCTGCACATAAAAAGCTTCCTTTTGGAACAAAAGTAAAGGTAACGAACGAAAAAAATGGAAAGTGGGTAATTGTAGAAATTACAGATAGAGGGCCATTCGTTAAATCCAGAGAAATTGACTTGTCAAAATGTGCTTTTATGGATATTGCTTCAAATAAAGGCAGTGGAGGAATGCTCGTGACAATAGCAGTATTGGATAAGTAATCACCAGCTTTTGTACGGATGGGCACTTAAATAAGAGTTGTAATATCGATTGTTTCCAGTCACTTCAGCCCCCAGCCAATTTGGTTTTTCGAAAGTTTCTGTTTCAGAGTTAAGCTCAATTTCGGCAATAATTAACCCTTCATTTTCGCCATAAAATTCATCCACTTCAAAAACATGACTGCCCAGTTTTATTTCAAAACGGGTTTTATAAATAACGCCTTTTTCACATAAAAGCAATAGTGCTTCAGCTTCGGCAACCGGAATCTCTTTTTCCCATTCAAATCGGGATAACCCAGCATCTTTTGAGGCTCCTTTTATCGTTATAAACCCTTTGTTGCTCTTGATACGAACGCGAACCGTACGTTCAGGAACTGAACTCAAATAGCCTTGAGCAATGTGGTTTTTTGCAAAAGCAGCTGTCTTGAACGAGTCATCCTTGACCAAAAATTTTCTTTCAATTTCAATCATTTTTGTTTTTTTTAAATAATGGGAGCTATTTCCAGCTATTTGTTTCAATTTCTCATTCCTAAAACTTTTTTTCTATTTTAAAAAAGGAGCTTCTTGGGTCGCTCTTTTTTAAAAGAAAAAATAGTTCTACTCAATCGAAGATTTCCACTTCTATCTGGGCTAGTACAGCATTCAAAGGTATCAAAATTTTTACTGTAATAGATTCGCTTTTCTTAATCCGTTTTTAGGGCCGTTTTTCTGCGTTAATTTTTTGTATTTCGGTAACTATAGCTACCGGTTAGAATACCAAAAAAGGAAGTCACTATCATTTTTGGCTTTTGGGAACCATAATTTTATAAATAAGTGATAGTAATTTGTTATCCGATTTGTATTTTTACACAAACTTAGCTAAATAATGAAGGTACTTTTCAAAGCAAAACCAAAAACAACCATAGCTGGACTTTTAACTGAGTTTTTTGGCGAAGCGCAATCTTGGCGAGAAACAAATGATAACTTAGAACCTTTGGTTGAATTAATTCGGTTAATTCGACCTTTGAAAATCAAAAACATACAAACGGTAGACTTGCAAGAAGCCATTTCTTTTTTAAAAGAAAATTATTCGTGCCGGAAACAACTTTCAATTTATCTTAAAGAAATTTTAAAAGATAAAAAGTTTAATAAAATCCTTTCTGACGCAGCTATTTTGCAAGATGTAGATTTTATTTTTGAAGTCAAAAAAAGAATCTTTGCAAAATTTTTGCCGTACCAACCCCAAAAGGACACCTTAGAATATGTTCTTAATCAAGTTTTTTATCTAGCCAATGACGGGATTTGGATCAACAAAATTCCATTGAATCAATTGGTAGAACTCTATGACCTTTTGAAATTTAAATCCATTTATGTAAGTGCGGAGCCCAATTCAGTTTTATCTGAATTATTTGTGGCCATGCACCTAATAACACAGCGAATAAGTGGTCGTGCCATGGAAACAGATGTGATCAAAATGGTGCCAGAATTTGATTATATAGAAAGTCCTTTTTCAGCTTTTGAAAATGAATTATTTTTGATTAAAGATAGAATTAGAAGTTCTAATACGCATTATATTACTAGTGACGATTTGTCGTATGCACAATTGTTGGTTTTACACAAGCAATGCGAAGAATTTGTAGAGAAAGCATTTGATAACATTTCAAAATATGGAATTTCTCTTCGGGTAAATCAGAATTTATTAAAAATTAGACAACAGTTAAAACGGTTGAAATTTTTGATTTCGCTTTTGGTCGTCGATAAAGAAAAAGATAAAAAAGAAAACGGAATCGTATTGGCGTCGCGATTAATTAAGTTTAATTGCTATAAAAATAATGTTCGAAAATTTATTGGGGAAAGCACACAATTGATTTCGTATGAAATAACACAGCATACGGCTAAAACAGGAGAAAATTACATTACTGAAGGCCGTAATGAATATTTCAAAATGTTCAGAACCGCACTTGGAGGTGGTTTTATTGTTGGTATTTTATGTATTGTTAAGATGTTGCTTTCTAAGGCAGAAGCCAGTTATTTTGGTCATGCTTTTCTTTACAGTATGAACTACGCTATTGGTTTCATTGCTATTTATCTCTTGGGTTTTACGTTGGCAACAAAACAACCTGCAATGACCGCTTCTGCCTTGATTAAAGCGTTAGAAGATGGTGTGTTGAAACAAGGAAGAGATGCTGAAAAATACAAAGCGTTCGCCATCCTTTTTGCCCGTGTTTTCCGGTCACAGTTTATTGCTTTTGTAGGGAATGTGATTATGGCTTTTCCGGTTTCGTTACTTGGAATCTGGCTGATTGACTATTTTTTGCATTACAATATAGCCGCAACTAAATGGGAATCCTTACTGGTAGATTTAAGTCCCATTCATTCCTTAGCAATTTTTCATGCTGCTATTGCCGGAATTTTTCTGTTTTTATCCGGAATTATTACTGGTAGTGTTGCTAATAGAGACAAACACAATCAGGTTTATTTCAGGATTGCAGAGCACCCTTTCCTGAAAAGAAATTTAGGAAAAACAAGAACATTGAAATTGGCGAAAGTATATGAAAAAAGGTGGGCTGGTATTATTTCAAATTTTTGGTTTGGGGTATTTATGGGTAGTACAGCATCTATAGGTTTGTTTTTAGGATTAAATCTCGACATTCGACACATTTCTTTTGCTAGTGGAAATCTTGCGTTAGGATTATATGGAGCAAATTACACAGTGAGTAATTCCATGTTATTGTGGGGTATTTTTGGTATTGGAATTATTGGATTAGTCAATTTTATTATAAGTTTTAGTTTGTCAATGGGACTTGCTTTTCGCTCTAGAGCCATCTCACTTTATGAATTAAGGTTTGTTACTATTTCTATCTGGAATCATTTCAAATCAAGCCCTGTCAGTTTCTTTTTTCCGACAGAAAAAAAAGACAAATCAGTTGTGGTTGAGAATTATTTGCACGTAGAGGATTCAAAATAATTGGAAGAATACTAAGCATTCAAAAGAGGAACCGGCATTCAATTAGTTTAAGATGCAAGAATTAATTCCAAATAGAAAAATCATACATGTAGACATGGATGCTTTTTATGCTTCTGTGGAGCAGATGGATAATCCGTCGTTGCGAGGGAAACCTATTGCGGTTGGCGGGTCTGAAAACCGAGGTGTGGTGGCTGCAGCAAGTTATGAGGCAAGGAAATTTGGGGTTAGGAGTGCAATAAGTGGTGTTTTGGCCAAGAAAAACTGTCCGGAACTCATCTTTGTAAAACCGAGATTTGACCGCTACAAAGAAATATCGCGTAAAATTCAAAAGATTTTTCTGGAATATACAGATCTGGTAGAACCATTGTCGCTTGATGAGGCCTATTTAGATGTAACCATAAATAAAAAAGGGAATCCAAGTGCATCACTATTGGCGCAGGAAATACGACAGCGTATTTTCAATGAAATTGGTTTGACTGCATCTGCAGGAATATCAGTGAATAAATTTGTGGCTAAAATTGCCAGCGATTACAACAAACCAAACGGACAAAAAACTGTCAATCCAGACGAAGTTGTTTCTTTTTTGGAGGAGTTGCCCATCCGGAAATTCTATGGTGTTGGGAAAGTGACCACCGAAAAAATGTATCAACTTGGTATTTTTACCGGACTGGAGTTAAAGAGTAAGTCGTTGGAGTTTTTAGAAAAACATTTTGGGAAGTCGGGAAGTTTTTACTACAATGTTGTGAGAGGGATTCACAATAGCGAGGTGAAATCAGACCGAATTACAAAATCAGTCGCTGCAGAACATACTTTTGATGTCAATCTTTCTTCTGAAATTTTCATGATTGAGAAACTGGATGTGATTGCGGTTGCATTGGAGAAAAGATTAAAAAAACACCATGTGGCTGGTAAAACAATTACATTAAAAATAAAATACAGTGACTTTACACAGCAAACCCGCAGTAAAACTTTGCCATACTTCATCTCTGACAAAGCTTTGATTTTAGAAATAGTAAAGGAGTTGTTGTATCAAGAACGCATGAAGGATTCTGTTCGGTTACTTGGAATCTCGCTGAGTAATTTAAATACGGAGCAGAAAAAGTTTGTTGTGGTTCAGTTAAAATTTGATTTCTAATTGGTTTTGACTGCATTCAGTAATGGCTCTCTTTATAAATGAAATTACGTTTGTTTCTTTAAGGCAAAACGACATAGGCGAAAGCTGCATAAAATAGAATACCTTTCCAGTCTGGAAAGGTATTCTATTTTATAATGAATTAATCGTATTAGTCTTTACTATTCAATTTAGAAAGCAATCTTAAAAATTCGATATACAACCATACTAACGTAATTATTAATCCCATTGCGCCATACCACTCCATGTATTTTGGCATTTTTTGTTCTGATCCTTTTTCAATTCGATCAAAATCTAAAAATAAATTTAAAGCAGCTATAACAATTACAAAAACACTGATGCCAATGCTCATCATTGAGTTTCCATAATGCACAGGTACAAAACTGGTAAACATGGAGAATATCCAAGATATAAGGTAATAGGTTGCAATAGCTAATGTTGCAGCCACAACTACTGATTTAAATTGTTCTGTTACTTTTACAATTTTATATTTATACAATCCCAAACAAACCATAAAAGTTACAAAAGTTGCCCCTACGGCTTGAATTATGATTCCAGGATACATTGCTTCAAAAATTGCCGAAATTCCACCAATAAAAAGCCCTTCAAACAAAGCATATCCAGGTGCTAAATAGGGGGAATATTGTGGTTTGAAAGCAGAAATAAGCACTAAAATTAATCCAATAACAGCACCGCCAATTGTAGGAAACATTGGATTCATTCCATTAAATGTCAACCACCAGATTACAGTTGCAGAAGCAGTAAGAAGTAAAAACAAGATTAAACTTTTATTGATAGTCCCTGATAAAGTCATTTCGTCATTATAGTCAATGATAGTAGCTTGATGTAGCTCATCATTTTTTGAAACTGCAGTAGAGAAAGTTTTGTTGTTTAAAAATGGGTTTTTAGAATTGAAACGCATAGTTGTGGGGTATTTGTTGTTTAAATATAAATTTGCAAATGACTGTTTAAATAGCCATATTTTTTTGAGTAAAGATAAGTCATGTTCTTTGGAAACCAAAAAATCCTTCTCATTTATCTAACGAGAAGGATTTTAATGTTTATTTAAATAGTTTTTACTACTCTATTTCAGAAACTCGTAGGGTATTCACCATTCCTTTGTCTTTAATTGGCATTGCTGCCAAGTTGATGAGGTAATCCCCTTTTTGTACAAAACCTTTTTGTTTTACAATTTGGTTTATGTCCGTTACGGTATCATCAGTACTTACTGTTTTTTCATAGAAGAAAGATTTCACACCCCATAATAAATTAAGTTGTGTAAGGATTCTTCGATTAGATGTAAAAACTAAAATATGTGCATTAGGTCTCCAAGCTGAAATTTGAAAAGCGGTGTAACCGCTATTTGTCAAAGTACAAATCGCTTTTGCGTGTATCGAATTAGCCATGGTTGCCGCATGATGACAAATCGTTTTCGTAATGAAACGTTTTGTTTTGATTTGTGGCGTATTTTGAGGGACATGAATGAGAGGAGAATCCTCAACAGCTTGTATGATTTGAGACATTTTTTGAATTACCTGAACCGGATAATTACCAGTAGCAGTTTCGCCAGAAAGCATTACTGCATCTGCACCATCCATAACCGAGTTTGCAACATCATTCACCTCTGCACGTGTTGGCGTCAGGCTCGTAATCATTGTTTCCATCATCTGAGTAGCAACAATTACAGGAATTCGAGCTGTTTTTGCTTTACGAATCAATTCTTTTTGAACAAGTGGCACTTCATGTGCAGGAAGTTCAACACCTAAATCTCCTCTGGCGACCATTAAACCATCGCAATATGCAACAATCTTGTCGATATTTTCTAAAGCTTCTGGCATTTCTATTTTTGCAATAATTGGAATTTTACAATCCGAATTTTTTGCGATAAGCTCCTGTAGTTCTTGCAAGTCTTGAGGGGTTTTTACAAATGAAAGTGCAATCCAGTCTACATTTTGTTCAATAGCAAATAGTGCATCTGCAATATCTTTCTCGGTCATTGCAGGAAGTGAAATTTTTGTGTTTGGCAAGTTAACTCCTTTTTTGGATTTCAATTCGCCACCTTGAATTACTCGTGCAATAACTTCTGATTCTTTATCAGTCTCAACAATTTCGAAAATAAGCTTTCCATCATCAAGCAAAATTCTTTCTCCTGGATTTACATCATTTGGAAAGTTTTGGTATTTCATGAATACTTTTTTTGCGGTTCCAATGATATCCTCAGCAGTTGTAAATGTAATTAGGTCTCCATCATGCACTACAACGCCTTCTTCCATTACTCCGACACGAAGTTTTGGGCCTTGTAAATCACCTAGAATTGCAGTTGTGTAGCCAAACTCTTCATTAAGACCTCGTATAAGGTTTATCTTTTCTTTTACATCATTGTAGTCAGCATGCGAAAAATTCACTCTAAACACATTTACACCTGCTTCAACCATGTCTTTTATGACCTCTCTAGTACTGCAAGCTGGCCCAAGTGTGGCTACAATTTTAGTTTTTTTGTTTGTAAGCATTTGTATTAAAAAATTAAATTGTTTTTTGATTTTATTTTACTTGTATCTACTAAATAAACAGTCGATACGCTATCTATGGTATTTAATAGGATTTGTATTTTTGATACGTTCATTGCACCGTCGTTATTTTCTATTTTGAGAAAGTAATCTGCGTTTTTAAATTCCGGAAGTAAAAAAACATTTGTTGATACTTCCATTGTTAGATCTGAAAACAGATTTTCGCTATTTCCAGTTTTATGTTGGACGATTTTATTTTTATTTTGGATCAAATTCCAAGTAATCGCGCTTTCATCGTCATTATAATAAAATCTAGAAAAGTGTGTTTCTCCTTCTTTTATATTAATTTGAATTTCGTTCTCGCTTTTGCTTAAGTTTACAGGCAGTATTTGATTTATAAAAAATGCCATTCGAAAGTCTTCTAATGAAGTGTGAATAGCAATAAGATCATAATCTATTTCGTCAAATTCGCCCAGATCCAATTTATGAATAGCCATTTCATGAAAAAATAAGTTGTAAATATAGCACTTCTATTGAAGTATTTGTCTTCTAAAACAGGATGTTTTTGGAATTTATGAACGATAACGTTATAGTGTTCTTGAAATGGATACTATCTTCGGTTCATTTTTGCTTGAAATGCGAAATAGGCACGTTGGGATGCTTTTTCTTCTGCTTTCTTTTTAGAAGTTGCTCTTGCTTTTGCGATTACTTTATCGTCTATACTCAGCTTTACGCCAAACAGTCTTTGGCCATCAATAGCATTGTCCTCGAAAATGTCATAATAGAATATTTTTTTTTCTTTTTGACACCATTCTATGACCAAGCTTTTGTAGCTAATTACCTTGCCTTCTAGCCGTGCAATATCAACGTATGGAGTTACAACTCTTTTTTGAATGAATTTTTCACAATAAACGTACCCTCGATCGAGATAGATTGCTCCAACTAATGATTCGAAGATGTTGCCATGAATGTTTTCGCCAAAATGTTGTATTGGCACTTTGCTTTCAATAAAACGTACTAAATTTAAATCCTTACCTAATTCGTTTAAGTGTTCTCTACTTACAATTTTCGAACGCATTTTGGTTAGATAGCCTTCGTCTCCAGAAGGAGCTTTATTGAATAAATGAGCAGCAATTACTGCACTTAGCATTGCGTCACCCAGGAATTCCAAGCGCTCATAATTGATTGGGTTTCCTGAAATATCTTGACGATTTGAGGAACGGTGCGTGAATGCTTTTTTGTAGAAATCAAGATTTACCGGGTTAAATCCTAAAATTTTCTGAATAGAATCAAAAAAAATCCCGTCTTCTGGAGAACGGGATTTTGAAAATATTTTTCTGATTATACGCATATATAATTAGATTTCTAATTTTTTTACTAATACACAAGCATTGTGCCCTCCAAAACCAAAAGTGTTACTCATGACAACTTTCATGTCTCTTTTTTGGGCTTTGTTAAATGTAAAATTTAGTTTAGAATCTATGTTCTCATCATCTGTAATATGATTGATTGTAGGCGGTACTAGTCCATGTTTCAACGAAAGAATCGAAGAAATTGTTTCAACAGCCCCAGCTGCTCCGAGCAAATGACCCGTCATAGATTTCGTTGAATTTAAGTTCATAGTGTAAGCATGTTCGCCAAAAACATGCAATATTGCCTTAGATTCTGCCAAGTCGCCTAGAGGTGTAGAAGTACCGTGCATGTTTACACCGTCAACATCAGTTGCTTGTAAACCAGCATCTCTCAAGCAGTTTAACATTACATTTTTTGCACCTAATCCTTCAGGATGTGGAGCAGTAATGTGGTAGGCATCAGCTGACATTCCGCCACCGCCTATTTCGCAATAGATTCTTGCTCCACGGGCAACAGCGTGTTCGTACTCTTCAAGTACTAATGCACCAGCTCCTTCGCCTAAGACAAAACCATCTCGGTCTTTATCCATTGGCCTTGAAGCGGTTTTAGGATCGTCGTTTCTGGTAGATAAAGCATGCATAGCATTAAAACCTCCCATTCCTGCAATTGTTACCGCGGCTTCAGAACCACCAGTTATCATTGCATCGGCATGGCCTAACCTGATATAATTGAAAGCATCAATAATAGCATTTGTAGAAGAGGCACAAGCTGAAACAGTTGTGAAGTTTGGACCTCTGAATCCGTATTTTATTGAAATATGACCACCAGCAATATCCGAAATCATTTTTGGTATAAAGAAAGGATTGAATTTTGGTGTGCCATCTCCGGCTGCAAAGTTCAACATTTCAATTTGAAACGTTTCTAATCCGCCAATTCCTGAACCCCAAATAACCCCAACTCTGTCTTTGTCTAATTTTTCGAAATTAAAATCAGCATCACGCACCGCTTCATCAGATGAAACCATTGCATACTGGGCATAGCGATCTAATTTTCTGGCTTCTTTCCTGTCTAAGAAATCTTCAGCATTAAAATTTTTCAATTCGCAAGCAAATTGAGTCTTAAACTTTGAAGCATCAAAATAGGTAATTGGAGCTGCACCGCTAACGCCATTAATAAGTCCGTTCCAATATTCTTCAATGTTATTTCCAATAGGTGTAAGAGCGCCTAAGCCTGTTACAACAACTCGTCTTAATACCATAAATTCTATTTTTTGTTACTTTAAACAAATAAAACCCACGCTTTCTTTACTGTAGTATTACAAAAGAGCCATGGGCATTACAATAAATATATTTTGATTGAAATTCAATCTTGAATTTAATTTAAAAAAATAATAACACCCGTTTACATAAATGCAAACGGGTGTGTGCTTTATTATTTTTTAGCTTCCTCGATATAAGAGATTGCTTGACCTACAGTAGCAATGTTTTCTGCTTGATCGTCTGGAATTTGAATGTCAAATTCTTTTTCGAATTCCATAATAAGCTCTACAGTGTCTAATGAGTCAGCTCCTAAATCATTAGTGAAGCTTGCTTCTGTTACAACTTCGTTTTCGTCAACGCCTAATTTGTCTACGATAATCGCTTTAACTCTTGATGCAATGTCTGACATAATTTCTAATTTTTAATTTTAATTTGTTGGCAAAAATAAAAAACTTTATTTTATAACAACATTTTTGTTAGTAAATGTGACTACGAAAATAAAAAATTAATTTTTAAATTCACACATCT
>RRZU011343518.1_pt1 | contig 11399 bp, 11 predicted proteins | sample 2165561 | NCBI WGS metagenome assembly RRZU01 (sample SAMN10456909, study PRJNA506462) | wastewater metagenome | isolation source: wastewater sludge | place: USA: Moscow, Idaho | reverse complement strand
ATCTACGAAACCAAAAAATGCTACGTAGCATTCCTCCAAGCAGCCGGCAAAGAAACCTCGATTAAATAGGCGACTAACCCCTGCGCGCTACCAAAAACTAACCGAAAGGAAGTGCCATCCCCATGAGCACCCCATTACACGAAACCAAACCCGTAAAAGTCGACATCTTCGACATCCCCGCCGACCAAGTCGACGAGTACATGAAAGACCGCGAAGCCTGTGCCGAAGCAGCCACCGAAGATATGAAAAAATACTGCGTAACCGTCAAGCGCGAAACCATCGACCTCCAAGAAGGCGAAGGCATCTTCGGCTACCATATTACCGGTGAAATCATGATGAGCGTCATGCTCGATCCCTTCGAAATCCCCGTCATGAAAGAAGCCATGCGCGTCGGTCACCTGGAAAAATACATCCTCGAAGCCAACGCCATCTTCCTCGACGAAAACGGGAAATAGAACTTAAAACTTGGAGAGGAGGCCCGACAATGCTACTCGTAGAATATCCAAACTGCACAACCTGCAAAAAAGCAAAAAAATTCCTAACCGAACACAACATTGCTTTCGAAGACCGTAACATAAAAGAAGAAAACCCGACCGCTGAAGAACTCGCCAAATGGCAGAGCCAAAGCAACAAAGAAGTAAAAGGATTCTTCAATACAAGCGGCCAAGCATATCGGAGCAATAACATAAAAGACCGCTTGCCGTCCATGAGCGACCAAGAAAAATTTGAACTGCTAGCAACCGATGGTATGCTCGTAAAACGCCCGATACTGATACTCGATGACGCAGTATTAGTTGGGTTTAAAGAAACAGAGTGGGTAGAAGCGCTGACAAGAAATGGATTGTTGAAATAGGAAGTAGCTGAAATAGATCCAGCTAAAATAAAAGTCAGCTGAAATTCGTAATGCGTAGCAATTCTAAAAATCCGCAGCGTTAAGACGCAACGTGATACCACTAAATCAACTAAATACAAAACGTAAAATCTCAATGAGTGAGCCAGCGAGCGAAAGCAAAGCTGGCTCACTTTTTCTATGTGCCAAGGTACAAACGCAACGCAGGCGAGGCCCAACGGGCCAAGACTGCGGCCCCAACCCCATAACAAGCCGCCGAATCCGAACGGGCTACTATCAAAATGCCAAAATCTGCCCAATGTCCTAGGCACAGTGTTCATGTTTTTTCTCCCTCAATAGGCTAAGGATTGGAAGCGCATTTGCGGCACAAATTCCTCTGGCTAACACTACCGAATGCGGAAATTTTCCAAAGACTATACAACTGCTGAACGTAATAGGAGAGCAGCCAGTGCTTTGTCATGGAGAACCGGCCATTGAACATGACGGTATAAAAAGCAACGAAGCCGCCCTGCAGCGACCATTGGCGAAGCCGAAGGGAGCGAAGGGCGGAACGTTGCTTACTACCTATGTTAAGCCAACTCAATGACAAACACTGGCCACACCCAACATACCTAGGCCCCATATAGTCTTTGGAAAATTTGCGTTGGGAGTATCCTGGAACCCGTGCCGCAAAAGCGCGACAAACATAGCCGACCCCCTCCCGAGCCGTACATAAGACTCTTAAAAGCGTGCCCATCATCGCCATCCCCGGGCGTTCCTGGCCGCTAATTCACCGGAGCACCTCTAGTATCGGTCGTATTCCACCATGAGCCACTATGGACCTTGGCACGCCATTGTACGAGCGCGCTACGCAAGAGCCCACGCTGTGTGCTATATGACGGCGCTATCCTCATCCAGAACAGCGGGAACCCTCGAGCCGAACCGTCAGATAAACCGCGATTGGGTGCTTGCGCTTACGGATTTAAAACGGCATAGGAGAGAACTGCTTGGCGTCACGGGATTCTGGAAAACACACCAAACGCATGCGAAAATTTTTCGAAGACTATACAACAACCGAAGAAGAGGAGATATAGCCACGGCATTGTCATGGAGAACCGCTAATTTGAAGATACGTAATAAAAAGCAGCGAGCGAGCCTTGCACTGACCATTGACGAAGGTCAGGGAAGAAAAGGCCCGCTCGCTGCTTATTACCTATATTAAATTAACACTCAATGACAATGCCTGGCCATATATAAAATACCCAGGCACTGTATAGTCTTCGAAAAATTTTTGTTGGGAGTATCCCAGAACCCAGTGACGCCTACAGTACAATACCTAGCCGCTAAATCCGTAAAGCGCACAGTACCAAGCCGTTTACAACTGGTTCGTTCGAGGAAACCGCTTATTCTGTATGACCCAAAGCCGCCACGTATAACACACAGCCGCTCCTGCAACCGCGCTCAACAAGGCGAGCCAAATGCCATAAGGCCCATGATGCAATACAACCGTATACAACAGAGCGAACGGTAAACTTAGCGCCCAGTAACACCCAATGGCGATAATGGACACACTTTTAACATCCTTATACGCTCTGAGGATGCCCTGTATCGGCGTTCCGAACGCATCGATCACTGTAAAAAACACCGCATACGACAAGAAGTTCATTATCAGCTGCACCATCCCCGGATCCTTCGTATAGTACCCAGCAATCTCCCGCAAATGCGTAAAGCTATACATACAGATCAACAGCGCTATCACAACCGCCAGCACCCGCGCAATCACCGTATACTGCCGCGCATCCAAATACCGCTTCGCACCGACCTCATACCCAACAGCAATCGTCGACGCAATACTAATACTCAACGGGAAACAATAAAACAAATTCGTAAAGCTAATCGCCGCCTGATGCGCCGCAATAACCTCAGTCCCATAATGCGCCATCACCAGCCCGGCCACGCTAAAAATACTCATCTCAGCGAAAATCGCCAGCCCAATCGGCACACCCAGTCGGACCTGCTCCTTGATAATATGCATATTCGGCTTGGTGAAATGACTAAACACCTTATAATCTCTAAAGGCTTTAGCCCGTACGGCAATCACCACATAGCACACCAGCTGATACCATAAGCAAATAGCCGTCGCAATCCCCGCACCGAGGCCGCCTAACGCCGGCGCACCCCAATTCCCTAAGATCAACATGTAATTCAGCACCACGCCTAATACAAAACTACTAATCATAATCATCATCGAGTAATGCGTATACCCGTGGCAATCCACCAAACAGCGCATAACGCAACTCCACATCATCGGGAACACCGCAAAGCCAATGGCTATCATATACACAATGGCCACATCATACGCGGCCGGTTCCAAATTGAGGAAACGCAATATCGGTGCCAAGAACAAAAGCCCTAGCACCAACAAAAATACACCAATGCCCGTCGCCAAATACAAACCCTGGCAAATCTGATGGGGGATAGACTCCGTACTCTTCGCACCCAACAGATGGGCGATAATCGGCGCCAACCCAAGCAAAATACCGGAAAAACCAAGAAACATAGCAATCCATATATTATATCCGATGGAAATACCGGCCAAATCCACCGTACTATACTGACCTGTTAATACAATCGCTATAAACGTACCAGCTAATTGGGAAAACTGGGTCATGATAACGGGGAACGTCAATCGGATAAACACACGGAACTTCTCTGACATAGTCAACGTCTCGCGCATACAACACCTGCTTTCTACTAATCTACATATAATATAACATATCTCTGTGAAATAAACGCCCATAGCCCTCTTTAGTGCAAAAAAAAAGAGCCGCCGATCCTATCCATAATCGGTAACTACGCGTTCATCAAATCTTCAGATTTCTCTCATAACATTATAGCATAGATACAACGGTAAGGCAAAACATAGAAACCTAGCGCTTACCGTCCGAGCCAGTGTGCGGCATCGGAGTGTAGTGTATAGATAGGGAGGAACCAAGTGGAAATTTTATCAATCAACGGTGTTATCGCATTCCTGCAGATTATCCTTATAGATATCCTGCTCGCCGGTGACAACGCCATCGTAATCGGCATGGCAGCCCGTAACCTGCAAGAACAACATCGCAAGAAAGCCATCTTCTGGGGCACCGCCGGTGCCATCGGCCTTCGCCTCGTAATGGCGTTCCTATTCGTAGAAGCTATCAATAACATCCCGGCCCTGCGCCTCGTCGGCGGCATCTTGCTCCTCTGGATCGGCTATCAGCTCATGAGCGGTGGCGACTCCGAGCACGACATCAAAGCCAAAGACAGCCTGCGCGGTGCTATTACCACCATCGTTATCGCTGACGGTGTAATGGGCATCGACAACGTTCTCGGCGTAGTTGCTGCCGCTGAAGGCCACATGCTCATGGTAGCCATAGGGATGCTCGTAACCGTGCCCATCATCGTGTGGGGTAGTAGCCTATTCGTTAAACTCATCGACCGTTACCCCGTAATCCTCTACGTAGGCGGCGGTATCCTCGGTTGGGTCGGCGGTGGCATGATGGTTGACGACGCCTGGGCTTCTCAGTACATCGGCGCCCATGCCCTCACCATCAAAATTGCATCCGTAGTCATCGTCCTGGCCGCAGCGTTTCTCAAAAACTTCATCACCAGCGCCAAGACTAGCCAGGCTACAGTAAAACAGCGTGTTCGCAAGTAACACAAATGAGACGTACCACCACACAAACGGTAACTAAATCGTAAATTTTCATATCGTCCCTTTTGCGACCTTGCAAATCATGCTACAATGATACGGTAAGTTAGCAAAGGGGACGATTTTTACATGGAAAACATTGATCTTTTTAGTATGGCCGGACTCCTGGCCATCGGTCGTATTATTATTATCGACATTATGCTCGCCGGCGATAACGCCGTCGTCATCGGTATGGCCGCCGAAAAACTGGAACCGGAACTGCGCCAGAAAGCCATCTTCCTCGGTACCTTAGGCGCCATCATCATTCGTCTCGTGCTAGCCGTGGTTCTCGCCGAAGCCTTGCAGCTCATCCCTGGACTTCACATAGTCGGTGGGCTCCTGCTTCTCTGGATTGCCATTCGACTCGTCAATAACGACGAAGACAACAACAACGTATCCGCCAAGGATAATCTCCGTGACGCCGTAGTGACCATCATCGTCGCCGACGCCGTCATGAGCATCGATAACGTCATTGGCGTTGTAGGCGCTGCCGGCGGCCACATTCCGCTCGTAGCACTGGGCATCCTCGTTAGCGTGCCTATCATCATCTTCTGCGCCACCATCTTTACCCGCATTATGCAGCGCTTTCCCGTGGTGCTCTACCTCGGTGGTGCCATCCTAGGCTGGGTTTCTGGTGAAATGATCGGCGTGGAACCGTTGTTGCCAGCTTCGCTAAAATTCGCTGAGCCAATTTGGTCCATCATCGGCGTTATCATCGTACTCGCCGCTGTCGGCATCATGAAGCTTAAAAGCAAGTAAGCTAAAATAAACGGCTTCCAAAGTAAGCATGAAAATCAAAAATAGTAGAATGGAGGTTATCTATATGATCAAGGAAGGTCTTATCTCCGTCAGTGAAATGGCTGCGTTACATGGGTTAACGCGGCCTACTTTATTATATTACGATACTATCGGTCTATTTTCGCCGGTTCGCGTCGACGACAATGGCTACCGGTTCTACAGCTATAGCCAAATCCCAGTTTTACGTGAGATTTGCTTCTTAAAAGCCCTCGGCATATCTCTTAAGGATATAAAGTATCACATGAACGCCCGTAATCCGCACGAAGAACTGAAGCTCTTAACGGAGCAAGCGGAGAAACTAGAACGGGAGCGCCATACATTAGAACGTAAGCAGCTCGCCGTGCAGCAACGCCTTTATAGCTACCGCGAAGCCGTATCGGCGGAGAACTACGTCCAAGACGAACCGTTCTTCCGGCATCTGAAGGAACGCTACGTTCTCGTCAATGAATCGCCCATGCAAGAGCAGGGTGGGGCGCTACAAGAGACGATGTACTTGCGCTTCATGGAGCTCTGGCGTGACTTGCAATCTCACGAATTCATGCCTACGTACCGCTACGGTATATTGCATCGCTATAACTCCTTCGGTGAAGACGGCTATCCAACCGCTGCCGTTTGTTATATCCTTATACCGGAAGTCATCCCGGGCCTGGAGCATCCTATCGAAGTCATCCCGGAAGGAGACTATCTCTGTTACTACAAGAAAAGCCGTCCCGGTGACACCACTATGCTCCCATCATTATTCCGTTGGGCCGTCGAACACGGCTACCGTGTAACTGGTGACATCCCAGACTCTTGCTTCCTCGATGCCACCTTCGACCAGGACCAAAGTGACACCATCTTCACCATGATTCAAATTCCGGTCCAAAAGCTATAATACCTCAAACGCATCTGAGCTTGCTTTTTAGCTATCAAAATACCGCTAAATTACTATTGACTGTAAAGTTACTTTATAGTTTATAGTGTAGCTATCAAATACAAAACATCACGTTACTGTACTAGTCGAGTAAAGCGGTGGTGTATTGGATAATTTAGAAACCCAAAGTTGGAAGTGAAGAATGCGGTGACGCATACGAGGAGGCGGGAACTATGTTGGCAATTATCCTTTTGATTCAGCAAGCTCTTACTGATTGGATGTCCAAAGCCCAATAATTGGCATGAGCAAACCTATATCCAGTGAATCCGCTCGCTTAACGGATTCTACATACGAATTAACTCGGCAAAATGTATTGCCGTAATGTCGCTCTGTGCGTTTGCATAGGGCGATTTTTTTTATAACTACGTTACGTCTGAAAGCCTAGGCTACAAAAGGCTTGATTTTTATAATGGACCCAAGAATTTAGACCACTAAAAGTTGCTTTTTAAGTTAGGTTGAATGTAATATTTAATCAAACGGAGGCACTATGAAACGAACACAGTACACACCTAACGAAAAAGCAAAAATTGTAGTTGAGATTCTTCAAGGCGATCAAACAATTGGTGAAATTAGCTCAATATATGGTATCCATCCTAATATGCTAGCACGTTGGAAGCGTGAGGCGTTAGATGGGCTACCAAAGGTATTTGAACGTTCTAGTAAGCAGATAAAGCAAGAGCAAGAGCGTCAGCAAGAGATTGATGAACTCTACAAGCAAATAGGCATTCTAACCACTCAAAACGAGTGGCTCAAAAAAAAAGGTGGCCTATGAGCTAACAGTAAATGAGCGTAAAGAATTAATCGAACCTAAACACCCAGCTTTATCAATCAGGACGCAGGCTAGCCTATTATCGCTAAATCGATCTACATTATATTATCAGCCTAAAGCTCCCAATACAACGGAATTGGCGTATAAAGAGGCTATTGACCAGATTCATACCAAGGCTCCATTCTTTGGGTCAAGACGGATTGCATTGGCACTGGCAGATGAGTATGGATATATTGTCAACCGTAAAGCTGTACAGCGTCATATGCGTGAAATGGGGATAAAGGTTATTTATCCAAGGCAGCATACGAGCAAGCCGAATAAAAGCCATTTAGTATATCCATATTTATTAGACGGCTTGCATATTAATCGACCTAATCAAGTCTGGGCTATCGATATAACATATATCCCATTATCTGCATCATGGCTCTATCTTACAGCTATTATCGACTGGTACTCTAGATACATCATCTCTTGGGAACTCAATGACTCATTAGAAATGAGCTTTGTTTTAGAAGCAAGTAGAAAAGCATTGTCTATGGCTACACCAGAGATTATGAATAGTGACCAAGGAAGTCATTTTACTAGTCATAAATTCACGTATCCATTTTTAAAAGCTGGAAGTAAAATCAGCATGGACCACCGTGGCAGAGCCTTTGATAATATCATGATTGAGCGTTTATGGCGCACTATTAAGTATGAAAACGTGTATCCAATGCAATACTACAGCCCCAAAGAGGCTCGTATCGGAATCAAAGAATACATCAATTTCTATAATACTGAACGGTATCACCAAAGCTTGGATTATAAAAAGCCAGCAGAAGTATATTTTTATAACTAGCCTTTGACCAAACTTAAATGTTAGCAAAAAATGGTCTTGACAATGGGGTCCACTTTATTTTACTATGTTTTTAAATAGCTACAAAAATAGTGCTGAATCACTAGTTCAGTACAAAAAAACTCGCTTTTAACATCCAGTCCGCTATGTTATAATTAAGTCACGCTATTTTGTGAATTTATATATGAGGTTTGAAAGGGAGTATTTTAGTAGTATGCGCAGATTTTTAGCCTCAGGTCTTTTTGTGATATTAGACATCATAATTCTAGTTTTGGTGTCCTATTTTTCCTTATACCTGCGTTTTGAACATTTGGTGTGGGACCATTACTTCGACGCAGTAACCCTATCGTTACCATGGATGATACTAGCCTACCTAGGTTCACTATTTGCCTTTAAGGTATACCACCGAATGTGGCGATATGCCGGCAGTCGCGACATGATAATGCTCTGCTTGGCTACTACCTGTGGGGCCATTCTCTATTGGTTCTTCACGCGTGAATTGGAATTTAATATACCGCGCTCGATTTATATCATTTCGTGGATTATCGCTACCGGTGCTATGGGCTTTACCCGCTTAGGTTTCCATTACATGTTAACCGGCTATATTCATCGCTTGCAGCGTACTTCGAATCGAATCCCTGTACTTATCGTTGGGGCCGGTGACGCTGGTGCCATGATCGCCAAAGAGATTATCAGTGATGCGTCCCATAAGCGTCGTATCGTCGGTTTCGTCGATGACAACGACCAAAAACGAAACTTCATCGTTCAAGGAGCGAAGGTGCTCGGTAATCGAAACGACATTCCGAACCTTGTGAAATCACTCAACGTACGGGAGATTATCATTGCTATGCCATCCGCTAGCGCCCATGATATTCGAAAGGTTGTTGAAATCTGCACACCATTAAAGTGTAAGATTAATACTTTGCCGGGTCTATACCAGTTGCTAGATAATCAAGTATCCGTATCGCAATTGCGCCCGGTAGATATTGAAGATTTACTTCAGCGTGATGAGATTAAGCTGGATACCACTGCTATTGCTCAGTATATTAAAGGCAAGAAGGTACTCATAACTGGTGCCGGTGGTTCCATTGGTTCTGAAATTTGCCGTCAGGTTATACTTCATAAACCGAGCCAAATAGTATTGCTCGGTCATGGCGAAAACAGTATTTACTTAATCCATCAAGAGTTATTGAAATCCTTTGGTACGGTTGGTACTGATATTAAACCGGTCATTGCCGATATTGTGAATCGCGAGCAATTAGATGAAGTATTTGCACTGTATCGACCGGATGTAGTGTTCCATGCCGCAGCGCACAAGCATGTACCACTCATGGAAATGCAACCACGTGCTGCCGTTATCAATAACGTGCAAGGGACTCGTAATGTAGCCGAATGTGCCGGTAAATATGGTGTAGATCGTTTCGTTATGATATCCACCGATAAAGCGGTAAATCCGACTAGCGTTATGGGGGCTACTAAACGTGTAGCCGAAAAAGTGATTCAAATGGTAGGTAAATCCTACAAGACTAAATACATGGTTGTACGTTTTGGTAACGTACTGGGGAGCCGTGGTAGCGTAATTCCGTTGTTCCGTAAGCAAATAAGGGAAGGTGGTCCCGTGACGGTAACACATCCGGAAATGGTGCGTTACTTTATGACCATTCCGGAAGCAAGTCGCTTAGTCTTGCAAGCCGGTGCTATGGGACATGGTGGGGAAGTATTCTTGTTAGATATGGGGAGTCCCGTAAAAATTGTCGATTTAGCGCGCAACATTATTCGCTTATCCGGTTTCGAACCGGATGTGGATATTCCTATCGTGTACAGTGGCTTACGCCCTGGCGAAAAGCTCTTTGAAGAGCTCTTAACTGCCGGTGCAGGTACGTCGCATACGAAACACGATAAGATATTTGAAGCTGCTATTGAAGCAATGGACGTAGACGAATTAGAGGCGAAATTGCAAATTTTAATGCAAGCTCGTGGGGATGAAGCAATTATTGATGCCTTAAAGCAGATTGCACCGGCGTATCGGTCCAATCATATTCCAACTGTGGAAGGTGCTTTAATGGGCAAGACAATGCAAGAAGCAAAAATTGTAGTGGTTGGTCAATAGCCGTGTGTAAGTACGTAGGGGTACAGTACTCCTACGTACTTATTACATTTTAAGGGCGGTTGTGTGTAGGAGGTCTTTAATATGATTGACATGCATTCCCATATTTTATACGATATTGATGATGGCTCACGGTCCAAAGAAATGTCTTTGGAAATGCTGAAAATGGCGGCCTCCTGTGGAACAGATAACATTTTAGCAACACCGCACGTAAATCGTCGAGGTGTTGTTCCGGATTGGGACGTGATTACCGAGAAAGTAAAAGCCTTGCAGGCTGATGCTGATGAGGCTGGTATTCCCATTACCATTCATACTGGTGCCGAAGTTGAAATCAATTACGAAGCGCTTAACTTCTTACCGGAAGATGGTCGTAATTATTGCTTAGCCGGTACACGGTATATTCTTTGTGAATTGACGAATCAAAGTGAACCAAGGCAAACGGAAGAGTTATTATTTGAACTTCGTATGCGTGGTTACCGCCCCATCTTGGCACATCCGGAACGCTATGACCGTATTATGGAACATCCGGATACGATAGCACGGTGGCTCGAAAAAGGCATCTTGACGCAATGTAATGGTGGCAGCTTTGTAGGTTACTTTGGTGATACGGTACAAAAGCGCGTAGAATGGTTAGCTGAGCGTAACTTGATTTGTTTCCTCGGTAGTGATGCGCATCGCACGGAACTTCGAAATCCGGATTTAACTGAAGTATATAATTTGTTAATGGAAAAGCCCTATGGCGAAGACTTGTGGGCCCTCTGTGAAGAAAATGGTCGTAAATTATTGGCTAAAAAAGCTATTTACGCACCGAAAAAAGCGGATGAATATGTAGAGCAAAAGAGACAACCCAAAGGCTTCTGGCAGAAGCTTTTTGGTAAGTAAGGAAGGATGTTACAAATGAAGCGAAAATTGATACTGGCTGCACTGGGACTATCCTTAGTATCGTCCTTAGCAATGGCTGAAGACTATACTATGCGTCCCGGTGATCAATTGAGTATAGTGGTAGTCCAAGAACCGGCAATTAGTACCAGCGTTAACTCTTCAGGCACTATGACGCCGTATGTAGTTCGCCCTGATGGCAAAGTAATGGTGCCTATGGTAGGGGAAGTGGATGCTAATGGCATGACCGTTGATGCATTTACTAATGTCTTAAAACAGCGGTTAAGCCGTTATATTATCAATCCCGATGTGTCCGTAAATGTAGTGAAGCTTGGCGGTGTGCGCGTTTACGTATTTGGTGAAGTCAATAAACCGGGTGCTTATGAGCTGACAAAAGGGCATCGCGTGATAGATGCCATTGGTGCTGCGTCCGGTTTCAATTGGGATACGGCAAAGAAGAAGATTTACTTGATTCATCAGGATCGTCCAAAAGAATTAATACCGATTAATTTGAATCATATCTTAGAAACTGGTGATAT
>RRZU013063583.1_pt1 | contig 11400 bp, 9 predicted proteins | sample 2165561 | NCBI WGS metagenome assembly RRZU01 (sample SAMN10456909, study PRJNA506462) | wastewater metagenome | isolation source: wastewater sludge | place: USA: Moscow, Idaho | reverse complement strand
CCTAAACCTGGGTTTCTAGCAGTACCAGCAATAGTTGCAGCAGCAGTATTACCCATACCAATAGCACCACCAAGTGCAGCAAGACCTAATCCAATTCCAGCAGCTACTACAGAGTAAGCTTTTAAAGTTTGGTTAGCAACTTCACCATCAGCAGCGAATGCAACAGCAGCAATAGCTAACATTAAAAGAACGATTTTTTTCATTCTAGATCCTTATATTTTATTAGTTTCAAAGTCCGTTCGGCTTGCGTATCCCTACTTAATACTTTGTGGCGATGATTATATATAACTTAAGCTAAAGAAAAGCTAAAATTTATAATTTAATTTTTTACGAAATTCTGTTATAATCATCTCAATTATTAAAAAAGGATACAAATGAAAAAACTATTTTTATTTCTAACAATTATAATTATTCTTATAATAGGCTCAGTTTATGGGACTTTATTTACAAAATATGGTAACGGAATTATTGCTTCTTATATTGAAAACAAAGTAAATGATGGACAAGAAGATGTTAAATTAAAAGTAAATGATTTTAGATTAACTTTTAATACAATAAATTTTGATGCAAAAATAAATGATGATTCTCAAATACTAATCACAGGTGATTTAGCTATTTTCAAACAAAGTGTAGATTTAAAATATGACATTAAAATAAATGATTTAGCAACTTTAAAAAACCTAACAAAACAAGATTTAAAAGGACCATTTTCTACAAATGGAACATTTGTTGGAGATAAGAATAACGCAGTTATTCAAGGTTTTACAAATATTGCACTTAGTCAAACTGATTATCATGTAAATTTAGTTAATTTTGAGCCTAAAAATATAAATATAAATTTAAAAGATGCAAAAATTCAAGAGTTATTGAGCTTATTAAATAAACCTATTTATGCTACTGGTGATTTAAATATCACAGCTGATATAAAAAATATTGATGTTACAAACTTAGACGGTATTGTAAAAGCAAATATTTCAAAAGGTAAAATTAATAATGATGTAGTAAATAAAGAATTTAAACAATCAATTAATACTTCAATAAATATAGAAACAAATATAAATGCTTCTTTATTAGGAAAAAAAGTAGAAGTAAAATCAGAATTGATATCTTCAGTTGCTGATATATTTTTAGATAAAACTGTTATTGATTTAGAAAAAAATAAATCTTTTAGTGATTATAGAATTGATGTAAAAAACTTAAATAAATTAGAAGGTGTTATTGGTAAAAAATTAAATGGAGACTTCTATACTTCTGGAAATATTTTTCTAGAAAATTCTAATATTTCAATTGCTGGTAATTCAAATATTTTTGAAAGTACAAGTACATATAATCTAAAACTAAAAGATTCAAATCTTGAAAATATAAATTTCAAAATAGAAGATGCAAAAATTGAAAAACTTCTTCATATGTTAAATGAACCTGTTTATGCAACAGGAAATTTAAATATTGATGGAGATATCAAAAATGCTAAGATTGAAACTTTAAATGGTTTGATAAATACAAAAATCACTGAAGGTAAAATAATAAATGAAGTTGTAAATACTGTTTTCAAACAAGAGATAAAAGATATAGTAACTTTTGATTTAAATGTTGATACTTCGTTGGTTCCAAATCAGGCTGTTTCAAAAGCTAGTTTAAATACAAATTTATTAGATTTAAATATAAATCAAGCAGTTTTTGATTTTAATGAAGCTTCTTTAAATAGTGATTACTTAGTAAAAATTGCTTCATTAACTAACTTAGTAGATTTTACAAAAACAAAATTAAGAGGAGCTATGGATATTAGTGGGAATATTCAAAGTAAAGAAAACTCTTTAATTGTTGATGGGAAATCAAGTATTTTAGGTGGAGCATTAAACTTTAATTTAAAGAATGATGATTTAAGTGCAACACTTAGTGATATTGGAATAAAAGAATTAACTTATATGTTATATCAACCAGAAATTTTTGATTCAAAAGGAACTTTCAAGGTAGACTATAATTTATTAGTTAAAAAAGGAACATTAAGTGGAAACCTTATAAATGGGCATTTCTTAGAAAATGAATTTTCTACTTTAATAAATCAATTAGCAAAATTTGATTTAACAAAAGAGCTTTATGAAACAGTTAGTATAAATAGTGATATTAATCAAAATATATTAACTTCAACTGTAAATATGAAAAGTGCAAATACTGAAATTGCAATCAATAATTCTGTTTTTGATACACAAAATAATACTATTGATGCAACATTAGAAGCAAAAATTAAAGAGACTTCATTTAATATTAATGTAAATGGAAATACTTCAAATCCTAAGTTTTCATTTGATACAAAGGATTTATTAAAAAATGAGATTGATAAACAATTGGAAAAAAATAAAGATAAAATTGAAGAAAAAATAAATAAAGCTTTAGGTGGAAAACTTGAAGATGGTAAAGCTAATGAGCTTATCAAAAACTTAAAATCATTATTCTAAAAATAAAATATTATGAAATAGAGTTTTTCTCTATTTCATTTTTTTTGTTGTAGTTAAAGACATAGCACTCCAGTCTAACATCCCACCTCTATACCACATAATTTTATTTTCAGGGTAACCAAGTTTTAAAAGATAATCAATACTTTTTGAAGAAATAGGGCACCATGGGCCATTGCAAAAAAATACTACATTTTTTGCATTTGTAAAATCAAATTTATTTTTTTCTATATCAACTATTTTTATACCTAAATTTGAATATGCTTTTCCAAATTCATCTTTAAAGTCTTCATCATAAACTAAATCTTCAAAGGGAACATTTAATGCAGAGGGAATAGTTTCATCTTCAAACCATGAAAACTTTCTAGTATCAATTAAAGCATATTTTTCTGGCTCTTTTGAAGACTTGTTATAAATAAAATCTAATACTTCTATTTCTGCTAAGGTTTTGATTTTGTCATTTATATAAAGAGGCTGAATCACTCCTTTTGTTGTAATAAATATCTTTTTACACTCTTTTGAAATATTGTCTTTAATATTTTCCTCACTAAAACTTTCAGGACTCATAGGTATATCCATACAGTTTTTATCTATATTCCTTTGTATTTTATAGTTTTCTTTTTTTCCATCTAAATAAGTATGTACAACATCTATTTCCATATATTGCAATGAAATAGGATTTAGGGCATTTGCATAAATAGAAATAAAAAGTATAAGTAATAGTTTTTTCATTTTATTTTCCTCCTAATTAGTTTAAATAAGTATATGTTTTAAAGCTTGAATTATTGATTAAAGAATAAATTTAAATATTGTTATGATAATTATTATCATTTTAAGAAAAATAAAAGTATTTTTTCGGTTTAATTCTTTAATGATAATTAATATTAATATTAAAACAGAAAAGGAAATAAATGATTAATTTAACTAAAAAGGTATTAGTTTCACTTTCTATTGTAACTGCTGTTGCAATAAGTGCTAATGCTGCTTCAAATGAAAAGACTTCAAAAACTGAAGTATCAAAGAGTGCTTCTATTTTAGATGCTTATTCAGATATTGCATTAGCAAATTATAGTGATGCTTTAAAAGATGCAAAATCTTTAAAAACAGCTATTGATGCTTTTGCAAAAAGCCCAACACAAGCAAATCTTGACAATGCAAAAAAGGCTTGGTTAACTTCAAGAGAGTCTTATGGTCAAACAGAAATCTTCAGACTTGCAAATGGACCAATTGATGCAGAAGATGGATGGGTTGCTGATTCTTACGGAGCTTTAGAAGGTCAGTTAAATGCTTGGCCACTTGATGAAAATATGATTGATTATACTATTGATGTAAATGGTGCTAAAACATCTGGAAATATTATTGATACAGTTGGTGTCTTTAATCCAGGAGGAGAGGGCGCAAGTGCTATTGATGTAACTACTATTACAGCTGATGCTATTTCTTCTTTAAATGAAAATGGTGGAGATGCAAATGTTGCTTCTGGTTATCATGCTATTGAATTTTTATTATGGGGACAAGATCAAGATTATTCTAACTTCTTAAAAGATAGTGTAACTTCAGGTGCTATGAGTGCTGGAAATAGAGCTTTAAGTGATTTTACAAGTGAAAAAAATGCAGATAGAAGACTAGCTTATTTACAAGCAGCAAGCCAAAAAGTTGTAAATGATTTAGAAGTAATCGCTAGTGCTTGGCAAAAAGAGATTAAAGGAAATGCTGGTTTATATCAAGCAGCTTTAAAAGGTCAATTAACAGGTGAAAATGCTGCTAAAAATATAAATTCAAATGACGCTTTAAAACAAATTATTGCAGGAATGGGTGTTTTTGTAAAATCTGAACTTGCAAATGAAAGAATAGCAGTTGCTGTTTTAACTCCAAGTGAAGAAGATGAGCATTCTTGTTTTTCTGATAATACACACAGAGATATAGCAACAAACTACATAGGGTTTAAAAATATTTTAACAGCTACATATGATGGTAAAAAATTTGGTAAATCTTTATTAGATTCTGTTGATAAAGAATCTAAAACTAGAATTGAAAATTTAATGGCTTCTATTGAGAAAAAAATTGCAAGTGTTGATGAAATAGCACGTACTAAAGAGCATTTTGATTATCAAATAAAACCTGAAAGTGCTCAATCAAAAGTGATTGTAAAACTTAAAAATGAGCTTAGAAAACTAGGTGATGAAATGGTTAATGTTGCTGCTGCTAATAAAATAGATTTAAGTACTGATGATGTTACTGATCCTGAAGAAACAAAAATTTAATTTATTTAAAAAAACTATTATTCTAAAAAGCCTTGTAGCAATTTTTGCTACAGGGCTTTTTGCAGTTGATAGTAATAGTAAATTTTTATCAAGTGATAAAGATAGTTCTTTATTACTAAAACCTTTTCCTAGTTTAAATGATGAGCAGTATGATGAGTTTATTTTGGGAAGAAGTTTTTTTGTAATTCCTTGGGTTGTAGCTCCAAGTGTTACAACAGCAAGAGATGGATTAGGACCACTTTTTAATGCAAATACTTGTGTTTCTTGTCATCCTGCAAATGGAAGAGGAACGCTTTTTAATGAAAATGTAGAATCTAGATCTTTAGTTGTTCGATTATCTATTGATTCACCTAGTTTAATTAAGAGTGATTTACATAAGAGTTTATTAGAAAAAAAAGGTTTTATTCCAGAACCAAATTACGGAAGTCAATTGGCAATAAATGGTATTCATGGAGTTGATTTTGAAGGAAAAGTGAAAATTGATTTTGATGAAGTATTAGTAGATTTTCCTGATGGAGAAAAACAAATTTTATTAAAACCAAAATATTCTTTAGAAAATCTAAATTATGGTGCTTTACACAAAGATGCAAATATCTCATATAGAATTGCTCCGACTTTAAATGGAATAGGTTTAATTGATTTAATTTCAAATGAAGATATTTTGAAAAATGTAGATGTAGATGATAGAAATGCTGATGGAATATCAGGTAAGGCAAATTTTGTATATTCAAATATTACAAAAAAAGAAGAGTTGGGAAAATATACTTGGAAAGGAAGTGTTGCTTTTCTAAAAGAACAGGTTGCGGGCGCTGCTTCAAATGATATGGGATTGACAACTACAATTTTTCCAGATGAAAATTGTACAAAAGAGCAGGAAGCTTGTAATAAAGCTGATAAACCAAAAGATGCCATTGATTTACCAGATGAAAGACTTGATGCAATTACTTATTATTTAAAAAATATAAAAACTTATGAAGCAAAAGACTCAAAAGAGTATAATGATGGCTTAGCTTTATTTGAACAAATCTCTTGTGCTAAGTGTCATATAAGTAGTTTTGATACTTCTAAAGGTTTTAAAATATCACCTTTTTCTGATTTTTTACTCCATGATATGGGTGAAGATTTAGCAGATGGAAGAGTTGAGTTTAAAGCAAATAAAAATGAGTGGCGAACAGCACCTTTATGGGGATTAGCACTTCATGAAAAAATTAATAATGAAAAACCTAGACTTTTGCATGATGGAAGAGCTAGAACTTTTCAAGAAGCTATTTTGTGGCACGGTGGTGAAGCACAAAAAAGTAAAGAGAATTATATGAATTTACCAAAAGAGCAAAGAGAAAAATTAATTAAATTTTTAGAGGAATTATAATGATAATAGTAATAAAAAGAGTGTTGTTTTTAGTTGTTTTACTTTCAAGCATGGTTTATGCAAATGAAAGAGTATTAATAAATGTGATAAATAATGTATCAATTCCAAATGTACAAAAAACAATAGATGATGCAAATATTTTAAAAAATGAATTAAATGAAAAAAATTTTACAAATTTTTTAAAATCATGGAAAAAAGTTGAAGCTTTATATTTAGCAGGAGACTTAGATGAAGATTATCTTGATACGCCAAGATATATGGATGTATTCAATAATCTAAAAGAGGATTTAAATTCTCAAATGAAAATGGTAATTGAATCAAAAGGTGAGCCTAAAACTGCTTTATTTAAGAACTCATTTAAAACAATAAATGCTTTAGAGTATGTACTTTTTAATGATAAAGAAATTTCACAAAGAGAAAAAGAATTAAGTGTTGCTATTTTAGATTCTATTATCTCTCATTTAGAAGATATAAATGAAGTTTATAAAAACTATTTGAGCGCAAAACCAAAAGATGAAAAATGGGAAAATGCATTGATTCTTAACTCTTTGATTGCTAGTTCTTACCGATTAAAAGAGTGGCGAATTGGAAATGCAAGTGGAAACTCAAGTAAATATAAAAATGATGCTAAAAATGAGAGAGCAGAGTATTTTTTAAGTCAAAATTCTTTTGCAGCAATTGATGCTATTTTAGATGCACACAATGAAGTGGTTTCAAAACACAAATATTATGATTTTGCACAATTTGCTATGGATAAAGGTGCAGCAATTCAGTTATTAACTGTTATTGATAAAATCTCTGAAATGAAAGCAGAGTTAAAAACTCTTCCAAAAGATGATTTTACAAAAGCAAATAATTTATTTAATATGGCAAAAGATTTACACAATGCTTATTATGTATCTTTGATTGAGCAATTAAGTATTGTAGGAAAAATTTTAGACGCTGATGGAGATTAAAAATTGGACACTATAGTGAATGATTTTTTTGCCTTTGAATATTTAATAAATCCTGATAAAAGATTGTATTGGGAATATTTATTAAGTTCATTATTTATAGGAATAATTTATTTTTATTTTACTAAAAAAAATAGTAGATTAATCACATCTTCAAAACTTTGGTTGCATCCAAGCGCGAAGTTGGATTATTACTATTTTTTCTTATCGTATTTTATAAATATTTTATTATTGATACCTTTTATTATAAGTGCAAAAACAATTGCTTTAGAAATAAATAGATTTTTGTATGAAAGATTTGATTATTTTGAAAATAGCTTTTTTTCTTATGGTGAAATAATATTTTTATATACCATAACACTTTTTTTAGTAAGTGATTTTACAAGATATTGGCTTCATAGATTTTTACATACTATTCCTTTTTTATGGGAATTTCATAAGGTTCATCATAGTGCAAAAGTTTTAACTCCAATTACCTTTTATAGGGTTCATCCTGTTGAAAACTTTCTTTTTGGACTTAGATATTCTTTAAGTATTGGAATAGTCACAGGAATATTTATCTATTTTTTTGGTGCGATGATTGATATTTATATGGTTTTAGGTGTTAATGCATTTTTGTTTTTCTTTTCATTAATTGGATCAAACTTGAGACATTCTCATGTACCTATATCTTATGGAAGATTTATAGAAAAATGGTTTATTTCTCCAAAACAGCATCAAATACATCACAGTAAAAAGCATTTTAATAAAAACTATGGTGGATATATCGCCATTTGGGATAGAATTTTTGGAACACTTTGTTTATCACAAAATGTAAAAGTTATGAAATTTGGTTTAAGGCTTGAGCAAATGAAAGATTATCTTTCATTAAAAGATTTGCTTTTAAGACCATTTATAAATTTAATAAAAAAAGGTAGGGTAAGTGAAAAATTTAAAACAATTTACGTTTATATTTTTACTAGGTTTAATTATAAACTTAAGTGCAAATGAAACAATAACAAAAGAGACTTTAGGTGAAGTTTTATTTTTTGATAAAAATCTATCACATAATAGAACACAATCATGTGCAACTTGTCACAACCCAAATAGTGGATTTGTAGATGATAGAGATAATGGTATCTCAAAAATGACTTCATTAGGAGATGATAATAAATCACTAGGAGATAGACAAGCCCCAACTGCATCTTATGCTAAGTTTTCACCAGATTTTCATTTTGATGAGAAAAAACAAAAATACATAGGTGGACAATTTTGGGACGGTCGATCAGCAACTTTAGAAGAGCAAGCAGGTGGACCTCCATTAAATCCAATTGAAATGGGAATGGCAAGTAAAAAAGAGGTAGTAAATAGAATCAAAGAAAATGAATTTTATGTAAGTTCATTTAGGAATCTTTTTGGAAATGATATTTTAGATAATGATGAAAAAGCTTATGATGCTTTAACAAAAGTTATTGCATCTTTTGAGAGAACTGATACTTTTTCACCCTTTGATTCAAAATATGATAGATATTTAAAAGGGGAATATGATTTAAGTGCCACAGAAGATTTAGGTAAGTCTTTATTCTTTTCAAATAACAATAACTCTTGTGCCACTTGCCATGTATTAAAAGGTGAAGATAAAGAGGGTGAAACATTTACAAACTATGAATTTCACAATATAGGAACACCTGCAAATAAAACTTTGCGAGCTAAAAATGGTGTGGAAAATATTGATGATGGATTATTGGCAAATCCCCTTGTAAATGATGTAAAAGAAAAAGGAAAACATAAAGTTCCAACACTAAGAAATGTGGCTGTAACAGCACCTTATATGCATAATGGTGTATTTGCTGATTTAAGAACAGTAGTTGAATTTTATGATAAATATAATAACAAAGATAGAACAATAAACTCTGAAACAAATAAACCTTGGGATGAGCCTGAAGTTAAAGAAACTATCGCATTAAAAGAGTTAAAAGCAAAAGAATTAACAGATAGAAAAGTAGAAGCACTAGTAGCTTTTATGAAACTTTTAACAGATAAAAAATATGAGCATCTATTAGAAAAATAAGAGAAGAAAGAAACAGTATTTAGAAGAGCATAAGCTCTTCTAAATACAATTATCTCTTTTTACTTGTTGAATTGTCCAGAATACTTCTGAGATTGATTCATCAAGGGCATGAGCTTGTTTCCCTAAAACTTCATTATTAGAAACATTTGCATTTTCTATAATGATATCTTGCATACCTTTATGCACATTTAAGTGAACTTCTTTTAAATGTGTCCAGTTTTGAGTTTTTGTGAATTCTTCATCTTTTTGTTCAGACTCCATAATCCATTTTCCTAATTCACACTCTGTTTCTTTTACAACTGTCCAATTTGTTTTTGAACCTAATTTAACACAGTTAGTATTTTTGAAATTTACGTGATTTAATTTTAATCTATTTAAGAACATAGTTAAATCCATATCACAAACTTGTTCAAGTGCTTTTGGATCAAATTTTGCATGATTTGCTGTTTCTAAAAGTTTAGAAGATAAAGACTGAATCTCTTTTGCCATATTGTTAATATTTGATGCTGCTTGGGCATTTTGTTGTGTTGCTTGGTCAAGTTGCGTTACTGCATCATTGATTTGTTCAATTCCTGCTTGTTGCTCTTTACTAGCTTCTGTTATATTGTTTATTAAATCAATAGTATTATTTATATTATTGTTTAATTTTGAATAACCTTCAATCATTTGAGATGCAATTTCTTTTCCATGATTTGCTTTTGTTGTTGCATTTATAACTAAATTTTTAATCTCTTTTGCAACATCAGCACTTCTTGCAGCTAGATTTCTCACTTCTGCTGCAACAACTGCAAATCCTCGTCCAGCTTCTCCAGCAGTTGCAGCTTCAACGGCTGCATTTAATGAAAGAATATTTGTTTGGAAGGCAATTTGATCGATTAAAACAATAGCATTATTAATTTCATTTACTTGAACATTAATATCTTCCATTGATAAAGCTGTTTCATCTGCTAGTTTTCTACCTTCATTTGAAGCAGTATTCACTTCTTTTGCAAAAACAGCCATTTTGTTTGTATTTTCAGTATTGTTTATAATAGTGCTTGTGATTTCTTCTAAAGCAGCAGCTGTTTCTTCAAGAGATGCTGCTTGTTGATTTGAAGAAATAGATAGATTATTTGAAGCAACTGTTAGTGTCTCAACATTATCATTTAAGGCATTTGCAGTAATATTAATCAGTGCAATAAACTCAGAAACAGAACTTCCTAAAGCTCTAATACCTAATAATAATGAACCTGTTTTACCACTTAGTTTATTTGTTTTTACTTCATAAGCAAAATTTGCATTTCCATATTCTGTTAGTATTTCAAGTGAATAATCAATATCTTGATTAAACTTATCCATACTTTCATTTATAAGTTTTGCAACTTGGGCAACTTTAGGATCATTTGGAATATTTTGTACTTTATAACCTAAGAATCCAATTTTTAGTTTTTCTAAAACATCTATGATTTCATCTCTTATATCATTGTCTTCATTAGCATTTAGAGTTTTTGACTCACAAGTCTTTCTTAGTTCTTCTAATTCTGCTTTAATTTTTGCAGAATCTTTATTTAAATCAAAAAATAAGAAAGCAGCTATTGCAATAACCACTATTGATACAATCCATAAAGCAATGTTATTTGCAATAAAAGATGAAACCAAAATCAAAACCGACAACATTGAAAATAAAAAAATAGATTTGCTTTTCAAGAAATAACCCCCGTTACATTAGTTTAATAGGCATTATTATACATCAAATAATCTTTTATATACAAATGAATATAAATCCATCTTCAATTTTACTTTCATAAACATTTGTGCAGCCACTATCTTCACCAAGTGCTTCTCCACTTGCTAGGTCAATATCCCAGTTGTGTAAAGGGCAAGTAACTATGTTTTCATGAACTAATCCTTCACTTAGTTTCCCTTGTTTATGAGGACAGATATTGTTTATTGCAAAGATTGAGCCATCTTTTGTTTTGAAAATTGCAATTTCGATTTCACCAATTATAACTTTTCTTGAACCCATAGACGGGATATCTTCTACTTGTGCGATTTTATACCATTTTGCCATTTTTGTCATGTTAAATTTGCTCCTTTGCTTCAAAACTATGAGAATCGTTTGGGTCTATTACAATTGGACTAAACTCTTTTGTAAATCCATCTTCAATGGCTTTTGCCCAAGGGTCAACTTGTGCTGATTTTTGTGATATATCAAAAGAAGCTGCATACATTTTTCTTTTTTCTTCATCAAATAAAACTTCTTTTACATATTCTAGTCCAACTCTTTCAATCCAATGAGCTGTTCTTTCCAAGTAATAGGCATCTTCTCTGT
>RRZU010882338.1_pt1 | contig 11400 bp, 9 predicted proteins | sample 2165561 | NCBI WGS metagenome assembly RRZU01 (sample SAMN10456909, study PRJNA506462) | wastewater metagenome | isolation source: wastewater sludge | place: USA: Moscow, Idaho | reverse complement strand
GTTGTTGTAGGAAATTAATATGGGAATAAAAGTAGTACAAAGACACGGTAAATCGTTTAAAGATAGATTATATTTACCTGGTATTGCAGGTGGAATGAAAACAACTTTTAAACATTTTGTTAAAAATTTAAAAGATGTAGAGAGTATCAATACTTTACAATATCCAGAAGTTCAACCAACAGATATTACTGATAGATATAGAGGTGTTCATAGACTTACAAAATTTGATGATGGTAGTGAAAAATGTGTAGCTTGTTTTATGTGTGCAACTGCATGTCCTGCTGAATGTATCTTTATTGAAGCTGAAGAAAGATTCGATGAACATAATGAAAAAAGACCTAAAGAGTTTAAAATCGATTTATTAGAGTGTGTATTCTGTGGATATTGTGTTGAAGCTTGTCCTTGTGATGCAATTAGAATGGATACAGGAATTTTTTCATTTACAGCGTCAAAAAGAGAAGATTTTGTATTAGACAAAAAAGCTTTAATGGCTAATGAAAGATCAAAGGATTTAAAATAATGGTTGATTTAATATTTATTGCTTTAGCATTTTTTGCAATCACTGGTGCTATTGCTATGATTGTATACAAAAATCCAATGTTTAGTGCATTAGGTGTATTAATTACAATGTTAAGTGTTGCAGGTATGTTCGCACTTTTAAATGCAACTTTCTTATTTTTAGTTCAAATTATAGTTTATGCTGGTGCAATTATGACTTTAATTTTATTTATCTTAATGTTCTTAAATATTAAAGAAGAAGATTTACCACATGAACCAAATAAATATAAGTTAATAGCACTTGGTGCTGTTATTATGATTCCTTTGAATGTTTTAGTTTTAAAAGCAGTTTCAAATCTTCCACAAAAAGATTTCAACATAGTTCAAGGTGATTTTGGAGACATAAAACCTGTTGGAATAGAACTTTATAATCACTGGATTGTTGCATTCGAATTAATCTCAATTTTGCTTTTAATTGCACTTGTTGGTTCAGTTGTTCTTGCAAAAAAAAGAAAATCTAAAATTATAAGCAAGGAGGACTAATTTATGGTATCACTTACTTCTTATGCCTTTGTTTCAATGATGTTATTTTCAATTGGAGCAATAGGTGTTATAGCAAGAAAAAATATTTTTGTTATATATATGTCAATTGAAATGATGTTAAATGGTATAAACCTATTTTTAATAACATTTGCTAGATATCATTTTAATATTGACCCTCAAATTATTACAGTTATGGTTATTTCAATTGCTGCTGCTGAAGCTGCGATTTTCTTATCAGTAATAATTTTATTATTTAGATCAAAAAAATCTTTAAACACAGATGTATTTACATCTCTAACTCAAGGAGAAAACTAATATGAATACATCTGCTTTAGTTTGGATTATTTTAGCTCCTTTATTTGGTGCTATACTTAATGGTTCATTATATTTCTATCATATTAAAAAAAGTAAAATTTCAGAAAATTATTTTGCTTTAATTGGAACTATTACTCCATTAATTTCATTCTTAATTACTTTAAGTTTATTCCTAAGAATGCTTGAAGAAAAAATCATATTTAAACAACATATTTTTACTTGGTTAAATGTTGATAAATTAAATATTGAAATGGCATTTTTAGGTGATAATTTATCAATCTTTATGTCTATGTTTGTAACTTTTGTTGGTTGGCTAATTCATATTTATGCAATTGGTTATATGAAAGGTGATGATGGATTTGGTAAGTTCTTTGCTTACTTTAACCTTTTCTTAGCTTCAATGTTAATTCTTGTATTAGCAGATAATCCAATAATTTTATTTATTGGTTGGGAAGGTGTTGGAGTTTGTTCATACCTTTTAATCAAATTTTATTATGGTAGTAAAGACAATGTTATTGCTGCAAATAAAGCATTTATAGTAAACAGAGTTGGTGACTTTGGATTTTTACTTGGTGTTGTAACTTTATTTTTTGCTTTAGGTCAAGTTGATTTATCATTTGGAACTATTGAAGCAAATATAGGAAATACTACAAATAGTTTATTGATTCTTTCAGGTTTTTTACTTTTTGTAGGAGCAATGGGAAAATCAGCTCAAGTTCCACTTTATGTTTGGTTACCTGATGCAATGGCAGGACCAACTCCAATTTCAGCTTTAATTCACGCTGCTACAATGGTAACAGCTGGGGTTTATATGGTTGCAAGATTCCATTTCTTATATGCTGGAATTGAAGAAATTGGATTATTTATAGCTTATGTTGGAGCAATTTCTGCACTATTAGCTGCAGTTATTGCAACTAAACAAACGGATATCAAAAAAATTCTTGCTTATTCAACAATGAGTCAATTAGGATATATGTTTATTGCAGTTGGTTTAGGTTTTTATTCAACTGGACTGTTCCACGTATTTACACATGCTTTCTTTAAAGCAATGTTATTCATGGGAGCTGGTGGGATTATTATAGCACTTCATCACGAACAAAATATATTTAAAATTGCAAAGCATAGAGCAAATCTTCCTATTATTGGATTAACATTCCTAATTGGGGTTATTGCAATTTCTGGAATTCCACCATTCTCTGGATTCTTCTCAAAAGATGCTATTTTAGCAGCAGCTTTCCAAGAAGGACAATATTTAATTTATGGAATTGCTTTATTTACTGCATTCTTAACAGCATATTATATGTTTAGAATGTATTTTATAGTTTTTGTTGCACCAAATCATCATGATGTTGATTATGTTTATACTTCAAAAACTATCACTTTACCACTTCTAATCTTAGCTATTGGTGCAGTTGGAGCAGGATTTTTAAATCTTCCTTCTATTTTTGGAGGAAATCATTTTGTTGATACTTGGCTTGGACAATTAAATTCAAAAGTTATTCACTTAGACCATTCAACAGAATATATCTTAATGATATTATCTGTTGTTGTTGCAGCTTGTGGTATCTTTGTTGCATATAAAAAATATGCTAACTTTGATCTATCAAAAGAAGAAACTGAAACTGGTTTTGTTGGTAGAAAACTTTATGTTGATGAACTTTATGACTTCTTATTTGTTAAATCAGCAAAAGCTATTTCAACGTTTATAGATAAAGTTCTTGATGATAAAATAATTGATGCGTTTATTATGAAATCATCAATCTCTTTTGTAAATGTTGGTAAAAAAGTAGCGATGATACAAAATGCAAATGTTAGATTCTATGCTGTATTTATGCTTATTGGAATGACTTGTATTTTTGTATATTTATATATTACACTAGGATTATAGTATGAGTTCAGATATACTTTCGTTTATTATATTTTTACCTGCTGTTGTAGCATTTGGTTTAATGATAACAACAAGGGATGTTAATGCAATTAGAAATATAGCTTTTTTAACAACAACTGTTATTTTAGCTTTAGTTTTAAAAATCTATATTGAATTTGATCCAAATTCTAGTATGCAATTTGTTACAAATGCATCTTGGATTGAGACTTATGGTATTAATTATTATATTGGATTAGATGGTTTTTCTCTTACAATTTTAATGATGATTGCTATACTTATTCCTACTTCTTATTTATTATTATGGGAAGGAAAAACTAAAGGTTATTGGATAAATATGCTTTTAGTTCAAACAGGAGTTACAGGAAGTTTATTATCTTTAGATGTTGTTTTATTTTATTTCTTTTGGGAAGTTATGCTTCTTCCAGTTTTCTTACTTATTGGACAATATGGATTTGGAAATAGAGTATTTACAACAATAAAAGTAACTGTTTATACAATGGCTGGATCACTTTTAATGTTAATAGCAATTTTATATCTTGGTGTTGCTTATTATAGTGAATTTGGAACTTGGTCGTTTGCTTATGATAAGTTAATGACAATTTCAACTCTTGATTATTCTACAAAAGCTTGGTTATTTTTAGCGTTTTTAGCTGCATTTGCAATAAAAATTCCAATTTTCCCATTACATACATGGATTATGGAAACTTATAAAAATGCACCAACAGGAGCAGTTTTTTTACTATCTTCTATTATGGCAAAACTTGGAGTTTATGCAATCGTTAGATTTATGATTCCAATCTTCCCTGATATTTATGTAGAGTTTTCAACTTGGTTTGTAGCTATTGGATTATTTGGACTTATTTATTTTGGAATTGCAGCACTTATGCAAGATGATATAAAAAGAATGTTTGCTTATTCTTCAGCATCACATCTTAGCTTTATCTCAGCAGGTATTTTTTCATTAAATGCTTATGGTATAAATGGTGCTTTATATTTAATAATTGCTCATGCTATTGCAACTGGTGCTTTATTCTTACTTGTAGGATTAATGCAAGAACAAACAGGATTTAAAACAATCAAAGATTTAGGTGGAATAGCTAAAAAAGCTCCTATCTTTACATTTATTTTTGCAGTTATGTTATTTGCAAACGTTGGACTTCCTGGAACAAATGGATTTGTTTCTGAACTTTTAATAATCTTTGGTATATATGAATTTAATGCTTATTTAGGTTATATTTCAGCACTTACAGTAATAATTGGAGCTTCATATATGTTATGGATGTTTCAAAGAGCTATCTTACAAGATAGACCAGAAGGTGCACCTGAACTTACAATGAGGGATTTAAAAATTAAAGAAATTATAGGATTAGCTCCTTGGGTTATTCTAGTTTTTGTTATGGGATTCTATCCAGAAATTTTTATGGATAAATTTGAACCAACAGTTACACACTACCTACAAGATATTCTACAAATTGGAGCAGCAAAATGAGTCAATTTTTATATTTAGTACCAACGCTTACTATTTTAGTTGGTGCATTAGTGCTTATGTTTATGAGCATGTATGATAAATTTAATATTAAAAATCATATTTTTGCATCTTCAGTATTTTTAATTATTGCTTTACTATTTGCACTTAGTAATGTAAATAATTCATTTTCAGTTCAACCATATGAAAGTTTTTTAAATAATGTTTTAACTTTTGATAGTTTTTCAAATTTCTTCAATATTCTATTAATTGCTGGAACTTTATTGACTTTATTAATTGGTGAACATTATTTTCAACATAGAAGTTATTTTAAAGGTGAGTTTTTCTCAATTTTATTATTTGCTCTATTTGGAATGATGGTTTTAGCACAAGCAAATGAACTAATTACAGCATTTATTGCTTTAGAAATTGCATCATTTTCTATTTATATTATGGTTGGTTATAACTCTGATGATTCAAAAAGAGTTGAAGCAATTTTTAAATATTTAGTTTTAGGTTCATTTATTGGGGCTTTTTATCTTTTAGGTATGGTTTTAGTTTATGGAGCAACAACAAGTACAAATTTAGCTGATGTTTCAACATTTATAGCAACTGCAAATCAACAAGATATGATACTTGTGTATATTGGTTTGACTTTAATACTATTCACATTTTTATTTAAAATTGCAGCATTCCCATTCCAATCATGGCTTCTAGATGTTTATAGAGGTGCTCCTATGATTATTACTGCATATATGGCATCAACATTTAAAATTGCAATTTTCTCATTCTTCTTAAGAGTTATACTAGATTATATCTCTCCGATTATAGATTTCTGGGATACTATACTTTCAGTAGTTATAATATTAACTTTAGTATTTGGTACATGGTTAGCAGTAACTCAACAAATCGTAAAAAGAATGTTAGCAGCATCATCAATAGTTCATACTGGATATTTGCTTTTAGCTTTTATCGCATTAGGTTATAAAGATGGTCATTTAATAAATATTGACTCAGCATACGCTGTAATGTTTTATTTAATTGCTTATTTATTATCTGCTCTTGGAGCATTTGGATTGGCTTCTCACATTATTTCAGAAACTAATGTAAAAGTTACATTTGATGATTTTAAAGGTTTAGCAAAGCAAAGACCATTTTTAGCAGCGATGATGACAATATTTTTATTATCACTTGCAGGAATTCCATCAACAATAGGATTTATTGGTAAAATTTATGTATTTACTGAAGCAATTGCTTCTGGATATACTCTTCTTACAGTTATTGCAATTTTAGCAACTATTGTTTCAGTTTACTACTATTTTAGACTTATTGCAGTAATGTATTTTTATCCTGCACCAGATAATTGTGAAACTGAAGAGTTTGATGATAAAAGAGTTTCAACTTATGCAATAATGTTTGTTGCAATTTTAACAGTTTTAGGTGGAATTGGTTCAGCAATCGTATTCTTTATACCTGCAATGAATATTGATACTTTAATAAACTTCTCACAAGTAGCAGTACAATCTTTATTTATTAGATAATTGTGTTATAAAGTAACATAATTATCAATACTCATTATTAATTATAAATCTATAAAATCCCCCTTTGGGGATAATTTGTAACTTTTTTACCATTTTATATTGAAAAAAACTCAAAAAATAGCCTTTTCATTGAAGTAATTTTAAACTTATATTTTGCTATCATTTACGAAATCTAAAATCGCAAGAAAGGATAGCAAATGAGTGACCTAATAGAAGGTTATTTAGGGAAAACGGAAGAAGGGAAGAAAAGTAGATTACCTGCAAAACTTGATTTTATCCAAAGTTTTACTGGTGGTTTCTTAGCTTTATTTATGTGGGCACATATGATGTTAGTTGCTTCAATTTTAGTATCTAATGATTTTATGTATGCCGTTACAAAATTATTAGAAGGTAGCTTTATATTTGAAGGTGGAAATCCTTTACTAGTTACAATCGTTGCAGCTGTTATATTTACAATTTTTATTGTACATGCTGCTTTAGGAATGAGAAAATTACCTGGTAACTTTAAACAATACCAAGTTATGAAAGCACATGCAAAAAGTATGAACCATGATGATACTAAACTTTGGTTTATTCAAGCATTTACTGGTTTTGCAATGTTCTTTTTAGGTTCTGTTCATTTATATGTAATTATGACAAATTCTGCTGATATCGGACCATACGAAAGTGCAGATAGAATTTGGTCAGAATATATGTGGCCTTTATATATTCTTTTATTATTAGCAGTTGAATTCCATGGAACAATTGGTCTTTATAGATTGTGTGTAAAATGGGGTTGGTTTGATGGAGAAAATCCAAAAGCAACTAGAAAAGCATTAAAAAAAGTAAAATGGGTTCTAACAGTATTTTTCTTAGTTTTAGGATTTGCTTCACTTGCAGCTTATATGAAAATAGGTTATGAAAATGCTAAAAATGGAACAGTTGGTCAAAAATATACTCCAACTGCACAAATAATGAATTACAATCTGACAAATAAAAGTCTTGGAGGAATCGCATAATGAAAATTAATTACTGTGACGCATTAGTTATTGGTGGAGGACTAGCTGGACTTAGAGCTGCTGTTGCTGCACAAAAAAAAGGCTTAAGTACTATAGTTTTATCATTGGTTCCTGTAAAAAGATCTCACTCTGCTGCTGCTCAAGGTGGTATGCAAGCATCTTTAGGTAACTCAAAAATGTCTGATGGTGATAATGAAGATTTACACTTTGCTGATACTGTAAAAGGTTCTGACTGGGGATGTGATCAAGAAGTTGCTAGAATGTTTGTACACACTGCACCAAAAGCTATTAGAGAATTAGCCGCTTGGGGGGTACCTTGGTCAAGAGTTAAAGCTGGTACTAGAGAAGCTGTTATCAATGCTAAAAAAACTACTATTACTGAAGATGAAGATAGACATGGTTTAATCACATCAAGAGACTTTGGTGGTACTAAAAAATGGAGAACTTGTTATACTGCTGATGCAACTGGACACACAATGTTATTTGGTGTTGCAAATGAAGCTTTAAAACATAATGTTGATATTAGAGATAGAAAAGAAGCTTTATCATTAATTCACGAAAATGGAAGATGTTATGGAGCAATAGTAAGAGATTTAATTACAGGTGAATTAGAAGCTTATGTTGCAAAAGGTACATGTATCGCAACTGGTGGTTATGGAAGAATTTTCAAACAAACTACAAATGCAGTTATTTGTGAAGGAACAGGAGCTGCTATCGCACTTGAAACTGGAATTGCAACATTAGGAAATATGGAAGCAGTTCAATTTCACCCAACTCCAATCGTTCCATCAGGAATTTTATTAACTGAAGGTTGTAGAGGTGATGGTGGTATTTTAAGAGACGTTGATGGACATAGATTTATGCCTGATTACGAGCCAGAGAAAAAAGAACTTGCTTCAAGAGACGTTGTTTCAAGAAGAATGATTGAGCATATTAGAAATGGTAAAGGTGTTCCTTCTCCTTATGGATATCACGTATGGTTAGATATTTCTATTTTAGGTAGAGAGCACATTGAGAAAAACTTAAGAGATGTTCAAGAAATTTGTCAAATCTTTAATGGTATTGATCCAGCTGATGAAGGTCCAAAAGGTTGGGCTCCAGTTCTTCCAATGCAACACTACTCAATGGGTGGTATTAGAACAAAACCAACTGGTGAATCTCAAAAATTATCAGGATTATTTGCTTGTGGTGAAGCTGCTTGTTGGGATATGCATGGATTTAATAGACTTGGAGGAAACTCAGTTTCTGAAACAGTTGTTGCTGGTATGATTATTGGTAACTACTTTGCTGATTATTGTTTAGAAAATGATGTTACTATTCCTACTAAAACTGTACAAAAATTCTTAGATGAGCAAGAAGCTTATATTGATGAAATTCTATCTTATAATGGAAATGAAGATATCTTCAAGATAAAAAATAGAATGAAAGAATTAATGGATGAAAAAGTTGGTATCTTTAGAAGTGGAGAACCACTAAAAGAAGCTGTTGAAGAGTTAAAAGACTTATTAGCAAAAACTAAAAAAATCAACATTAAATCAAAAGAAAGATCTGGAAATCCAGAACTTGAAGAAGCATATAGAGTTCCAAAAATGTTAAAAGTAGCACTTTGTGTTGCTAAAGGTGCTAGAGATAGAACTGAATCAAGGGGAGCACATTATAGAGAAGACTATTTAAAAAGAGATGATGCAAATTGGTTAAATAGAACTTTAACATCTTGGCCTTCAAAAGATGCATTAGAACCAGAAATCACTTATGAGCCATTAGACATTATGACTATGGAAATGCCTCCAGCATTTAGAGGATATGGTGCTAAAGGTATGATTATTGAACACGATTTATCAGCAGTTAGACAAGCTCAAGTTGATGAAATAACAGAAAAAATGCAAGCTGAAGGAAAAGATAGACACGAAATTCAACATGCATTAATGCCTTTTGATTTACCAATGAACTACAAAGAGAAAAATGAAAGAGCAGGAGATAAATAATGAGCACACAAAAAGGTAGAGAAATTACAATATCAGTTCTAAAATTTAATCCAAGAAGTAAGGTTTCTAAACCTCACTTCGTTGAGTATAAATTAGAAGAAACTCCAGGGATGACTCTTTTTATTGCATTAACACAAATTAGAGAAAATTTAGATCCTGATTTATCTTTTGACTTTGTATGTAGAGCTGGTATTTGTGGAAGTTGTGGTATGGTTGTAAACGGTAAACCATCACTTGCTTGTAGAACACTTGTTTCAAATTATCCTTCAGGAAAATTACAGTTAATGCCTATGCCTGCATTTGAATTAATCAAAGATTTATCTGTAAATACTGGTAAATGGATGGATGGTATGAGTAAAAGAGTTGAATCTTGGATTCATAATGACCACGAAGTTGATATTTCTAAATTAGAAGATAGAATTGATCCAGATGTTGCAAATGATACTTTTGAATTAGATAGATGTATCGAATGTGGTATTTGTGTAGCTTCTTGTGGAACTGCTTTAATGAGACCTAATTTCGTTGGTCCAGTTGGATTAAATAGAGTTGCAAGATTTGATATTGATCCACACGATAAAAGAACTGCAGAAGATTTCTATGAACTAATTGGTGATGATGATGGAATTTTTGGTTGTATGTCATTAATGGCTTGTGAAGACCATTGTCCAAAACATTTACCATTACAAAACAAAATTGCTTACTTAAGAAGAAAATTAGTAGCACTTAGATAAATATTACGAAGGATTTTATCCTTCGTAACTAAAAAAATAGAAAAAGTTAAATATCATAATAACTGATATTTAACTTTTTTTATTTAGGAGATTTTTTATATGAGTTTAGTTAATGACTATTTTTTATTATATCATGGTATAACATTCGAACAAAATTTAGATACTGAAGAAATTGATACTATTTTAAATGAAGATACTTTTACAATATTTGCTTTAATTCTTAGTGCAACAAGAAAAAACTGTGATAAATATTTACCACTTACTTCTTTTAAAACTTTATGCCAGCAAATCAATGTCAAATCTCCTTCAAACATAACTGAATTAAATCATCTTCAACACAATATTGTTGATACAATTTCAAGGAATAAAACAAAAAATAATATTACTATTTTGCATTCGTCATTTGAATATTTAAAAAATGAAAACATTTTAAATAGCGAGCATTACAACAAACTTTTATCTTTATTTGATTTAAAAGAGCTTAATGTAACTGAAGAACAAAATCATATTTCGGTACAAAAAATTGATGATGAACATAAATCTTCATTTAAAGATTTAAAACATAATTTAGAAAATATTATCAATGAATTAAAAACTGATTTGACAAATAAAGAGATTTTAGCTGAATTAGAAAATACTCATAATTATTTAAACGATCAAAAATTCTCTATTGGAATTACTGGTGTTATGAATGCTGGAAAATCTACAATGTTAAATGCCTTAATGGGAAGAGAAATTCTTGGAAGTGCTGTTGTTCCTGAAACTGCAAACTTAACAATAGTAAAACACAATCCAACTGACAATGCAAAAGTTTATTATTGGAATGAACAAGAGTGGGATAGAATAAAAAAATCAGCTTCTCAACTAGAATCTATGAAAGATTTTGTTGAAGAAACAAATAGAATTTTTGGTGATAACCTAAAAAACTATATTAGACCTGTTTCAAGATTTGATGAGATTGATATAAAAGATTTATCTTCATATACTTCAGCAGAAGCAAGTGGCAAAAAATGTAATCTAGTAAAATATGTAGAACTTGGTTCAAAACTTGATTTTTTAAGTGATGGAATAGAAATTGTTGACACTCCAGGACTTGATGATCCAGTTATTCAAAGAGAAGAGATTACAAAAGAGTATATTAGTAAATGTGATATGATGATACATCTTATGAATGTATCACAATGTGCAACTTTGAAGGATGTTGAGTTTATTATAGATGCTGTATTATATCAAAATATTTCAATACTTTTAGTCTTAATTACAAGAGCTGATACAGTAAGTAAAAAAAATCTAGATGAAGTTATACAATATACTAAAACTTCAATACAAAGACAGCTTAAAGCTCAAAATAAAGACTCTCAACTAGACCATATTTTAAAAACTATAAAATTCATTCCAATATCAGGTTATATGGCACTTTTGCATAGAACAGGAAG
>RRZU010132817.1_pt1 | contig 11400 bp, 9 predicted proteins | sample 2165561 | NCBI WGS metagenome assembly RRZU01 (sample SAMN10456909, study PRJNA506462) | wastewater metagenome | isolation source: wastewater sludge | place: USA: Moscow, Idaho | reverse complement strand
TGATTCTTTTAGTTCTAAATATTTTATAAATGAATGTAGTGATATTAGTAAAAATGAAACAATGATTGTACCTATTAATATTAGCTATACAAAGATTAGAAATGGAAGAAATTTTTTAATTGATATGGCTGAAAAACTAATTGATGAAATGGGTGATAATTTTAAAGAAGAGTTAGAGATTGAGAGTAATTTAATATTAAATTCTAAAATTATCATTCATATATTAAAGCCTATTAGTACTAAAAATATTATTGAAAACTTATATAAGCAAAATCTTTCACAAGAAGATGTAATCTCTAAATTAAGATATGAAGTCACCCATGATTTTATGAATTATATTTATGAATCTTTAACTATAAGTTTTGATCATGTCTTTGCACTAATACTTCATTTATATCCAAAAAATGAAATCAATATTGAATATTTTAAAAGATTAATTTATATGGTAATTCATAAAATAAAAGAAGCCAAACTATTTTATGATGAAGAGATTGACAAAGATTTAATTTATTTAATATCTTATGAAAAATTTAAACTATTTGATAATATTTTAGAAATAGCAATAAATACTCAAATCATAACAATTGAAGAAAATGCATATTTAATAAATAAAGAGAAATTATTAGATTCCCATACTCACAATACCATAAGATTAAAAAATATTTTAAGAGTAGTTTTAAATGAAATATTAATCAATGAAAAAGTTGTAAACATAATACAAACACTATTATCAAAAGATGAAAATGAAAATAATTCCCAATTAGTAAATATATTAAAAAATGAAGAAAATGAAGAGTTTGAATTTGCCTATGAAAAAAGTAAAGATTATGAAAATATAAAAGCAAAAGAGATAGGAAAAACAAAATATTTTGATATTGATAAAGCAAAAAATTGTGTTATTGCAATTCATGGGTTTTCTTCATCTCCCAAAGAAGTAGAACAATTAGCTCTTTTCTTAAATGAAAATAATCTAAGTGTACATACACCAAGACTAGCAGGGCATGGAATAGTTCCTGAAGAGCTAAAAGAGAAGAAATGGGAAGATTGGTATAAGTCTGTTTCACGGGCTATTGTAATTGCCTCATTGCAATATAAAAAGATTTATATTGTAGGGTTTTCAACGGGTGGATTATTAGCTCTTTTAAGTACTAAAAAGTATTATAAAGAGTTTGTAGGATTAGTTTGTATAAATGCTGCACTTCATTTAAATGATCTTCGAATAAAAACATTAGTTCCTGCTATTTCCTTTTGGAATGATATAGTAAAAGTATTTGGTGAAAATGATTACACAAAAGAGTATGTGGATAATTTTCCTGAGAATCCAGAAATAAACTATAATAAACACTATATTGATGCTATTGAACAACTTAGTTTATTAATGAAAAGAACAAGAAAAAGCTTACATAAAATAAGAAAACCTATTTTAATAATTCAAGGAAAAGACGACCCAATTGTAAATCCAAGTTCTGCCCATGAAATATATGAAAATATAGAATCAAGATATAAATCTTTAAAAATAATTGATGCTTCAAATCATGTAATAATCATAGGGGAAAAGACTAAAGAACTTTTTACTGACATATTAGATTTTATAAGCCAAGGAGAGTAATAATCTATTTTGTAATAAAACTTATTATAGAATAAATTATAAAACTTATTAAAGGATTACTATGAAAATTATAAAAAATATGGTTTTAATACTGCTAAGTTTAATAATTATTATTGGATGTACACACAAAACTCCTTATACAAATAGATCTCAAATGATATTTATGTCAAGTGAAGAAGAGTTAGCCCTTGGTGAGAAATCATACCAAGAAGCACTCGCTGAAGCAAAAGTTATCACAGGAACAAAAGATGCTAATAGAGTAAAAGCTATTGGAGAAAGAATTGCAAAAGTAGCCGATAGAAGTGATTTTACATGGGAATTTAATCTTGTTGAAGATGAAGCTTTAAATGCATTTTGTTTACCAGGGGGTAAAGTTGTAGTTTATACAGGTATTTTAAAAGCAGCACGTAATGATGACCAATTAGCAACTGTAATTTCACACGAAATTGCACATGCACTTGCTAGACATGGAGCGGAAAGAATGAGTTCTGCAAAAGTGCAGCAAGGAATTCAAGTATTAGGAAATGTTGTTTTAGCAGTTGGAGCACCTGAATATCAAAATGTATTTAATCAAACATATGGAATTGGAACGCAAGTTGGAGTTATGCTTCCTTATGGAAGAATGCAAGAAAGTGAAGCTGATGAAATAGGTATTTATTTAATGCACAAAGCTGGATATAATTTACAAGAAGCACTTAAGTTTTGGGAAAATATGAGTGAGGGAAAACAAGAAACAAATGAGTTTTTATCAACACATCCAAGTTCAAGTACTAGAATTGAAGATATTAAAAAAGTAATTGTAAAAATACAATCTCAAGCAAACATCTAAAATAAGAGTAAATCTATACTCTTATTTTTTTATCTTCATACATTTTCTCATCTGCATAATTTAATAAATCCTCAATATTATCACCATCTTTTGGATATATACTCACTCCCAAACTAAAAGATAAAGGTATTGTTAAATCTTCAGTATAATTTAGTGGATTCTTTTTTGAAATTTCTTCTATTCTTTTTAATGTTAAATCTAAATATTCTAATGATTTAAGATGTTCAAAAAGTATTACAAATTCATCTCCACCAATCCTTGCAAGTGTGTCGTCATCTCTTATAATATCAGATAAAACTTCACCAAGATGTTTAAGTAACATATCCCCAACATGGTGACCATATTCATCATTTACTTTTTTAAATTTATTTAAATCTATAAAACATAGGGCAAAAAATTCTTCTGAATCTTTACTTTTCGAAATAGCATTATCTATTTTCCTTATTAACATAGAACGATTTGGTAATCCAGTTAAACTATCATGATCAGCAGAATATTCAAGCTCTGATTGAATTTTTTTAAGATATGTAATATCTTGACAAATAATTATATTATCTGCTCTATTATTATAAGTAAATTTCATTGGAATAATATCTGTATGAAAGAAAATATCAACGCCATCTAAATTTGTTGCTTGTAAAATACTACTAACTTGTGTAGATGAAATTTTAACCTCTCTTGAAAAGAAATATTTAGAGAAATGTGAACCTATCATATCATTTTGGTTTAAACCAAAAAAAGATGTACAAGCTTCATTGGCTTCAGTTATTATTCCTTTTTCATTTATATGAAAACTAATTAAATTCTGATTTATTAGATTAAAATACATCTCATTGTTTTTTATATCTTCTTTTTGATTTTCATAATGTAAATTCTCTTGATTTATTAACTGTATTGCTTGTACATAATCCATAGTAAGTTTTGATTGTTTGGTGAACATTGCTATATAAAAAATTTTGTTTGTTTCGAAATAACAAAGTTCTATATTAACATCATAAAATATATCTCTTTTTGAAAGCATTGGTATATGTAAATAATCTTTATTATTGATATTTAAATCTTTTAGTTTTTCTTCTAAACCAACAAATTCCCAAAAGAAATCTCTTATGTCTGAATTTACACTTATTGTTTTGAAATCATCAACAAAATCTATTAAATTATCTGTAAACTCAACAATTTTGAAATCTTCAGAAAATAATATACAAGAGATATTATATTTCTTGCAAATGATAGGTAAAATCAATCCTGATAAAATCATAATAATTGCTCAACTATTTTTTTACTTAAAACACCAAATAATTCTTCGATATTACTGTTATCTTTTGCCGAAGTTTTAGTAATAAATACTATATTAGGAAAAAGTTTCTTTAAACTTTTAAGATCAATTTCCTCATACTCTAAATCACTTTTATTTAAAGCAATACAAATAGGTAAGTTTGGCATTGTTTCTTCACAAAGAGTTAAATGTTCAGAAATAAAATTAATTGTATTTTTTCTAGTTAAATCTGCAACAATAATAAAACCTTTTGCTCCATTTAAATAATGACTTAAAATTGGTTTAAAATCTGTTTTTCCTTCAATATCCCATATCATAGTATTTGAAGTGTAAGTTTTATTATTTACATAAGTATCAATAACTTTATTTAAAATAGAAACACCAATAGTACTTAGATATTCTTCATTAAAATTATTATCAATATAACGTTTTATTAAACTTGATTTACCTGTTCCAAAATCTCCTAATAAAACAATTTTATAAGTAAACATCCAAAACCTTTATTTTTTAATAAAAAATGTATAAACTAAAAGTATATTATATCTAATTTTATTATTAAAAACTTTATTATTTATTATTATTTTAAATATGAGATAAAAAATGTGTTATATTTATAAGGATTTTTCTTAGAAGTAATTCAAGTATATACTTTATTTTTAAGTTAAATTGATAGGATTGTAAAATTCTGAGATTTTTTATTCAACTCTCATAATGAGAATTGAATAAATTTATAAATTAAGCTATATTTGTATAAACCGCTTGAACATCTTCATCATCTTCAAGTTTTTCTATTAATTTACCAATCTCTTCTTGTTGAGCTTCTGTAAACTCTTGAGGATTATTTGGAATTCTTTTTAACTCTGCTTTTGTAAGTTCAATTCCTAACTCTTCAAATTTTTGATTCATATTTCCAAAGTCTGTATAGTTAGCATATGCTAAAACAACACCATCTTCTTCTTCAATTTCTTCAAGTCCAGCATCAATTAATTCTAATTCTAATTCTTCAATATCCATATCAGCTGTTTTATTAAATTCAAAAATAGCTTTTCTATCAAAGAAAAATTCTAAAGAACCAGTTGGTACAACTTGTCCACCGTTTTTATTGAAATACATTTTCACATTTGCAACTGTTCTTGTATTATTATCTGTTGCAGTTTCTACAAAAATTAAAATTCCATGAGGACCTTTTCCTTCAAAGTTTACTTCAGAAAAATTTGTTGCATCTTTTCCACTAGCTCTTTTTATAGCAGCATCAATATTTGTTTTTGGCATATTTTCAGCTTTTGCATTTAAAATAGCTGTTCTAAGTGCTGAGTTCATTTCAGGATCTGGAACTCCTGCCCGTGCTGCCATTTCAATTGCTTTTGCTAATTTAGGGAAAATTCTTGACATTGCTCCCCATCTTTTCATTTTTGACGCTTTTCTATATTCGAAGGCTCTACCCATTATAACTCCAATTTGTTTTTCAAATTTTTGTTGAATTATAGCAAGTTTGTAATAATATAATTATAAATATAAAACTTATTCTAAAATAAAATTCGATAATATAAAGGATGAAAAAAATAATATTACTCTCATTTATCCTATTTTTAAACTTAAATGCTTTTAATCTGTCCAGCTCAAAAGTAAAAAATGCAAATACAGTTTTAGTAAAAATTAATGGAAAAAACATAAGCGAGCCAAAATTAACTTTTGATAAACAAAATATAAATTTTTATAAAAATCCTTTTATTTCTGATTCCTATTATGCCCTACTTCCTATTTCTTATTATCAAAAACTTGGGAAAGATAGAATTATCTTCTCTTATTTAGAAAATAATAAAAAAATATTTAAAGGTTTAGATTTAGAAATAATTGATGGAAAATACAAAAGTGAAGTAATAAATGTAAAACCTTCAATTTTTAAACCAAATAAAGAAAGAGTTGCAAGAACAAAAAAAGAGTATGAAGAAGCTATGGAAATTTACAATAGTTCAAGTGCAGAAATTTACTGGAAAGATGATTTTATATATCCTTTAAACTCGAAAATAACCAGCGATTTTGGAACAAAAAGAGTTTATAATAAAGAGCTTAAATCATACCATGGAGGAACAGATTTTCAAGCAAAAGACAATACTCCTATTATCGCTTCAAATTCGGGAATAGTTCGAATTTCATCAAATAGATTTTATGCAGGAAATTCAATAGTGATAGATCATGGACAAGGCGTTTACTCATGTTATTTTCATTTAAATACAATGAATTTCAAAGTTGGTGATTTTATAAATAGAGGTGAAATTTTAGGTCTAAGTGGAAGTACTGGAAGAGTTACGGGTCCACACTTGCATTTTACCTTTAGAATAAATGGCCTACAAGTTGACCCATTACAAGCAATTCAAGTATTAAATAATTTAAAAAACACTTATTAAACATTCTTTTTATAATTTTTTTATATAATATGAGTAACATATAAGAAAGGATAAATTTGAAAAAAATAATTTTATTACTAGCTTTAACAATTTTTTGCTTTGCCCAAGACAAATATCAAGATGATTTTGTAAAAAGTTTTGATTCAGAGTATAATGAAAACAAAATTGAAGTTTTTGATCCTTTAAGTGGTTACAATAGATTAATGACTGATTTTAACGATAAAATATATATGAATGTATTAGACCCAACAGCTAGAGGTTATGAATATATAGTACCCCAAACAGTAAGAATTAGTGTTGATAATTTTTTCAAAAACTTAATGTTTCCAGTTAGATTTGTAAACAATATATTACAACTAAAATTTCAAAATTCAGCAGAAGAATTAGGTCGATTTGTAATAAATACAGTTTGGGGATTAGCAGGATTCATGGATGTTGCAAAAAGTGAATTAGGCTGGGAAGCTCATAATGAAGACTTTGGACAAACTTTAGGTTTTTATGGAGTTGGGGATGGTTTTCATGTAGTATTACCTTTCCTTGGCCCATCAAATTTAAGAGATATTGTTGGTATTGGAGCTGATTCTTATGTAAGTGTATTAAGTACTACAGGAAGCAGTGATTTAAACTATAAAATACCAGATACTTTCTTACAACAAATGGGAATTACAACTTTTAGTATCGTAAATTCCACTTCACTAAAGTTAGGACAATATGAATCAATAAAAAAAGATGCTTTAGATTTATATCCATTTTTAAGAGATATTTATACGCAAGCAAGAAAAAAACAAATAGAGGAATAATATAAATGATGTTTAAAAAAATTTTTACAATTTTATTAATAATTGCAGCTACATTTTCTTATGCAAATGCTCTAAAACAAAATGAAATAAAAGAACAAATGACAAAAAAAATCGATAGTGTTTTATTGGTTTTAGAAAAAAAGAATTTAACAATCCCTCAAAAAGGCGATGAAATCATTAAAATAATTGATGAAGTTTTTGATTATGAATTAATGGCAAGAATTTCTCTTGGAAAAGAGACATGGAATTCAATATCTGAGCAAAAACAAAAAGAATTTACAAAAATATTTGAAAATAAATTAAAAAAATCATATATAGAAAAGCTTGAACTTTATAATGATCAAAAAGTTCAAATTATTGCTTTAAAGCCATATAATAATACAAGACTACAATTAGAAACACAATTAGTAGGAAAAGAAGGAAACTATCAAATAAACTATAATTTCTATAATAAAGCAAAAGATTCTGAGCAATGGCTAATTTATGATGTAGATTTAGTAGGAGTTAGCATCATACAAACATATAGACAACAATTTGCTGGATTATTAAAAGAAAAATCTTTTGATGAAATGCTTGTATTATTAGAAAAATCAAATAGTAAATAATGATAAAAAGAATATATGATACTTTTATTTTAAAGTATCCAAGTGCTGTTTTAATTGCTTTAATGATATTTATCTCAAGTTTAGCTTATTATGCTACAAAACTTGAGATAGATGCTTCTGCTGAAACATTACTACTTGATGATGATAAAGATTTGAAATTTTTTAGAGAAGTTAATGAAAGATACAATAGTACAGATTTTTTAGTTGTTACATTCTCTCCCAAAACAGATTTACTTTCAAAAGATAGTCTTGAAACTATAAAAAACATTTCTGAAGATTTTTTAAAAATTGAAAATATTGAAACTATAACTTCAATTTTAAATGTTCCCTTGCTTCAATCACCTGTTCGTCCAATATCAGATTTAGTTTCAGGAGTAGAATCACTTGAGACAAAAGAATTTGATAAAACTCTTGTAAAGAATGAGTTTTTAAATTCGCCCCTTTATTCAAATGCCTTAGTAAGTAGTGATTTTAAAACTACTGCTTTAATTTTAAATTTAAAAAAAGATACAAAATATTTTGATTTACTTGAACAAAGAAATAGTTTATTGGCTAAAAAACGAGAAAACAACTTAAGTGATGAAGATAATAAAAAACTTGAAGAAACAATTTTAGAGTTTAAAGCACATAGAGATAGACAAAGAGAAAATGAAACTATTGAGATACAAAATATTAGAAATATTATCAAAAAATATGAACCAAGTGCTAAAATATTTTTAGGTGGAGTAAATATGATAGCTAGCGATATAGTTGGCTATGTTAAAAATGATTTATTTATTTATGGAACATCTTTACTTCTAATTTTAGTATTTATTTTATGGTATATTTTTAGACATATTAGATGGATTATAATACCCTTATTTATATGTTTAGTATCTGTTATTGCAACAGCTGGAACCTTAGGTATTTTTGGCTGGGAAGTAACTGTAATATCATCTAATTTCATTGCTTTACAATTAATTATTACCATTTCAATAGTTTTACACTTAATTGTAAGATATAGAGAATTAAATGTAAAATATAAAAATGCAAGCCAATATAAACTTGTGATAAACACTATTTTATCAAAATTCAATCCATCATTTTTTGCAATAATTACAACCATCACAGGATTTGGTTCTTTAGTTTTATCAAATATCCAACCTGTTATTAATCTAGGACTTATGATGAGTACTGGGATTGCTATTTCTTTAGTTTTATCATTTTTGATTTTTCCAGTTATTTTGATAATGATGGACAAAAAAGATGAGCATGAGCAGGAAAACACCAGATTTTCTTTTATAAAAAAATGTTCAAATATTGTAGAACATAATGGAAAAACAATTATTGTTACAAGTATTCTATTATTAATCTTTTCTCTAAGTGGAAGTTTAAAACTTATAGTTGAAAATAGTTTTATTAGTTATTTTAAACAATCAACTGATATATACAAAGGGATGCAAGTAATTGATGAAAACCTTGGAGGAACTACTCCTTTAGATATCGTTATCAAATTCAAAGATGAACCAAAAGCCATAGTAAAAGAAGAAGTAAAAGATCAATTTGATGATTTTGAAAATGAATTTGCAAAAAATGCAGATGATAAACAATATTGGTTTAGCCAAGATAAAATGGACACAATAACTGCTGTTCACGATTATCTAGAAAGTCTTCCAGAAGTTGGAAAAGTTCAATCACTAGCAACTTTATTAAAAATTGGACAAACATTAAATAATGGCAAAAAGTTAGATGGAATTACTTTAGCATTATTATACAATCAGTTACCTGCTAAATACAAAACTTTAATACTTTCTCCATATATTAATATTGATGAAAACGAAGCTAGAATTACTATTAGAATAGTTGATTCAAATCCAGATTTAAGAAGAAATGATTTACTAAATAAAATAAGAGATGATTTAAAAACTGTAATTCAAAATAAAGAAACAACTGTTAAATTATCAAATTTAATGGTTTTATATAACAATATGCTTCAATCTTTATTTAATTCTCAAATTGCGACTTTGGGATTTGTAATTGTAATTTTATTTGTAATGTTTATAATTTTATTTAGATCATTAAAAATAGCTCTAATAGCAATAGCAACTAATATAATACCTATTTCAGCAATATTTGGAATAATGGGTTGGTTAAATATTCCTTTAGATATTATGACTATTACAATTGCAGCAATTGCCATAGGAATAGGAGTTGATGATACAATTCACTTTATACATAGATTTAAAGAAGAATTTAAAAAAGATCATAATTATGTTAATTCAATGAGAAGATCACATGAAAGTATTGGATATGCTATGTATTATACTTCTTTAGTGATAATCATGGGCTTCTCTATTTTAGTTTTATCAAATCTAATTCCAACTATCTATTTTGGTTTATTAACTGTAATTACTATGATTACTGTATTAATAGCTAATTTATTGTTATTACCAAGATTAATTCTCATTTTCAAACCATATGAAAAACTAAAGGACAAAAATAAATGAATGTAGCAATATATTGTGGTTCTTCATTTGGGAATGACATAATTTATGAAGAATCAACAAGGATTTTAGCCAAGAAATTAGCTTTAAAAAAATTAAATATTGTTTATGGTGGCTCACTTCAAGGATTGATGGGAATTATTTCAAATGAGTCACTTAAATATAATAATATGGTAACAGGTGTAATTACATATGACTTAGTTACAAAAGAAATCGAAAATAAGAATATTACAAAGATTTACAAAGTTGATACAATGAATGAACGAAAAGCAAAGATGGAAGAACTAGCAGATGCTTTCATAGCAATTCCAGGAGGTTATGGAACATTGGATGAAACATTTTCTGTATTAACAGCAGCACAAATAGGACACCACGAAAAACCCTTTGCTTTTTACAATATAAATGGTTACTATAATAAACTCATTGACTTTTTAGAAAACTGTGTAAAAGAAGGTTTTATTGGAAAAAGTTTTGTTGATATGCTTATTATTAGCGATGATATTGATGAAATTATAGGTAAAATTTTATCATACAAAGCACCAAAAAATAAGTGGGTGAAATAATAAAGCTAATATAAGCTTTAAGCTATTTACCTTTTGTTAATCTTCTATTTAATAAGAGTTAATAGTAGTAAATTATAATTATCTTACAAGTTAATTACAAACTTAATTTTTTGCGATGTTAAGATTTTAGATTAACCTTCCTCCTACTACTATATACAAAATTCAAAGTCCACCAGGAAAGCTTTTTAGCTTTCCTTTTTTTTAAATTACTTACAGGAAAAACTACTTATGAAGAAATACATATTATTTGATAATGATGGAGTACTAGTTGAGACTGAAAATTGGTACTATGAAGCAAATAAAAAAGCTTTGAAACAATTAGGCTTAAATCTTCAAAGGGATGAATATCAAGAAATAATGGCAAGGGGTGGCACAGCTTGGGAACTTGCAATAAATGCTGGAATCACAACAGAAATTATAGATAAGAAAAGAGTTCAAAGGGATAATTATTACCAAGAGTTTTTACATACAAAAAATCTAGAAATACCAAATGTAAAAAAAGTTCTAAAAAATCTTTCAAAAAAATATAAGATGGCAATAGTAACCACATCAAGAAGAGTAGATTTTGAGCTTATTCATAAAAACAGAGGAATAAGTGACTATATGCAGTTTGTATTATGTGTTGAAGACTACGAAAGAGCTAAACCCTACCCTGATCCATATTTAAAAGGTTTAGAGCTATTAAAAGCATCTGCGAAGGATACTATTGTAGTTGAAGATTCACAAAGGGGATTGATTTCTGCTGTTAATGCAAATATAGAGTGTGTAATTGTAAAAAATGAATTTACAAAAACACACGATTTTTCAAAGGCTAACTATTTTATAGA
>RRZU012964943.1_pt1 | contig 11401 bp, 9 predicted proteins | sample 2165561 | NCBI WGS metagenome assembly RRZU01 (sample SAMN10456909, study PRJNA506462) | wastewater metagenome | isolation source: wastewater sludge | place: USA: Moscow, Idaho | reverse complement strand
TCGTTGGGAGGATCGTGGGGATCGCCGCGACAACTTCCGTGATGACCGCCGAGGTGGACAAGGTGATCGTCGTGAGGGCGGACGCCGTGAGTTCAACGATCGTCCCCGCTGTGATAACGACCGTCGTGAGGGTGGTTTCCGTGGTGGTCGTGATGACCGCCGGGAAGGTGGACGTCGTTGGGAGGATCGTGGGGATCGCCGCGACAACTTCCGTGATGACCGCCGAGGTGGACGAGACGACCGCGGCCGTGACAACCGCGGATACAGCGACCGCCGCGACGACCGCAATCGAGACAACTTTGGCCGCGATCCTTTCGTTCCCGAAGAGGTTACGCCGGATCTGCTGGACAAGGACTCTCGCAGCCGCCTGATGAGCTTGAGCAAGGTGAATGCTGAGCGTGTAGCACGTCATCTTGTATATGCGGGAACCATGATGGATGAGGACGCTGAGCTTGCCTACGAGCACGCGCAGGCTGCCTACCGTCACGCCGCTCGCGTGGACATCGTTCGTGAGGCATTGGGCCTCGCCGCCTACCTCACTGGTCGTTACAGTGAGGCCCTGCGGGAACTGCGCACTTACCGTCGCATGACGGATGATTACACTCACGTCGCGATTGAGGCTGACTCGGAGCGCGGCCTTGGTCGCCCTGAGAAGGCGCTTGCTTTCATCGCCGAGATCCCCATGAAGAAGCTTGGTCGCGAGTCCCAGGTGGAGCTTGCGCTTGTTACATCGGGCGCCCGCGCTGATGCTGGCGATTCAGAGGGTGGCCTCTCCGTCCTGGAAAAGATCAATCCGGAAAGTTTGGAAGAGGACCTGCGAGCTCGTTTCGAGCTCATCAAGGCGGACAGACTTGACGAGCTTGACCGCGCTGAGGAAGCAGCCGAGATTCGTGCGACCTGGGAGCCGATCTTCACCGCTGAAGGCGAAGTTGACCTTTATGAGGATGAAGATGACGAGCTGACGGACGTGGATGATGACCTCGCTGCTGAAGAGTCCTACGCTGATGAATCCGACGATGAGAATCTTGAAGATTCGGAGGCGTCCGATGATGACGACAGCCACTCCGACTCCGATGAGTACGACCTAGACGACGTCGCCTCCGATGACCTGCTTGACGATACCGACGACGAAATCGATGTCGCCTCCGACGATGACGACTTCTATGATGCAGCAGGCGATGATAACAGCGAGGATATTGATCCCGAATCGTTCGATGCTGATGAGCGTGAATCGGACAACGCCTGATATCTGGAACCTGCGATCATAAGGAACTCAATCATGGCAGAGACTCTTGTCAGCCGCTTTGATGTTGGACTCTTCGATTTGGATGGCGTGTGCTACCTCGGAAAAGAGGCGGTCGAGTATGCTCCCGAGTCGATGAGGGAAGCCATGGATGGTGGTATGCGTGCCGCCTACGTGACGAACAATGCGTCCCGAGCACCGGAAGAAGTGGCGCAGCAGCTGGTAAATCTTGGTATTCCAGCTACTGGCGAGAGCATCATTAACTCAGCTCAGGTTGGTGCGCGTCTCCTTCGTCGCAACGTTCCGGAGGGTGCCAAGGTCCTTGTTTTGGGGACCCAGGCGCTTCGGGATGAGGTGACGAAGGTTGGCCTCGTCGTCGTCGAATCGGCGGACGACAAGCCGGATGCGGTGATTCAAGGTTTCTATCCAGATGCCAACTGGGCGAGTCTCAGCGAAGGGGCGCTGGCCATCCGCGCTGGCGCACTCTACGTGGCGACGAATCTTGACAAGACGATTCCCCGTGAGCGTGGTTTGATGGTCGGCAATGGTTCGCTGGTCCTTGCAGTGTCGAACTCGACCGGCGTGACCCCCCTCTCCTCAGGCAAGCCGCAGCCGGAGATCTTCAAGACTGCTGCGCAGATGTCCGGAGCCGAGCGTCCCTTTGCCATTGGTGACAACCTCGATACAGATATTCAAGGTGCCGTCGCCGCCGGTATTCCGGCGCTCCATGTGCTTACGGGCCTCGCCACCGCTCGCGATATTTGTCTCGCACCTCCAACCCATCGCCCCACCTTCCTGGCCGATGATTTGCGCTCGCTCCACGAGCCATATCCGAACACAGAGAAGGACGGCGAATGGACTGTCGTACGGGAAGCTCGCTGCCGCTGGAATGGGAGCGAGTTTGAATTCGCCGCCGGGTCGATCGACGACGTGCTGGATTTGGATTCCTATCGCGCTCTCGTTCACACAGCGTGGGATGCGGTTGATTCTGGAACCGAACTCGCACCCATTGAAGCCGCGCTGCCCGAGCTCACCGTTCGGCGTTAACGCAGAACTCATTGATACAGTAGACGCATGAGTGATACACCGGCGCCTCAGCCTCCTCTGAGCCCTCAGGCGGTGCTTGCACCGTTGGAGGATCAGGAGACGGATGAACAAATCCGTTCTCTTGGTGAACTGTTAGAAGAGCTGACGCGCCGGTTGTCGCGTGCACAGGGATAGCGGAAGTTGGAACGTGGCTCGTCTGATTAGAGTCGATGCGGAGTTGGTTCGTAGAAAGCTTGCTCGTTCGCGGCAGCACGCCGGCGAACTCATTGCGGACGGTCTTGTGTTGTTGGATGGCGAGGTTGTGCGTAAGCCTGCCCGCCAGATGAACCCAGCGCAGGCACTCCTTATCACGCAAACGCAGAAGGAAGAGTACGTTTCGCGCGGTGCGCACAAGCTCATTGGCGCTCTCGACAGGCTCGGAGATGCCGCTCCTCATGTTGCAGGCCAACGGTGTTTGGACGCCGGTGCCTCGACCGGTGGATTTACGGATGTGTTGTTGCGCAGGGGAGCGGAGCATGTCGTCGCCGTCGATGTGGGTTATGGGCAGATCGCCTGGAGGCTGCGGGAGGATCCCCGAGTGACGGTCATTGAGCGAACCAATGTGCGCACGTTGGATCCGGCTCTTGTCGCCCCGGCTCCGGGGCTCGTGGTAGGCGATCTCTCGTTCATCTCTTTAACTCTTGTTATCCCGCCGCTTGTTGCGGCGGCCGCCGCCGATGCCGACTTCCTCCTCATGGTTAAGCCGCAGTTTGAAGTAGGCCGTGAGCAGCTGGGAAGCGGAGGTGTGGTGCGCGATCCTGCGCTGCATGCTTCCGCTGTGGCAGCGGTAGCGCGATCTGCTCGCGCGGCAGGCCTAGCAGTTTGTGCCGTGGCGGCGTCGCCTCTGCCTGGTCCAGCCGGTAACGTCGAGTACTTCTTACATATGAAAGCCGGTAGCAACGACCTACTGGGGGAGCGCCTAGACGATGCCATTTGGCGTGCGATTGAGGAAGGGCCCGCAGCAACCGGACAGGTGGGGAAGTCTGAGGGGCCCATAGGAAAGGAGGCCGGGGAGCGATGACTCGCAAGATTGTGTTGGTATCCCACCCGGAGCGCCCGGATGCCATTGAGACGGCGCGGGTTGTCACGGACCATCTCGCTGCCATGGGCATTGAGACCATAACCTCCCACTCTCCGCAGGCCACCAAAGGTGCGGAACTTATTCTTGTCATTGGTGGTGACGGGACAATTCTGCGTGCCGCCGAGTTTGGACGTCCTGCCGGTATCCCCATTCTCGGTATCAACTATGGACATGTGGGTTTCCTCTCGGAGGCGGACCCGGACGAGGTTCCCATGGTGATGAAGAAGATTGAGTCGGGAGCCTGGCAAGTTGTCCCGCGCATGACAATCGACATTATTGTCACCCGCCCGGACGGTACCACTGAGCGCAGCTGGGCCCTCAATGAGGCTGCCGTCGAAAAGGACGAGCATGCCCGGATGATCGAGGCCTCGATCGGTGTGGATAGTCGCGAACTGTCCTCTTTCAAGGTCGATACGGTGCTGTTTTCCACGGCCACTGGCTCGACCGCCTATAATTTTTCGGCGGGTGGCCCTGTGGTGTGGCCGAATGTGGAATGCATGGTTCTCACGCCTATCGCCGCCCATGCGCTCTTTACTCGGCCACTTGTGGTGGGGCCGGATTCGACACTCGAATTGCATGTCATATCCGATGATGCCCGCGTATGGTGTGATGGCAGGCGTGTCATCTCTGCGCCGCAGGGCTCCGTGGTGACAGCGATCAAGGGGGAACGGCCTGTTCTCTTGGCCCGATTGAATGATTCACCGTTCTCCGGCCGACTCGTCACGAAATTCCAGCTTCCTGTCAAGGGCTGGAGAATCTAATACCAGACGCATCCAACCGGAGTAACTGAGGCTGACTGAGGGGGTCAACGTGATCGAACAGGTTCGAATCTCGAATCTGGGTGTTATTGAGGAAGCCGAACTCGACCTGGGGCCAGGTCTCACCGCATTGACGGGTGAGACGGGCGCCGGAAAGACGATGGCGGTCACCTCGCTCCAGCTGCTTCTGGGCGCCAAAGCTGATTCAACGAAAGTGCGTCGCGGAGCAAAGTCAGCGATTGTTGAAGGACTCTTCGCTGTCTCTGCCGATTCGCCGCTTCTCCAGCGGGTCACTGAGGCTGGAGGTTCGTACGAGATCGACGACGACGGCGCTACTGTGCTTATTGCACGTCACGTCCCGGCAGCGGGGCGTTCTCGTGCATTCATTGGTGGCCGGTCGGTTCCCACATCAGTACTCGCGGACATCGCGGGGGATCTTGTCACCGTGCATGGACAGTCCGATCAGTTACGATTGGCTTCTGCCGCGCAGCAACGTGGCGCCCTTGATCGATTTGGCGGCGAAGCTATCGCCGATCTATTGGCGCGTTGGCGCTACTCCTGGGATATCTTCAACCGAGCGCAACAGAATCTTGCCGATTTCGAGGATCAGGCACGTGATGCCGCCCGTACCCGACTCGCTTATGAGGCGCTACTGGCCAAAGTTGACGAGGTGAATCCGGAGCCCGGTGAGGAGGGGCAGCTCAAGGCTGAGGCCCGGCGGTTGGAGAACACCGAGGCCCGTTATCTCGGATTCTCCGGTGCCGCCGCTCATCTCGCCGGTTCTGACACGGTGGATGACACCGCGCTTTCCTCCCTCGCCATGGCGAAACGTGCTCTCGATGACCTCACCGATGATCAAGAAGTGGCGGAGTTAGTTACCCGACTTGATACCGCCGAGGCAGAACTTTCGGACATTGCCGCCTCACTGGCAGATCTTGCCTCGTCAACCGACGCCGATCCTCAGCGGCTCTCCGATATCTACTCGCGTCGCCAGCGCTTGCAGGGGCTTCGCAAGGAGCTCGGTATGGACTTGGATGACGCCGTCGTCGCCGCGGCGGAAGCACGTGAGGCCTTGGCACAACTTGGAGATCCCGATGCAACCCGGGACAAGCTCGAGAAGGATCTTGCCGCCGCCCGCGCGGATCTTGATAAGTCCGGTGCCCAGCTTCATCAGGCACGTACGAAGGCGGCTACACAGCTGTCCGCTCTGGTGATGACAGAATTGCCCGAGCTTGCGCTTCCTGATGCCACCTTTGTCATTGAGGTGAGCGCTGGTGCCACCCCCGCCGTGCACGGCTCCGACTCGATTTCCTTCCTCCTCGCCTCACATCGTGGGGCTCCCCTCGGTCCGATCGGCAAAAGCGCTTCGGGCGGTGAACTCTCTCGCGTAATGCTCGCGGTCGAGGTAGCTCTCGCCTCCGGTCAGCATGAAAAGGACCACACTTTTCTCTTTGACGAAGTTGATGCCGGAGTGGGTGGCCGCGCGGCGTTGGCGGTTGGCCGACGCCTTGCCGAGCTGGCCAAAAACTGTCAGGTTCTTGTGGTGACCCACTTGGCGCAGGTGGCGGCGTATGCAGGCACCCAGGCCGTCGTCGTCAAGGAACTGGGAGAGGAGTCGGCAGTGACGGATGTGGTGCCGGTGGCCGGAAATGATCGGCTTGCCGAACTGGCGCGAATGCTCTCCGGGCAGGACTCGGCCGCGGCACGCGCTCACGCGGCTGAACTTCTTTCTAGCGCTGATATGGCACGATAAAGCCGTGGCATTTCTCTTTGTCCGTAAGAAGGACTCTTCAGAACCTGGGCAGCTGGTAGGCGTAGCTCGGGTAGATCGGCGTACCAAAAACCTCACAAAGAGGCTTGAATCGGGTAACGTCGCTGTGATTAATCATGGCGATATCGATCGTGTATCAGCCGAGGCTCTCGTAGAATGCAAGCCGGTGGCGGTGCTCAACGCAGCCAAGTCGACATCCGGTCGCTACCCCAATCTCGGGCCGGGGATTCTTGAGCAGGCTGGTATTCCTCTCATTGACGATCTTGGTACCGAAATCATGGACGTGCCCGAAGGCACCACCCTGCGTATAAATGAGGACGGTACGATCTACCGCGATGACGTCCTTGTAGCTCAAGGTATCGTTCAGACCGCCGAAACCATCGCCGTGGATCAGACTGAGGCGCGCGCCGGAATGAGCGTGCAGCTCAAAGCCTTCGCTACCAACACGATGGAATACGTTGAAAAAGAACAAGACCTCATTTTCGACGGGGTCGGTGTTCCCGATGTTGCGACGAAGTTCGAAGGGCGTCACGTTCTTGTCGTGGTGCGCGGGTACCGCTACAAGGAAGATCTTGCGGCGCTACGCCCCTATATCCGTGAGTACAAACCGGTCATTATTGGAGTCGACGGCGGCGCGGACGCCATCCTCGAGGAGGGCCTGCCCCTTCACATGATTGTCGGCGACATGGACTCGGTCTCCGATAAGGCGTTGAAGTCCGGAGCAGAAATTGTTATTCACGCCTACCGCGATGGCCGTGCGCCTGGAAAGAAACGCGTCGAGGATCTTGGCGTGGAGCATGTTGTGTTCCCCTGCACGGGTACCTCCGAAGACGTGGCCATGCTGTTGGCTGACGATAAGGGCGCTGAGCTCATTGTTGCTCTCGGTACTCATAACACCCTTATCGAGTTCCTTGATAAGGGCCGTTCAGGAATGGCTTCAACTTTTCTCACACGCCTGGCGTTGGGTGGCAAACTTATTGACGCCAAAGGGGTGTCGCAGCTTTACCGTTCGCGCATTTCCAACTGGCAACTCTTTTTCCTTGTTCTAGCTGGAGCCGTGGCTATTGCAGCGGCATTGGCGTCTACCGCGGCAGGGCAGGCACTCTTCGGGCTCACGTCCGCGTGGTTTAGCGACATTATCCACTGGTTCGTGACTCTCTTCTGACACAAAGGCACATCATGGTTGATTTTAGGTATCACCTCGTCTCGCTGGTTTCGGTATTTCTGGCACTTGCGCTCGGTATCATCCTCGGTGCCGGACCTCTGCAGAACTCTATTGGCGACACCCTCTCCGGCCAGGTTGAGACTCTGCGCACCTCCCGCGACGAGGCCCGCGCGGAACTCGTATTGACTCAGACACAACTGGAAGGGTCCGAGGCCGCGTTGAACCTTGCAGGTGAGCAGCTCCTTCCTGGGACGCTGACCGATCGCAATGTGGCTCTCGTCGTGGTTCCGGGGACAAACGCGGATATTGTGGATGGGCTGGAAGCCGAGCTTGAGCTTTCGGGTGCAAAGATCTCGGCCCAAGTGAAGCTGACGGCATCATTCGCCGATTCTGGTAAGGCCACCTACCGCGGAGCCTTGGCTACCCAACTCAAGCAGTACGTCACTGGCCTGCCGGACAATCCTTCCAACGATCAGGTGGTGGCAGCAGCGCTGGATATGGTGCTGCGCAGTGATCCTGAAAATGCTGACGCGAAGGTTCTGCTGGGTTCACTTACCTCGGATAAGGACGCGCTGTTTACGGTGGAGCGAGAGGTGACCGCTGGCGCGGACGCCGTCGTCGTGATTACCCCGAATTCTCTCTACCCAGAGGGTGGTGAGACATTGGAAGCGGAGGCTCAGTCCGAGGTCGATGCCCAGGATGCCATTTATGTTAAGGCCTTCGGCACAATTGCGGGCCGGGGCGCCACGGTGGCGCTGGGTCGGGCTCTCCAAGATACTGATCTCCTTACTCAGATGCGCGCGTTGGAAGAGGGTTCCACGGTCGATTCTGCCGGGTCGACGGCGGCGCGTATCAACGTACCGCTTGCCGTTGCGTCTGAGCTGACCGAGAAGCATGTGGCACTTGGTAGCCAGAATGATGCTCACGCGGCGCTCGGTAAGCGCATCGAATCACCACGCCCGGCCGACACACCAGCACCTGTCACGGGGGCACCAGCTGAAGGTGAGGCTCCAGCTGCGGAAGGCGAGAACTCCGAGAGCGAGGGATAACAATGGCTTTTTTTCGTTCCGCTGCGGCTAGTGTGGCGGGAGCGGTGGTAGCCCGCACCGTCGTCGCATCACAAGATTTTTCTTCGTGGAATAGATCTTCTTTTAGTGGGAAGAATGTCTCTCTCACTGAAGGTCTGGTGGCGAGTGCCGGAATGATTGCCGGTGCCGCTGTTGCTCCCGCCGGCGCCCGTATTGGTGCGTTGACGGCAATCGGTAGCGCTGGCGCCGCGGGTTATATTGATGACCAGCTGGAAGAGCATTTCCCTGCCCAAGGTAAAGGGTTGCGTGGCCATCTCGGGGCATTGCGCGAAGGTAAGCTCACCTCCGGCGCGTTGAAGATTGCCGTGATCGGCGGCGGTGCCGCTTTGGGAACGTTGCCTTTGCAGCGCTCAGGAAGTGCTCCACGCCGTTGTATCACATGGCTGTGCCAGAGCGCTCTTGTGGCGGGTAGTGCAAACTTAGTGAATCTTCTTGATTTGCGCCCGGGGCGCGCACTCAAAGCGTGCGGGATCGTTGCCGTGCCACTTGCGGTGAGCGGGAACGGTGTTGCGGCCGCGATGGCCGGGAGCGTCGCGGCCACGGGTGCCGTGTGCGCTTCAGATGATCTATCCGGCAACACGATGCTCGGTGACTTTGGTGCCAACGCGCTTGGTGCTGGCCTGGGGTATGCCGTGGCCTCGTCCCCACGGATCTCGGTGCGAGTTGGGGTGTTGGGCGCCGTCGTCGCCTTGACCTTGGCGAGCGAAAGAATATCTTTCTCCAAGGTGATCGAGGGTAACCCTGTACTCTCGTGGATTGATCAGCTCGGGCGCGCATGAAGAGGACCGCTGCATCGGTAGCCGGTGCTGCGGGTTCGATTGCGCTTCTCACTCTGCTCTCGCGCCTGCTCGGGTTCCTCCGCACTCTTGTTCAAAACGGTGCGCTGGGTGACACGCTGGCGGGCGAGGCTTACTCGACCTCTAACACGGTTCCGAATGTGCTGTTCGAGGTGGCGGCCGGTGGTGCACTTGCAGGCGCTGTTATTCCCCTCATTTCGGGTTTTCTTGCGAAGAAGATGAAGCTTGAGGCGGCTCAAACTGCCTCGGCCTTACTTACCTGGATTCTTGCCATCGGCGTGCCGCTGGCGGGAGTTGTAGTGGTGGTGGCCGGGCCCATGAGCGAGATGCTGCTGGGGGAGGGCACTGATCCGGCAGAACTCGCTTTGGCTACCGCTCTACTGCGAATGTTTGCCCTCCAGATTCCCCTGTACGGGTTGTCGCTGGTGTGTACCGGTGTGCTTCAGGCCCACAAGAAATTTATTCTTCCGGCGGTGGCACCGATGCTCTCGGCGGTGACTGTCATTGGAGTGTTTCTCATCTTCTGGAGGCTCGCTGACGGGCATCAAAATTCTCCCGCCGAACTCTCCACGGCTTCGGTCATGGTGCTGGGGTGGGGAACCACCTTGGGCGTGGTGGCATTTTCGCTGCCACAGCTGATCCCAGTGGCGCGGTTGCTGCGCTTACGTCCCACCTTGGCCTTCCCACCGGGGGTGGCGCGCCGCGCTATGAAACTCATGGGTGCTGGCCTTGCCGGAATCCTTGCACAGCAGATCCAGATCGTCACCATCATGATTGTCGCAAACACCTACGGAGGTTTGGGCGACGACGGCGCCGGAGCATATCCGATCTATACTTTCGCCAACGCGATCTACATGGTTCCTTATGCTGTATTTGCGGTGCCGATTGCCACAGCGGTGTTCCCAAGATTGTCGGAGGCGGCGGCGTTACCGGGGCGTCCCGGGTTGGCAGAGTTAACTGCGCGTTCAACACGACTAGTGCTGGAAATCGGGATCGTCTGTGCGGTGCTGCTTGCGGTTCTCGCTCAGCCTGCGAAACTGGTGTTCGATTCATTGCGTGAAGCGGCGGGGCTTGACCTAGCGCTCCTCGCGATGGCTCCGGGGCTCGTGGGCTATGCGCTGATCTACCACTGCTCGCGCGTGTTGTATGCCATCGAGGCGTCACGCGCGGTAATGATCGTCAATGTCACCGCATGGCTCGCGGTGTGCGTGGCATTACTTGTACAGGTGCAGATAGGCATCGCTGGACGCACCCAGACGCTGGTGGCCATTGGTATCGCGGTGTCGGTGGGTATGACCCTGGGGGCACTTGGTCAGTTGTGGGCGATCCGGCTGAGCCTAGGCAACGTTGCGACAGCGGGGATGCTACGGGGCGCGGTGGCGGTGGCGGTGGCCGCCATGGCTGTTGGTGTGGGGGCCAACTGGTTGGTTGGCGTGGTGCTGGCGTGGCTGGGTAGCGGAGTTGTTGGGGCGTTTGTTGCGGCGGTGGTCGGTGGCGTGGTGATCGTTGCCGGTGGTGGTGCTGCTATCTTCGTTGTGGATCGGCGTGCCCTTTCCATGACGGGGCGTAGCTCCTAATCCTCGCCCCTGCCTCACCCACTCAGGCGCAGCAGCGAGAAGGGTGGGTGCACGCCTATCTCTTCCAGAATTAATACATCCGTGACACTCCTGTCACCTGCCGGAAACAATTGCGCTGATAGTCTGGAATTCCGTGGAACACATTGAGAACCGGCTCCCGGGAAACCAGAACACACTCACCCGTCAGATCTTCGTGACCGGAGGGGTGGCAAGCTCCCTCGGCAAGGGTCTCACCGCCTCCAGTCTCGGTCGACTGTTACGAGCGCGTGGCCTCACCGTTGCGATGCAGAAGCTTGATCCCTACATCAACGTGGATCCCGGCACTATGAATCCTTTCCAGCACGGCGAGGTATTCGTGACCGAGGACGGCGCCGAGACGGATCTGGACATTGGCCACTACGAGCGCTTCCTTGATGTCAATCTCACCGGCGCAGCCAACTCGACCACCGGCCAGGTGTACTCGCGCGTGCTGGCGCGTGAACGCGCGGGAGAGTACCTCGGCGAATGCGTGCAGGTGATTCCCCATATCACCAACGAGATCATTGATCGCATGCGCGCGCAGGCCGAACCTGACGAGAACGGTAACGCCCCGGACGTCATCATCACCGAAGTGGGCGGAACCGTGGGCGATATCGAGTCCCAGCCCTTCCTCGAAGCCGCGCGCCAGGTGCGCCAGCAGCTTGGCCGCGACAACGTCTTCTTCATCCACGTCTCGCTCGTGCCCTACCTTGCCGCCGGTGGTGAGCTGAAGACCAAGCCTACCCAGCATTCCGTGGCGAGCCTGCGCAGCATAGGTATTCAGCCGGATGCCGTTGTGCTGCGATGCGACCGTGAC
>RRZU010728490.1_pt1 | contig 11401 bp, 8 predicted proteins | sample 2165561 | NCBI WGS metagenome assembly RRZU01 (sample SAMN10456909, study PRJNA506462) | wastewater metagenome | isolation source: wastewater sludge | place: USA: Moscow, Idaho | reverse complement strand
GGTTTACTAGCTCCTCCATCGGTTTGCCGTATAGATACCCCTGTGCATAGTCAACACCTAGCCCCCTTATCTCTTTGTCTACCGTCTCATCGGAGACGTATTCGGCTATGGTTTTCATATTATAGGTTTTTGCGAAATTGACTATGGAGATTATCACCTCTTTGATTCTCTCGTCTTTTGTGATGTTTTTTACTATTGAGCCGTCGATTTTTATGTAGTCTGCCTTTAGCGAGACCAGATAATCAAAGTTTGAGTATCCGCTACCGAAATCATCTATTGCTATTTTAGCCCCTCCGTTTTTGAACCGTAGTATCGTAGACAGTACCTCATCGTAGTTTTGCATCTCCTCCGACTCCACTATCTCCAAAACGATTTTTTCCATAATCCCCCTCTCGGAGGCGTATTCAAACAAAAAGTTCATCATCTCTTTTTGGAGGAGATCCTCAATACATAGGTTGATCGAAAATTCGTATCCTGTTTTTGAAAACTTCTCTATCGCTTTTTCTATCATTTTGTATGTGAGTTTCGGGTATATCTTTGTCTTTTTGGCAATATCCAAAAACTTATCCGGAGTATACACCTTGCCGTCTAGCGATACCCTCATTAGGCATTCGTATTTTTCGATACTCTCTGTTTTATAGTTGTATATCGGCTGAAAATACGGGATGACGGCATCTTCGTCCAGAGCTTTTGAGAGTCTTGTGACCCACTCCAGATTGTCTTTGTATTTTTCTAGTGTCTTCGCATCTTTTTTGAATACGGCAATCTGTGAGTCTTGATGATTTTTTGCATCTTTGAGGGCTATATCCGCCCATGCAAGCATCTCGGAGCCGCCAAAGGCAATCCCTATGTTGTAATGTATCGAGACCGTATCGTTTAGGATTTTGTATTTTATTTTTCCGTCGTTTTCCAAAAACTTTTTGATCGCCCCCTCAAAAGAGGCAAAAGATGTCTTCTCGGCCAAAATCCCAAATACGTCGGCATGAATTCTGTAGATCTCATATCCGTATTCGCTGAAGTGTCCGAAAATTCTTTTGCCCGACTCGGCTATCAACGCATCCCCGAATTTTTGCCCCTTTAGGTCGTTAATCTCCCGAAATCTGGCTATGTCGATTAGAGCCAGTATCCCCTCTTTGTCTTTTGATAGCTCCTCCAATAGCCTCATCCTGCTACCGAGCCCCGTTAGGGTATCCGTCATAAACGCCTTATCCAATTTCTCTTTGTTCTCTATAAGCTCCGTTACGTCTACGCCGGATGAGATGTATTCGACGATTTCGCCTTTTTCGTTTTTTAGCGGGACGATAGTCGTGTCGTTGTAGTAGCTTTTGCCGTGTTTGTCTCTGTTTTTTATGAGGCCATGCCATATTTGGCCGCCTTTTATGGTCTCCCACATATCTTTGAAAATCTCTTTCGGTGTTTGCGGGTGGCTCACTATCTTGTGCGGTTTGCCTATGACTTCGCTTTGCTTATATCCGCTCACCTGCAAAAACTTATCATTTGTGTATGTGATAATCCCTTTTAGGTCTGTTTTTGAGACTACGGCGGTCGTATCCAAAATTGATTTGTACTGCTCAAGCTGATTTTCGTACAAGACTTTTTTTGCCTCTATCCTCCCTATCCGCTTTGATATGTATGTTGCTACCAGTAGCGATGTAAAAATCAAAAGCGTTAGTACAAGGAGAATCCCCTCTATCCACGCATACATCGTCTCTTTGGCTAGCTCTTTCTCTTGCGCGGTGATCGCCGATAGTTCGCTCAAATAAAAGCCGGAGCCTAATACCCATCCCCAATCTTTTATCAGATAGATATATGATATTTTTTTGTCCAATTTACCGTTGTCAGGTCTTGCCCACTCGTACGATATAAACCCCTCTTGCTGTTTTGCAACAAGCGCATTCATATTTTTAAACAGTAGTTGTCCGTCGGCGGTTTTTAGCTCCGAGACATTTTTGCCGATTAGGTTTTTGCTGATCGGATGTTCTAGCATTGTAAAATTTGTATCGTGAACCCAAAAATATCCGTACGAGTCAAATCCGAATCTCTCTTTTGAGAGTTGCTCTAAAATAATTTTTTGGATGTCTTTGTCTATCTCGTCGGTGTAAACTCCGGCACCTATGTAGATTCCTATCGGTTCGTATTTTTTTATGTAGACGTATTTTGATTTTGCCGTATTGTTTCTATCGTCCGGTTTTGGCCAGTCGTATCTGCCAAAGTTTTCGCCGTTTCTAAAAGCGTCTTTTAGAAAAGTTTTTAGACTATCGGTCGTATTTGGGTTGTCAAAAATATTTTGACCGATATATTCCGGTTTTACATGGTACAAAATCTCGCCGTTTTGACCCAAAATATAAATATATCCGGTGTTGCCGTTCCACTTGAAAGCTTCAATCTCTTTTTTGATTTTTGAGATTGCAGTTTTGGTATCTGCGTCTTTGTCTATTAGCTTCGAAACGTAGTCGGTTTTTTCCGTTAGGCTATTGCGGAGCCTCTCATAAACCGCCTGTTTCGTATACTCTATTCTGGCCGCTACCCGTTTTACCTCTGATTTTACAAGCTCTTTGTTGCTTTGGGTATAGCTCTCTTCCAGTTGCGCTACCCGTTTTTCGTAGTTTGAGGTGGTTCTCTCAACCACGAAAAAGCCGACAACAACACCAAATACAATGACGGTGGCAAGAATGTTTATGAAGTTTAATTTTTGTATCGATATTTTCATTTTATACCGCTCTTTAGATGTTTATACCTAGTGTCAGTCTCTCATTGAGACTTCATTTGCCTTTATCCCGGTCCAATCTCTAATCTCTTTTATCTCATCCGGACTGAGTGCGGCATTTTTGTGAGCAAGCTTATAGATGCCTAGCGGCATTGCCTTTGCTACCTCTCTGTATACTAGCTTTTTTAGTTTTAGTTTTTTGTTTTCGTCGTAGCTCTCCCACTCTGAGAAGTTCACCCATTTTCGCCCATCTTCTACATGTTCGGCGATTATCCATGATACAGGGGCTATTTTTGAGTACCACGGCCAGTTTGTTTTATTTGAGTGGCAGTCAAAGCATGATCTCTCAAGTATCTGTTTCGTATGGGGTTCCATAACTATCTCTATAGCGGGTTCCGTCTTCGGGTTTGCCGTATCCGGTTTTATAAGCTGAATCGCTGCAAGTATAAAGACGACGGAGATTAAAAGTTTATATCCTAGTTTCATCTTTTCCCTTTTGCGGCTTTGGCGTAAATCTTTGTCGTTGCTATATTGACATCTATGATTTCGGCCGTTATTTCGTCAAACAAATGCGCCTCTTCGTCCGGATTCATAAATACCCTTGCCCCTTTGATAGTATCCTCTATTTTGGCTATCGTATCTTTATACCCCTCTTCGTCCACATCTGTTACTATCGCTCTGTAAGAGTTGCCGATATTTTGTTCCGCCCACCTGACGAATTTTCTATCTACAAAGTCCCATTCGACTTTTGCCGCCTCCCTCTCCAGTCTCGATACCGTCATCGTAACCGCCTCGATATCTTTTAGGATATGGGCTTTTGCTTTGTCGTCTTTTTTTATGATTGTTTTTAGCAATCGGTGCAGTATCAGATCCGAGTATCGCCTAATCGGGGATGTGAAGTGTGTATACCGCTCAAACCCAAGCCCGAAGTGACCTATATTTGTCGCTTGATATACGGCCTGTTGTTGTGTTCTGATTATGAGCTTATCGACAAATTTTTCCAGTCCGCTCCCTTTTACCTGCTCTTGTATCCGCTCTATCAATGTGTGGACGTTGTTTGTGGGTTTGATATTTAACCCCAATGTCTCCAGATGATCCATCAAGTCCTTTAGCTTTTTCGGAGTCGGTTTGTCGTGGCAACGGAATATCCCATAGTCAAAATACTGTGCGGCACATTTGTTTGCAAGTAACATGCAATCCTCTATAAGGGCATGCGAGCGTGTCTGCTCCTCTACAACCGTCGAGACTATATTTTGGTTATTGTCAAGAGTCATACGGATTTCGTCGGTGGCAAACTCAAACCCGTTTTGGAGTCTCTTTTCTCGTATTTTTGTCGTCAACTCATTAAGCGGCATGAGCCACTCAAATATCCGTTTGTCGGTCTCATCTCTGGCTTCGGCACCCTCAAGGAACTTATCTATCTCGTCGTAGTTGTATCGTCTGTTCGAGTTTATGACCGACTCAAATAATTCATATCCTGCGACCTCCAGTGTGGCGGGGTCTATCTTTATTTTGAATGTAAAAGTGAGCCTATCCACACCTTCATTCAAAGAGCAGATATTTTCCGATAGATTGCGGGGTAGCATTGGGATTGAACGGTGGGGGAGGTATATCGAAAAACCTCTGTTTCGTGCTTCGCTATCGAGAGCCGACATCGGGGTTACATAGCTACTGACATCCGCAATCGCTACATATAGTTCGTTTGTTGCCGTATCCAGATATATCGCATCGTCGTAGTCTTTTGCATTTACTGGGTCTATTGTAATAAAAGGGATGGCGGTCAAATCTACCCTATCCGGATAAAGCCCTTTATCTACTGTTTTCCCCCATGCCTCCGCCTCTGTGATGCAGGCTTTTGGGTGTTCGTCTTTTTTGTCGAATATGGCAAGCGATATTTTTTCATCTACAAAAGGATCCTCTATAACACCCAAAACCTCTATCGGTTTTTTTGTTGCGTTATCTACTTTTAGCACAGCCCCGTCGGGGAGTTGTCTAAGTGATTTGTCCTTTACGTCCAGATAGACACGTTGAGAGGTTTTGATATTCCAAACCGACAGTTTTGCCCTCTCTTTTTGGACTATGCATACCGAAAACGGAACCGCCTTTTGGACTATTTTTAGTGGAACGGCGAACGCCCTGCCTCGTCTTTGCTCTATTCTGGCTATTACGACATCTTCATCCTCGATATGTCTCATCTCGTGTCTAGGTATCGGGATATCCTTTTCTCTTCCGGCTATCCCCTCCAAAAAGCCGAGCCCACTCCTTGTTACGTCTACTACTCCGGCGACTATCGTGGGGGAAAATTTTAGCCTTTTGCCGTCTACGAGTAGCTTTTCTCTGATTAGCTCATCTGCCTGTGCCAGTTCACTTCTGGTCAGGTCTTTTTTGTCGATTCCAAAACTCAGTTTGGCGAGGAGTTCTCTCACTCTTTATCCTTTTTTGCGTATCCTGTTTGCTTTTCCAGCAGCGTCAACAACTTATTAAAATCAAAATTCCACGGGTCACTTTTTCTATCCGGTGCTATGTCGCTATGTCCTACAACGTATCTGATGTTATGTCTGGTTTTTATGTCTATGATTAGTTTTGAAAGTGAGTCGTATTGGGCATTTGTCGGTAGGTCTATCGTGGAGTTTATCAGTTCAACCCCGATAGAAAAACGATTCACCCCCTCTCTCCCGTCCGCCATTTTACTTTTTCCGGCGTGGTGGGCAAGGTCGTTTTCATCGGCCATTCTGTAGATTGTTCCGTTTCGGTCTATCATGTAGTGCGGTGAGACGTTGTAGCGTTTAAAAACGTTGTAGAGGTTTTGCGGATTATACGCCTCGCCTTCCAAAGAGTAGGCGGTGTGTACTACTACGGTATCTACCTCTCTTTTGCCCTCACTCTTTTCGACCCCAAAATCGGCTAACATCTGAGCCATCGGCAGGGTAGTGCGGATAGTTTTTTGTGCTTCATATACGGTCTGGCTTTTTTGGGCAATCAAACCCTCTTTTGCGCTACATCCGGAGAGGATAAATGCGGCCAACACCGCAAGCAGTAGCCGTATCATCCGGTGTTTCTAATCCCTAGGCTGACACCCACGACGGTAGATGCTATCTGTTCGCCGAGGAGTTGTTTTTTTGCCTCGTCGCTCTCTTCGTTGTATTTTTTTAGCAGTTCAATCTGAAAGATATTTAGACCGGTCAGATACGGTTTTCGTAGCAAAATCGTCTGTCTGAGCATCTTGTCGTTTGCCAGTAGCTCCTCTTCGCCCCTTACCAGTTTTAGGTATTTGAGTGTTTTTTTATACTCGTCTACGATTTTACCCCAGACTATATCTCTGGTGTGTTCGTCTTTGACAAACTGGTTGTATAGTTTTGCGACGCTAAGGTCTATTTTCATGAAGCTCATTGATATGTTGTCTATCGTTGTATAAAAAAACGGACACTCTCTAAAGCTTTTTTGGAGCGGCTCTATGCCGTACTCTTTTGCCGCCGCCTCAAGCCCTGTCCCGACACCGTACCATGCGGTCAGAATCGAACGGTTTTGCGTCCAAGAAAACACCCACGGGATAGCCCTCATATCCTCTATTGAGTTGACCCCTTTTCTTTTTGAAGGGCGTGAACCGATGTTTAGTCTGTCTATAAAGTTATAAGGGGTAGCCTCTAAAAAATAATCCATAAATCCGTCGGTCTCATATACAAGCTCTCTATATTTTGCCATAGAGCTTTCGGAGATTAGTCGCATTAGAGCTACAAACTCATCTTTTTTCCCGCAATCGGTACGGATATTTTTTTTGTCAAACAACGATTTTTCAAGTAAAGCCGCAATCGTCTCTTTAAAGTTATTTTCGCCGACCCTTCTGTTTAGGTATTTGGCGCTGATTACCTCTCCCTGTTCGGTCATTTTTAAAAACCCGTCGAGGCTTTTTGCCGGACTGGCCAGTACCGCCGAGTGTGTAGGGCCGCCGCCTCTGGATACGCTTCCGCCTCTGCCGTGAAACAGATGAAATTTTACCCCCAGTTTTTGTGACAGATCTACAAGGTCTATGATCGCACGGTTTAGTCCGAAGTTGCTTGCAAATATCCCGCCGTCTTTTGATGAGTCGGAGTAACCTATCATAATCTCTTGAGTATTGCCTCTATCCGTTATGTATTGTCTGTAGTGTTCGTTGTTGTAAAGCTCCTCCATAATTCTAGGGGCGTTCGCCAAGTCCTCTATCGTTTCAAACAGCGGAGTTATCGATACTCTGGTTAGTTTGCCCGGAATCCAGAGGTTTGATTGTTTGGCAAACCATAGGGCTAGCAGTAGGTCTTTTGTATCTTTGGTCATCGAGAGGATAAAGCTATCGAGTATTTTTTCCGATATTTCGTTTTTCCCCCATTCGATTTTCAGCATCGCCTCTACCGTTTTTGCGCTTGTCTCGGAGATTTTCCCAAATAGTGAATTTAGGTCGATTTTCGGCTTTGAGAGCGCCCAGCTGAGGGTGTTTAGCTGATCTTCACGGGAGAGGGTGAGAAAGTTCATATCGCATAGTCCGAGGTATGAAAATATCTCGGCTCCCGCTTTGTTGATTACCTCCGCATGGTCTCTAAAATCAAGTTTTAGCAGGTGAAATCCGGCCGTCAAAACTTTTGTTCTGAATTTTTTTAGCTCTCTACCGGATAGCTCGTCTAGGCACTCAAGCATCAAATCTATGTCGGCTATCATCTCTTCAGGTTCGTTGTAGAGAAACTCCGGCTTTTCAAAGGCGTTTAGCGAAATTAGCTTGTTTTGGAGCTTTTTTCTCATTAGGGTCAGCTTGTTTCTAAACGGCTCATTTTTGTGCGGTTTCAAATCTCCGGTAAAATATTGCCACTCCACATCCAGATTTTTTAGTAACTCCTCACCGACATTGACCTGCTTTGTGCTGATTGAGAGATCCCTGATGAGATTTCCGATATCTTTTATATAGATATTGACGATCGTCTCCATCTGTGTTTTCATAACCTTTGTCATAACCTGATTGGTTACAAAGTGGTTTCCGTCTCTATCGCCGCCTATCCAGCTGCATAGTTTTACGACGTGGGAATCCATCTTTCCGGTGATCCGCTCTATCTCCTCGTGGATTTTTGTGAGTGCAGGGAGGACGGAGGTCTCAACGCCGTACAAAAGGTTGTCCAGCTCAAACAGAACTTCTATTTTTTCGTCTCTTATCAGGTTTGTCTGCCAAAGGAGGTTTAGTTTGTATCTAAAGTGCTCCAATGCATCGCCGTCGCCGTATTTAAAAATTCTATAAAAATCTTGAATTAAATCGTGGTGTGCCTCCAAAAACGTCCTCCGTCTGGACTCTGTAGGGTGGGCGGTAAATACGGGGAAAAACTCTATCTCTTTAAAGGTCTCAACGATATCTGCCTCGTCAAATCCGTTTTGCTTTAGCCTCTCAATCGTATCGGATAGATTGACTTTTTTACGTCTGATTTCGTCCCTCTCTTCTGCGATATTGACAAGCATAAAATACAAAGAGAATAGTTTTATGAGGCTGTTTATGTCGTCGTTTGTTTGGAGGATGTTGTCAAAACTAACCTCTTCTTTGCTTCTGGAGTCTATGAATATTCCACGTAGTCTCAAAAACTCCTCTTTGATATTCGGGGCGAATTTGTCTATCAGGGTGATTATCTCTTCAAGGATAAAATCCAACTCTTTTTTTAGTTCAAGTTCCATTTCTAAGATGATTAGGTCTCGGTTTTGTCCGTTAGGCTCCATATTTTCCTCGAAAAAAATAGATATAGTAAGATGTTGCAAGATTTAATAAGTACCCAAATCATAGCATTTTATAGCTTGCTACGCTACTTTTTAGGCACGTTTAATTTCTGTAAATAGGTACAATATTTTAAATATCAAAGGTTGGAGATTTTGGATGTCGGTTATAATCACTGAATTGTGTATAAACTGCGATGCTTGCGTGGACGAGTGCCCGGCTACGGCTATCGTGTCGTCTAGCGAAAGCGGATATGACTACACATACGTAAAACCGGAAAAATGTATAGAGTGCGTCGATGCCACCTCTCCAAAATGTGCAGACGTGTGTCCGTCGGATGGAGCTATAGCGTGGGATATGGCATATACTGCCGACTTTCTGGAGTATTTTAGAGAGGGAAACGGGAGCGGCAAATATAAAATCAGAGAGCACAAAACAAAAGGGGTGATGTTGCCCGACGTATCACCTAGACCTTTTAGGGAGAATATCCCGCAAAACTACAGGGCTGAGCATATCAAAGTCGATGTAGAAGAGATGAATGCTATGATGGTTAAAAAAATGGGGGAGGGGATATAGTTATTCCCCTCCGGTCAACCTCAATTATCCAATTCATCCTTGCATCCGGTCTCTCTGATTGTTCGATAAAACCATCCAAGGCCAACCAACATGACGGTGGTTCCGATTAGCAGGTAGAATGCCGACAGCATCTGTTTGTGATCGTCAAGTGCAATTTTAAAAACAACCATTAGCGTCTCTATAGATAGCGCAATAACGATTGAGATTAAAAACTTTCCTAGGACCTTGTATTGTTTGTCCTCCGGATGATGAAATGACTGAAATAAAACCTCATGCTCAAATATTTGTTTTGCTAGATCAAAAATAGCCAGACCGAGCGTAGTGGCTATGATGCATTTGAAAATATCGTGCAAAAACTGTTCGGTTTCACCCGTTTGAAATAATAGCCTAGTGAAGACGAAGGCACCAAAACCTATCAGCGCTACTGAGACTATTGAGAGAATTGTGGAGCCAAAGAAATATACAACTCTCTTGAATTTATCATATCCGCTATTGTACTCAATCAGCTTCAGATCTTCTAGTAGTTCTATCAGGTTCATATCGAATACATAATACGCATCTTCTATTTTGTGCACTGCCGATACGCTTGGCTTGCCGCTTCTGTAGTGAATATACGGGTTAGAGATGTATATGTTGTCGCCGTTTAGGATCATTTTCATAAAGTAGTGGCTTTTGTCGCTGCCAATCTGTTTTGTCTCTCTATTTTTCTTGCATACTATTGGCGTTGACTGTCTAAAATCTTGATCAACGCCGTAAATTAGCTGTATGAAACGGTTTTGTTTCATTATCGTTTCGGCGTTGTCTATGTATGTTTTGGGCATACTTTTTATGAGTGTGATTACGAAGTTGTCAATGGTAATTTTGTGCTTTTTGTAAATGTTGATTACTTCTTTCATTGCGAACCCCTTTTGTAGATTGGCGCAAAACCTATTGTGTTTTTTCCTCTACCCATTGTGCCCCGTCGTTTACTTTTCGTTTTGTCCAATTGGCAGCGTCCGATGTATCTTGTTTGATACCCTGCCATGTTGCACACCCTGAGAAAAACAATCCTAGCAATGCACCGTAAATTAGATACTTCATATTCTATTCCTTGCTACAGGTATTTAATCATTTCTCAACAGGCAATCCGTCGCTTACCCATCCGTCAAAGCCGCTTTTTACGTTGATTGGGTGAAATCCGTGCTCTTTTAGGATTCTGGATGCCGCTACACTCCTGTTGCCGCTTTTGCAGTAGACTATAATTTTTTTATCTTTTGCGCCGTCCAGCTTTTGTAGGCTTGAAGATAGTGTACCCAGGGGTATCAAGATAGCCGATGCGATATGTCCGGCAGCATACTCCTCCGGCGTTCTGACATCCAAAATCGTGACCGTGTTATCTTGTTTTGATAGCATGGAGGCCTCTTGCGGGGAGATGGAGTCGAAATCTGCTAGTACCCACCCCTTTTGATAGGCAAATACCGCCGCCGCCAAAGCAAATATGACGACATATAGGATGTTTATTAAATTTTTCTTTCCCATTTTTATACTTTATAAAACTCTCCGATTTTTTTTGGAGCAAAAGCCCCCCTCTCGGTGATTAGCTTTGTTATAAGCTTTGAAGGGGTGATGTCGAAACCTAGATTTAGCCCCCCTGTCCATTCCGGAGCTACTCTGATTTTTTTTACCTCTTTGTTCTCGTCAAGTCCGTACATATAGAGTAGTTCATCGCTGCTACGTTCCTCTATGTGTATCTCTTTTACCCCGTTTTTGATACCAAAATCAAACGTAGAGGAGGGGAGGGCGACATAAAAAGGTACATCGTGGGCTTTTGCTGCCAAAGCTTTTAGGTGTGTCCCGATTTTATTTGCCGTATCTCCGTTTGCCGCTACCCTGTCGGCTCCGACTATCATCATATCTACCATCCCTCTTTGCATCAGTAGCGCCCCCATATTGTCGGCTACCAGAGTGTGCTTGACTCCGCTTTTTCCAAGCTCCCAGGCGGTTAGGTTTGCCCCCTGATTTCTAGGTCTCGTCTCATCCACCCAGACGTGAACGTCGATTCCGGCCTCTTTTGCAGCATATATCGGAGCTAGAGCGCTCCCTTTGTCTATGATGGCCAGATATCCGGCGTTGCAGTGGGTCATTATGTTTATTGATTTTTTACCTGTTTTTTTGAGTATTTTTTTTATCTCTTTTAGCCCGTTAGCCCCTATGAGTTCGCTGGCCTCTGCATCTTCACGATTTATTTTTACCGCCTCTTCATAGGCCTTTTTTGTATCTGTTTTTGCTGATTTTAGGACTCTATTTACCGCATATTCGAGGTTTACGGCGGTAGGTCTTGCGTTTTTTAGCGATACCGATAGCTCTTCTAGTTTTTTGCTATCCCCGTTTGCCTCTTTGACGGCGTAGTATGCCCCTAT
>RRZU010174638.1_pt1 | contig 11401 bp, 15 predicted proteins | sample 2165561 | NCBI WGS metagenome assembly RRZU01 (sample SAMN10456909, study PRJNA506462) | wastewater metagenome | isolation source: wastewater sludge | place: USA: Moscow, Idaho | reverse complement strand
GTCGAAACCGTCACGCTCGACCTGTCGCAACGCAGCGCGTGCGAGCAACTGTTCGCGCGCTACCGCGACGAACGCATCGACCTGCTCGTCAACAACGCCGGATTCGGCCTGTTCGGCGACTTCACCGACACCCCGCTGGACCGCGAGCTCGAGATGATCAACCTCAACGTGGTCTCCTACCACGTGCTCACCAAACTGTTCGTCCGCAAGTTCAGGCGCGACGGGCACTGCCGGCTGCTCAACGTGTGCAGCGCCGCCGGATTCCTGGCCGGACCGCGGCTCGCCACCTACTACGCGACCAAGAACTACACGCTCAAACTCACGCTGGCCGTGGCGCAGGAGCTTCGGCGCGACTACGCTCCCGTCACTGTGAGCGCGCTGTGCCCCGGACCGGTCGACACGCATTTCAACGCGACCGCGGGCGGGGAATTCCTCACGCCGGGCGCATCCAGCCGCGCGGTTGCGCGATACGCAATCGACAAGACGCTGGCCGGCAAGCTCATCATCGTGCCGACCTGGCAGATGAAAGTCGGGCTGTTTGCCGCGCGATTCCTGCCGTGGAGTGCGCAACTGCGGATCATGGACCGGTACGATCGCGGGCGGTGAAGACCGGGCGCGGCTGAAGCCACCACGGCGGGTGAGGCGAGGCTGAGACTGAGGTGAGAGACCGGAATCCGCGGGATTCGTCACCTGCCGCAGATTCTGTCGGGTTCTGTCGGGTTACGCATACCGGGATATACGCAACCCGCGGAATCGTCGACCGAACCGTTCTCCCCCGCGCCATCTGCCTCATCCTGTATGTCGCGACATGCGCAATCCGACGGATGCCCTACCGGACAACCCCATCCACACACCACCCGCCCCACCACGCATGCCCCAACATACGCAACGTGCGAGATTCCCCACCGAACCGTCTTCAATCCGAAACATCCACCGGATTACGCACGCCGGGACATACGCGACGTGCGTAATCCCGCACCGAACCGTCCCCAACCCGGGACGCCCACCGGGTTACGCATGTCTTGGCATACGCAACCCGACAGACCCACCAGTCGAACAGGTCTCTTCCATACCCATCCGTCTCATTCTGTACGTCACGGCATACGCCGCGGCACAATCACGTTGCGGCACGATCACGAACAGACCGTCAGGACGGCAGGCTCGACCCACCGTGCGAGGATCCGCTCACACAGCGGCACCCCAGGGACCAATATCAACCAGCCCAGCCCCACCCTAAATCACCGTGTGAGGATTCGCTCACACAACAGACAGTGCGACCCACCCGAACCGGCAAACCCGACGGCCCCAACCGTGCCCATGTGAGGACCGGCTCACACAACGACACCTACATCGACCAAAACACCCAGTCCCCCTACCAATAACGGGCCCTCATGTGAGCATCGACTCACACAGTGACGTCCCCAGACCACCCGAACCCGCCGACGCTCCACCGCCACAGGCCATCATGTGAAAACCCACTCACACAACGGGGACTTCGGCGGCGCAAACCGGGCAGTCGGGCAGAGAAAGCCGTCGTCGTGCGAGGATCCGCTCACACGACGACACCCCGAGCGACTCCAATCAACCCACTTCCCGTCGCAGCAGGTCACCATGCGAGGAATCACTCACACAGCGGGCAAGAACAGGAAGCGGACAAGCAGAAAGCAGACAAGCGGGCACCGGCAGCCATCAACCTATCCGTCGCCCGCTCGTCCCACGGCACTTTCGCCTGTTGCCCGCCACCCCGCCAAAGCCAACGCGACCGCCGCGCTTTTCAACGCTTCAGACCCGTACCCGCGACGGCGTGCACACGTCCCCCAATCAGCGCGTGCAGGTCGGTGCAGTGGGCATCCGGGTGAATGGTGGCGGCCGGGTCGGCGAGCGCGGTGACGATTGCGGACAGCCGTGCGGTTTCGTCGGCATCTTGCCTAGGTGACATAGCCGCGCCGCCCAAGGCCACACCGCCCAAGCCCGCACCACCATCCGCCGCGAGCGTCGGCAACACGAGTATGTGCGCGGCTTCGCGGATGAGCCGCGCCTGCACAACGCCAGTCGAGCGTGAGTCGAGTACGGCGTCGTCGTCTGTCGTTCCGGCGATAACAAGCCGGCCGTCGTCGAAGAGCCTTGATTCGAAGCCGTCCAGTCCGACCGCCGTGGCGACATGGATGGTGTCGATCGCGCACGGCAGGTCGCCCAGCATCGAGCTGTCCGCAAGATATTGCGCGACCGCGGTTCCCTCGACACCGACCGGCAGCACGGCCAGCACGGCTCCGGACCATTCGGGGGCCGCGTTCATCACACGTACGAGGTCGCGCTTGCACGCGCAGGTCAGGCAGCAGTCGTCCATGGGGAACATGGTGGTGTCGCCGCCGAGCAGATTGTTGTCGTTTTCAGGCTCGCAGACGGTTCTAACCAGGGACAAACCGGTGGGCGAGGCGGGGTCGGGGGTTACATCGTAGGTGGCGACGCGAATAGCCGGGCGGGAATCCGCCAGGGAGAAGGCGACGGCGTCGATGGCGAGGCGGTCGACTCCAGTGAGCAGGACGAGACTGACGCGTGGGGTTCCGGCTTCGGCGTTTCCCCATGATGGCAACGATGGATGGCGTGGCATGGCACGACCTTTCTGCAATCACTTGACGATAATGATTCTCAATATCTATAATGAGGCACATGAGCAACTATTGTCAAGTCCTCGGCACCCACGCCGGCAAGGGCAACACCGTATCCCATTCGCACCGGAAAACCCGCCGCCGCTTCGAACCGAACCTGCAGCGCAAACGCTATTTCGTGCCGTCGCTCGGCCGGCGCGTCACCCTCACGCTGACACCGCGCGGCATGAAAACCATCGACAGGCACGGCATCGATGCGGTCGCCGCCCGGCTGATCGCCAACGGCGAGATACGCCTGTAGCCCGCAGACCTGCCCAACGCCGCGGAAACGCAACGGCACAGGAACGCGGGAACAACAGAACGACACCCCAGAAAACACCCAAAAAGAAAGGAAGCCCCATGGCCAAAACCACCGATATCCGCCCGGTCATCACCCTACGATCAACCGCAGGTACCGGATCGACCTACACGACACCCAAGAACCGCCGCAATACGCCAGATCGCCTCGAACTGCTGAAATTCGACCCCGCGCTGCGCAGGCGCGTGATGTTCCGGGAGGTCCGCTGATATGGCCAAACGCAGCCTCATCGCCAAACAACGGCAACGCGAACGCATAGTCGCGGCATACGCCGAACGGCGGGCGGCGTACCGGCACGATTCGGTCGACCCGCGTCTGCCCCCGGAAGCACGCGCCGAAGCAATGCGCCGGCTGCACGCGCTCCCCCGCGACGCCAGCCCCACGCGGCTGCGCAACCGTGACGCCATCGACGGGCGGCCGCGCGCATTCAACCGGCGATTCGGCCTGTCACGCATCAATCTGCGCGACAAAGCCCATCGCGGCGAACTGCCAGGCGTCGTGAAATCAAGCTAGTAGCAGCCTACCGGGCACGCGTCGCCGCCCACCGATCCGGCGACCCCACAATCAACCCTCAACCAGCCCCCAACCACCGACAGGAGAACCATGAAACCAGATATCCACCCGACATACGGGCCGGTCGTATTCCGCGACCAGACCACAGGCGAGACCTTCCTGACCCGCTCCACGCTCGCCGGGCAGGCCAAGCGGATGCCCTCCATCACCTGGACCGACGGGGCCACCTACCCGCTGGTCAACGCGGATGTGACCAGCGCATCTCACCCGTTCTACACCGGCAAAGCCGTCGTCCTCGATTCCGCAGGGCAAGTGCAGCGATTCCGCAGACGATACGGGAAATACGGTCCCGCCGGCGATCAAACCGACAGCGTCAGCACGAACGACGGCGGTGACGCCGACAGCAACAGCAGCAACGGCAACGTCAGCGGCAACACCACCAACAAGAAAGGCGCACGCCCATGAAAGTCAAGTCATCCATCCGTTCCCTCCTGCGCAAAGACGGCTCAACCCTCGTGCGCCGACGCGGGCACATCTACGTCATCAACAAGAAGAACCCCCGATGGAAAGCGAGGCAAGGCTGATGGCCACGCCGAAATACCGCATGTCACGCTCGAGGACCCGTTCACGGCGAGCGCACTGGAAAGCCAAATCTGAACAGCCCATTGAAGTGACGATGCCCGACGGGACCGTACTACAGGTGCCGCAGCGACTCGCAGCGGCAGCACGACGAGGATATCCGCTGCGCTGATCGCGCTCGCCTGATCGCCTGCTCGCCTGATCGCCTTCTCGAACCGGTTACGCCGACGCCTTGCCCGGCGCAACCGGTTTAAGAAAGCGGGAGTCGTCATGATACGAAAAATCGCGGCACCAAGCCGGTACCGCGATCGCGAGAGCGGATGACGGGAGTCGAACCCGCCTCTGAAGCTTGGGAAGCTTCCATTCTACCGATGAACTACATCCGCAGATGCACAGCAAAGCCGCACATACAAGTAAGCACTTTACCACAGAGCGACGATTTACGCACCCTGTCCGCGCGGGACCATTACAACGTTCCAGTAGTTGCACCGTATCATCCCTTCTGCTATTCTGTACAGTATTCTGTACAGAAAGGACGAAGATGGTCACCGCAGTCGCCTACACGAACTTCCGCAAAGATCTGAAATCCTACATGCGCCGGGTCAACGATGACGCGGATATGCTGCTGGTGACGAACAAGGATGAACATGACAACGTCGTCGTTATGAGCGCTTCCGATTACGATTCTCTCATGGAAACGCTCCGGGTGTACCAGAATCAGTATCTGCGCAACAAAGTTCAACGCGGCATGGAGCAGATTCGCGAAGGGGCAGCCGTCCGGCACGACATCACCAAGGATTGACCCATGCTCCGTTGGACGGATGGCGCCTGGGAAGATTACCTGCATTGGCAGTCCCAAGACAGGCGCACGCTGAAACGAATCAATGCCCTTATCCGGGACGCGCAACGCTCACCGTTCGAGGGCATTGGCAAGCCGGAGCCGCTGAAATCCGGACTCGAAAGCGTATGGGACAGACGCATCGACTCAGCGAACCGGCTGATTTATATGGTGGCGGACGGCGACCTGTGCATCCTGTCCGCGCGGGACCACTACCCGGGACGCTGACGCCGCCACCGAACCTCCAGGACTATCGTCGCAAGAGCACAACATCTGGAGGGACACATGGAGGGACACATGGACAAAGGCCTGCTCATCGCGCAGATCGCACTCGGTATATTGCTGATCGTCTTCGGCGTCAGGGGTCACGACGTTCCGATTATCATCATCGCGGCGGCCGGCATGATTCTTGACGCCATCGGCTGGTGGTGGCAGTCGCGTACCAAACGGCAGTAACACGATACGGCTCGTCCGGCCGTTCGTCCGACTGGGTGTCTCCGCGTTCGCCTGGCTGTTCGCCCGATTATTCGCCCGATTATTCGCCCGATTGTTCGTCTGCCGGTCGAGTCGCCGTCACCCGGCGTGCACACCCGAGCGGTACAGTGGCCCTAGCAATATGCAGGCGGTTTTGTTCCGCTCCAACATACGCTCCGCACACCCGCCCGGCACCGAGTGCCCGACCAAGTGCCGGGTGCCGAGCAACGGGTGCCGAACGGAACCGCGCGTCCAGCAATCCCTAAGGAGAGCCCCAGCCATGACAAACCGCACCACTGACACCGCCAGAAACCCACTGCTCGGGCATGCGATTTCACATGGCGGCACAGTAATCGGCCTGTTCGCCATCGTCCTGTGGGGCTTCATGGCCGGTCTGGTGCGGCTCGTCGCGGACGCGTTCGGCGCGACTCTCGGCTCAGCCCTGATTTACACGGTCGGCGGCATTCTGCTGCTACTGACCCGACGTCCGAAACCGCTCTTCCAAGCGCCCCGCCGCTACCTGCTGCTCGGCGGCATCATGTTCATCACCTACGAGACGTCGATTTCCCTGTCCATCGGCCTCGCCTCGACCGCCGCGCAATCCGTCGAAGTCAGCCTCGTCAACTACCTGTGGCCGACCCTGCTGGTACTGTTCACGGCGGCGCTGTCCGGCCGAAAAGGCGCAGTCTGGCAGGCTTTGCCGGGAGCGATCATCGCCACGGTCGGCGTTGCGATGGCGGTGGGCGGCGACAGTCTGGACGTGCAGTCGGCCCTGCGCAATATCGCGTCGAATCCGCTGCCGTTCATTCTGGCGTTCGCCGGCGCTCTGATCTGGGCGGTGTACGCGGCGATCACGCCGAGCATGTCCGGCGGCTACGACGGCACGACGGTCTTTTTCTGCTGCGTGGCGGTCACCCAATGGATCATCCACTTCATGTCCGGCGACGGGATACCCGTGCAGGCTCCCGGGATTGGCGGCTATCTTGCGTTGATTGCGTGCGCCGTGTCGATTGCCAGCGGATACGCGTGCTGGGGGTACGGCATGCTGCACGGCAATATGGAAACGCTGGCAGTCGGATCCTATGCGACGCCGGTGTTTTCGACCGCATCCAGCACCCTGCTGTTGGGGGTCGCGCTTGGGCTGCCGTTCTGGATTGGCGTGGTGCTTGTGGTCACCGGCTCCCTGCTCAACGTGTGGTTCTCGCGACGGGCGCGGACGAAACGGGTGCCGGGGACGACGAACGCCGCTGACGCGATGGATTCGGCTGGCGCGGCGAGCACGGCTGACCGGCAGTGAATGAGGATTTGCTCACACAACGGCAACAACCGACAACAACCGCCGCCGAGCTCACACCAGGATGCCGTCGAGGTGGTCGACCTCGTGCTGGATGATCTGTGCAACCCATCCGGCGTAGCTGGTCACATGCCTGTGGAAGGCGTCATCCTGCCAGGCGACGGTGATGTTTTCGTAGCGCTTGACCCGCGTCACGCCTTCCAGCGACACGCATCCCTCCTTCGTGAGGTACATTCCGGAACGCTTGATAATCACCGGGTTAATCATAATGACGTCTTTTTCACCCATCGTAACGATGATGATGCGCGTCAGACTGCCGATCATGTTGCCGGCCATGCCGACGCAATCGTCATGATGCGCGGCGAGGGTGTCACGCAGGTCCGTGATCACCGCCGCGTCGTCCGCCGTCGCGGGCGCTGATTTCCGGGCGAGGAACGTCCTGTCCTTCACGATGTCACGCTGCATGATATCTCCTGTCCAAAGCCTTGTGCCGATTGGCGTTTGCCATCATACCGGCAGCCGCCGATGCGATTCGCGTGCCGACGCAATCAACCGCGCCCGACGCACTCGCGCCACTCACCGCGCGGGATCGCACAACCGGTACACGCACCACACGAGAACGGGTGTCAGAACGAGCGATGTGCACACGTCGGTCGGGTAGTGCACGCCGTAAATCACGCGGGACAGCGCGACGACGAACGGCACGATGACCAGGATGACTGTCAGTACGGTCCGCAGAACACGCCAGATGAGCGGCGGTCGCGACGATTGCGGTGCCGTATCAGCCAGTCCGCGGGAATCCCTGATCCGCGCGTCGATGACCTGCAACGCGAACAGCGCGAGCGACACGACCACCACCGAGCAGGCAGTGTGCCCGCTGGGGAAGCTCGGGTCGGTCATCAATGCGCCGCGAGCAGTGCTGGGCCGCGGCCTGTCGACGATGGTTTTGATGAGACCGACGACCGCCATCGGCAACGCGGCCATGGCCAGACCCCGCAACATCTGCCCGGCGCTGCGCGTTACCGCCAAAATCACGCCAAGCAGCACGACAATCACCGGCACGGCCACCACCGCGGAGAAGCATACGGCGATGGTATGCGCTGCCGGCACGAACGCCGCCCAACGCGCGCCCGCGGCAAGAATCAGCCGCATTTCCGCGACATGGTCCGCCGTATTGGACCGCAATATCAGACCCTCGACGATGGCAAGCGCAACAACCGCAAGCGCGAGCGATACAATGCCGATTGACGTTCGGTGGCGCGAAAACGCATGCGTGGCGGACTGTACTGCGGTCTGCCCGGTCGCGACACCGATAGCGGCGTCATCAATTGCAACGTCATTGATCGCAACATCATTGATCGCAACATCGCCGGGGAGTCCTTGGATGTCTTGGGATTCTTGAACTTCCTGTCGCCAAGTTTGTGCCACGGCCGAATCCTTTCATCCACATTCGCTGTCATTGCGTGCGCCTGCCGGTCAAGATGGCGGCGGCACGAACACGAGCCATCTAGCATACCATCGAAGAAATCGCCGGAACGCGATAATCGACTCGCCGGCACCAAGCCGTCACAACCGCCCGATTCTCAGCGTCGGTACAAGCTTGTGCCGACGCCCGGCACCCACCTTACCGTCGATAGTCAGCGGCCGTACTGGGAGTAAGCGGGCTGGGCGGTCTGCTGGTAGGGCACCTGCGGGGTCTCGCCCGGCATGGTGACGGCGGCGCCGTGCATTTCGTGGGCCATCTGCATCAGCCGGTTGATGCGGTCGGCGGTCGGCGGATGGGTGGAAAAGAGCTTCTGGAAGCCTTCCTCGCTGAACGGGCTTTCAATCATCATGGCTGCGGTGCTTTGATTTCCAGCGGTCGCGGCCATCGGGTACTCCTTGACGCCGTACGAAATCTTGTACAGCGCGGATGCGAGCGCCTCAGGGTCTCCGGTCAGCTTGCTGCCGTCCTCATCGGCGTCGTACTCGCGCGTCCGGGAGATCGCAAGCTGGATCAGCGACGCCCCGATCGGCGCGAGAATCGCGCTGAGAATAACCCCCAGGAAGCCGAGCGGCCCGGAATCGCGGTCATCGTCATCGCCACCGCCGAAATACATAAGCGCATAGCCGAGATACGTGATGACCGTCGCCATGGCGGATGCAATGGCCGAGGTGAGAATGTCGTGGTTGTACACGTGCATAAGCTCGTGGCCGAGCACACCGCGCAGTTCGCGCTCGTTGAGGATCTGCAGGATGCCTTGCGTGCAGCAGACGGCGGCGTGATGCTCGTTACGGCCGGTCGCGAAGGCGTTGGGGCTCATGGTCGGCGCGATGTAGATACGCGGCATGGGCTTGCCGGCGCGGGCGGACAGTTCACGCACGATCCGGTACAGTTCAGGTGCTTCCTGCTCGGAGACATGACGCGCGCCCATCGATGCGATGGAGATGCGATCCGAAAACCAGTATGAGATGAATGTGCTGGCCACACCGATGACGAGATACACCCCCAGTGTGTCCTGACTCGCACCGGTCAGCCACCAAATCAGCATGATGATTGCCCACATCAGCCCAAACAGAAAGACTGTTTTCAAGCCGTTGCAGTGACCATGCACCTTCATGTTGTCGTTCATGGTGTTCACACTAAAAGCCGTCGCTGAGCTTTTTCTGAATACGCGCTTGATATACGGCGCGATGGCTGTTCCAGATACGCGACGGCGGTGCCGCAACGTGCAAAAAACGTTGCGACACCGCCGTTTCTTGGGGTTATGCCGATGGGGTTCTGTGACGCCACGCCTTCAGCTCAGCGTGCAGCGTACCGGGACCGCCGGCGTTACCGGGCAGCGCTGCATACCGCGTTAACCAGCTTGCGATACCCGGCAACTCAACTCGGCAAGGCCACGCAGCAACGCCACCCGGTAATGTCACTCAGCGTGAGCGAGCGCACGCATCTGCTCAGGCTCGATGACCTTCTTGTGTTCGCGGCCTTCTTTCGCGCCTTCGGACCGTTCGAACGCGTCAATCCGCTTCCAGCCGACGAAATCAATCGGCTTGACGCCGCGTTCGGCAAGCAGGCGGTCGATGGATTCGGGGTCACGGTCGGGAGCGATACGCCCGCCCTCGGCGGCCTTCGACAGGTCCTCAAGCATATTGGTGACAATCATCAGGGCGTCGGACTTCGTGGAGCCGATCAGGCCCACCGGTCCGCGCTTCGCCCAGCCGGTCGCGTACAGGCGGTCGCGCACGTCGCCGCCATCGGCCTCGGTGGTGATACGGCCGTCGCCCCCCGCGTTCGCCAGGTGCGCGTGACGCTCGTCATACGCGATACCGGGCGCGGTGGCCGGCTGATAGCCGATGGCATGGTACACGGCCTGCACGGGGTAGTCGGTGAATTCGCCGGTGCGGTGCATCACGCCGTCGGCACCGGTTTCCGTACGTTCCACGCGGATCGCCTTGACCTTGCCGTCCTCGCCGAGCACCTCGGTCGGGGCGGAATTGAAGTGCACGTAATACTTGCGATCCGCCGGGTTGCCTTCGAAATCGACGTCGCCGTCATCTTCCATGTCTTCGGCCATTTCGCGAATCGCGTACAGCTCCTCGACCATCTGACGGGTCAGCTTGTTCTTGCCGGCTTCCTCGATGGTGTCGTCGTCAAGTTCGAAATCGTCCTCGTTGATAATCAGCTGGACGCCCGGCAACTTCTCCATCTCGCGCAACTCCTGCACGGAGAACTTCGCCTGCGCGACGCCACGACGGATGAACAGGTGCAGTTCGCGCGCCTTGTTGCCCTTGATACCCTCGTACACGTTGTCGGGGATGTCGGTGCGGGCCTTGAGGTCGTCAGCGTTGCGCATGAGCTCGCGAGCGACGTCCATCGCCACGTTGCCGCCGCCGATTACGGCGACCTGCTGCGCGTCCAGCGGCCACGTGCGGGCGCCGGTGGGGTAGCCGTCGTACCATTCGACGAATTTCGCAGCGCCATATACGCCGTCCAGGTCCGCGCCGGGCAGGTTCAGCGGCTTGTCCTTGACCGCGCCGGTCGCGAAGAGCACGGCGTCATAGCGCTGCAACAGATCGTCCAGTGTGACGTCCTTGCCGAACTCCACATCGCAATACAGGTGGATGTCAGGATTGTCAAGGGTTTTCTCGAGCGCATCCGCAATGAATTTGATGCTCGGATGGTCCGGGGCCACACCGTAGCGCACCAGGCCGAAAGGCACCGGAAGCTTCTCGAACAAGTCGATACGGGCGACCGTGCCCACGCCGAGCTTCTCGCCTTCCTTGCGCAGCTGGCGCAGGAAGATATCCGACGAATAGACGCCTGCCGGGCCGGCGCCGATCACTGCAATCCGCAGTCCGTTCTTGTCATCATGTTGGTCAACCATGCGTTCCAGCCTAACGCAACCTCGGTAATTGCGGAAGATGTACGAGTGCCGTGTAACCGGGCAGTTACACCGCAGGCGGATTAGCAGACAATCAAACAGAATTCACCGACGCATCCGCCCAACGTGTAACCTAACAGTCGCACCACAGGCAAATAGGAGACAGTTGCAGGAGAGACCAAACCGTATCCCGCCACCGGGCGACCCAGCAGTCACAATCTCATCAACTGTACGTAGAATCCCGAACCCATGGATGTCTCAAAGATTCCGGATAATGGCAATCGTAACGCACCGCAGAAAACATTACAGAGGACAACATCGCAGAGAAAAGCATCAGAGGGGAGGATGGCATGACAACGATAACCGACGTCGCAG
>RRZU012389786.1_pt1 | contig 11402 bp, 6 predicted proteins | sample 2165561 | NCBI WGS metagenome assembly RRZU01 (sample SAMN10456909, study PRJNA506462) | wastewater metagenome | isolation source: wastewater sludge | place: USA: Moscow, Idaho | reverse complement strand
CTTTGTCTTTGCCGATGAAAATAGCGGCATTAAAGCCAAAGACCGTCAGCATGTGGTTTATGTACCAAGCATTAGCCCCATACTCGCTCCTATTGTTTATAGCGTGCCGGTACAACTACTGTCTTATCATGTTGCAGTCCTTCGTGGTACAGATGTCGACCAACCTCGAAACCTCGCTAAATCGGTCACTGTAGAATAATTATTTAAATAAAGGCTGGGTATCCTGTATTTAAGTAATAAAGTTTCATCCTAGGTAATATAGATTCATCCTAGGTAATAAAGTTTCACCCCGTATTGTATAAATATTAATCGCCTGCTATTCTAAATTTATAGGAAAAGCAGGCGATTTGTTATGGTGACTGAACATCAACAGAAATGTTGGATAAAAGATGGACGTGGACAAGGCTATCTAAAAGATTATAAACCATGGATTACTATACGGGATGTTAGTTCCAAAGGTCGCTCTCACCGAGTGTTTGGCCATACAACAAAGCGTACTCATCATTTATTATCTGACTTACAACTTGCGATTTTTCTACTTTTAGACTGGAATCCACTAATTACTGATATCAGAGAGCAATTTCCCTTGCCTCTCAATACTACGCTCGAAATTTCAGAAGAAGCTCAAATCTCTCACCCTAAAGCTAAAAACGCTCTACAAACTATAAGTTCAAGTTTTTATGTAACTAGTCAAAGTACTAACCAACCAAATTTTGTCATCCGAACTAAATACACAAATAGCTTACAGGATGAGAGAATCATTGAAAAACTAGAACTTGAGCGTAGATATTGGAAAAGTACAGATACACCTTGGTATATCCTTACAGAAAAAGAAATTCCTTCAGTTGTTTTGAATAACATCAAATGGCTTTATCCAGCCATGAGAGAGTCTAGTATTGAAATGTACGACCGTTTAAACGATTATATTCATATATTTACACAATATCCTGAACTCGACTTAATTACTTTAAGTAAAAAAATTGATCAAGCATATAATCTAACGATTGGTACGTCTTTAGCTGAGCTCCGAGAACTGCTTGCTCAACGTTATTTCATTTTCGATATAACCAAGGACTATAAAAAGATTAAAGCCTCTGAAATCAAGTTAGGTAATTTTGAAATATGGGAGGAAATTCGCCATGTTTCGAATCAATAGTGTATATAAGTTTCAAGGTAAAGATTACCGACTTCTTAAAATTATTCCTTCGCATATTATATGGATTGATCTAAACCACCCCAATGCCAATCCCTCTATAATTAAAAAAGAAGAATTGATTACAGCCATAGAAGTAGGCGAAGCAGAAATAATCGAAGATCCTTTTTCCGATATTTCATTGATTAATGTAACAGAAGGGTCTATCCAGCAAAAAAAACGAGATATGGGAATGAACATTATAGATTTACTCATTTCTAATGAAAATTTCTATGATCCATCTATACGCTTTAGCCTTGTTAAAACAATTATTAAACAGCACAAAACAACCCATCAGACTATTTATAGATTGGCACGTCGATACTGGCAACGAGGTCAAACACCAAATGCCCTTATTCCCAGTTATAAAAATTCTGGTGCTAAAGGTACTAAGCGTATTGCAAAAGATAAAAAATTAGGGAGACCAAGAAAATATACTGAAGGTGTTGGTGCATTAGTTGATCAGAATATTGAAAGGCTATTTAGAATTATTATCAATAAATATATGTTAACAAAGGATAAATATTCTTTAGGTTATGCTCATCGTAAATTTTCTACGATGTATCATACATTATTTCCAGATATTCCTGATAGCGAAATCCCAACTATCTGGCAGTTTAAATATTTTTATGATCGTGATTTTCCCAAACTAACTCAGCTGACTGCTCGAACTAATCCAATTACTTATGCAAAAGATATCCGAGAGCTCTATTCAACTGTAAACACCCAAGTCTTAGGACCTGGATCTCGCTATGAAATTGATGCAACCATTGCAGATATTTATCTTGTATCGGATTCTGATCGTGCTTGTATTGTTGGACGGCCGACTATTTATCTAGTTGCTGACGTATTTAGTAGAATGGTAGTTGGTTTCTATATTGGATTTGAAAATGCTTCCTATGTGACTGCCATGCAAGCTCTACAAGTTGCCATGACAGATAAAGTGGAGTTGTGTAAACAATATGGTTATGAAATTACACACGATGACTGGCCGTGTATTGGATTACCTGATGCCATTTTGGCTGATAGAGGTGAATTATTAGGACATCAGATTGAAGCTTTAGAATATAAATTTTCTATTCGTATCGAGAATACCCCGCCTTATCGTGGAGATTTAAAACCTATTGTAGAGCGTTATTTCAGAACTATTCAGGCAACATTTAAGCCTTTTGCTTCTGGTATAGTACAACAGGCTAAAGAGAAAAAACGTGGGGGGGCTGACTATCGGTTAGATGCGACTCTTACGATAACTGAATTTAAGCAGATCATTATTGGTTCAATCCTTACACACAATACGTCACATCAATTGACAACTTATGATCGTGATATAGATATGCCTATTGACCTTCCTTTAGTTCCTATTCATTTATGGAATTGGGGAATACAACATCGCGTAGGTCAATTAAAACAGGTTTCTGAAAAAGCATTACGTGTTGCTTTATTACCTAAAGTTAAAGCAACATTATCTGACCTTGGACTAAGAGTGTTTGGGGTATTTTATCATTGCCCTGAAATCTATGAACAAGGCTGGATGCATCGTAAAAAATCTATTTCTCGTCCACAATCATTTCAAGTAGCTTATGACCCAAGTAATGCAGAAATAACTTATGTGTTTTATGAGGAGCATAGTCTAGATTATTGGGAAGCTAGACTTTCTCCAAGATCAAGAGAATTTATAGGCTGTAGTTTTTGGGAAGTTTGGCAAGTTCAACACGAACAAAAGAAAGTAGAAGCCGCTCAAAATCTAAAAACCAATAGGTCTCAAGCATATATTGAAGAACGTATTGAATCAATTATTGCTCAGGCAGATAAAAACAAACCTTCTTCTACATCCAGTAAAAAACAACGTTTGACTAATCTCCGTGAAAACAAACAGGCTGAAAAAGATATTGAACGATTGAAACAGAGAAATAATAGTCAAAAATCATCAAAAAGTGCCTTGACGGTTCTAGAGCACCCTGAGTCATCTTCAAAAACTGAAAACAACATTCTCCATATGCCTAAGTCCAAACAATTCATAAACTTAGAAGATGATGAAGATTACAGCCTTCGTTTTGGAGTTTATCAAGATTTACTAGATGATCTTGAGGATTCTAATGATGAAAATTGATATTCACGAAATATAAATAGGCAGGATACAATTATGAAGAATAAAAATAACCATGCAGTGTATACAGCAAGTCCTGTTTCTGATTATCAGGGGAATCCTTTTATCGAGGCATTACCCGTAATTTTTGAGGCAAAAGATACAATCCAAGCCATTAAAGGCACTATTGAATTTAAATTATCCGATAGACAACTCCCCAACAATACTCGCGCTCATATTATATCGCAGTTATTAAATAATTTTTTCCACCCCATTAAACGGCACTTAACATTAGAACAAAAAATTTCTATTATGCTGAGAAAAGGATATGTGGGACGGAATATTATTACAGGTGATTTATCTCGGTATTTGAAAGAGAGTTTCAAACATATTCAAAGTAATGATTCAAATGAGTCTCTCGACACAGAGTTAATATCAACAGCACAAAGTCTCGTATTTCTTGGATTCTCTGGCAGTGGAAAAACAACCACATTAAATCGTATTCTTAATAATTACCCTCAAAAAATTTATCATCCTGAGCATAATTTCACTCAATTGGTCTATCTAAAAATAGACTGTCCATATAATGGCTCACTTAAATCTCTTTATTTAAGTTTCTTTAGCTCTGTTGACCGTGCTTTAGGCACTAATTATGAACAGCAATATACTCAAAAACGTCATAATGAACAAAAATTATTACAACTGATGGGACATATTGCTCACCTTCATGCAATCGGCCTTTTAGTGATTGATGAAATTCAACATCTGATGGCAAACAGATCTAAAAATTCGGATGAAATGTTAAATTTCTTTGTGACTTTAGTGAATGTATATAGCTTACCTATCATTATGGTCGGAACACCTAAAGCAAGTAACATATTTGAGCGTGATCTGCGCTCATCACGTAGAGCTGTAGGTTTTGGTTCAATCCACTGGGAACCTATAAAAAATGAGCCTGCAATAAAAACCCCAGATGGAAAAGTTCGAAAATCTGAGTGGATGACATTTACAGAGGCTCTTTGGAAATATCAATGGTTAAGAAAAGCTGATCTCTTACTCTCAGAGGAGTTACGACAATGCTGGTTTGATCTAACCCAAGGTATTTTAGATGTAACTGTTAAGCTTTTTGTCCTTGCACAAATACGGGCAATTGAGTCCGGTCTAGAACGAATTACTGTAAAATTGCTCCAAAAAACATATCAAGAAGATTTTAAACCAATTCATCATATTATAGATGCTTTACGTTCAGGTGATGCTAGACGGATTGCACAATATCCTGATTTGATTACACCTGAAATTGACAGACAATTACTAAAACTCTTTTCCAAAATCGAAGAAAGTGCAATTGAGCAAGAAGATGAGCTTGCTGAATATCAAGGACATGACGAATCTATCCGCTTACACAATCTATTACTTGAACTTGGTTATGAAACTAAGCTTTTGATACCAATGGTTAAAAAGATATTTACTGAATATCCTGATAAACACTTGACCGAGTTACTTCCCATTATTATGGACTGGTTAAAGCAAGATATAGATCCAATAAAGGATTCCTCATTATCTAAACCTAAAACACCTAAATCCAACCTACTTAAATTTAATCAATGGCATACATTGGATTCAGTTGACTTACGTTTTCAATTTTCACAAAAAGAGAATGACCAAAGTTTTTACGATCATCTAAAAACCCAAACAGATCTGATCTTTGATATATCTCATTGGATAAAAGAAGTGAGTTAGATATGCTAAATTTTCCTATGCCTTATGAACATGAACTTATTTATAGTACAGTGGCTCGTGCTGGAATCCGCTTGGCATTTGAAAGTCCAAAGCAATTACTTGATGCTGTATTTAAAAATAGACAGGTTATTGCTACGGTTGATTTACCCTGTCATCTTAATGCGATCGTTAATCAGTATTCTGAAGAACAATTGAGTCTACAAAATATAATATACAAACATACATTATTTCCTATATATGCACCATTTGTACCAGAAGTAAGAAGAAAACAATGTATCAAATGGATGGCTAATATTTCACAAGGCTCAATACATCTTTCTTTGGGAATTAACGCTTCACGAATCCCTATTATTCACAAACTACGCTACTGTCCAAAATGTTTGAAAGAGCAAGCTCTTCAAAAAGGTGAATTCTACTGGTTGCGTTTATGGCAAATACAGGGAGCTTGCTGTCCACAACACGGTAAACTTGTAGAATCAACACTAGATTTAAGATCGTTACATCGACATGATTTCATTGTACCTTCAGATATTTCCTGTACTGAATGGAATCAGGAATCGGCAACAAATGATGAACTTTTTATTAGCTCAAAATTAATAGAATTGTTATCTATACCACCTTTTGTATCATCAAGTTATGAACAGTGGACAATATTCTATAATGAACTAGCTAAACAAAATGGATGTGTACGTGGGCAAAACCAAATTGCTTTCGACCAAATTTTAGAAAAAATATCATTACGGTGGTCACAAAAATTTCTTAGGCAATATCATTTGGATGACTTAGCATCTGAAACCAGTTGGCTACGTCATATTTTCAGAAAACATCGCAAAAGCTTTAGTTATTTGGAGCATATTATTGTAATCGAAGCTTTTTTAAATACTGACTGGTCTTTTGCAGATATATTCACCCAAGTTAAATCCTTCCAGAAAGTAGCCTCTCCACAAAATAATCAAATAAAACCACAAAATACTAATTTTGAAATAACCAGAGCTGAGAATCGTGAAAAATGGGTAGATTTAGTACAAAACCATGGGATTAAACCCGCTCGTCACCTGCAGGCAGCTCTTTATGCATGGTTATATCGAAACGATAAAGATTGGCTATTGCAGACCAACCAAAACTTCCATCAGAAATTTATTCCACAAGGGACTAAAATTGATTGGCAAAAACGCGATCTTTTGTATGTGAGGCAACTTATCCAACTTAAGAATACTTTAATCTGGGATTTAGATAGTCCGAGACGTTCTACGAAATGGTGGTTAAAACAGACGTCTAATTCAAATACATTAGAAAAGAACTTGCATAAACTCCCCCTAATTAGATACTTTCTAGAGCGATATTGTGAAGATATTAGCTGTTATCAAATCAGGCGTCTAACAAATGTTTTTATAGATAGTTATCTCAACAGACAACCACTTCCTCAGTGGCGCATTCTACGAAAAGCTGGATTAAGTGAAGAAAGAATGACTTCCGAAACAAAAAAAATTCTAGAAAATATCATTCATGAATTTCCTAATGTTATTCAAAATTAATTGAATTTCATCCGCACTTTAATGGATTCTTAAAAAATTAAAATAATCATTCTATACATATGATAAATTTAAAATCAAACAACCAACAACTCAAATGGCAAAGTACTGATGGTAAAAATTAAAAACTTTCCTGAAAATTCGAGAATTACTTTTTTAGGCTCTATTTTTAAAGACATAAAAAGTAGAGAATGGAATATTACTGTTGGCTTAGAAAATAATAAATATTTGGATAAAGATCAGAAATATACATTGAACCATGCTCGTTTTTCCAATATGCCATTATTAGCACGAAACCGTCGATTTAATCAGACTAAAAATTTTAGTTCATTTAATGAGTCTTTGATCACTATAAAAATAGATGATTTACAAGAATGGGATGTTGTAACTAATAAATCGAATCAGTATCATTTTAGCCATATCGTTAGCGATATTCATGGAAAATTAACTGATATTGAGATCATTTTACCTCAAATAGAACTTGCTAGAGTATTATTCTTCCATAATGCCTACCTATCTCGTGGTGCATTGGATCAAGGCCGTCTTACTCGGGAATTTGATATCATAAAGGAAGATCATCAAACTCTTATCAATATTCCTGTACTCTGTAACTTCCCAATGTCCCAATTTAATAATATCGGGATGCGCCGGTTGCTTGCATGGATATTACTCGATACAGAGGCACGAACATCCTTTGAAAGTATCTCCAAAAAATTTTTAAGTAACAAATCAAAGACCAAATTCAGAGAATACTGGGACTTCAATTTTGAGCCACCGTCACTAAAGGGTGCTGAAATCACATTAAAAGTATATTTTAGTGCTAAGAAAAATAAATATTATGTAAATGAAATTCTAGGAATATCAAACTTACCTACTGAAATTAATCATACAATCATTTTTTGTAGTCCAAAATTTACTGTAAAGAATACTCAAGTAAGTTCTGGAGGCTCTTCAGGAGGGTATAAACCTCCAAGAAATGAAGACCCTATAATTGATAATGAGAAAACAGCTAATAGTGATAAACCAACGGTAACTATTGATTCACAAAAAATCACAATGTCACTCGCATCACCTTTTGAAACCCAAAAAGCAGTAATTAAACGTTCTGGTAAAAAGGGTAGAATTAATCACGATGATATAAATATATTAACTGAACCCCATGTAGGTACGGGTGAATCTAGTATTTTTGGTGACATTGGACGTGGAGAGTTTGAAAATTGTCAAGATGAAAGTGATGATCTTGAATTATTCATGAAACGATTTGAAGCATTTCAGGCTATGATTGAAGAATGTACATCACCGTATAATATTCCATCAAAAGTTAAATTTGCCATTTCTAAGCTCCCTGCTGTGAATCGATCCAAACTACACCTAACCGATGAGGGTAACCTTCGATGTATCGCCGAAGTACAACTAGAGTTTCAAAATAAGCAATTTATCATTCTAGAAATTGATACTAGCGACAACCGGAAATCACTGTCTACATTAATTATAAAAGTTAATAGTACCGAAATCTGGGATCAACATTTTCCAAAATTTAAAGAAGATATCATTAAACACTCTTTACGTTGGCCTACAGCAAAATCCTTAAATAACATTGGTATTTGCAAGGGTGTTAACCATCCAAAAAATAAATTTGAAATCGCTATATCCGATAAAGAATTTAAAGATTGGGGAAAACGATTTATAGAAGTTTTAAAGTCTATTTAATCAAGATATAGCATGAGCATTTGAAAAAAATCCTTTGCTATTTCTTAGTTTCCTGGGAGTTAATTTTGTAATTACCTATACACCGATAACACGAGTACTTTGGTCTTTAGATTGTATTTCGTTATGCAGGATGATACTTTATTACTAATTTCTTTGTGGAGTGGAAGATACAATATGAATTACGATGATACTTTATTTTCAAAATAGAAAATCATGCTATATAAAAATCAATCAGTTAAAATCAAGTTAGGATGGTACTTTATTACTAACTTACAAATGATTTCGAGAATTTAAATGACAAAACTCACCTGTTTTAAAGCCTACGATATTCGTGGCAAACTCGGTACAGAACTCAACGAAGATATTGCATATAAAGTGGGTCGTGCTTATGGTCAAATCTATCAGCCTAAAACCATTGTCGTCGGCTGTGATATTCGTCTCAGCAGCGAAAGCCTAAAACAAGCGACCATTCGTGGTTTAAATGATGCCGGTGTGAATGTTTTAGATTTAGGTATGACAGGCACTGAAGAAGTCTATTTCGGGGCTTTCCATCTCGATGTTCAAGGCGGCATTGAAATTACTGCAAGTCATAATCCGATGGATTATAACGGGATGAAATTAGTCCGTGAAAATGCACGACCTATTGGCGCTGACTCGGGATTAAAGGAAATTCAAGCTTTAGCAGAATCAGAGGATTTTGTAGAAGTCGCTCAAAAAGGGCTGATTCAACCTTATAATATTGTGCCTGAATTCATCGATCACTTGATGACCTATATTAATCCAGAAAAAATCCGTCCGCTTAAACTGGTTGTGAATGCGGGAAATGGCGCAGCAGGTCATGTCATTGATGCGATAGAAGCAAAGTTTAAAGAACTGAATGTGCCTATTGAGTTTATCAAGATTCATCATGAAGCAGATGGCGCATTTCCAAATGGCATCCCCAACCCAATTTTAGTTGAAAATCGTGATAGTACGCGCAATGCTGTACTTGAGCATGGCGCAGACATGGGTATTGCTTGGGATGGCGACTTTGACCGTTGTTTCCTTTTTGATGAAAAAGGTCAATTTATTGAAGGCTACTATATTGTCGGCTTATTAGCCCAAGCCTTCTTACTGAAACAATCAGGCGAAAAAATTGTGCATGATCCTCGTTTGGTTTGGAATACCTTTAATGTGATCGAGCAATATCAAGGCCAAGCGATTCAATCTAAATCGGGTCATTCCTATATTAAAGAAAAAATGCGTGAGCATAATGCTGTGTATGGCGGTGAGATGTCAGCGCATCATTATTTCCGTGATTTTTCTTATTGTGACAGCGGCATGATTCCATGGTTGCTGGCTGTTTCTGTACTTTCAGAAACACAACAAACACTTTCTTCACTGGTTGAAGATATGATTGCCAAATTCCCCTGCTCGGGTGAAATTAACTTTAAAGTCGCTGATACCCAAGCCACCATTCAAAAGATCTTTGATCATTACGCCAATCAAAACCCAGTAATTGATTATACAGATGGTGTGAGTTTAGATTTTGGGGCTTGGCGCTTCAATGTCCGTGCATCCAATACCGAGCCATTATTGCGTCTTAATATTGAAAGCCGTGCAGATCAAAATGCTATGCCGATGCAAAACTATGTAGATGAACTTAGCCGAATTATTCTGGGATAATAAAAAATGCCGAATAATATCTTATTCGGCATTTTATCAATTTGCTTTAGATCAGAACAAAGATCGATCCAAAGGCAACTCCAAGCCGACTGAAACACCACTATCTTTGCCAGTACGATCAGAATCTGCCATCCAACCACTCAATTTTAATGGTATATCGCGGCGTAGTTGATGCGTCCATGTTAAATCAATTCCTTTCAGCTCATCATTTACCAGAAAAGCATGGTTAATACTTTGATTTGACTGATTCACCTTAGCAACAAAAGCACGTCCATTTAGACGATTCATTGCATCAAAACGAATATCCCCACCGATGCTATACATTTGACCGTCCCCCCCCATGGCATGCCCTAAAGGGAAGCCGTGTTGGTAATAACCATCTTGATAAATATAGTGGTTATATGAAATACCCTGTGTATCACCATTGGTTCGAGTATCTGCCCATTCGGCATAAACTTGGTATGGCATATTATTGAATTGAGAAGAATAATCCATACCCGCCAAATACATTTTTTTTGCAGGCAATAGTCCTGCCTCGTCCTCTCCGACATATTGACCATATAGGCTGAGCGGCACACTAAACCATTGCTGTAAATTTAAACGCGCATCTAATCCAGCGATTTGATTCGACTTATCTAAATCACCATCATAAAAGTTATCATTGCCTTTAATGGCATTCCATATTGTGTCCCAACTCTCTGAACGCCCTTCTCCGCCCCATTGAAGAATCCGAGAAGCGCCTAATTCTAAATAAGGCAAAGGCTGAGCAGTAAGTCGGAGACCTAATAGTTTTGCGTCAGGAATTGCAGCATAATCATCTAACTGCCCACCAAAAGCTTGATATTGCCAAGGCCCAATCCAAGATAACCATTTATTTTCAAAGGCTTTTTGATCTGCTCTTTGCATGGTAAAACCATATACAGGGCGACTCGCATCACCTCGGATTAAGCTACCCTCATGTCCAGGTCCCCAATAAGTTGGAATTTGACCAGCAATCAACCACTGATTCCACAGTTTTCCTGCAATATAGGAACCTTCGACATTCACATCTTGCCCATGATCAATAATTGGGTCTTTTTCTGCATTCACACGCAGTCGTGCATCCCATTGTGCACCACCAGCATTTAACCCAAGTGCTGCTTGATATTGCGATTTTTGCTCATCCGCAAATTTTTGTGGGATATTTTGTGGATCAGTTTCGGCAAATAATGCGAGTTTAACAGGTGCATTTTCTGTTTCTAGATGACTACGAACCTGATCGATTACTTTTCGTTGAACTGAATTTTCAATTTGAGCATTCGATAAAGCCCGTTGTATTTCTTCACTACTCAATGGCCAGGTTGATGTACTAATCTGAATCACACCTTGTTGATTCAACCAATTTAAGTCTGTACGTAAGTCTTCATTATTTAGCACTAAACCTTGTGCAAAAATAGCGGATGAAGCAGTTGCCAATATTGCAATCGAAAGTGTTTTT
>RRZU010618717.1_pt1 | contig 11403 bp, 11 predicted proteins | sample 2165561 | NCBI WGS metagenome assembly RRZU01 (sample SAMN10456909, study PRJNA506462) | wastewater metagenome | isolation source: wastewater sludge | place: USA: Moscow, Idaho | reverse complement strand
CATTTGAATCTGCTAATTGACCCTTAGCGAATAGAACATTATCTTCCATTCCAACTCTAATATGACCACCCATTGCAATTGCTGCCATTAATATTGGCATATGTCCTTTTCCTATTCCAATTGCTGACCATGTAGAATCAGAAGGGATTAAATTTTTTAAGTATACTAAGTTTTCAATAGTCGCCGTTGTTCCCCCTGCAGCACCCAAAACAAATTGATAGTGAATTGGAGCTTTTAACACACCATTTTTCAAATAGTATAATGAGTTGTAAACCATACCTGCATCAAATATTTCAACTTCTGGTTTTATCCCATTTTCTTGCATAGTTTGTCCTAATTCTTCCAAGAATTTAGGATGATTTATAAATAGGGCATTATGACCCCAGTTCATAGATCCACAATCATAAGAAGCCATTTCTGGTTTTATTGATTTTAAATGTGCCTGTCTAGTTTCATCAGTAGCATTCAAATCACCTGAAGTAGTTAAATTTAAAATTATGTCACATTTTTCTCTGATTAATTTAACTGTTTCTTCAAATTTTTCTTTACTCATAGTTCCTTTACCTTCATCATCTCTCATATGAAGATGAGCAACTGCTGCCCCAGCTTTATAACATTCATAAACATCATTTGCTATTTCTTGAGGTGTTAAAGGAATATTTGGATTGTCTTTTTTTGTAGGCCAAGCTCCTGTTGTTGCCACTGTTATTATTGTTTTTGCCATTTTTATTTCTCCTTATTTGTTTCTAAATTAATTAGGGAATTAATTTTAAATTCTTGGGCGTCTGCCCAAACCCGACCAGCAAAGGTTGCTGGACACCGTATAAAATAAATAGTAATTTATATACTTTTCAAATAAGGGATTAAGCGTCCTACGCTTACGAGATTTGGACGCGTAGTCCAATATTTGACTTTTATTTATTATTACTAAATTGACCCGTAACTATATTTTCTTTCTGGAACATCATTTACATCATCTTCATCTATTTCAGCAACACATCTAAGCATAGACCCATCACCCAAATACCATCTAATTGGGAAAGCCATGAATCTGAATTTTTTTCCAACAACTTTTTCTAAATCTCCACCAAGATTTTCAATTCCAACTATTCCATTTCCAAGCATATATTTATGACAAGGTTCCCAAGTTCCTTCTAAGTTATGGTCTTCTAAGAAACCAAATTTTTCCATGTATTTTTCTTTTCCAAATTGCTCAATATAAGTAGCTTTGTTAAATTCTGCAAAAGCTTTTATTCCAAATTTTTCTATATATTCATCAGTTATAGGAATTCCGTGATTTCCATTTAAGTTCATTCCTAATGGCCCACCGTTTTTACCCATTGTTGTATGTAATGGATGGTCAAGGGCTTGCATGTCCATTGCTACACATTTAGGTTTGTATTTTGCAAACCATTTTCCTGCTTCAATTCCTGTTCCACAAGAATAATGATAATATTCTTTAGAGTCATCAAATTTTAAATGCATTCCTGTTCTTAAACAAATTACCATTCCTTCAAGTTCTTCAGGTTTGATATTAGCTCTTTTACAAGCATCTTCAAGATGTTCTGGAGTAATTAACCCCCATCTTTCAACTTGGATATCTAAACATACTGCATCTCCACAATAAGCATCTACTGGCATTTCATGAGTGTATCTTGCTCTTTTCCCATCAAATTCGTATTCCATTACGTGTCTAGGTGCATCAGCATGTGTTCCACAGTGCATAACTACATCAATTTTTTGAGTTAAAACTCCACTTTTTCCTAAATTATGCATTGTATCTATTTTTGGTTTTGCAAAATATGGCCATAAAGGTATGTCTGCACTAAAAGGATGTGTTAAATCTACAAATATTTTTTTTCCCATGTTAATTATTCCTCCGAAATTTTATTATTTTATTTTAAAATCTTTTTATTTCTAATACAAAACCTAAGACCTAAGCGTGGGACGCTTTTTGCAAAGCTTATCCTGTAAGGAAACCCCTTAAAATGAAGTTAAATTTAAACTCTAATAAAATTAATGGGTCCAGCGTCACGCTGGTTCGGTGAAGCTGAATAAGCTTCGAATTTATTCTTTTTGCCTTCATTAAAAATAAACAAATTTATTATTTTAAATCTTTTGTAACATCAATTAAATATTCATTTAGACGTTTTCTAGAAGCCTTTATTTCTTCTTCTGTCCAAGTTTGATAACCTTTTCCTGTTTTAAATCCAAGATTTCCATCAGCCACATGTTTTTTTAATAAACTTGAAGCAGAGTGAGAATCTTCTAAATGTGGAACTATATATTCTTGAATGTTAAGTGATAAATCAAGTCCAATCATATCAGCATTTTCTAAAATACCTAAAATTGGCCATCTTAATCCCGGTCCATATCTTAAAGCTTCATCAACTGTTTCTGCGTCTGCAATTCCTTTTTCAACAATAGAAAGAGCTTCTCTCCAAATAGCATGTTGAAGTCTATTTGCTATAAATCCGGGAACATCTTTCATACACTTAACAGCTTTTTTCCCTATTTTTCTCAAATAATTGTAAGTATCCTCAAAAATTTCTTCACTTGTTTCATTACCTTTTACTACTTCTACAAGGGGTATCAAATATGGAGGATTCCAAAAATGTGTACCTACAACTCTGCTTTTATCTTTAACTTTTGAAGCTATTTCTGTAATGCTCATTACTGAAGTATTTGTTGCAAAAATCGCATCTGGTTTGCAAAGAGGTTCTATATCTCTAAATAAGTTTTGCTTCAATTCCATATTTTCAAAGATACACTCAATAATGAAATCAGCATCTTTAAGAGCCTCTTCCATATCAGTTGTATACTTTACTCTTCTTAATATTGAATCTGCTTTTTCTCTTGTCATAGATTCTTTAGAAACAAGTGTATTTAGATTATCCTGTAAAACTTGCGAAGGATTTTCATTTAACTTTATATCTTTTACTATAACATTAGCATTTTCATCTGAAGCAAATACTTGAGCAAGACCATTTCCCATTAAACCAGCACCAAATATAGTGATATTTTTAATTTCTCTAGCCATTAGTTTGCCCAGTACCCCCCATCAGCTGCTATATTTGCACCTGTTATAAAATTACTTGCACTTGAAGCTAAAAATAATGCTACTCCAACAAAATCTTCTGGTTCTCCAAGTCTTCCTAATGGAATTCTTGTTAAGAATTTAGTTTTTGCTGTATCATCATTAAACATCCATTCTGTTAATGGAGATCTAAATACTGTTGGATTAAATGTATTTACATTAATTCCGTATTCTCCCCATTCACAAGCTAATGATTGAGCCATAAGGTCTATTCCACCTTTTGCAGTACAATATCCTGTATAGTTTTTCATTCCAACTTTACTTCTAGCAGATGAAACAAGAATTACTTTTCCACCTTTTCCTTGTTTAACCATTTGCTCTCCAGCATATTTACAACATAACCAAGTCCCTTTTACATTTGAATCCATAATTTCTTCCCATTCTTGAAGAGTATGGTTAAGGATTGATTTTGGAGCATTAAATCCTGCTGCTGCAACTAGAACATTTATTTCACCATAAACTTCTACTGCTTTTGCCATAAGTCCCTTTACACTTTCTTCTACTGCTGGGTCTCCAACAAAATATGTACATTCTATTCCTTGAGATTTCATATCATGACACATTGCTTTTAATGATTCTTCTTTTCTTCCGTTTACTACTAATTTTGCTCCTGCAAATCCATATCCATAGCAAAGAGCTTGTCCTAAAGCTCCAGAAGCACCAGTGACAACTATTACTTTTCCTTTTACATCAAATAGATTTTGAACAAATTCTTTTTTCATTTATTTCCTCCTATTCGTAAGTAACAATTACTAAAACTGTTGCTACGTTATTTGTATTGTTTATCATTTCTCTGCCTTCAAATGGTAATATTGCTATTGAGTCACCTTTCTTTAGTACAAAAGTTTCTGTCTTAGATTTAACAGTTATTTCTCCTTCTAAAACATAATAAACTTTTTCTGTAGGCGAATCTTCATATGCCCAATCTGCTCCGCCACCGGGTAGGAAATGAGACATTCCCATCCAAAATTTTGAAGTTCCTGTTTCCTCTTTACCATGAATTCTCATAGCCTTCATATCATTATGAAGTGGAGGATTATAAGCTTTTACGTCTTTTAATTCTACTTTTTTCATAAATTTTGACACCTCTCTTTCGTTATACAAGATATATAAAGCAAATTTTGTGCCAAATTTTGAAAAAAAAATAATTTTGCTTACAAAACATCAAATTGTATACTTTATAAACAATAAATATTTTTTTCAATCACTTTTTTCTAAATCTATTCATTTAAATTTTTAATTCATTTTTGTATTATTTATGTTTTAAGCGAACATTTTGTTTAATTTTAACCTATAAAAATAAAGATATTTTAGCGTATCAATCCATTTATGTATCAATAATTCAATTTAGTATTATATTTTTGCCTAAAAAATAGGATAAAATACTATTTCTTAAGTAAAAAAACATTTTATTTTTTCCTAATTTTTTAATTGCAAAAAATATTTTTTCGTGATATAAAATAGACTGTTCATCTAATGAACAAAATTTATTATTGCAAGTATTCAATCATTAAAAATCTTTAATTGTAACTTATTGTATACATATTTAGCGTATAAAGAGTTATAAGGTTTGAAGAATAAGTTATTTATAATTACATAATTTTTAAACTTTATTTTTCATGATTAATTAGTTGCATTTATATTAAGTAATATAAAAAAGTTAAAGGGAGTGTATTGATGTTTAAAATTATGGGAATTACAGCAGGACGTAAGAATGGAAACAGTGAAATTCTTTTAAAAGAAGCTCTTATGTTTTGTGAAGAAGCTGGAGCAGAAATTACAATGATTAATCTTAAAGATTATGAAGTGCTTGATTGTACAGGCTGTACAGCGTGCACAAAAGGTTTTTCTCAAGGGAAAAATGTTGGGTGTGTTTTAGATTCAAAAGATGATAAGAAAAAAATTATGGAAGCTATGCTAGATCAAGATGCAGTAATATTTTCAGCACCTACTTATGATTTAATGGCATGTGCGATGTTTGCAAAATTTGCTCAAAGAAGTTTAAGTTATGAAACATCTTTTTTAGAATCAATTGGAGCTATTGAACATAGAGATAGAGTAAGTGCTTTAATTGCTGTTGGAGGTTCTACAAGAAGTTGGCAATCTATGGCTTTAGAATCAATGCAAGCAGCTATGTTTACTACAGATTTTAAAGTTATTGATATGTATTTGGCTACAAGAGTTCCTGCTCCTGCTCAATGTTTACTTGATGATGAAATGATTAAAAGAGCAAGAAAAATCGGAGAAAATATCATGAAATCTGTAAATACTCCGGCTGAGGAAAGAGTATGGTTAGGAGATGAAGATATGGGATGGTGTCCAAATTGCCATTCTAATGCGCTTATTTTAGGAGAACCTCAATGGGATGGATTATTATATCCAGTAGAATGTCAAGTTTGTGGTGCTGGTGGAACATTAGAAGAAACACCTGATAAAAAATGGAAATTTGTAATTCAAGAAAATGGTTTACAAAGAGATAGAACAACAGTTAAAGGACGTGGAGAGCACTTAGTTGAAATTGCTCATACTCAAGGTGGATTCTTTAAAGATCCTAAAAATTTTGAAATTGTAAAAGAAAAACTTGGAAAATATAAAGATAAAACTTTTAAAAGTCTTTAATTAAAAAGGAGCTATAGCTCCTTTTTAATATTCTTTTCTTTTTGCTGTTGGTTGTATATTTAGTTCTAATCTATATTTTGTAACACATCGTCTCGAAATTGCTATTCCTTTTAGATTTAAAATATCAGTAATTTTTTTGTCAGATAAAGGTTTTTTCTTATTTTCTTTTTTGATGATATCTTTAATAATTATTTTTATTTTTTCAGAAGAGTGAGAGCTATTATCTTTAGAAGTAATTCCATTTTGAAAGAAATATTTTATTTCAAAAACTCCAAAAGAACATTCTAAATATTTTCCAGATGTAGCTCTACTTACTGTAGATATATTTATTTTTAAGTTGTCAGCAATAATTTTTTGAGACATTTTTTTAATGTGCAATTTACCGAATTTAAAAAAATCAGCTTGTAATTTTAAAATTTCTTGGGAAATAAGAAGTAATGTATTATTTCTTTTTTCTATACTTTTTATGACGTTGTTTGCACTTTCTAATTTTTCTTGAATAAAATTAATTTCTTCTTCTGAACAAGTTGTTTTATCAATTTCTAAAAAATAAGGATTAATTTCTAAAGTATTGGTAAAAGCCGTATTAAGAAATACTTTATTTTCTTCATTAATTTTTTTAATTATTACATCTGGAGTTATATAGTTTCCTTTAGTAATAAAATTAAAATCACTTGCAGGAGTTGGATTTAATTCCAAAATTTGTTTTTTTGCATTTTTTATTTCTTCAACTGAAACATTAAAACTTTTAGCAATTTCTATAATTTTATTACTAGCCAAATCTTCCAAGCTATATTTAATAATTTTATATGCTAAAGAATTACTTAAACTTCTTTTTTCTAGTTGTATTAAAAGGCACTCTTGTAAGTTAAATGCTCCAATGCCAGAAGGTTCCAAGGATTGAAGAAGAGAAATCATTTTTTTAGCAACTAATTTATCTATTGAAAATTGATTTTTTATTACATCTAATGTAATATCTAAATATCCATTTTTATTAATATTTCCAATTAGAAATTCCAGTATTTTTTTTTCATAATTACTAATTTTTAATAGGGAGATTTGGTTTGTTAAATGTTCCTCTAAAGTATTTTCATTTTCATAAACTTTTTCATAAACATCATAGTTTTTTTCTGATATTCTATTTTTAGGTTTCTTTCTTTTTAAGAGAGGATTAATTAAGATTTCTTTAGAAATAAAATCTTCAAGGTCTTTTTCAGAAAATTTTAATATTTCTATAGCTTGTTTAATATAAGGAGTTAAATTTAATCTTTGCTTTTGTTCCACATTAAATTTATTTTGAATATTCATAAAAAGCTCCTTTTTTAATTTAACTTATTTTATTATAAATTTTAAAAATCCTAAATTCTCTTTTTAAAAAATAAAAAGTTACAAAAGTTGAAATAAAATCAGACAAAGGATTCGCGTACCAAATTCCAATAGTTCCAAAAAATTTTGATAAAATCATAATTAAAGGAATAAGTAGAAAAACTTTTCTAAAAAGATTTAGGAATACAGCAATGGAACTCCTATCAATAGCTTGAAAAAAATTAACACCTAAAGTATGAAATCCTAATAAAGGTGTCATTAACATGTAAATAATTAATGCGTCTTTAATTTCTTTTTCTAATTTTATATCACTTGTGAATAAATGAATTATATAATTTTGAGAATAGTATACAGTTATTAAGGCCATAGTACCAATTATAGAGGATATTATGAGAGCTTTAGAAATAGTTTCCTTAACTCTTTTATAGTTTTTTGCACCATAATTATATGAAATTATAGGTTGAGCTCCTTCATTAATTCCCATTACAATTATGAAAATAATAGAGGAAATAGTATCGATTATTCCAAGGACAGCAACGGAACTACTTCCACCATAGTTTATTAAAGCTTTATTAATGACGAGTATAGTAATTGATGTAGCAATTTTTCTAAGAAAAGGAGAAATCCCTATTCTTGTGACTTCATTTAGCAACTTCATATCTAACACTAAATTTTCTTTTTTTAGTGTTAAATTTCTTTTTTTACTTATTGTAAAATGATGAATAACAAATAATGCTACTAAAATATTTGATAAAGCTGTGGCTAAACTTGCTCCTTTTATTCCAAGATTAAAATAAAAAATAAAAAGTGGATCAAGAAGTAAATTGGCTATTGCCCCAATGAGTCCAGCAATCATAGATTTTTTAGGATTCCCTTCTGCCTGCATAAGTCCAATTAGTCCAAAAGGAAATAGCATAAAGAAAAGTACATTAATAAGTATTTTTAGATAATCTCTTGCAAAAGAAAAAGTTGTTTCATTAGCCCCTAAAAAATAAAGTAATTTATCTAAATAAATATTACCAAGAATTGTCAAAATAATACTCATTACAAAAAAGATAGTAAAAACATTTCCAAGTATTTTTTCTGCTTCATTCTTTTTTCTTTCTCCAAGTTTTAATCCTATTTTAGCTGTTGCTCCAACAGAAATAAAAGCTGTTATTCCTGCAATAATATTGAATAAAGGAAAAGTTAAAGAAAGGGCGGACAAAGCATATGTTCCTACACCTCGACCAATATAAATTCTATCAACTATATTATATAATGCGAAAACAAGCCCCCCAACTATACTTGGTACAGCATATTTTATAAGAAGTTTATTAACTTTCTCATTTTCAAAATCTAATTTCATTCAAAATCCCCACTATCAATATTTTTTACATGTATTCTAATTTTTTTTAAAATATTTAAAAGAATTTCTTGTTCCTCTACCTCTAAAATACTCACACTTTCCTTTGCAATTTCGTAATAACTGTTTACAAGTTCTTCACATAAATCATTTGATTTTTCAGTTGCATAAAGTTTATATTTCCTTTTATCAAGAGAGTCTTTTGTTCTGATAATATAATTTTCACTTTCTAATTTTGCAAGTGCTCTAGCTGTAGCTCCTTTATGAATTCTTAAAATATTACTTACTTCATCAGCGATAATTCCGGGATTTTCATATATAATTATTAAATATGAAATCAATCCTTTTGAGATAAAAGAATCTTTACATCTTTTTCTAAAAATAGAATCTGTTCTTCTACTAATACTCCCAAAACTTTCTCCTATTTCTTTATACATTTTATCACCTCAATATAGTTGCATATGCAACCATATTAACATGTAATTTTTTTTTGGTCAATTAAAATTTATAAATAAAAAAGACTATTTCTAGTCTTTTTAAAGTAGAGAATTTATTAATCAATCTCTAAGTTCTTTTTGAATTTCCAAAATAGTAAACAAGCTTTTTTCAAAGGCTTCAACAACTTTTTCATCAAAGTCTTCACCTTTTTTTGAAAGAATCCAGTCTATAGATTTTTCGTTAATCCATGAATTTTTATAAGGTCTTGCTGTTGTTAAGGCATCAAAAACATCAGCAACAGAAGTAATCCTCGCATAAATACTTATTTCTTCTCCTTTTAAACCTCTAGGGTATCCTTTTCCATTCCATTTTTCATGGTGTTGCAAAGCAATGTCTTTTGCTATTTTTAAAAGTTCACCTTTTGCTCCGTCTAAAAGTCTACCTCCTAATTCTGTATGAATTTGAATAGCTTCAAACTCTTCGATATTAAGTTTGCTAGGTTTTTTTAGAATATAATCTGGAACTCCTATTTTCCCAATATCATGCATAGGTGCAGCAGCCATTAATAATTGACATTGACCTTCATCTAAACCATACTCTTTCCCTATAACATAAGCATACCGAGAAACTCTTTCAATATGTTTTCCAGTTGCATAGTCTTTAAACTCAACAGCCATACTAAATTTTTTAATAATTTCCATTTGAGTTTCTGCAATTTCTTTTGTTTTTTCTCTGACTTCTCTTTCTAATTCCTTCTTTTGATTACCTAAAGCAATGTGAGTTCTAATCCTCGCTTTTGCAATTAACGGAGTAATTGGTTTAGTTATGTAGTCTTCCGCTCCAACAGCAAAACCTGTAATTTCGTCAATTTCTTCATCTTTTACAGTTATAAATATTACAGGGATTTTTTGTGTGAGAGGATTTTTCTTAAGTTCCATACACACTTCATAACCGTTCATTTCGGGCATAATAATATCAAGCAAAATAATATCTGGTTTAACTTCTTTCGCAATTTTTAATGCGACTTTTCCAGAGGTAGTTGCTTTAACATCATATTCATCTTTTAATAGCTCTTTCAAAATATCTATATTTTCTGTGGCATCGTCAACGATTAAAACGCTATACATTTTCTCAACTCCTAATAAAATTTATTAGATGTTACTTATATATCTATACTACTATAAAAATCATTATTTCCTTTAAAAAATAAAAAAACTCTTGAAAATAATTGAAATATCAAAAATTTTCAAGAGAATATTTTAATACATAATAGATTTTTTAATTTCTTCAGCTTTTTCTTTTGAGATTAAGTTTTCAATGATAGCAAGACCAAATTCAATAGCTGTTCCTAATCCTTTAGAAGTAATAATATTATTTGCTACTACAGTAGTTTTTTCAGAAATTTTTGCATTTAAAAGTGTATTCTCAAAACCAGGGTAACAGATAGCTTCTTTATCTTCTAAAAGTCCAATTTTACCTAATACCAAAGGAGCTGCACATATTGCTCCTAACCATTTTTCATCCAAATCAAATTCTATAATTCTCTTTTTCAATTCAAGATGTTCATCAAGATTTGTAGTTCCGGGCATTCCACCGGGTAGAACTATCATATCATATTCTTCATAATTTATTTCTTCATATAACTTATCTGCAATAACAGATATTTTATGTGAACCTATAACACTTTTTTCTCCTGTTATAGAAACGGTAGTTGCATTTAAACCTGCTCTTCTTAATAAATCTATAACTGTAATTGCCTCTGTTTCCTCAAAACCAGTTGCAAGATGAATTGCGATATTTTTCATAAAAGCCTCCTAAAACTAATCTTATTTGAAATATTAACATTTTTTTTCAATTAATTCAAATTATCTTTTTAACATTTCAAATAATCCTGCAAAAAAAATACGTATACCAATGGCCATTATAAATATTTGCATAACTCTACCAAAAATATAAAGAACTAATTTTCCCATTGCTTTTTCTATTAAGTTAGAATACTTAAACAAAAAATGGATTATTATAAAAACTGCAAAAGCACAAGAAATTGTATAGAGTATGCTATATTCTTTTTTAATAAGAATGACAGTTGTTAATGTCCCCGGACCCACAAGCATTGGAAAAGCAAGAGGAACAAGTTTTTGTTTGATTTCTTCATCTTCACTTAAAGGGGGTTCTTCACCGGAATTTTTAATTTTTTTAGGGAAAAACAAAAGATTTTTAATTGCAGAAATTATAAGAACTATTCCACCAGCCATTCTAATTTCTTTCATTTCAATTCTAAAAAGATAAGTCATCAATAAATCTCCAAATATAGCAAATACAGAGATAATTCCAAAGCCAGTAAGAACAATAAGTCTAAATAACTTATTTCTAGTTTCTGGTTTCATTGTATCAGTAAAAGATGTAAAAAGAGGAACGTTACCAAATGGATTTAGTACAGCAATTAATGAAGCACAATTTAATAAAAAATGATTAAAGAAAGTATGCATTTCAAGCTCCTTATTTATAAAATATATGATATGTATTCTTACAGAGAAACTTTAACATAAAATATAAAATTTCTCAAGTAGATATTTTT